>Ga0187851_10002568_pt1 | contig 15924 bp, 14 predicted proteins | sample June2016WEW_6_10_FD_132997 | JGI IMG/M metagenome (GOLD analysis project Ga0187851, IMG submission 132997) | Peatland microbial communities from SPRUCE experiment site at the Marcell Experimental Forest, Minnesota, USA - June2016WEW_6_10 | ecosystem: Environmental > Terrestrial > Soil >...
ATCATCCCACTGGGCGGGGTGGGCGAGTTCGGGATGAATTGCCTCGCCATCCGCTGGGAAGACGACATTATTGTGATCGACGCGGGGCTGATGTTTCCCGAGACGGAGCTGCTCGGCGTCGACATCGTAGTTCCCGACATCAGCTACCTGATTGAGAACAAGCAGCACGTGCGCGCGATCGTGCTGACGCACGGCCACGAGGACCATATCGGCGGGCTGCCGTGGATTCTGAATGAGCTGAAGGTACCCGTGTATGCCACGGAGTTCACGCTGGCCTACGTGGAGGACAAGCTTGAAGAGCATGGCCTGCTCGACGAGACGGAGCTGATCGAGATTGCGCCGAAGGAAAAATTTACCATTGGACCGTTCACGATCGAGCCCATCCGGGTGACGCACTCACTGGTGGATTGCGTGGCGCTGGCGATCGAGACGCCTGTGGGTGTTGTGATCCATACCGGCGACTTCAAGATCGATCTGGCGCCTCTGGACGACAAAGCCTTCGACCTGCATACCTTTGCCGAGTATGGTAAGCGCGGCGTCTTGGCGCTATTCCAGGACTCGACCAATGTGGAGCGGTCCGGCTACACGCCGAGCGAGCGCGCGGTGATTCCGCGACTCGATGAAGTGTTTACGCAAACTAAGAAGAAGCTTTTCTTCAGTTGCTTTTCGTCCTCAATCTATCGCATCCGTATTGCCATGGAGCTGGCGCGCAAGCATGGTCGCAAGGTGGCGGTGGTGGGGCGGTCGATGCTGGAAAGCACGGAGATCGCGCAGGATCTGGGCTATATTGAGGTTCCTCCCGGCCTCGTGATTCATCCTGGCCAGCTGCGCGACTACCCGCCCGAGCAGATCATGATGCTGATCAGCGGAACGCAGGGCGAGCCGATGAGTGCGCTGAGCCGCGCGGCAGTGGACAACCACAAGCACGCGCGCATTGAGCCAGGTGACACTGTAGTGCTCAGTTCGCGCATCATTCCCGGAAACGAGAAGGGCATTTTCCGCGTCATTGACCATCTGAGCCGGCGCGAAGCCAACGTCATCTACGACGACGGGCAGCACGGATTGATCCATGTGAGCGGCCATGGCAGCCAGGAAGAGATGCGCTTGCTCATCAACCTGGTTCGACCTAAGTTTTTCATTCCCATCCACGGCGACTATCGTTTTCTGCGGCGGCACGCGCAGCTGGCGATGGAAACCGGCGCGGTGGACCACGCGATTGTGATCGAGGACGGCGACGTGCTCGAACTTGACCGTGACGATGCGCGCAAGCAGGACAAGGTCACGGCGGGACGGATTCTGATCGATTCGGGTTCGTCGATCGACGTTGTGGAGGACCTGGTGATTCGCGACCGGCGAATCCTGTCGGAAGACGGCGTGGTGCTGGCAGTCCTTGCCATCAACAAAAAGACCGGCAAGGTAGAGCGTGACCCCGAGGTCCTGATGCGCGGCTTTGGCGGCGCCGATATCACCGAGGAGGCACGCGAAGTTGTCCTCAAGACGCTGGAAGGACTGAGCACCGAGCAGAAATCTGACTACGGGATGGTGAATGAGAGAGTGCGCGTTGAACTCAAACGCCTGATTCAAAAGTCCACCGGCCGCCGGCCCATGATTATGCCGGTCATCCTCGAAATCTAAGCGCGGGATCCTAGGCGGCGCCGACGGCAATCACGTCGTCAATGCGACTCTGGGGTATGGCCGCCGGGATGGTCGACGCAATGTAGACAGTTGGTGCAGGCCACGGTCTCGCTGAACGAGATCCGCCGCTGATGCGAGCACCATCTGCGTTAAGCGCCGAGTTGTTTCGCTTCCCGATGAATGTCTCGCCCAATACAAGGCGTGCGTTCCCTTCAAAGTCGAGAAATGCCGCATTGCATTCTTTGCATACGGCCTGAGCTTCCCGTGAGAGATTCGGTGCGATCAGCATAGGAGCGGCATCTGCGGAGTGTTGAGCCGTGGCTTGGCGCAACTCATCCAGAGTGCTGCGCAGGTTTGCCGGGAGGCAGGTCGTCCTCACCTCGCACACCAACGTGGAGCTTCGGTGCAGGACTTCAATGTGAGCGACAAACCGCGTTCTGGTGCGCTCGCCGGGCCAGGGATAGGAAATCTCTCTGAGGCTGATGGTTGACACCTCGGAAAGCAGCAACCTGAGCGCTTCCTCGGCGCGTTGCCGAGTCGCAATTCTCGATTCGCTGGTTCTCATGTCAGACCCCTTTTGCGCGCTTCCTCGTTAGACCTTTAACTGGCCAACGCGAATTCGCCGTCAACCACTCGGTTCGCCGCTTCGTCGTGTGCTCGCGATGCGTCCTCGGCCATGGTTTGCTCGGCGTGGGAAACCGGGCCAAGCGTGAAGCAGTGGTCTCCAGCGGGAGTCATGGCGAGCGGCATCGGCGCCCGGCGTTCTTTTCTTTGCGATTGCTTCGACTCAAGCCAGAGGCAAAGCCGGGGATCATGGATCTCCGGCTGACCGTTCCAGAAGAGCGGGGTGAGACCGCATTCGATTCGCAGATGATCGAGCCGCAATTCGATTCTGGAGACACGCTTTGGGAAGTAGCGGCGCACATTGTCTGCGCCAATGTAAAGGCCGGTCAACCGGTTGCCGTCGAACTGCGATGTAACGAGCATAGCTCCCCTCCGCCTCACGCAAGGTCTATCCGAACCAGGCACCAGCTCGCGAACAACGCGGAGAATACTTGCTTGAACTGCAGTCACGTGCATCGCGTAGTGAAGCTGCGCAGTGTGCCCGAAGCGATGGTCGGCGAACGGGCATCACAAGACTGAATGACTCCCCGTCGGTTGCGAAGATCACGGCGCGGCGCCGACGGGGTCTTTCTGGAGGTAACCCGACTTTCGGATGATGGATGTTGCCGTCTTTCTCAACCGAAGCGACCTTGGCTAGAAAGAGAAACCTGCAGATTGGGAAAACATCGGAGCAATCCCGCGCTCCTCAGGCATCCGTTGCGCAATCAACCGGCTAAAGCAGGCTCGTACCCGCAGGCTGCGCCAACATGTTTCACAGAAATGCTGGCGTGGCTATATTCTGCGCCGGTCGACAAGAGGGGATGGATGGAGGGCCAGGATGACGGATGATCAATTGTCATCCTGACCGCGTTCGCCCCGCTTGATCTGTGGAAATGTTGACCCCAAACTTTCCAGTTGTCAAGCCGATTTGATGAAACGTGTAACAAGAACGATTGCTTCGCGGTGGAAAATCGGCAGGTGGCTTAAGCGAGTCGGAATGCGGGTCGGGAAATGCCTCGCGGGGCTGCGAACGAAGGGAAGAGCAGACGGTTCAATTCTCCCTGAATGTCAGAGCAGTTGCGCCACTTAAGCGGCGGGCAAGAAGCGGAGATAACGGGCTTCTAAATTGCTTTATTGGCCCGGGGTGATGGCTCATCGGAGTAGATTTGCCCGTCGCGGATGTGGACAACGCGATGCGCATACTGAGCAATATCCTGTTCGTGCGTGACGAGCACAATAGTATTACCGCGGGCGTGCAGGTGATCAAAGAGCGCCATGATCTCGATTCCAGTCTTGGAATCCAGGTTCCCGGTCGGCTCGTCGGCCAGGATGATCGAAGGATTGTTGACGAGAGCACGAGCAACCGCGACACGCTGTCGCTGGCCGCCGGAAAGCTCGTTCGGCTTATGATTCATCCGCGACTCCAGCCCCACGTCCGTAAGCGCCTGCTTGGCGCGGGCAATTCGATCGAGGGCCGGGGTACCGCTATAGATTAGAGGCAGTTCCACGTTATGCAGCGAGGTTGCCCTCGCCAGGAGATTGAAGGTCTGGAAGACGAAACCGATTTCCTTGTTGCGAATGCGCGCCAGTTGGTCGTCGTCCAGGTCGCTCACGAGCTGGCCGTTGAGCCAATAGCGTCCCTTTGATGGCGTGTCGAGGCAGCCGATCAGATTCATCAGCGTGGACTTGCCCGAACCCGAAGGTCCCATGATCGCGACGTATTCGTTATGGTGGATGCGCAGGGAAACGCCTCGCAGAGCCTGCACCTGCTGCTCCGAGCCCATATCGTAGGTGCGCCACAGATCCTCGACCACGATCACGTAATCAGAGGAAACCACTGCGGGTTGCGGAAGTTCCTGGACGCCGACTCCGTTGATTGCCATGTCCAACATACCCTCATCCGACTGAATCGCCGCAGCGGTTGCGCGAAAGAAGCGGCGGAAGTTCGCCCCGGTCCCAGCGTTTGGAACCGCTAACCGTTACTTTCGATCAACTGCCGCTCGAAGAAGCAGTCACCGGCTTAGCGGTGTCGCGCTTGAGCAGCGAGCCTCCTTTGAGGTCGCGCAGTATCTTGTAAGGGCCGGTAACGACCTCATCGCCCGCGCTCAGGCCCGAGAGCACCTCGATGTCGGTGGCGCCTGTGATGCCTGTGGTGACAGGGACGAACCGGGCGCGCAGCCGGCCGCTTGAATCCTTCTTCACCGCAAACACGCCTTGGATCGGATTCGGTTTCGCAGCGGGACTGGTTGGAACCGATGCCGCCTGGACTCCTCCGTTACCCTTCGCGGTATCCATAGCGGGGTCGTGCATGGTCAGAGCCTGGATGGGTAGCGAAAGCACGTCGGCCTTGTGGGCGGTGGTGATTTTGGCAGTGCAGGAGAGACCCGGCCTGAGATCGCTCAGTTGCTCTATAGAGCCTTCGACGGTCACCACAACCTTGAAGTCCTTGGCCTCCTCGGTGCCGGTTGTCGATTGCGAAGTGGCCACGCCGGTCGAGCGCAGCAGAGCCTGGTCGCCGACCAGGGTCACATGCCCCTTGAACGTCTTGCCGGGCAACGCATCCACCGTCACATCAACAGGTTGGCCGAGCTGGACATTCACGATGTCGGTTTCGTCGACCTTAACCTCGGCGGTGATGATGCTCATGTCGGCCAGGGTCATTAACGTGGAACCCTCGGTGTTTTGAATCCCCTCCACCACGGTTTCACCCTCGCGAACCGGTTCATTGGTCACGACGCCGTCGAACGGAGCCACCGCGATGGTGCGGTCGAGGAGATCCTGGTTGGCACGCAAGGTTGCAACCTGGGTCTGCAAATGGCCGCGGGCAGAATCGGTATTGGCCTTGGCTTGGTTCACGCCGGCCACTGCCTGCGCAACCGAGGCCACATCGAGATCGTAGGCGGCCTTCTTGGCGTCAAAGTCTTGTTTGGCCATAATGCCGTCTGTGTAGAGGGCCTGAGCGCGGTCCCAGTCGAGCTTCTTCTGTTCAAGGTCAGCTTGCGCGTGAGCAAGATTCGCCTCGGCGGTCTTTTCCGCGGCAACGTAGGATGCAATGTCAGTTCTAGCAGCGGAGATCGCGGCCTCCTGGCCGTTGACGGTTGCCTCCTGCTGCACGTTCTCGATGGTTGCCACGGTTTCACCTTTGGTCACCCGGTCACCCTCCTTGACATAGAGGTGGGTGACGCGGCCCATGGCTGTCGCTCCAACGTTTACATAGGTCTTGGGCTTGATCTGTCCGGTTCCACTGACGATCGTCGCAAGATCCTGGCTCACGACTTTGGCTGTCAGTACTTTGGTATATCCGGACTGCTGTCGGACCACCATTACTGTGACCAGGGCGGCGACGATTACGATGGCAAGAGAAAATAGCAGGATCTTCTTCATGGGCGCTTAATAAAACGGCTCACATCTAGTTTACGCGACTCCCGAGCCAAGAGTTCCTTGGAAGATGGTGAACACGTTTACTATTCGCGTCCTCTTTTCGCTCGGCCGCCCTCCCGTTTGGTACACCAACGCCCGGGTTCAGGCCGACGCTGATTGTGGCCCGGCCCCAAAAGCGGATTACATGAGCTCTGAAGCGTGGGGGTGCAACCAGCAGAACACCTGGGGTCCTTCGGGGATCACCTTGGCGTTCCGGGTGCGTCCAACAGCTGAAGCTCCGTGAACGGAACCTTGCCCGGCGCGTCTTTGGGCCGTAGAATAAAGGGTTGCAGGAGTATCCAAGGCAATGATTCTCAGCAGGCGCCGGTTATTGTTCACTGCTCTCGTTTTCGGCCTTATCGCAATTCCCCGACAATGCCTTCTGGCGCAGCAAAATGCCGCTCAGCCGGGCCAGGCGCAGGCTGCGCCGGCCAATGGCCAGGAGCCCGATCCACTTCGGCGCCAAATGAACGACAAGGAACGCGCAAAAGCGCAAAGTGAGCTGCGCAGGGAGTTAAAAGGCCCTTACCGGACTTGGTTGGATCAGGAAGTCCCCTACATCATCACCGATGAAGAGCGCAAGGCATTCATGAGCCTGAGCAACGACGAGGAGCGAGAGGCTTTTATCGAGAATTTCTGGCTGCGTCGTAACCCCAACCCCGATTCGCCTGAGAACGAGTTTCGCGAAGAACACTATCGGCGGATTGCCTACGCCAACGAACATTTTGCGGCCGGCAAGCCAGGTTGGAAGACCGATCGTGGGCGCATCTACATTATGTGGGGTCCGGCGGATTCAATCGATTCCCATCCTTCAGGCGGCATGTATGAACGGCCGATGGACGAGGGTGGCGGAGAGACCTCCACGTTTCCTTTTGAGGTCTGGCACTACCGATATCTCGAGGGGATCGGCGAGAACGTCGACCTGGAGTTTGTGGATAGCTGCCAGTGCGGCGACTACCATTTCACCATCGATCGCAGCGAGAAGGACGCTTTGCTGCACGTTCCCGGCGCTGGGCTCACCTTGAATGAGCAGATGCAGCACCAGGATAAGACCGATCGCTTTCAGGGCGGAATGGAAAATCTCGGGAAGGGACCTGGAAGCGACGCCAACCAAAGCAAGGAATTCGATCGCATCGAACTGCAGGCCAAGATCTTCGCTCCGCCTCCGATCAAATTCGCCGATCTTGACGCCTTCGTCTCCGAGCACAAAGTCCTGACCGGCCCGCCATTTCCCTTCGACGTTCGCACCGATTTCGTGAAGGTGACCGAGAGCACCGACCTGGTGCCTGTCACGATTCAGATCCGCAACCGCGACATTACGTTTGTGACGAAAGATGGCGTGTCCAAAGGCGTAGTGAACATTCTGGGCAAGGTGACCACCATCATGCATAAGACTGTGCAGACTTTTGAAGACACAGTTGAGGTGGACGAGCCGGCAGAATTGCTGGAAAAGAGTCTCGACGGAAAGAGAGTCTATTGGAAGGCATTGCCACTGCAACCGGGGCTCTATCGCCTCGATATCGCCATCAAGGACGTGAACAACCCCGATCACATCGGCGTCTACGGCAGGGGAATTGAGGTTCCAATCTACAACGATGAGAAGCTAGGTGCATCCAGCCTCATTCTGGCCGATGAAATGTACACGGTGCCATCCCGCCAGATCGGCGGCGACAAGTTCATCATCGGGAACACATTCGTCCGTCCCAGAGTCACTTCCAACGCTGCCACGCCCGTCAGTTTCAAGCGCAGCCAAGACTTGAATTTCTGGATGCAGGTTTACAATCTTGGTATCGATGAAGCGACCAAGAGTAACTCTGCGACGGTTACCTACCAGATCACGGACACGGCGACCAATGCAGTGATCTTGGAGAAACAATTGGAATCAAAGGATTTAGGCGCGCACAGCGACCAGCTGACTGTGGAGAAAACCCTCCCCATCGCAGGCTTGCCGCCTGGTAAATATAAGGTGACGGTGAAGATCAACGACGCAATTTCGAAACAAGAGATTGCGCAATCGGCGTCTTTTGTCGTCGAATAGGAAACAATCCGCGCATATGCCAGCCGGACAGAAGAATTCGGGGCTTGCGCGGTTTCGGCCTAAGGAAACCATGCCAGGGACGCGGCGGGTGGGTAACCCAGACCTGTGTCAATGATGTGCATTAGACATATCGCCGGTTTCGCCGCGGTGATCGTTTTGGGCGCGGGTCCGCTTTTCGGGGCGCCGACGGCATCTGTGTCGGGCCAGGTGCGCGATTCGTCTGGAGTGCCGCAGATCGGCGCAGAGGTCGAGCTGTTACGCCCTGACCTCAGCGTGGTGACCAGCGTTTACACCAACGACGAAGGCCGGTTCGTCATCTCATCCCTGTTACCTGGTCGGTACGCCGTGAAGGCCATGGGTCCCTCGTTTCTTCCGTCGCTGCGCGAAGACGTGAGAGTGCGCGGCGTCACCGTAGTGAATCTGACGCTCAATACCCTCTACGAGGTTATTCAATGGCTGCCGGCAGATCCGCGCACCGGCGGCGATCAGAAAGACGATTGGGCCTGGACGCTGCGTTCCGCCGCCAATCGGCCCTTGCTGCGCTGGCTTGAGGATGGACCACTGGTTGTAGTTTCGGATGGCTCGGGAGGCCAGCCGAAACTCAAAGCGCGCCTGATCGCAACCGGAGAGACGGGAACGTTTGGCGAGAGCGGCGAACGAATCTCAACTTCGCTGGAGGACTCGCCTGCTAAAGGCCGTGAGCTTCTAGCTCGCGTCGATTTTGCCCCTGGTAGCGACGGCAGCATGGAGTCGATGCTGGGATTCAGGCAGGATTTGGGCTTTGCCGGTTCGGTGCAGTCGGTGGCTGCAGTAACCATGGACCCAGAGGTTGAAGGCGGCGGGGGCCAAGGGCTGGATGAAGCAGCAATCCACAGCGAAGAAACCATGCGCTTTGGGGATGCGATCGAAGCTGAGGCGGGCGCGAATCTTATATGGGGCCGCATGAATGGCATGCCTGCCGGCGCGGTGTCCGCGATGCTGCCCTTTGCCGCCGTGGCACGGCGCGATGGTAATTCCACGTTTCATTACCAATTGACAACAATGGTCCCGGGGAGCGGTTCCGACGAATCGGAGGTTCGGTTCTTTCAGCCCACTTTGGCGGAGCGCGGAGGTAGGCTCAGTATCGAAAGCGGTGTTCATCAGGAGATCGGCTGGGAACGGCGCACCGACGCTTCGAGCGTGTCGATGGCGGTCTATGCCGACAATATTGAGAACCCGGTGATCGAGGCACTCGGGCACTTTGCTGCAGGGGATTCTTTGGCATCTTCGGCAGCGCTCTTTGACCAGTCCAGCGACCTGCTGCGGGTTGCAGGGCTAGGATATTCGACCGCGGGTGTCGAGGCCAGCCTGGGGCATCGCCTGCCCGGCGGCAATTTTGTGCGTGTAAGTTATGCGAGTGGCAGCGCAATGGTGGTGCCCGCCTTGCCTCAGCCATCGACAATGAGTCAGATCATCGCCGGTGTCCATCCGCATCGAGCGCAAACGTATGCCATTACACTCTCCGGGACGCTCGATGGTACTGGGACCCGTTGGCGAGCGAGCTACCGCTGGCAGCCCGACGAGACCGTGACCGCCGTTGCTCCCTACGAGGCGATGGCAGAATCACCTTTCCTGAATCTTCTGGTTCGCCAGCCCATTCATCTGACGCGAGACGGATCGGGAGGCTTCGAAGCGCTTCTCGACGTGAGGAACCTTCTTGCCCAGGGCTATTCTCCCTACATCCTCAGCGACGGCTCGCTGCTGATCTTCGCCCAGGACCAGCGCAGCGTACGAGCCGGCCTCGCTTTCACCTTCTGATTTCGAATTCAGCTTCGCATTGATTCGGAGCGGAGATTTCGTTCGTCGTTGCCGGTGCGCGACGGCCGCGAGTGGAGTAGAGTGGGAGTGCATTGAATCGCGAACTCCAGACCCAGGCAAAGACCATGAGCCACCCCAAACTAAGTCGTCGTTCGGCAATGAAGTCCGGACTGGCCGCTGCTGCGATGGCATCGCTGCCTGCCCTTTCGCGCAGTGAGGAGGCTGGTCAGGTGCGCAAGAACAGAATCCATCAGTCGGCATGCCGGTGGTGCTACAAAGACATTCCGCTCGAGCAACTCTGCGACTACGGAGCGAAGATTGGGCTCGCTGGCATCGACCTGCTCGAAGTCCCCGAATATGAGGTTCCACGGCGCTATGGATTGATCTGCACCATGGGCTACGCCGGCGGAGGCACGATCGCTGACGCCCTCAACCGCGTTGAGCAGCACGCAGCCATTGAAAGCGCCTTCCGTACCAACATCCCCCTCGCGGCCAAAGCAGGCGTGCCCAACGTGATCACCTTTTCAGGCAATCGGAATGGTATGAGCGACGAAGAGGGCGCGCGAAACACCATCGTCGGGCTCAACCGGGTAAAGAAAATTGCCGAAGACAACGGTGTGACCATCTGCATGGAATTGCTGAATAGCAAGGTGAACCACCACGACTACATGTGCGACCACACGGCGTGGGGAGTTCGGGTGGTTCAGGAAGTGAATTCGCCTAACGTGAAATTGCTGTACGACATCTACCACATGCAGATCATGGAGGGCGATTTGATCGCCACCATCACCGAGAACTTCAAATGGATGGGCCACTTCCATACCGGCGGCGTTCCTGGCCGCCACGAGCTCGACAACACGCAAGAGGTACAATGGGACGGAGTGATGCGGGCCATCGCCGGGCTCGGTTTCAAGGGATACGTAGCGCAGGAGTTTGTTCCCGCACGCGATCCGATTAGCAGCCTGCGCGAAGCCGTTGATCTTTGCGATGTGTAACTCACTACCGACCAGTCATCCTGAGCGATGTTCGCCGAAAGCTAACGAGTCGAAGGACCTGCATTGAAGGGCTACGTCTTTTGCACGAAATCCACCTGACCAATCGATCGAGCTAGTGACCCATGAAGTCTCTTCTTCTTTCTGCATACAATCAACTTGAAATCGCAGATATGCCTCTGCCGGCGGTGGCCGCCGGCGAAGTGCTGGTGCGCGTTGAGGCATGCGGCATCTGCGGAAGCGATGTGCACGGCTACGACGGATCATCAGGCCGCCGCATTCCGCCCATCGTTATGGGCCACGAGGCGGCCGGAGCCGTGGCTGCTGTTGGTAGCGGAGTCACCGGCTTCGCCGAGGGAGATCGCGTGACCTTCGACTCGACGGTTTATTGCGGCGAATGCTCCTTTTGCCGGCGCGGCGAAATCAATCTTTGCGACAACCGGCAGGTGATTGGTGTCTCTTGCGGCGACTACCGGCGGCACGGAGCGTTCGCCGAATTTGTATCCGTTCCAGCGCGAATCGTGTACCGGCTGCCTGAGGGCATTTCGTTCGCTGAGGCGGCGATGCTGGAAGCGACGTCGGTGGCATTGCATGCTGTTCACGTTTCGGAGGCGAAAGGCGGAGAGACTGCGCTGGTAATTGGCGCGGGCATGATCGGCCTGCTTACTGTACAGGCCGCGCGCGCTGCTGGATGCGCACGGGTATTCGCAACGGATATAGACGCGACGAGGCTGAAGCAGGCAAAAGAAGTTGGCGCAGACGAAATCTTGCACTGCTCCGGCCCCGAACTGATCGCCCAGATTATGAAACTCACCGAAGGTTGCGGCGTCGATCTCGCCTACGAGGCTGTGGGCAGAAACGAAACTGTGGCCGCGGCGATCGACTGCACGCGCAAGGGCGGCACAGTGACGTTGATTGGCAACATCCAGCCGGAAGTGACAATACATCTGCAAAAGGTTGTCTCTCGGCAGTTGCGTCTTCAGGGTTCATGCGCCTCAGCGGGCGAGTATCCGCAGGCTATCGAGCTGATCGCGAGCGGCAAAATCAAGGTAGGCCCGCTCATCACTGCCGTCGCGCCGCTGGAAGACGGTCCCAAATGGTTTGGGCGGTTGCACGCGCGCGAGCCCAACCTGATGAAAGTGATTCTGACGCCATGAGTGAGGGATTGTTCGATTTGACCGGGCAAGTAGCCATCGTGACCGGCACCAGCCGCGGACTCGGCCAGTACTTTGCCCGGGCGCTGGCGAAAGCCGGCGCTGACCTGGTGCTCACAGCCCGCAAGCGCGAAACGCTCGCTGCATTTGAAGACGAGATCAAAGCACTGGGCCGGCGCGCGGTTTCGCTGGATCTCGATGTGCGCGACCAGGAGAGCATCGAACGGATGGCTGCAGATGCGGAGGCCGCGTTCGGCCAGATTCACATTCTGGTGAACAACGCTGGATGCAATATCCGCAAGCCTGCGCTCGAAGTCACATGGTCCGATTGGAACCAGATTCTCGACACGAATCTGCGTGGGACGTTTTTTGTGGCGCAGGCTGTGGCACGGCGCATGATCGCCAAGGACTATGGTCGCATCGTCAACATCGGATCGGTAACCAGCGTGTTTGGATACGCGGGTCTCGCGCCTTATGGCGCCAGCCGCGGCGGCGTACGGCAATTGACCATGAGCCTCGCCGCCGATTGGGGTAAATACGGCGTGACGGTGAATTGCCTGGCGCCCGGCTGGTTCAAGACCGAGCAGAACAAAGTCCTATACGAGGACCCCGGCTGGGTAGAATACCTCGTCGAACGCATCCCGGCGAATCGTCCCGGCCAGCCCCACGATCTCGATGGTGCGGTGGTCTTTCTCGCATCCGAAGCCAGCCGCTACGTGACCGGGCAGACACTGCTGGTTGATGGCGGCATCTCGACCGGTTCGACGCGGGCGACCCTGGTGCCGGCAAGGAAACCGTGAGCTGATGCTCGGCATCCAGCCCCGGATGCTGGGGCCTGGGAAGTGAGTCCTCAACCCGGATCGGTTGGTTTTCACTTGCATTGTGCAAGGGAATCGGGAAAAATCGCAAAGCGGCACAATCCCAGGTCCGGCCCTCGACGGCTCGATCAGGTGCGGACTCGGTTCAAGCAGCCGCAAGCAGGGAGGTCGAAATGAGCAGCGTGCGAGTGCTCGTGGGAACGCGCAAGGGAGCGTTCGTTCTGACTGCGGACGGCAAGCGAAGGGATTGGACGGTCAGCGGGCCGTTCTTCGCCGGTTGGGAGATCTACCACATGAAAGGCTCGCCGGTAGACCCGAACCGGGTTTACGTCTCGCAGACCAGTGGCTGGTTTGGCCAACTGATTCAGCGCTCTGACGACGGCGGCAAAACTTGGCATCAGCCGGGACTGGTGAATGAGGGAACTCCGCCTCCCGGTCCTCCAACCGCGCTGCCGAACAGATTCAAGTACGATACGTCGGCCGAGACGGGCAGGCCGCTGACCACGCATCAGTGGTACGACGGCACCCAGCACCCCTGGGAGTTCAAGCGCGTGTGGCACCTCGAGCCCTCGCTCAGCGACGCCGATACGGTGTACGCCGGGGTCGAAGACGCTGCGCTGTTCCGCTCCACCGACGGTGGCGAGAACTGGCACGAGCTCTCGGGCTTGCGCGGTCACGGTACCGGTCCGCATTGGATGCCTGGGGCTGGCGGAATGGGTCTGCACACGATCATTCTCGACCCCAGCGATCCCAGGCGGATCTTTATAGCGATCTCGGCCGCAGGAGCATTCCGCACCGACGATGGCGGCGTGACGTGGAAGCCGATCAACAAAGGGCTCAAATCGAATTTCATGCCCAATCCAACGGCCGAGGTCGGTCACTGCGTCCATCACATGGCTATGAATCCAACGCGTCCCGGAGTGCTCTTCATGCAGAAACACTGGGATGTGATGCGATCGGACGACGCCGGCGACAACTGGCATGAAGTCAGCGGCAATCTCCCCACCGATTTCGGCTTTGTGATCGATGTGCACGCCCACGAGCCGGAAACGCTTTACGTGGTGCCGATCAAGAGCGATTCAGAGCATTTTCCAATCGAGGGCAAACTGCGCGTCTACCGCAGCCGGACCGGCGGAAATGATTGGGAACCCCTTGCCAAGGGGCTGCCCGAAAAAGACTGCTACGTAAACGTATTACGCGACGCCATGGCGGTTGACTCGCTCGATGACTGCGGCGTCTACTTCGGCACAACTGGCGGGCAGGTATATGCCTCGAGCGACGCCGGAGACAACTGGGCGCCGATCGTGCGCGACTTGCCGGCAGTGCTCTCGGTCGAAGTGCAGACGCTGTAATACAGGGAACTAGGCGACAAGGAATCCTTCAGTTTGAATTCGTCTTGAAAGGGCACGAGTTTACTCGTGCCGTGAGAGCCGGAAAAATGAGTGCGGGCTTCAGCCCCTGAGGGATGGCTCATTCAAATTGACCCACTAGAAGGGAACGAGAGGACAAGGGAACAAGGCAGGTAACGATCCACCCTGCCTTCTGAAATCTCGGTCCTCCCACAACCGTCCGGTGCCCCATCCTTCCGCGTACTCTGGTGAAGGGTGGGAGTGCACGCTGAAAGCGATTGCGAAAACCGCCAAGCTACCGGCTGCTGGCTACCAGCTACCGGCACCGAACGACGAAAAGGGCCCGCGTGGAAAACAAACCTTTCGAAGCTAACAACGCACGCAGGGCGCAGATCCGGGTGGCGCTGCCGTATCATCTGCGCAACCTGGCCAAGGTCGAGGGCGATGTGTCCCTCGAGGTTGCTCCGCCAATCACGCTGCGCGCTGTCCTTGATGCGCTCGAACAGCGCTACCCCATGCTGCGGGGAACGATTCGCGAATACGAGACTGGGAATCGGCGCGCATTCCTGCGGTTCTTCGTCTGCGCCGAAGACTGGTCGCTGGAGTCGATGGACCGCGAGTTGCCCGAGGACATCGTCGCCGGGCGAGAGCCGCTCATGATCATCGGCGCCATCGCCGGAGGGCGTAGCGAACAGGTTGCCGCTGGCTAGGGATGCGTCTAGTGTTCGCCTTTGCCGGGCCTGAGCATCAGCTCGCGAATGGCTTCGCGCGGGTCTTTGCCTTCATTGAGGATGAGCTCCATCTGCTCGGTGATAGGCATTTCGACCCCGTACTGGCGAGCGAGGCCGAGCGCCGCGCGGGTGGTCAGCACGCCTTCCGCCACCTTGCCGCCGAGCGAATCGAGAATCTCAGGCAGTTTGCGGCCCTGGCCGAGAGCCTGGCCGACGGTACGATTGCGGCTCAAGCTGCCTGTGCAGGTGAGCACCAGGTCGCCCGCGCCGGAGAGTCCGGCGAGAGTCTCGCGGCGCGCGCCAGAGGCGACGGCGAGGCGGGTAATCTCGGCGATACCGCGGGTGATGAGCGCGGCGATGGCGTTGTGACCAAGGCCCACGCCTACCGCGATGCCGGCAGCGATCGCGATGATATTCTTGAGCGCCCCTCCGAGCTCAACGCCAATCACATCGGTAGAGGTGTAAAGACGCAGCGACTCCGACGAGAATTCCTGCTGAATTAGTGCGGCGACCTGGGAATCGCTGAACGCGACGGTGACGGCAGTAGGCTGGCCTTGAGCGACTTCGATGGCGAAGCTCGGCCCCGACAGAGCGCCGATGGAAAGCAGCAATCCGGCTGGCTCAAAGACCGAAGAGAGCACCTGTGTCATGCGGTAATCGGTTCGATCTTCGAGACCCTTTGTGGCGCTGACGATGAACTGGCAATTGCGCAGGTGACTTCGGAGCCGCATCAGGGTGGGGCGCAGGAACTCGGAGGGTATGACGGAGACGACAATGTCGGCTGAGGTCACGGCGGCAGAGTTGCCCGTAATTGCAATCGCGGGCGGGAGAGGGAATCCCGGCAAAAACTGAGTGTTTTCTCCGGCGTCGACAATCTGCCGCGCGAGTTCTTGAGCGTGCGCCCAGAGGGTAATCTCATGCCCGCCCCGACGGTCTAGAGACAGGGCGATTGCGGTTCCCCACGCTCCGGCTCCCAAAACGGCGATGCGGCTCATGCGAGTTTCTTAGCTCCGAGCCGGTTTTCAGTTCCGGCCAGCATGCGGCGAATGTTCTGGTGATGCTTGAGAATAATGAACAGGGCCACTGCGAATTGAACGGCAACAAAAAAGGACGGCCGGTCTCCACTGGTCAGAAACCAGGCAAAGATGGGAAAGCTGGCTGCACCGATGATGGACGCGAGCGAGACCACGCGGGTGGTGGCGAGAACGACAAAGAAAAGGCCGATCGCAGAGAGCGCTGCCCACGGCGCCGCGACCAGGAAAACCCCAAACCCTGTGGCGACGCCCTTGCCTCCGCTGAAATGGAGCCAAACAGGAAACATATGGCCGATCACAGCGAATAGAGCCGCAACTGCTTCGGCATTGCGAGGGTGCATCGCGGGATCGAG
>Ga0187851_10002573_pt1 | contig 15895 bp, 16 predicted proteins | sample June2016WEW_6_10_FD_132997 | JGI IMG/M metagenome (GOLD analysis project Ga0187851, IMG submission 132997) | Peatland microbial communities from SPRUCE experiment site at the Marcell Experimental Forest, Minnesota, USA - June2016WEW_6_10 | ecosystem: Environmental > Terrestrial > Soil >...
AATAGCAACCTGGGCGGCAGCTAGAAACCAGGGGAGGGGCGCGCCGGCCAGTTGTCGGTCAACCGCCGTCGCGCCCAGCCCGGGTCTGCCGGGCTTCCGACCAAGGCGCACGACATGACGTTTCTACGGAATTTTTGGAGGGATGAACAGGGGCAACACCTAGTGGAGTACACCGTTTTGATTGCCTTTGTGGCCCTTGCGTCGGCGGCCCTTTTTCTGGGAGCGGGCAACAGCATCAAAGGCATGTGGACCAACGGCAGCACGCAACTGAGTACGGCCAACAGCAACCTGGGCGGCAGCTAGCGCGGCGTCCGGAGTTGGCCAGGGGATCGAGAGCGCGGCCCGGGGCTCGCGCGCCGCCGTCGAATGGCGGGTGTGAACGGCTTGGGGAGAACGGGATTCCCGGCATCCGGCGCCGGCTTCTCCATACGTCCGGAACGGGGAGCAAGGCATGAACAAGAGATTCATCGGGGTTCTAATTTTCGCGTTCATCGTGGCGACGGGCGGGGGCGTCCTGACCTACCGGTCGCTCATCAACCGGACGCCGACAGCCAAAGCCGGCCCGCCGATGACTCAGGTGGTGTTGGCGGCCCACGATCTGGAAGTGGGCAGCGTTTTGCGCGACGGAGACGTGAAGCTGACGGATTGGCCCGGGGCCGTGCCCGCCGGCGCGACCACGCGCCCCCAGGACGTGGTAGGCCGCGGCGTCATCACCCCGATCTACGCGCAGGAGCCGGTGATTGAAACCCGCCTGGCCCCGAAGGGCGCGGGGGGCGGCTTCGCCTCGACCATTCCGCAGGGCATGCGGGCGTTCGCCATCCGGGTGAACGACATAGTCGGCGTGGCGGGCTTTGTGACGCCGGGCATGCGGGTGGACGTGATTATCAACGGCACTCCGCCGGGCGGCAGCGGGACGCTGGGCACGCTGGCGCGCACCGTGATGCAAAACGTGGAGGTGCTTTCGGCCGGGCAGGAATTCAAGCACGACGCGGAAGGCAAGCCCATGCCGTCCCAGGTGGTGACGCTTCTGGTAACCCCCGAACAGGCCGAGAAACTCAGCCTGGCGGCCAACGGGACCACCATCCAACTGGTTCTGCGCAACCCTTTGGACCGGCAGACGGCCCAGGCGCCGGGCTCCGCGCTGGCATACCTATACAGCGGTGGGACCCCGAAACCGGCCGCGGCTCTGGCGCCGCGCCCGCCGGTTGCCCCTCCGGTGGTCCGCGAAGTCGCAACGCCGCCGAAAAAGGAACCGCCCGTCACCATGGAGATCATCATGGGGACCAAGAAGACCCCGACCGAGTTCAAGAATGCCGGAGAGGAGAAATAGGTGTTCGCACAGCGGCAGTTCGCATGGATGCTCGCGCCGGCAGTCTTGCTGTGCGCGCCCTGGGGCCTGGCCGAGGCGGCGGACGATGCGCCGGCCCAGCAACAGAACACGTCCGGCCAGAGCGCGCCCGTCGAGAAGTGGACCGTGACGGTAGGCAAGTCCCTGATCATTGACAGCCCGCTGCCCATCGAGCGGCTTTCGGTGGCCGACGGCAACCTGGCTGACGTGGTCGCCAACAGCCCCAAGGAAGTGCTCATCAACGGCAAGGCCCCCGGGGAGACGTCGCTCATCATATGGCAGAGGGGTGGCAGCCGGTTGACCTACGACCTGGTAGTGCGGATCAGCCCGGCAAGACTGGAAGCGGTGCGCCAGCAGCTCGCCCGCGAGTACCCGGACGACGACATTAACGTTACCTTCGACAACGACACGGTTTTTGTGCGCGGCGTCGTAAAAGACGTGGTGGCCGCCGAGCGCGTCATGGCGGTGGCGTCCACTTTGGGGAAGCCGGTGAACCTGCTGCGGGTGGAAGTCCCGCCGAGCGAGGCGCAGATTCTGGTGAGGGTGCGGTTCGCCAACGTGGACCGTTCGGCCAGCCTGAATCTGGAGGCGGACCTGGCCAGCGGGGCGTTCAACCAATCCACGGCGGCGGGCGTGGGTTCGCCGGTCAGCACCAATGGGGCCCAGACTTTCACCCTGGCTAACGCGGTGAATTTCTTTCTCTTCCGCAAAGATATCAACCTGGTGGCGGCTCTGCAGTTGCTCGAAAGCAAGAGCCTGCTGGAAATGCTGGCCGAGCCCACGGTGCCGGCCATCAACGGGAAGCAGGCGTTCTTCACGGCGGGCGGCGAGTTCCCATTTCCGATGATCCAACCCGGCGCGGCCGGGACCGGAGCCGTGGTGACGCTTTCCTGGCGGGAATACGGCGTCCGGCTCAACTTCCTCCCGATAATCACGCCGCGCGGGACCATTCGCCTGCAGGTGCAGCCGGAGGTGAGCTCGCTCGATTATACGCACTCGGTGACGATCGCGGGCTTTACCGTTCCAGCCCTGTCCACGCGGAGAGTGCAGACCGAAATCGAGCTGGAAAGCGGCCAGAGCTTCGTCATCGCGGGCCTGATCGACAACCAAACCAATGAGACCCTTTCGAAAGTGCCGGGAATCGGGGACATCCCGATTCTGGGCAAGCTGTTCCAATCGAAGAACGTGAGCCGCAGCAACACCGAGCTGCTGGTCATCGTGACCCCGGAAATCGTGCGGCCGATCCCGGCGGACCAAGCCGCGCCGGAGTTGAAATTCACTAAGCCGTTCATGCCCAGCAACACGGATACGCCGATGCGCCAGCCCGGGATGGACAAGACCGGGCCGGTTCCGGTGAATCCGCCCGTCCCGACCATACCGATCGAGCAACTGCTGCAGCAGCAGAAGCAAGGGCAGCCCGACGCCGCGCCGAACCCGGCGCAGTACCGCCTCGTGCCGGTTCCGGCGGCTCCGCCGGCCGCGCCAGAAGGGAGCGCGGGGGCGGGGAAATGAGCGGCGAGACCGAAGGAAGGCTATGTATCCGCTGACCATTGGACTGGCGATTGAAAACCGCGACCTCATGGAACAGACGCAGGCCTGCCTGGCCGATCTGCCGTTCCGCGTGATCGTGGAGCACCAGGACATTGGCGACCTGAGCACTTTTCTGGACCGGCTGGATCGTATGCGGCCGGACGTGGTTCTGGTGGACATCAGCCGTTGGAAGGAGCCTCTGGAAGGCCTGGTGTCCTCCATCCGCGCGGTCACCGGCGACCCGATGCTGATTGCGTTGAACACCACCGCGGCGTCGGATTCGATTCTTTCTACGTTGCGCGCCGGAATCAACGAATACCTGTTTCCGCCGCTGGGGGAATCCCTGCGCCGCGCCCTGGAAAAGCGCTCCGCGGAACGCAGCCGCCGGCGGGACGGCGCGGCCAAGGGCGCGGGCAAGGCTTTCGCTTTCTTCTCCGCCAAGGGCGGTTGCGGGGCCACCACGCTGGTTTGCCATGTAGCGGCGGAACTGGGTCGCCAGAACCAAAAGGTGTTGCTGGCGGATCTGGATCTGGATGCCGGCATGATCGGCTTCATCACCAAGACGAAGGCGGTGTACTCCATCCAGGACGCGGTCAACAACCTGCACCGGCTGGACATCCATTATTGGAAGGCGCTGGTGTCGAATGGCATCCCCGGCGTGGAGATCATGGCGGCTCCCCTGGCGTTGGCCTCCAAGCAACAAATCAAGGACGAACAGATCAGGCACGTCCTGGCTTTCGCCAAGCCGCACTACGACTGGACGTTGGTGGATCTGGGGCGAAGCCTGAGCCACCTCACCATGGCGGCGCTGGAGGAGATCGACGAAGCCTGCCTGGTGACCTCGCTCGAGGTGCCGGCCCTGCACCAGGCCAAACAGGTCATCCAGACGCTGCTCGACAGCGGCTACGGAAAGAACCGGATCCGGCTGATCTTGAACCGCTCGCCCAAGCGCCTGGATATCACCCCGGGCGAATTGGAAAAGATGCTGGGGGTTCCGATCTTCTGCATGATCCCGAACGACTATCCCGAGTTGTACGAAACCTACGCCGAAGGCCGCATGCTGGCGCGCGGCTCGGAGTTGAGCAAACAGATCGCAAAGCTGGCGATCAAGCTGGCCAACCTGGAAGAAGAAAAGGGCGTCAAGAAGCGCTTCGCGCTTTTCGGATAAGGACTCCAACAGACAATGCCTGCAGCACTGGAAGTCATTCCTAGACACGGTGAGAATCGGGAAGCCAACTGGGTAAACCGCCTTTTTAGCCGTGAGGGGTACACGCCGGAATACCAGGAGCTGAAGTTCACGCTCCACCGTAAGCTGCTCGACCGAATCAACCTGGAGGTGCTATCCTCCATGGCCGGCGAGCGCGTGCGGGCCGAGATCCGCGCGGCGGTGGCCAAGCTGGTGGAAGAAGAGAAGACGCCGCTCAGCCTAGTGGAGAAAGACCGCGTCATCGAGGAGATTCTGGACGAAGTTTTCGGGCTGGGACCGCTCGAGCCGTTGCTGCAAGACCCGACCGTGAGCGACATCCTGGTGACCGGGCCGCGGCTGGTGTACGTAGAGCGCGGCGGGAAGTTGTATCGCACGCCGGTGGAGTTCAAAGACGACGCGCACCTGCTGCGGATCATCGAGAAGATTGTTTCGCGGGTGGGCCGGCGGGTGGACGAATCTTCGCCTCTGGTGGACGCGCGTTTGCCGGACGGCTCGCGTGTGAACGCGGCGATTCCACCGGTGGCGGTGGACGGGCCGCTGCTCTCGATCCGCCGTTTCGGACGGACGGCCCTCAAGGGCGAGGACCTGGTGGCCAAGCAGGCCATGACCGAAGGCATGCTGGAACTGTTGAAGGCCTGCGTGAAGGCGCGCCTCAACATCCTGATCTGCGGTGGGACCGGCTCGGGCAAGACGACTCTGCTGAACGCGCTTTCCTCCTATATCCCGGAGGACGAGCGGATCGTCACCATCGAAGACGCGGCCGAGCTGCGCCTCCAGCAGACCCACGTGGCGCGCATGGAGACGCGCCCGGCCAACGTGGAAGGGGTGGGCGCCATCCACATCCGGCAACTGGTGACCAACGCCCTCCGTATGCGGCCGGACCGCATCATCGTGGGCGAGGTGCGCTCGGAGGAAGCGCTGGACATGCTCCAGGCCATGAACACGGGCCACGACGGTTCGCTTACCACGATTCACGCCAACACCCCGCGCGACGGTTTGAGCCGCCTGGAAGTGATGGTCGGCATGGCCAACGCGAACATGGGCTTGCGGTCCATCCGCCAGCAGATCGCCTCGGCGGTAAACCTTTTCGTGCAGGTGGCGCGTTTCAGCGACGGTACGCGCCGCGTCACGCACATCACCGAGGTAGTGGGAATGGAGCAGGACATCATCACGCTCCAGGACGTCTTCCTGCTGGAGAAGACCGGAATCACGGAAACCGGCAGGGTGGTGGGCCGCTTCCGGGCCACCGGCATACGGCCCAAGTTCTCCGAACGCCTGAAGGCCTGCGGCATCGCGCTGCCGGCGCAACTGTTTCAGACCGTGGTGGAGTTCAACTAGATGCCGGTTGCCGTCATCACCTCGTTTGTCGTGGTTTTCGCTCTCGTGCTACTGGCCGTGAGCGTCGGGATGAAGTTTTTCGACGCGCGGCGCAAGAAGCAGGTCGGCGATATGCTGAAGACCGCGGCGGGCGAGCCGGTGACCACCATCGCCAACCTGCTCAAGGAAGCCGACCCGGACAAGCCGACGGGCATCAAGCGGGTGATTGCCTCGCTGCAGTTCTCCCGCCATGCCCAGGTGCAGATCCAGCAAGCCGGCATGAACTGGTCCTCCACCCGTCTGCTGGCGGCCATGGCGCTGCTGGCGGCCCTCGGGCTGGTCTTGGGCGTCATGTTTCCGTTTCTGTTTAGCCGGCCGCTGACGGCCATCGTATTGGCGGGAGTTTTCGCCACCATTCCGTATCTCATTGTGCGGCGCAAGCGAACCAAGCGGCTGAACAGGTTCGAGGAGCAATTTCCGGAGGCGCTGGACTTCCTGGCGCGCTCGATGCGCGCGGGCCACGCGTTTACGATCAGCATGGAAATGCTCGGCGAGGAGCTGCAAGACCCTCTAGGCCAGGAGTTCCGGACCTTGTTCAACGAGCAGAACCTGGGCGCGCCGCTCGATGTCGCGCTGCGGAATTTCTCGGAGCGCGTGCCGTCGCTGGACGCGCGCTTCTTCACTTCCTCGGTTTTGCTGCAAAGGCAGACCGGCGGGAACCTGAGCGAGATCCTCTCGCGGCTGGCCTACGTTATTCGAGAGCGATTCCGTCTCAAGGGGCAGGTGAAAGCGGCCAGCGCCCATGGTCGCCTGACGGCCACGATCCTGACGGTCCTGCCGATCGCGACCATGGTCGGCATGATGCTGGTAGCCCCCACGTACCTGCGGAGCATGGCCGAGGACTCCGACGGCAAGTGGCTGATCGGCGGCGCGATTTTCGCCCAGATCCTGGGCAATTTCTTCATCAGGAAGATCATCAACATTAAGGTGTGACATGGAACATCCACTGCTCATTTCCATTTGCGCGTTTTGCATGTTGATGGTGCTGATGACGTTGCTGGGGTACCGCACGTTTTACAAGCCGGGAAAGTTCCTCAAGCTGTTGGGCAATCCGGTGATCACGGACTCCGCGAAGCGCGCCGTGGGCGATCCCATGGAATCCGAGCCCAGCACGGTGGTGGGATTATTGCGGCGGATCGGTTCCCAGGTTCCGTCCTCGGCGGCGGAAATCGCCACCCTGCGAACGGAGTTGGTCCGCGGCGGTTTCCGGTCCGACAGCGCCCCGGCGGTCTTCTACGGGCTGCGCATCGTGAGCACGCTGATCATGCTGGGGCTGGGTGTGGCGCTGCAGTCCAGCCTGCCGCCGAACCCGGCCATGAAGGTGGCCCTGCTCGGCTTCGGCATGGCGTCGGGGTGGATTCTGCCGCGCTTCGTACTGGAGAAGTGCGTGGCCAAACGCCAGGAGATCCTGCGGCTCTCCATGCCAGACATGCTGGACCTGCTGGTGGTATCCATCGAGGCCGGCCTGGGCCTGGACCAGGCGATCCAACACGTGGGCCGCGAGTTGCAGGGGAGCCACCCGCAACTGGGCGAGGAGTTGTCGCTGGTGATTCTGGAGATGCGGGCGGGCAAGCGCCGCTCCGACGCCCTGCGCAACCTCGCCGAGCGAACCGGAGAGCCGGAGCTAAGGAAGCTGGTGGCCATCCTGATTCAGAACGACCGCTTCGGGACCAGCATGGGCGAATCGCTGCGCACCCATTCGGATTATCTGCGCACGAAGCGCCGCCAGGAGGCCGAGGAACGGGCCGGCAAGGTGGGCGTGAAACTGGTATTCCCGATTTTCTTCTTCATATTGCCGTCGATGCTGGTGGTGGCAGCGGGCCCGGGGTTGTTACAGATCTTCAAGTATCTTTTCCCGATGATGAAACAAATCCAATGAGAGAAGGAGTAAGCGAGATGATGAACACTGCACTTCAGTATGGGGTTTGGCTGGCCGCCGCGGCGGTCCTGCTGCTCTTCCTGAAACGGCGGCGCACGCGCAAAGCGCAGGGCTGACGTGGCGATGCCCGCTTCCCCGACGCTCGCAGTCTAAGGCCGCGCCACGGCCGGCAACTGCGGGCGTTGGAGGGCCGGCAGTCCGCGCGCGGCGCGGATCGCCGGGCCGGCCGCGGAAGCGATGCAATATTCCGGCCGGCGACTACGGAAAGGGAGAAAAACATGGATTTGGCAATGCAAGGGGCAATCTGGCTGGGAGCGGGCGTCACGCTGGTGATGCTGCTCTCGCGCCGCCGCCGGCGGCGGACGGTGCGATAGTCGGGGGCGCCGGAGCCTTCCGGCGCGGGCGGGCTTCGCCCGCGGACTTCATGTCGATAGAGTTACTCATAGCGAAACAGAACCCGGACGGCGGGTGGCCCTACGCGCGCGGCGCGTCCTGGACCGAACCGACGGCGTATGCCATTCTGGCGCTGTTGGCGGACGGCGAAACGCGCGCCGTGGAGCGCGGCATACGCTGGATGCGGCTGGCCCAGCGTCCCGACGGCGGCTGGCCGCCGCAACTGGGCGTGGACCAGAGCACGTGGGTGTCCGCGCTGGCGGCTTTGCTGCCAGCCGAACGTCTGGGAGCGAAGGCCCACGAAGGGGCCATTCAATGGCTCCTCGCAACTTCGGGCGAGGAGACCACCTTCGTTTACCGGCTGCGGCAGTGGCTGTTAGGCAACCCCACGGCTCCGGATCAACAGTTCGCCGGCTGGCCCTGGGTTCCCGGTTCGGCCGCCTGGGTGGGGCCGACCGCGCTGACCATCCTGGCCCTCGAGAAAGAGGCAACGTCGCGGCCCTCTTCGCTCATTCGGGAACGGATTGAATCCGGCCGGAGATTCCTGTTGTCCCGCACCTGCAGCGACGGTGGATGGAATCACGGATCCGCGCGGGCGCTGGGCTACGAACTGCCGTCCTATCCCGAAACCACGGGGATAGCGCTGCTGGCCCTGCGGGGCATGCGGTCGGCCAAGATCGAGCGCGCGCTGGCGGCGGCCGAGCGCTTCCTGGGGGAATGCCGTTCGGCCGATGCCATCAACTGGCTGCGGCTGGGATTGCTGGTCCACGGGCGGCTGCCGGTGGACTACTGCCGGCGCGAGAACCCGGAGCCGCGGACGCTGCCGGAGGCATCGCTCGAAGTGCTGGCGGCCAACGCGGAGAAGGGCCGCGGGTTCTGGTGCTGACGCCGTGAAGCGAAGCCTCACAAGACGGGAATGGTTGAGCGCGGCGGCGGCCGCCGGGCTCACGGGCTGCGCCCAGACGCCGCTCGAGCCGCCCTCCCTGGTGAGCATCGTGCGCGCGCCCGAGTACGATCAGCGCATCTACGCGACGGTGCGGCGGCTGCTCGAAGACCAACGGCTGGACGTGCGCGGACGAACGGTGGCGCTCAAACCCAACCTGGTGGAGTTCGAACCGGGGAACTCGATCAACACGCATCCCCTGCTGGTGCACGCGGCGTACGAGAGTTTCCTGGCGCTGGGGGCCTCGCGGGTGATCGTCGCGGAGGGGCCCGGACATCGCCGGAACACCTTGGACCTGGCCGATGCCGCCGGCTATTTCACCACGCTTCCGCGCTTCGAGGATGTGTTCGTGGATCTGAACGTGGACGACGTCGCTCGGGTGTGGCCGGCAAGACAGGTTTCGGGGATGAAGAAGTGGTATCTGCCCCGCACGGCGCTCGCGGCCGACCTGCTGGTTTCCATGCCGAAGATGAAGACGCACCACTGGGTGGGGGCGACGCTGGCCATGAAGAACCTGTTCGGAACGGTCCCCGGCGGCGTCTATGGGTGGCCGAAAAACGCCCTGCATTGGGCCGGAATCGACGAGTGCATAGCGGACCTGCATGCGCTTTTTCCACGCCAATTCGCCATTGTGGACGGAGTTGTGGGTATGGAAGGCAATGGCCCCATTCAGGGCGCGCCCAAACGCGTGGGCGTGTTGGTCGCCGGGCGCGACCCGGCGGCGGTGGACGCCACCTGCTGCCGGATCATGCGAATCGATCCCCTGAAGATCCAGTACCTGCGCCTGGCGGCTGGCGGGCAGGCGCATATCACCGAGAATGGAATCACGCAGACCGGGGAGCGCATCGAGGATGTCACCATGCCGTTCGCGCTGCTTCCCGAGTTCCGGCGCATCCGTTTGGAGAACAGTTGATGCCACCGACATCGAACAGCTTGCGCGCGCGCGCCTGGCATGAAGGCCTGATTCTCCTGGCGATTTCCGCGCTGCTGCTGGCTCCGTGCTATTGGCAGCCGCGCATCCAGGCCGGCGACCTTTCGAGCCATATTTACAACTCCTGGCTGGCGCAATTGATCGAAAGCGGCCGCGCGCAGGGGCTGATTGTAGCGCCGCAGACCACCAACGTTCTCTTCGATCTGGTGTTAAGCGGATTGTTCCGGGCTGTCGGGGCCGAGGCAGCGCAGCGCATCGCGGTCAGCCTGGCGGTCCTGATATTCGTCTGGGGCGCTTTCGTTTTCATGTCCACCGTGGCGGGCAGGCGCCCGTGGAACATGATGCCGTGCATCGCCATGCTGGCGTACGGGTGGGTGTTCCACATGGGTTTCTTCAACTTCTACATGGCCCTGGGCCTGTGTTTTTGGGCCATGGCGGCGGCCTGGAACCCGAGGCCCGCGCGCCTGGCGGCGGCTGCCGGCCTGCTGGCGCTGGCCTACCTGGCGCATGCTCTGCCGGTGGTCTGGTGCGTGTGCCTGCTGGCCTACACGGCCCTGGCCCGCAAACGGTCTCCGCTGGGGCGGGCCTATTTGACCATGGGCGTGCTGGCGTTGATGGCGGTGGTTCGCGTATGGACCACCATGGCCTTCTCGGCGCGGTGGTATCCGTCCCAGGCCGCCAGAATTACGGGGGCCGATCAGGTTTGGGTTTTCGATGCCAAGTATTACGTGGCGCTGGTGGGCCTGCTGTTCCTCTGGGGCTTGCTTTTCCTGAGCCTGGTTCACGCCTGGGGCGCGTCGCGGGTCTTCACCAGCATTCCGTTTCAGCTCTTCATCATGAGCGCCGGGGGCATATTGATTCTCCCCGCCACGGTCTTCATTCCCGGGTTCCTCCACGCCCTGGCGTTCATCGCCGAACGGATGTCGCTGGGAGTGGGAATATGCGTCTGCGCCCTGCTGGCGGCGGCGCGTCCGCGGCCCTTCGAACGCTATGCGATGCTGGCGTTAGCCCTGGTGTTCTTCGCCTTTTTGTACCGCGACGAGCGAGCCCTGAATGCGTTTGAAGACCGGATGGGCGGCGCGGTAGCCACCATCGCTCCCGGCCAGCGCGTGGTGAGCGTGGTGGAAGACCCCGACTTGCAGGTCAACGCCATAACCCACATGATCGATCGGGTCTGCATCGGACGCTGCTACAGTTTCGGCAACTATGAACCCTCCACGGCTCAGTTCCGGGTCCGCGCCGTGGCGACGAATCCCATGGTGGTGAGGAGCTACGCGGAGTCGTGGGACCTGCAGACCGGCGCCTACATGGTGAAACCAGCCGACGAGCCCCTTTATGCCGTGGATCTGGACGAATCCGGGCGAATCGTCGTCCGTCTCTTGAAAGCGGGAACGGTATGTGGAAGCACCTATTGGAAGATCCTGCCGGATTTGATACCCGCCAGTTGAGCGCCTGCCGGAAACCGGCGTCGGATTGGCGGCGCCTGCTGGGCGAAGTTGGCTTGCTGCTGGGATTGCTAGCGGCGAGCTCGTGGCTGGTGCGCCCGTAGCGGGTCCGGCCGTTACAGCGCGCGGCCCGGAGCAGCCAGCGCCACCATCAGGTTCCACACCACCAGGGCCCCGTACCAATAGCTGGCCAGCCGGATCAAGTGATACTTCTTGCGATAGACGCACAGCGCGCCCAGGGCCAGGGCGAAAACTTTCGACAACGCCACGCCGGCCACCGGCCCCGCGTGCATCAGTAAGCGAATGAATGGACTGGCTTCCGAGGCCCCCAATCTCAAGCCGATCAGCGTCGTCAGGAGGTCCAGCAGTTGCAGATAAATGAATACTTGAGCGATCGCCATCCCGTGTTCCCTGGTAATGTATCGGCGCTTCCCAAACAAGATTGTATCCCCAACTGAGTGATTATAAATGGCATTCTTGTACGGCCTGTACTAAGAGCGGAAGGTCCGAATATAGTACAAATGGGGTGGTTTCAACCTCGTTCGCCGGATCTCGGCTGCAAACTCGTCTACGATAGTCCTATGGCGAAAGCGATGTTCGACGTCGAGTGCCCTTGCTGCCAGGCAATTCTCAAGGTGGATCCGGCCACCCGCGCGGTCATCGCGCACACCGTCCCGGAGAAGCCCAAGCCGATTGAAGATCTGGCTGCCGAAGTGGCCAAACTGAAAGGCGAGGGCGCGCGCCGGGAGGAACTGTTTCGCAAGCAGTTCGAGGCCGAGAAGACGCACGGAAAGGTGCTCGAGAAGAAGTTCGACGAGCTCTTCAAGCGCGCCAAGGAGAATCCCGACACGGCCCCGCCCACGCGCGACATCGACCTGGACTAGCCTTGAGGGCTGGGGCGCTATTTCAGAGAATTGTGGACCGCCGGGTCGGCGTCCACCACCGGCAAGCTGTGAGGCGATGGTTCTCCACCCGCTAAATCAGCCGAGTTCAGCATATCACGGCCGGCTGGGGGCATTGTGCGCCGGTGTGCGGTGGCGCATACTGTGGCTATGGAACCGGCAGGACATTTGTGCGGAACCGAAGAGGGCGGAGTAGACCGCGCTCTTTCCCCCGTAACCTTGGCCAGCGGCAAGGCATCTCACCCACTAGAGATGTCCATGGAAGGTGTACCGGCCGGAGACCGCCGCATTTCCGGCCGTTTGCCCGGCCGGCGGATCGGCCTTGCGCTGTCCATATTAGGTCTGCTGGCGGGAGCCGCGTTCGCTCAGTATTACCCCCCTACCTACCCTCCCACCTACCCTGGGCAACGCCCGTATCCGGGGGCGGGACGCGTGCCTCAAACCCCGGCGCCGTCGCAAGGGACCAAAACCGGAGTACTACCCAATTTCCGCGGCCGCCTCAAGCAGATGGACGCCAAGACCATCACGCTCGCCCTGGATGATGATCGGTTGCTGGAGTTCAAGCGCACCGATAAGACCAAGTTCTTCAAGAACGGCGACGAGCTCAAGACGCCCGAGTTCAAGCCCGGAGACCAGATTTCCATCGAGGGCCCGGAGGACCAGCAAGGCTACATGACGGCAGTCAACGTCTACTGGGAGAAGGCCGCCGCGGCCGCCGGGACGCCCCAGGAAAAGGAGGGGGGAGTGGACGCCTGGGCGGATGCCCCCGCTCCGTCCGCGGGGACCGATGTGAAACCCCCACCGGCCAAGCCGGATCCGGACGACCCGGGCCCGCCGCAGTTGCGCCGGGGCAAGCCCGCCGACCAGAGCCGCGAGCACGCCCAGGATGTCCCCGATCAGCCTCCGGCGCCCCAGGTTGCCCAAGCCAGAATACCGCCGGCCGAAGCCGCCCCGGTTGGACGGGTTCCGACGGCCCCGCCTTCCGCCACCCGGCGCGACGAGGAGCTGCCTTTTGGCGGGCGCCAGCAGGATCCGCTCATCCGCAAGGCGGCCGACGCGGCGCTCGATTTCACCGAGACCCTGCCTAACTACATTTGCCAGGAAGTAGTGGGGCGATCCCAGAGCCAGAGCAGGCCGGCCAACTGGCAGCCGCTCGATGTGGTGACCACCGAGGTGGTGTACGAGAACGGCAAAGAGGACTATCGCAACATAATGATCGACGGGAGACCGAGCAAGAAAAAGGTGGAGGAGGTGGGGGCCTGGTCGACCGGCGAATTCGGAACGGTGCTGATCGACCTGTTCTCGCCGGCCACCGCCACCGAGTTCCGGGTGCGGGGAGATTCCCGAATCGCCGGGGTCACCGCCAAGCAGTACGCCTTCGAAGTGGCCCGCGAGAACTCCCACTGGGACGTAAAGATGGGTTCGCAATCGTTCCGCCCCGCCTACAGCGGAGCGGTATGGATCGACCCCGCGACCTCGCGCGTACTGAGGATCGAAATGTCCGCCAGGAATTTTCCGGAGGATTTTCCGACCGACCAAGTGGAGTCCGCCACGGACTATCAATACGTGCGGCTGGGCGGAACCCAGCAGTACCTGCTGCCCGTGCATTCCGAGATGCTCAGTTGCCAGCGCGGCACCAACGACTGCAGCAAGAATGTCATCGACTTTCGGAACTACCACAAGTTCGAAGGCGAATCGACCATCAAGTACGGGGATCCGAAGTAGGGCGCCAGTTCTTGACGCAGAGACGCTGAGTCGCAGAGAGATTCGAGAAGAGAAAGACCAGGACAGGAAGGTCTTTCCCTGTCTTTATGCTCCGTTCTCATTCTTTCTCTTAATCTTCTCGGCGTCTCTGCGTCTCCGCGTCAAAAACGCTCGGAAGCTTCCCGCTCCATCAGCCGCGCCCGATGAACGGCATGTTGGTGGCCATGACGGTCATGAATTGCACGTTGGCCTCCAGCGGCAGGCGGGCCATGTAAAGCACGGCCTGGGCCACGTCGCGCACATCCATCCGCGGTTCGGGCTTGAGGGAGCCGTCGGCCTGGGGTACTCCGCCTGTCATTCTCTCGGTCATCTCCGTGGCGGCGTTGCCGATGTCGATCTGGCCGCAGGCGATGTTGTGCTTGCGGCCATCGAGCGAGATGCACTTGGTCAGGCCCGTGAGGGCGTGTTTGGAAGCGGTGTAGGGGGCTGAGTTGGGCCGCGGCGAGTGGGCCGAGATGGAGCCGTTGTTGATGATGCGGCCGCCGCGCGGGTCTTGCGCCTTCATCATCCGTACCGCCGCCTGCGCACAGAGGAAAGCGCCCGTGAGGTTGACGCTTACCACCGCGTTCCACCGTTCGTAGGTGAGGTCTTCCATGGGGATTGCGGGCGCGGTGGCGCCGGCGTTATTGAACAGGAGGTCGAGGCGGCCGAACGCCTTTTCGATGCGGGCGAACAGCGACGCCACCGAGTGAGGGTCGGCGACATCGGCCGGGGCCACCAGCATTTTGCCGCCGCCGGCCCGGGCCAGCGCGGCGGTCTGTTCGAGCGGTGCGGCGCGGCGGCCGGCCAGCGCCACGGACCAGCCAGCGGCCTCGAGGGCAAGGCTGACGGCGCGGCCAATGCCGCTCCCGGCGCCAGTCACCAGCGCAACCTTCAAATCGTTCATGTCGATTCTCAAATTCTATCCAGCCGCTCTTGATTACTTCACGCCCGACATCAGCCTCACCGTGGGCTTGATCAGCACCACCAGGGCGACCGCCGCGGCGAACGCTACAGCGGCCACCACCCCGAACAGCGTGGGCAGGGATACGGCTTCGTAGAGCGACGCCACGCGCCCGCCCATGTAGTCGCCAATGCCGATGGCGACGAACCACAGGCCCATCATCATCCCCGCTATGCGCTCCGGCGCCAGTTTGGTCATGGCGCTCAAGCCCACCGGGCTGAGGCACAGCTCGCCGATGGTATGGAACAGGTAAGTGAGCGTCAGCCACCAGGGCGAAACCAGGCCGCCCTTCATGGCCATGGCGGCCGGAGGGACGAGCACCGCGAAGCCCAGGCCCGCGAAGAGCAGGCCCCAGGCGAACTTGCCGGGGCTCGAAGGCTCCCGGCCGCGCAGCCTGACCCACAACCATGCGAACCCCGGCGCCAGCAGCACGATGAAGAGCGGTTGAATGGATTGGAACCAGCTTGCCGGGAATGGTTGGAGCCCGTGGAACCAGGAGGCGGGCAAGGGCCCGAAAGGCTGGATGAAGCGGTCGGTATTGCGGTCGGCGAACAGGTTGAGCGAGGAGCCGGCCTGCTCGAAGGCGGACCAGAACACCGCCGCCGCCAGAAACAGCACCAGGATGGCCGCGGAGCGCTTCCGCTCCACCGGCGACCACCCTTTTCCGAACAGCAGCCATGAAAAAATGGACACCGTGATAATCACCAGAGCGATGCCCAGCGCGTTGGAAATGAACTGGGCGGTGATGTCCACCTTCCCGGCGCCGGCCAGTGCGCCGGCAACGCCCAGGATCGCCAGTCCCCCAAGCGCTCCTAAGGCCGCCCGGCGTTTCTGGCGGCGAGCTTCTTCCGGATGGGCTGGAATGGCCGGGTAGAGGCCGGCCGAGCCCAGGTATTTGGCCCCCAACACATATTGAATAACGCCCGCGACCATGCACACTCCGGCCAGGCCGAACCCCAGCCGCCAGTTGATCTTCTCCCCCACCCAGCCGCAGGCCAGCGGGGAAATCAGCGCTCCCAGGTTGATGCCCATGTAGAAAATGGAAAAGCCCGCATCGCGGCGAGGGTCGCCAGGCGCGTAGATCCGGCCCACGATGGTGCTTACGTTGGGCTTCAGCAGCCCCGTGCCCAGCACCAGCACCACCAGCCCCAGATAGAAGAAACCCGTGCCCGGCGCCACCAGGAAGAACTGTCCCAGGGCGATCAGGATGCCGCCGTAGAGCACCGCGCGCCG
>Ga0187851_10002576_pt1 | contig 15875 bp, 20 predicted proteins | sample June2016WEW_6_10_FD_132997 | JGI IMG/M metagenome (GOLD analysis project Ga0187851, IMG submission 132997) | Peatland microbial communities from SPRUCE experiment site at the Marcell Experimental Forest, Minnesota, USA - June2016WEW_6_10 | ecosystem: Environmental > Terrestrial > Soil >...
TTCAGTTTCTGTTTCTTCAGTTTCTGTTTCTTCAGTTTCTGTTTCTTCAGTTTCTGTTTCTTCAGTTTCTTCTTGTTTTTCTAAAAGTTTTTCTTTGCCGAGTAGTTCTAAAAGCATGTTTCTCACTCTATCAGTTAATCCAGAGGTGTGTGCTTGTTCTTCAATCATATTTATAACTTGCTCAGCTACTCGTTCCATGTCTGGTTTTCCTTTAACCCATACTACACCGTTTTGCCCTACCGTTACTTCACATTTGGTTTCATCTTTGATCATGTTGATCATTGATCCTTTCTTACCAATGAGTCGAGGTACTTTGGTAGGAGTGATGTTAATCAGTATTCCACCTCTAAATTTACCCAGACCTCGGCCTTTAAGGCCTAATTTAACTTTTTTTACTTCATCTACATCTACTACTCTTAAAAACAAAACATCTCCCACATTAAATGCTTTGCTTAAATCCCTTTTTTCTTTTCCAAACACATCTGAGGCAGGTAAAAATCCAGAGTAAGGAGAATTTATATCTAGATTCCACATGGAGAATCTGATATCTGTTATTTCACCAATGACTACATCTCCCCTTTTAGGTATATACTTACTCTGTAAAGGTATTACACTAATATTTTTATCTCTTACTGCCACTAAACCTACAAGAGATGATGTTATCTTATTATTTTCCTTGAAAGTTCCTCTTCCCGCATGATAATCCTCGTCGGCTAGAATATCTCCAGGAATAACTATTTCTTTATCTTCTACAAATATCACACTCTGGCCTCCTAAATGAACAAAAAAATAAGATTAAATTTTTTTAAGTAGCTTTATTTCAGTAGTTTAGTTTCTACTTGTCCATGAGTAAGTTCATTTAACTTCCTATAAAAATTATCCTGCATACCACCAGGTATTTCCACTATAGCTACCCATGATCCGTCTTGCTGCCATTCTTCTTTCCTAGTCTTGCCAAATTCAGGTATAATATTATAAACCTTACCTGAGAAATCTCCAGGTATTTTTATGGCAACCTGCACTCTTTCAAATCGAATTGGTATTTTAGTGCGGATGGCTTTAAGAACTGTATTCACTTGTTCATCAACACTTTTAAAGGGATCTATATGAATTTTACATTCTTCCATGGCTATTTCTATTCTTCTAGCTGGATGTGGAAGTTTAGTTTGGGGGTTTATAGATTCCCTAGTTATAGTTGCAACAATCTTTCTCCTCTTCTCCTCCGTCATTTCCTTCCGCTGTTGAGCAGTAAGCTGTACATGTCCCTTTCTTATTATAGTTGCAGCAGCATCTAAAATATCAGTGGTGTTAAAGGCTTTCATCATAGCCTCTTCCGATGCCTTATCCCCCTTCTTGGCATCCTTAAAAACTTCTTCCACAGCGAGGATTTCTTGCACTTCTATTGCTTCACCCCTCTTAAAATCCGCAGCCATCTCCGGATCTACCAGGATCTCAAAATGCTCCCCAAAATATTCTAAACGAGCTATAACTGCATCTTCGAGGGTGATCATTCTCTATTCCTCTTCTTCCTCCTTAGGTTTCCTTATAATGAGTTCTTCAACATGTTCCACTAAATCATCATCACTTAATTTTCGGAATTTCTTAGTTTTACTATCTATAACTGCTATTTCAACGCTTTCAACTGTAGTTTTACCTTCAGTTGCTTCATATACAGCATCTAAAGCTAATTCCATTGCTTCCTCGAGATTCATTTCGTCCCGATATTTTTTTTCAAACTCTTCCATGGCCATTGCTCTTCCAGAACCTATAGCCGTAGCTTTATATTCTATTAAAGCCCCACTAGGATCTGTCTCAAATAACCGAACACCTGTATCATTTACTCCCCCTATAATAAGGGCGGAACCGAAGGGTCTTACACCACCATGTTGAGTGTACATTTGTTTCAAATCACAAATTTTTTTAGCGAGACTTTCAACCCTTATAGGTTCGTTATACGTTATACGGTTAATCTGAGCCTCCATTCGAGCTTTTTCAATAAGATTTCTGGCATCAGCCACTAATCCGGATGTAGCTGCACCTATATGTTCATCAATTTTGAATATCTTCTCTATGGATTTGGGTTCCACTAGTTTACTAGTTGGTCTTTTATCAACAACTAATACTATTCCTTCAGTGGATTTCACACCCAGTGAAGTTGTACCTCTCTTTACAGCTTCTCTTGCATATTCAACTTGAAAAAGTCTTCCATCTGGACTAAATATAGATATACCCTTATCATATCCTGCTGCTGGAAACGGTTGCATAAATTATACCTCACTTTAAATTTTTTTTAAATAAATAACAAATTTTTTTTTTTAAATAAATTTAATTATAATATTTATGAATTTATGATATTTTTATAAAAATGATTAATGAAAATTTTCTATATTATTCTTGATTTATAACTATTTTTGATTCTAAAACATTAAATTTTTCGTAATTTTCCTAGTTCTATTAAACAGCATTTAATCTATATAATAATATTTAGTATAAAAAAGATTCGACAAATTCAATGTCAAGGCCAGAAATTAACTATGAAAAATTTTTTAAAAGTTACTAATGGATGGCAAAAGAAGCATATATTATTATAGCTAAGTAGAAAATCCATACAGCTATTGAAATCAAAATGTAATCCATTCCTTTTCGTTTAACACGGCATTCAGGACGTGTGTATAAATACAAACCAGCTATGATGGCTAAAGGTAAGAATATGAAAATTCCAATTATTGCCAGTATTTTAACTTTTTTATATATATTTTCATTCACTTTCTCTATTTTACAACCACACTCCATGCAATAAACTGCATTTAAGGGGCTTTCTGATTGACATTCAGGACATTTAATTGAAACATCAGCCATAATAGTTTACTCCAAATAAATTATTTTTCCTTTTATGAAATAGACTTATAATTATTTACTGCAATTTTACTGGATATTAGTATTAAATTTTTATAAAAAAAATGCAAATATTAAAGGTAATTGTTTTAAAATTAATGTTTATCATAAATAAATTTTTTTATAGCTGAATGTATACTTCCCGAAATCCCTAATGTGTGGAAAACAACCCTACTACCTTTAAATCTTGTAATAGTTGGTATTATCGATCTTACTGAATGAACTTCTTCTCTCCTACATCTTAATATACCCTTCATCACATGTTTCTTGGAAGTATCATAATTCCATATTTTAATTACCCATAAATCAAACTGACTGATGCCACAGGAACCATACATATCCCATAAAGCACCCCAAATAATGGATATAACATCATCCCTGTTAATTGAAGTCTCTGAGATAACTTCAAAGGCAAGATATCTCTTTTTATTTCGCAAATGAGGGGGTAATATTTTAAGTTTCAAATTTAATTCCTCTAAAACAAATCATTTCGTATAAATTCAACTAAACAATGTTCCTCTTAGTAAAAAAAAATTATACTATGAATAATATTTTGGAATATTCAAATTTTTAATTATTCTATAATTCGAGCCCCTTTCACTAATGCATTACTCCCTAAATCTCTTCTTTCAATTATATTCCTTGGAGTTTCAGATAAAGCAAAAGACGCTTCCTCCTCGTTCATTCCAAAACAGTTAGTTAATGCTATAATATCGTGAGGAGTATGTAATTCAAATATTGAATGAGCACCACTAGTAATGATCAAAGGAAATTCAAACTTCCGTTGTAGTTTTAAAATTTCCCTATAATATCCTAAAACCTTATAACGGTTTTGAGGTCTACTTCTAAGTAAATATCTAATATTTAATTCTACAGCCACTTCATTTTCCGCTGCTTTTCTGGCCGAAATATGGTTAATTCCACAGTCTCTACGTCCATGATAAGGATGAGAAATTATATCAACTCGAGGATTCTCGCAGGCTGATCTATTTATTTTCAGATCACCACCATAAACTATTAAAACATCTTCATTACGAGATTTTTGAATCTTTCTTTTAAGATCAGCTGTGTTTTTAGAATAAATCATCAATCCTCTTCTAATTTGAAATGATGAATCATTCTTCAATGATATTAAATTATCAGGATAATCTTTATTTTTAATCTCTTCATGGTTAAATGTTAAAACACCGTTATAACCTAATCTTTCAACCTCATCCACAAGTTCTTGACTTTCATGAACATGTAAATCGAAAAACAATTTAATCCACAACCAATAATTTCCTTACAAGTTTCATAGCTATATCTTTTTTAGCTGGGTAAGCTGGCATTTTAATTTTAACATGAATAGAATCACCATGTTCAACAACCTCCAATTCACCTTGATAAGCCTGTTGTTTATCAAATCTGAGGAAAAAGTTTCCCTTATCATCCATTTTCTTATCTAAATCCTTTAAAATCCTTTTTTTATCATAAGATCCTATATTATTTAGACTTTTAATGAAATTTTTTATATCCCGTTTTTTATCAATTTTATCATGTAAAATTAAAACGGGGGTCTTATAATGACCCTCAGTAACTTCACTTTGAATTAGGGAATTTGGAAAAAGAGTTTTAATGGCATTTTTCACTTTTTCCTCATTTTCGGTTCCATAAACAAAGGCTCTGTAAGAGATATTATGGATCATTATCCTGATCTAACCTTCTCAGCCCCTTTACCCTTATTTCGAAGACCTCTTGTTTTCTGTCCTTCACTGGTTAAACCCCTGAAGACACGACGGGTGTGTTGGCTTTCACATATCCAATTTATGTTAGAATCATTCTTTATTGATGGATGATTAGGATCAACTAGTATAACTTCGTAGAATTTGAATTTTCCATCCTCCCAAACCCAGTAAGAATTTAAAACCTCTAAGTTAGGATATTTTCTCGCAACCCTTTCTTCAGCCATTCTTTTTATAGATTTTTTAGGAGTGATTTTAATTACACCCATCCTTTTAGGTTTCCTACCTTTTTTGAATCTAGATTTTCTTCTTCCGCCTCTGCGAACACGGGTTCTTACCACTATATATCCTTTTTTAGCTTTGTAACCTAAGGATCTTGCCCGATCTAATCGGGTGGGTCTTTCTACTCTTTGAATTACGCTTTCTTTTCTCCATATCGGAGCTCTTGTCTGCATTAACTCCTTGATGTAGGAGTTATCTGGATTTTTCCATGCTTCTTTAATATATTTATACATCAAATACACCTCTTTTTGTTCAGCTTTCGCCACATCCAAACGGGATAAAAGTCCCTATATAAAAATAGTAGATTTCAAAAAACATTGCCATATTGGCGGTGATCAATATTAAGTGAAGTATACTTAAAAAGATTTTGTTTTTTTTTAGAATTAATTTTTAAATAATTTCTTTCAGTATTTTCTGGTAAGTTTAATTTCTTCATATCCTTTTATAAGTTGCTTTTCGGCTAGTATAAAATCGAATTTTCTTCTAAATTTAAATAATTCAAAGAAAATTTCTTTTACTTTATTATTATGAAAATTAGCGTTCTTTAATTTATTTAAATTAGTTTTAGTAAAATTCTTATTTATCTGATTTAACTTATTTTCAATGGATACTGTTATCGTATTCCTTATATGGCACTTCTTTCGGAAATTTATGGGGGTCGCTTTCATTTTTAATATTTTTAATAAGGTTCTTTAGCTATTCAATACCTTATTTTAAGTTTATAATTAACATTCGACTATTTTTTTCTTCGATTTCTATATTTTCAATTCTGATTTTGGCTAGTTTTAATCTAGCTATGATTTTATTTGCACTGGCTATAATATGCCTTATTTTTTGTAATGTTCCGAAAGATGATTTTTCATCATGTCCTGATAAATATTTATAATGATAGTGTTGAATCCTTTGATGATTCTATAAGATATGCCTCCAGCAACTTCTTCACCCTTTAGCATTTTTCCTAAAGCCGTCCTTCAAAACTTTTTTTTTAATAGATATTACAAAAAAATTTTTTGATAATTCAAATTTTATATAAATTTAGGATTTTAAAAAAAAATGTCAAAATTAAAATAAAAATTTTATCAAAAAAATAATATTGTGATTTAAATTTTGGAAAATGTATAAAAAAATTTGACAAATAGCTTGGGAGAGAGTTAAATTACTCCTCCGCCACAAACGCACTCATTATCTTCTAACTCATAGAGTATGTTGATCGCCTTCATGAACGCTGGTTTCCCTGCTATAAGGAGCACTACTCGGAATACATCCACTATTTCATCCTTAGTCGTGCCGAACTCCTGCATGTTACTCATAATCTGTTTTTTAATTGCTCTATCATCTGAAAATGCTGCGTTTATACCTAAAGCTATGAGTTTCTGTGTTTTATAATCAAGTGCTTTTCCAGTGTACGCTACTTTATTTAAACTAACATTTTCTTCATAAAGATCAGGATAGTCTTCTTTAATGTATTTCATTCCCTTACTATAGAATACCTCTTCTTTCATTGTATTATCACTCCTTGTTATAATCTAATTATATTATGTTGTTATTCTATTATAATTTTAACTAAAGAGTAAAATAAGAAACTTATCAAAAAAGATAAAAATTTAGGTTAATTTAATTTTATTCAAATTTTGTTAAAAAAAATTTACTTATGTCTAAAGTGGCCCTACATTAGGTTTACCTTCCCTCATGCCTTTTCCAGCTTCTCTTTGTAGTTTATCTGGTTTAAAAATCATTTTAACTACATTCTGAGCGTGTTCTCTAGCCCGATTAATGGCGAGTACCTTAAGGTCTTTATAATCAATTCCCTCATCTTCATGGACAAATACTTCAATTATATGGGTGTTAGTCATTAGTTGAGCATAAATTAATCCCATTGAAGCTTCATGTGCACATGTTTTATCAATAACTTCTGGTCCCGGCATGCCTAAAGCCATGACCAGATCACATCCCTCCTCCTCGATTAATTTTTTCGATGCTACTGGTAAATCCTTTACACCCGGCACGGTACGTCTTATAAAGTTAATATTGCCCATTTGCATTTTAATTTCTTCAATGGCATATTTTGCTAAATCTACTCTTGCAAATGTCGTGTCACAGATTCCTATTTTCATTTTAAACCTCTATATTATTTGGATTAATTTTAGAAGAATTTATTTTGAACTTATTTCTTAATATTATTGTTTGGATTTAGTTAATAAAAATTTTCTGTCAAATGAAAGAATTTCATGTATTACACATTTTTTTAGATTTATAAAAAATGTTAAATTGAATTTAATGATAAATTACAGTGATTGGAAATTTAATATTAAATGTGTTTTTATTTACTCTGAACTCAAAATTGGGATTTTGTAACCAGCACTGCTTCTGCGCTTTTGAACAGCACAATAGAAACAGAATTCAAAGATTTGTTGAATAATTACTTATCAAAAAAAATGAGTATAATAACAGTTATTCATATTTTATGTAACTTAAAATGGATATTACTTACTGTTCTTGATAAGGAATTCTTAACTCCATCTTTAACTATATTATTTTGATTTAATCTGAAATTAAAAAGCTTTAAAAATTCGTATATAAAATGTTCTTATTTATCTCATCATAATTAAATGGAGAGAACAAATTTCTTTACATTTACAATTAAAGTTGAGCCTAAAAATAAGAGGTGGGAATTTTTAAAAAAAAATTCAAGGATGAGATTAAAAAAAAATATTTTTTTATTCTAAAATCCTTTTTTTTTAATTGAATAAATTATAATCCAAAAGACTTCATTAATAATTCATTATTTACATATCCCGTTCTGAAAATTTCTCCAGTCCTAAGATCATTTATAACTACTTCCGCAGGAGCAAACATGCCTTTATCTATTTTATAAAAATCGAATTCAGCTTCTTTGAAAACATCAAAGAATGGTTTACCATAACCTGCAGACGCGGATGATGGTAATTTCTCAGCTACAGATTTAACATCATCTCCTTCCTCTGATTCTACGTAATAATATGTTCGACCTCCAAAGAGTACTGCATCATTGGTTTTACCCATTGCTTTTAATCCATCAGGGTCTACTGGAGCTATAGGAGCTATACCTGCTGCATGTTTCACTTTATTGACATCAAAATGTAAGAATTCTAACATTTTATATGTTCCATTTTCTACTACACGACCAGATATTTGGATGGAACCCACCAAAGATGAAGTAGGAGCCACTAACACGTAGACATTCTCAGGTGAAACATTAGATTCAGATGCTATGACTTCAGTTACATCCACTCCGGGTAATTTGTCAGCTTCCAAGGTTAATATAGCTAGATCAGCCTCATCTTTATATCCTATCTCTTTATATGTTTCAGCTGGTTTTAAAGCGAGGGCTCGAGCAGGACCGGAACCTAGGGCGAAAAAATCTTCTACACTTACAGACCAACCTGCTTTCTGAGAACCTAATGTAGATATTGCTGGGAAATCTGTTTTTATTTTAACTGAAGGTAAGGCAAAATTTTCTGAGAGATCTCCCGGTATAGAGATTCCTACATCTGCTAGTCCGCCTAGGCAAACTTTAGTGTAGAGTTCACCTGCCTTGAAGCTTCCTGCCACATTCACACCAGCATCTATAACTGTTGAACCGTTTTTAAGTACATCAACGGCTAAGTTAAGTTCATCAGCTTTTCTTATCATTAAATCTACTGTTTTTTTTGCTTCCAGATTGACACTTATCATCCTTTTTCACCTCAAAAGTGTAAATATAGTAATAAAATACAAAAAATTGTACGCAAATGACTCTAGCTATTTTATTCCTTAATTAATTTACGATTTAAATTTTTGAATAAAATGTTTAAATATATAAAAAAAAATAAATGGATTTTTTTATGATTTTATTATATCCTTTGCATCATCAAAATTAACTTCATAAATATGTGCACTTATAGAGTGAATAGTAAGAGTTCCCACTTCCACTCCTAATTTTTCTGCAGCGTAAAGAGCTAAATTAGTAAGTCCAACTGCATTTGGTAACCAAGCACCATATATATCATGTGAACGCCATAATCCTGTAGTATTCAGTTTATCATCCCTCATTTTGAAATCTACCATGATCATACACGGCACTTCATCATTTTTAGTATCAATAGATGGATCCCATGTCACGGATATTGCCCTTCTTGATTCTTGACAATTCTTAAGTCTATTAATTGCTTCTTGAATTTGATCAATACCCTTAAAATGCTTACGAAGTCTGTTACCATAAGTATATACAAAGCCTTGCTGATCCTTGCTAAGAAATTGTTCCGAGTATTTTTCAAGTTTCTCGCCACTCCAAAAATATCCTTCAGGCACTCTAATATTTTTTATTCTATTCATATTACCTAAATAATAACCTGTCATAGATTTACCAAGAGGATTTTGGATATTAACCATGATATTTAAAAGTTCACGAGTTAAAGAGCCTCTCTCATCATTTATTTCCTTTCCTTCATCCATGATCTTTTTTACGAGTTTTATCCAACCATCTGCTATTTCATCTTCTTCAATTAAGAGAGCCATTTCACCGTCTCCACCATTATTTTCAATTTAGAATATGCTGCCTCTCGAGATCTTAATCGCATTCCACAATCTGGATCAGCTATTAAATTTTCTTTTCCCACGAGTTCAATACCTTTTTTTATGATGCTTGCTACTTGTTCTTTAGTTTCAACAGTATTGGTTTTAGTATCTATGCACCCCAATCCCATCTTTTTACCATTTAAATTAATGCTTTCCAATGCTTCTAAATTTTTGTTTTGATCTGCAAATTCACAGTCAATTATACTTACTTTAAATTTTAAAAGATCATCTATTACTTCTGATATTGGCCCGCAAACGTGTATACTGGTTGGTTGATGTAAATCATTGACTATTATTTCAATTGCTTTCTTTGCTATTTTTAAATCTGCTATTCCAGTGGAGAGAAATGGTTCATCAATCTGTATAACTGCTGCACCTGCATTTTGAAGATGCTCAGCTTCTTTTTTGAGAACACTTGCTATGTCAATTATGGCTTCATTTTTTTCATCTTTACTATAGAAACCTTCTATTCTACTTGATAGTGCTAATGTAGTGGGTCCAGTTATAATGGCTTTAATTCCTTTAAATTTATCCTGGAATTTATTTTTAGATAGAATTTGTAAATCATTGCTAAAATCAGATGATAATTTTGATGCTGTTTTTAAAGCCATTTTTATATCTGAAGCTCCTATTGAATGGGGTGCTGGTTGTATTCTGTCAATGATTATGGGTATTCCATCTTTAGTTATCATACCGGGTATTTCTCTTGCAAACACCTCTAGCATGTTTCCCCTAACTTGACCGTCAGATATTAAATTAACACCTGCTTTTACTTGATCTTGTACTGCAAGTTCTAAAGCTGATTTGTATGCATCGTAACTTCCCATACAATTGGAAATCTTCTCTCCTATCGATGATGGTTGTCTGGGAAATGAAGGATAACTTCCTACTACAGTAGTTAACATTTTTAACACCAAAATTTTTATCTTTCAATATAAATATCTAAAATTAAAACGTTAAAAGATGATTAATAGTTTATTGGCTATACTGATTTTTTTTTTAATTTAAAATTTATCATATTTATTCTTATTTTTGATTTTTATGATTTAAGATTTAAGTTTTATGGGCTTTAAAAACAGATTTTTTTTAAATTAAAGAAAAAAATGGTTTAATATAGTTATAAAAAAAAATTAAATTATAATTAAAAAAAAATAGATTAAGTAAATAGAATAGTTATTAGTTCTTTCTAATTTACATTATTTTTTGTAAGGGTTAATGGCTAAAGATTTGATATTGTTAATTTCTTCTTTTTTTACCGGTAATTCTATCACAGCTGTCCCGTAGCATGGTTTAGTATATGATAAAGTAACTGTATCCTTATCCTCATTGATTCCAATTGGAATAGGAGGTATTCCTATAATTCTTACACCTAATATCTTTTCTCCAGCATTTACATACATTACTTTGGAAGAATGTTCTTCTATGAATTTCTTAGACTCCTTAAAACCTGCCTTAGAGATGAGTATCTCATAATTTTCAGATTCCTGTAAATAAGTATCAAGACAAAATGACATTTTATTGTTCCCCCAATTGTTCAATTGCTCTGTCAAATTTAACTCTTAAAGGTGTAGGATTATGATAAGCCCTGGCTGATACAATAGTCGTCTCAGTGCTTTCATTAAGATCTTCAATAAATTTCTCAAGTAATTCCGCATCCCTTTCAAAAACCACAGCCATCGAAGATTTAATACTTAAAACATGATAAAATGTTACAAAATAAGAAACTGCTGCATCTTTATGCACGAATCCTAAAAGAAAGTCATAAGAATTTTCTCCTGCATTATTTAAACATGATTCTATGTCTATTTTATTTTTAATGTAATATTTCAGGGGATCCGTAACTTCTAATAATTTCATAGCCGATGGCGTACTAGCCACAGTGACTTCATAACCCAAACCAGTGAGTTTATATGTAGCATAAACTGCCATTGGTGTTTGAGCAGGTGCTTCAGGGCATCCTAATAATATCAAAGCTTTTTTCATAATTTTTTACCTCCTAAAAAAATATTCTATTATTTTTCTCCCTAATTTCTCTTTACTACTAATAAATGTCCCAATACCATGGCACCCAAGAATAAAAAGGTTACCAAAGCTGTTCCATTGATATCACGGTTAATTATGAAGAGTCCTACCCAAGCTTGGCTTATAAATGCTGTTATAGCACCTATAAGTAAGGCTTCTCTCCCAAGTAAACTTTTATTGCCTCTTTCTCTTTTCTCCCTATACGATCTTAGCATTACCAATCCTACAATTAAAACTGATATAATATACACGACAAACAGGAACATTATAATATAACCGAAATCATAGCCATAACCAAATATTCCCGGCACGAAATAGTCTATAACATCTTTTTTACTAACTAAAATTCCATAAAACGTAGGATAAGGTAATCCGAACAATGTAATCAAATTTATAGGTAATGATATATATCCGTCAGCGAATCCTGCAGTAGCATTTCCCCAATAAGAAGAAGCAGGATTATGACCTATAAGAAAAGTATTTTGAAGTACCATGGTTATGCTGGCTGCAGAGTTTAGATCAAGTCTATCCAGCCTTAAAATAGGGCTTAACACTGGTTGATTTATTAATGTAGATAAAGCTTGAAAAAACCCGAAAGCACCCACTGCCGTAATTATTACTAACCCTACTCTTTTAATTGTTAACACTGATTTTCTACGAAATGATTTTGATAAGATAAAGAATCCAACTAACAGTCCTAAAATCCACATTCCTAGGAAATCTCTGTGAACCGTTCCCCCAACAAGTGCTATAAGGATTATGAGAAGTATTACAAAGTTTCTTAAACTTCTAGTGTTTATACCTACATCATCCATTATATAAATAGCAGCTAGACAAGTTACAATTGAGAACAATGCAAGAGCACCATAAGGGTGAGTGAACTCGTGAGTAGTTAAATTAGGTGAAATCAGTGATATAGCATCAAATCCGAATAGAAGTGTTAATCCAATACTAAGTACTAATGCAATTAATAATACAAAACTTAAGGATAATGGAATTATATTTAAAAGTAACATAATTCCAATAGTTAATAATACAGCGAATTCTACTATAAATTGAAAATTATTTTGAGCTATTAAAAACATAAAAATTTTACCTCTAAATCATAAAATTTGTAAATTTGATATTTCATTTTAAAATTCTTTTTTTTTAAAATATTTAATAAATAAATATTATTCTAAAACTTTGAAAATAATATAAACTCATAGACTTATAAATTTATAAACTTTTATCTAAATCAGTTATAAAATATTATTTAAATGAATCTATTAAAAACTTTATTGAACATTAATCTAGGAGTTTGCAGAATATAACCATGTGATCTTCGAATCCATTATAATCTTTAACCGCATTAACACCATTTATGTGAACTTTTTCTCCTTCACTGTCAAATTTAAACCCTAATCTTTTATAAAATTCAATTGCAGTTAAATTTTCTGGTTTTGCAATTAAATAAATTCTATTACATCCTTTTATCCGTACGATATCTAGAAATTTCCATATTAAAGCTTTAGCTAAACCTTTTTTTCTCCACTCCGGTGATACACATAAAAGATGTATATAAGCATCCTGTAAATTTTCTTGGGATCTGAATCCGAGAAGAAAACCAATAATTTCATCTTCAGTAGTTTCTACTACAAAAGATGTGTTTTTAAAGAATTTAGTGAATATATGGTAAATAGAATTTCTTTCAGTAACCATAGGGGGACATTTAGGAGCTATTTCTGCTATCTTTAAGAAATCATCTTCTTTAACTCTTCTTATGTGAAATTCTTCCATTTATCTATCTCCATCATGATTTAGAGCATTAACTTTAAATAATATCAAGTCAAATGAATTAACATTAGGGCTGGTAGCTCAGTTGGTAGAGTGTCGCCTTGGCATGGCGGAGGCCCCGGGTTCAAATCCCGGCCAGTCCACTATTATTTTAAATAATTAAAATATTTATGCTGACTTTTTTACATTTAAATAATACATATTAATTATAGTATATTTTTATTTGAATATAATATTAAAAATTTATCTTTAAAATGAAAAATTTAATTCAATATTCCATATATATTATCTATCATAATATTCAACAAATCATCAGTTTTTATCTTTTTTTCACCATTATGATTCATAAGAAGCTCTAATGCCATATCCACAACTTCATCAACATTAGTGGATCTCTTCATAAATCCTTTATTAATATAATAACCATCAACTGCTAGGAGTTTTCCAGGATAACATGATATTACAGGAGTTCCAAGAAGAGCTGCTTCACGATTCATGGTTCCACCAGCACCAATAACCAAATCACACCTTTTCATTAAGCTAAAAGAGTCAACTGGTGGTTTTATAATGGTAATATTTTCTTTATCTGTAAATATTTCCTGCTGCTCCTTGAAACGAGGTATAATCAGTATATTAGCATAATCACCTAAAATATCAATTATTGGAGAGAGTACAGATTTCGTGCAGTCAGCTTCAAGATAAGAAGCAAGTACAGGTTCTGGTCTCATTAATATGGTTTTACCTTTCCTTAAATCTAAATCTAAATCCTCAAAAATAGATGGATTATATTGAAAATCATTAAAATGGATCACTTCAGATGTACCATTATACCTAACCAAAGCATTAGGTTCAGCACCATTTTTTAATAAATCCCACACATCCATTACATTTGGAATTACAATCTTATCACAAAGGGGCAATGTAAGTTTATTAGCAGCTATAGCATGTTCATTATCCAAAACATAAACACTAGGAATTCCTAATCCAAAAGAAACTCTAGGAAGTTCGATAGAATGTTTTGATACTGCAATATCAGGTTTTTCCTTAGCTATTATTTTTGAAAGTTTATAGACTCTTTCAGTGCTCTTAAGTAATTTTTGTTCTAAAGTAGCACCATGACTGCCCACTTTAGTGTATTGAATATTGAATATATCCAGAAGCTGAAGAACATCCCCGAATTTACGCGCGGTTATAAATACTTCTTCACCTTCATTCTCTAGATAATTAATGATACTCTTAAAAAACCAAGCGTGAGGTGCGTTTACGATGTCGATCCAGATTTTCAATTAAATACACCTAATTATCCATTCATAAAGTTTTCAATAACATTTATGATTTCATCCACACCTTTTTCCGTCTTTAAACTACTCTTTATTACAATCGCATCGGGATTAAGCATTCTAGCATCAGATGCCATTTTTTCTTCATCAGCATCAACTGCCTCGGCAATATCAACTTTATTAATCACCACTAAATCAGAGTCTTTAAAGATTAGTGGATGCTTCTCCACAGTATCATCACCTTCACTAACACTCACTACCACCATTCGAATATGACTACCTAAATCAAAATCTACAGGACAAATAAGATTTCCAACATTTTCGATGAATAATAAATCTATTTTTTCCAATGGCAAGTCTTCTAGGGCATGTTCCACTAAATGAGCATCTAAGTGGCATTCTTTACCTGTATTTAAGCCTACTACAGGTACTTTATATTGTTCGAATCGATTTGCATCAAACTTGCTAATTACGTCACCAGCTATAACTCCTATTTTAAGATTCATTTTTTTTATAAGAGTTTCTATTAGGGATGTTTTACCTGAACCTATAGCTCCTAGAACATCTACTGCGAAAACATTAGATTTATCAAGTATTTTCTGATTTCTCTTAGCTAACTTCTTATTCGCTACCATTATGTCATGCTGTATTTCTACTTCTGCAATTTTATGCATTTTAATCACTCTTCTCTATTTTAATATTTTTAACATTACATTCTCGTCCAGATGTAACCTTTAAATCCCTTTCACCACATTGAGGACATTTAACAATTATTAAGTAATGATCAGAATCATCTACATTTGTTAATCCTTTATAATCACAGGATTTACATTCTATTTCTACTGGAATTTCTTCTATATGAATTTCGGAATCCTCGAGTAGTGTATCTTCCGTTAAAACTTCTAATAAAAACTTAAGTTGATCTGGATTTAACATGGTGAGTTTGCCTATTTCTATAGTAGCTTCTAAGATTTTTTCTGCTTGATTTTTCTCTGCAGCATCTAATATTGTTTTCACCATAGCATCAGCCATGGAAAGTTCATGCATTTTAGGCCACCTATCCTCATTTAATAAACTAAATTTATTTTAAACGATAAATTCAGTTTTATTTAACTATCAATAAATCTCTTAAAAAAAAAGATTGCATAAATATCTATAAATTTTTTTTATAAATAAGCTTCATTTAAAAATTATTTAATGAATTTATTAAATTTAAATGTAATTTAAATACAAGAAATTTTTAGTAATTAATAGATAATATTTCTACTTATTTATATCATTTATTAACTTTAACTTTTACAAA
>Ga0187851_10002580_pt1 | contig 15862 bp, 20 predicted proteins | sample June2016WEW_6_10_FD_132997 | JGI IMG/M metagenome (GOLD analysis project Ga0187851, IMG submission 132997) | Peatland microbial communities from SPRUCE experiment site at the Marcell Experimental Forest, Minnesota, USA - June2016WEW_6_10 | ecosystem: Environmental > Terrestrial > Soil >...
AAAACACTTTTAAATATATCTGACTGCTCACTATATTTCATATCTAAAATCATCCTCCAAAAATTTAAATATTTATTATTAATTATTAAGTAAAATAAAAGTTAAAAGCTTTCTATAAATAGTGTAAATTAAATTTTAGAATTTAACACAAAATTTTTTTGTAATATATTATCCTAAAAATTTATTTAAGTTTATATATACTTGGATGAATATATGAACAAATTGTATTTCAATCATAATTTTTTTTTATCAACCCCAGAAAAAATTTGGAGTTTAAAAAAAATAATGAAGATACAACTTAAATTCCAGTTAAAATATTAGTAGTTGAGGATAATTTTGGTGATGTAAGGCTTTTTTTAAATGAATTTAAAGAATTAAGTATCTTCACAGAATTTCAAGTAGTAACCAATGGAGTAGAAGATTTACAATTTCTACAGCAAAAAAATGACTATAATGATGTTCCTAAACCGGATCTGTTAGTTTTAGATCTTTACCTACCTAAGAAAGATGGAATCGAGGTTCTCTCAAAAATGAGTAAAGACCAACATCTAAAATAAATACTTGTAGTCATACTTTCTTCATCAGAACAAGCAGATATTCTCGAAAATTGCCATCAGCTACAGCATATTTTCATAAATAAACCTAAAAAATTAGAAGAATACAAAAATATCATTAAAACAGTTGAGAATTTCTGGCTCAACTTATAACAATAACTAAAATATATATTAAATATGACTAGAAAGCAATTAAATAACATTTAAAAAATTTATAATATCTTTTTTCTAATTCCAACCCATAACTACATTTTAAAGAAATTATATATTTTATAATGAAATTCTAAATATTATTAGTACATAAATCTGTTTTATAGGAGATATTTAATTTATTATGGATAATAAAACAAAACCAATTGATATTCTACTGGTTGAAGATAATCCCGGTGATGTAAGACTTATCATAGAAGCATTTAAAGACACGAAAATTCCCTATCATTTAACAGTTGCAGCTGATGGAATTGAAGCTATGAATATATTAAAACGGGAATGTAAATACTTTAATGCAAACAGACCCAATCTAATAATCCTAGATCTTAACTTACCTAAAAAAAGCGGTCGAGAAGTCATAAAAGAAATCAAACAAGATGATGCATTAAAAATAATACCCATTGTAGTTTTAACTACTTCCAGTGCAGAAGAAGATATAACGGAAACATATAAGAACCATGTTAACGCTTACTTAACCAAACCCGTAGATTTAGACCAGTTCATAAACGTGATGAAATCCATAGAATACTTCTGGCTAAATAATGTAAAATTACCCTAAACTTTTCTATCTATTAAATAAAAATATTTAAATAAAATCCTTTTTTTTTAAAAATATTTTTTTATTATCAAGAAGTTTCATTTATATTATAAAAATAATATCAGGAAAATATTTTTGAGATATAAAAAAAAAAAATTATTATGGAGTTAAAAATAAATGATGGTGTGATTCAAGAATTAGGATGGATATTTAAACCAATATCAATAATTTGTTGGATTATTACTATAAATAATGATTTTATTATGTAGTCAAATTTTCCTTTTCGTAGATTCACATTCCCACTCAGTAAGTGACACTTTCTATGGAGTATTTCCATATATAGTATCCTATTTAGTAGTAGCAGGATGGATCGCATCAAATACAAGTAAAAAAATAATTTAAAAATATAATAATGCTTTTTTTTATAATTCATAAGGTCTATCAAACATATTTCCTTTAACACTTTTATCCATCTGATTACCCCACATAAAACGGCCAAAGTTACACATCACAAATTTAACTATAGTTAAAGGCATTAATGGTTTTGAAGCGATTACAATAGCTTCCTGTGGCACAGTTTCGCCTTTCAAAATAGCATCCACTGCCATATCCAAACCAGTGCAGAGATTTTTCGCCAACCTAAACCTTTCAAGGGACTTACCCTCTAATGAAGGACCCATGCCAATAGTGACTCCGCCCATCCACTTCAACCCAGTATCAGAAGCGAATTTCTTACACATATCTATAGCCAAATCATTGTGATGTGGTTCAGGGAAACCACAATTAAATATAGTCATAAAACTTTGTTTCTTATTATATGAATCGTTTTTAACTTTATAAAATTCTTCCAATACTTTAATATTAATTGCTGGAATACTATCCACATATAATGGCGATACAAGAATCAATATTTCAGCATCAATAGCTTGTAATACTAATTCATTCAAAGCCTCATCATTTCTCACCTCTTTTACAATAAAAATTTTTTCAGCTTTAACTCCATTTTCATTGAATTTCTCTAAAATATATGATGCTATATTATTTGATACACTATTCTCTCCTTTGGGACTTCCCACTAACAAAAGAACCTTACTAATTTCACTCATGATATCACCTCAATATTTCTTAAAATCTCCTCACCAACAATAATATCATTTACTTCACCAGCAACAACTTCCACATAGCTCGTTGGATTGTCCATGTTTAGAGCATTTCGATGGACTAGTTCTTTGAATATACGCTCGCTTTCTTCATCATGCTGAAAATTATATCCAATAGCTAAAAGCTTCGGTTTTTTCTCATATCTTGTTTTATGATGCATTTCTCCATTAATTTTCGTGAAAAGTGGTAATAAATTAGGTATAAGTCTATCCATCATTTTCTTTAATTCAAATGAATACCCACCGAAAGTTAACGGAGTTAATAATACTAGTAGATCAGATCTAGCCACATTTTTACATATTTCTCTTCCTTCATCCTTCAAAATGCATTCACCTGGTGTTTTAATCCAGCATCCAAAACATCCGATACAAGTAGCTAACTTTTTATTTCTAAGTTCAACAGTTTCAACTTGCCATCCATAGTTATCAAGAATCTCAACAATTAATTTTTCCCAAGTATTTAAAGGATTCTCATTTTCATTAGAACCATTAAGTATTACAGCTTTCATAAAACTAAACATCCCCTTCATTTAACAATTTTTTTTATTCTCTAAGGACAGCCTCATCAACTTTAAAGAGTGCTCTATAAAATCCTGGTTACTCTTACCATGAGACTCCATGGCATCATCTATATTTTCTGATAACTGCATTATTGCTGATGTTGACTCAACCAAGTATATAGCTGTCATAAAAGTATCTATATTAGTTCTGATACTTCCATCAGCCTTTCCAGTTTCTATTGCATCACTCATAATTTCTAAGTGATTCTTACCATGTTTAGACAATTCCTGAAAGTTCACACAATCAGTGCACTCTGAAAATATGTTACGTGCATACATCATCAGCCTGCAATAATCAGGATATTTCTTATAAAACTTACAAAACGCAACACCAGTAGCATAAATCTTATCTAAACCAGTTATTTTAGAATCTACAGCTTCAATCATCATTTCATCAAGAATACTCGTACCTCTAACCACTACAGCGAAATAAAGATCTTCCTTACTCTGGAAATATCTATATAAAGCCGGTTTTGTTAATTCTAATTCAACCGCTATATCATCCATAGTCGTCTTATTAAAACCTTTCAATGAAAATATTTCCTCAGCAACATCAATGATTTCATTACTTTTACGTTCTCTTTCCCGTTTTCTTCTATCTGACATAGAAATATCAACCTCAACACTCATTTTTTTGGTTATCACTACATTTTTTTAAGTTACTTATAGTAAAATATGTTACCAATAGTAACTATGGTTACTTATAGTAACTCAAATATTTAAAGATTACTAAAATATAAAAAAAAATGAAACATTAAATTCGAATGTTATACAATTATGAATAGAGATAAAAAAAGAATAGATTTTTTGGAGGAAATTGATAAAATGACTACTATGGATAATTTAAAAGAAGCATTTGCAGGTGAATCACAAGCAAATCGTAAATATCTGGCATTTGCAAAAAAAGCAGATGAAGAAGGGTTTTCTCAGGTTGCAAGATTATTCAGAGCTGCCGCAGCAGCTGAAACAGTACATGCACACAACCACCTTACAGTAATGAAAGGAATTAAAAGCACAAACGAAAACCTTAAAGAAGCAATTGCTGGAGAAGTAAAAGAATTTAAGGAAATGTACCCAGCTTTTATAAAAGAATCAGAAAAAGAAGAAAATGAAGCAGCAACCTGGACCTTTGATGTAGCCAATAAAGTAGAAGAAATCCACGCAAGCCTCTACGAAAAAGCCTTACAAAATCTAGGAGAAAATATTGAAGTAACCTATCACGTTTGCAATTTCTGTGGAAACACCGTAGAAAAAGAAGCTCCAGAAATATGTCCAATCTGCGGAGCACCTAAAACAGAATTCAAAAAAATTAATTAAAAAATAAAATCCTTACTTTTTTTTAAACAACAAACCACCAAAATAAATTTTAAATCATATAAATATTTTTTTCTTTAATTTCAAATGATGCATCAATACTAAATATCTTAAAAAGCTGCTCAGAGTACTTGATTCCATTTTTTCCAAATAAAAATTTAATCAATCCCTGTAAAATAACTAAATCAACTTTTATTTGAGCTTAAAATTAAATTTATAACTTTTTTTTACTCCAGAGCTTTAAGATAAAAATATTTAATGAAAAAACATCAAATAATATCTATATGAAAGAGATTTATACGGAAATTGAGATAAACTCTTCCGCTAAAATAATTTGGAATATTCTCACTAATTTTGATAATTACCCTAATTGGAACCCCTTCATGAAACAAATAATCGGTGAACTACAAGAAGATTCCAAAATACAAATTACAATAAAACCCTATAATTCCAGGAGTATAACTTATAAACCAAAAATTTTGGAATTGAAACCAGAAGAGAAAATTAAATGGTAGGAATTACAGGGATTCCACATTTATTTGATGGTGAACATAACTTAATACTCAAGAAAATAGATGAAAATAAGGTTTTATTCATCCAAAAAGAGAAGTTCACCGGAATTTTAGTACCAATTCTCACTGGATTATTAAAGAACACTGAAATCAGCTTCAAAATGATGGATGAAGCTTTAAAAAAAGAAGCCGAAAAAAATATAATTACATAATATTTACCATTTTTTTTCAAATTTAAAAGAAACTAAATATTCCTCCCAATTGACTAGTAAAACCAAATTTTTAACATTCCTTAATACCATTTTTTTAGTAAAATAATTTACATTAAAAAGTACAAAAATAACATTAGGGAGTTGAAAAGATTATGAAAAATATTGTAGAAACTGGAATAGAAATGGGTGTTTTTGATACATTAATAGCAGCAGCTAAAGCTGCAGGACTAGTTGAAACCTTAAGTAAAGAAACATTAACTGTTTTCGCACCTAATGACAGTGCATTTGCCAAATTACCTGCAGGAACAGTGGAAGGATTACTTGATGATAAGGATAAATTAACAGAAATATTAACTTACCATGTAATTGCAGGCAAGCATCTATCTTCAGAACTCATGAATATAAGGAATATTCAAACTTTGCAAGGAGGAGAATTACAATTAGACATCAAAAGAAGCATGGTTAATGATGCTAAAATTCTCCGGGCTGATATTGAATGCTCCAACGGAGTTTGCCACATGATAGATTCCGTATTAATGCCATAAAAAAAAAAATTTAAATAAATAAAATTATTTTTTTTTTAAAATGGAGGGGGCTGTTAAATTTATTGGGTGTTGAGAAAATCCAATGTTTTTGTAGTATTTTCTCGTTAAAAAAGATAATTTCTTGACTTTCAAAAAGACTCACTCAATTCATGAGAAAATCCCATGATTGCCGGAAACCAATTCAAATGAAAACTACTACCGACAAAACGGACCCGAATCAAATCAAAAAATATATTCAAAACCGTTACAGGAATAATCAGCTATTTAAAACCCTAAATGGAAATTGGAGACAAAAACACGTTAAAAAAAAATCAACACCCCATAAACTTTTAAAATATATAATACACTAATTTTTTTTTACACTCATAAGGAATTGGATGTGAAAAAATTATAAAGATTTATTAATTTTCTTATAAATGTAATACTTTTATTAAAGAAATTTTCAAATTATAAAAATTGTTAAGGTACCGTTAAGGGTACTTTAAGGGATCTGAAAAAGAATTAACAGACGTTATTTTAAGGTTTATCGGATTCAGAATACCCAGTTTCTCGAATTTTTTTTATTCAATTTTTACTATTCAATAGTAATACTTTTCCTAAATTATATTCCAAAATATTCTTCTCTAAACCTTTCTTTTCTAAACTGTAAATTATTATTTATATTCAAAGATCTATTTTTCATCCACTTAAAAAATCCATCCTTCCTTATATTAAATTAATCTAAAAAAAAACTTTTAAAAAAAATATATGTCATTGGTTATACTGCTTGGTTGGCGTAAACAGGCCCGTCAGACCATAACTACAGTAGCCGGTCATCCACAAAAAACCTTTAAATTTAATTAAACATCATTTAAAAGGCCCCAATAAAGTTCTAAATAAATGTTTTTCAAAGTTCAAAATCCAATTTATTAACTCTACTTTATACTATATACATTACTCGTATGACGCATTGCTTAACATACCCAGAAATACTTTAAATCCATAATAATAATCTTAATAATGATATACAATTCATATATCCCATTTTTCATGAATTAACAACTAAAAAAAGAAGAAATTCAATAAAAGATAAAAAAAAATGAAAATTTACCAAAATTTCATACACATCAACAAACAAAAGCAATGTTATACACCACGAAAATAGTTATAAAAAGAAAGAATACTATTTAGATCTCATCTAAAAAATCATTATTTTTTATAAAAAAAATTTTCGCAACTCCCACGCAACACGTTCTGGTTTACCACTGTTAGTTGGTGCTGCATGATCAAGACCATAGAATTCACGCCGCTTAGCATGTGGTAAAACTTTGCACAAGGCATCGATAATATCCTTCAAAAAAGAAGGGCTCTTACTACCTTCCATCAATAACACTCCTGCTTCTACTGATTTAAAATTATCAAGAGTACCCTCTGTTTCAACTAATAGTTGATAATCAAAATGCTGCGTCGGAACAAGCACTTGCAATGGCACATCATCACCCTTGACTTTCTTGAAATCATCCCTCAATGCACGTGTGAATATTCTTACCAATAAAAAACGTGGTAATAAATGAAACATGGAAGGCATAATCCCTAAACCCTTCAAGACGGTAACTAAAGCTGCAGCAATCTCATCATCAGCAATTTCTTTATCAAAACGATGCATAACTTTGTTATATTTCTCCAGTAATGAATGGTCAATATAAAGTGGTGGCTCGTATAAGGCTATTTTATGGATAAACTGGTAAATTAAGCGCTGCTTGTAACGTGATAAGTGCACCTGAACTCAATCCAAATACATAATGAGTACCAGTTTTATTAAGAATGGCATCTAAATCATCAACTTCCTTCTGTATACTGTAATCATCACCGAAAGATCCACTTAAACCCCGACCACGACGATCTGGAATATATACAGTGAAATCATCGGACAATTCCTCACCAAGCTTCATAAAATGCTGTGAAGCCGCCATACCACCGCGAACAAGAATAAGTCCAGGACCACTACCCAACTGCCGATAACCAATAATAGTACCATCTTTAGAGGTTAACGAATTCTTAATGTATGATTCAATTGTAATATCCATAAGTAACTCCTAATTAAATTTAATAATAAAATAAACAATATTTTTTTCTGTACTATGAATTTTCATAATATAAAATTAAGAAAAATTTTCAAGGAAGCTTAATTACTTTTGTTTCCTGTCATAAATGATACTCCTCTTATAAAAAACTGGAATATTTATTGATAATGACTTTATTTATTCTTATAAATTTTCATTGTTAAATAAAAATAATAAATAGTATTTAAAAAAATAATTAAAAAAAGTATTCAAATTTTATTCATTTGAAAAAGAGTTAAAATAAAATTTTTATTTAAATTCAATTTTAATTTATAGGCAATATAAATGTGGTATAAATCTTATATTCCAAACGCTTTAACCTACTTCAGGTTCATAGCGGCGGTTCTCTTTTTTTACACGTTTTTAAATGATTTATTTCTTATTTCGTTGCTAATAATAGTTTTAGCAGGTATTACAGATTTCTTAGATGGTTATATTGCACGGAAAATAGGTTCAACATCAAATAAAGGTGCATACCTTGATGTGACATCTGATTTTGTTTTTATAATTACTTGTTTTTTAGCATTCGTTATCAAAGGCTGGTACAACCCTTTAATTCTCATATTAATTATCATCATGTTCTTTCTATTTATTGGAACATCAGGACTAAGAAAACCGGTTTATGATCCAGTAGGGAAATATTTAGGAGCTTACCTAATGGTGATGATCTTCATATCAATTCTATTCCAGGAACAGTTAATTAGAGAATTTTTATTGGTCTTATTAATCCTCATATGGATTGTTTCTGTAATCAGTCGATTATACAGTATTTTTATTCAGAAATTTTAATTGAACGGTTAATTGTTTCTAAATACTTATTTGAATTAGTTTTCTGTTGTAAATTTAAATTTGGATACCATTAGCATTTGAAATTAGATATTTTCTTAACCTTTAAAGTACATAATATTTTATTATAAAAAAAAGCTTAAAGATTTTGGAGGATTTATTCTTATGGATGATGAGTATAACGATGATAAATATATGGATGATGATTACTCGGATGAACGTGAAGTTCGTAGGAGAAGACGCCAAAGATATCATAGATATCGTAGTGGATTCTTATTTTGGCGAGTTTTAATAATTATCATCCTTATTGCGTTTTTACTCTCATTTGTATTAGGAATAAATACGGGACGACTCTTTTTACCGGCAATAATTATTATTTTAATATTATCACTACTCTTCAGAATAATAATTTTCAGACCACGAAGAAGATACCAACGTTAAAAAAAAGAATAGTATTCATAAACAAGAATTAGTTTATAATTTTTTTTTTGGTGGTAAATAGAATGTAAAACTTTCTAATGAATACTATTAAATCTATAGGGTCGCGACGAATAGCACCAATAATAACTCTTTTCATCCTGTCACCAATCATTGTGTAACTTCTCTTTGGTAGTACCCACTTAACTATTTTAAGTTCTTTAATCATAGAAATTCTCTTTATGGTGGTGCAGCATTAATCATACGATATTTTGTCCGAAGTCAAAATCGAGGATGGATATCTATACTACTATTAGGAATTGCATTTGTTATATTCGAGGAGTTTATAGTTCTCCAGACATCTATATCCCCATATATTGGTTCCGGGTCTTATCATATTTATGGTAGATTTTTAGGGATAAATTGGGTTTATTTATTATGGGCTATTGGTTACGAAAGTGTATGGGGTATAGTTCTACCAATATATCTCACAGAACTCATTTTCCCCCATAAACGTTTAGATCCATGGTTTGGCAAACGAGGATTATCAATCATTGTCAGTGTCTCCATTCTTGGATCTACACTCCTGGTATATCTGGACTCAAAATAGTATACCATCCACGATAGGATCGGTATATCAACCGTCATTCTCCTGATTATATTTGCATTCGTTATGATTATATTATTAATTATAACTTCATTATACCCTAAACTTTCAATTATTCCAAGACATAGGATAACTAAAATAGCGTCACAGCCTTGGCTGCTGGTATTGCTCATATTTGCCCTAAGTCTGTCCTGATTTGTTTTGGTGGCCTTTGCTTATGGTATTTTTCTAATATACCTGCCATATTTAGCATTATAATCAGTTTACTACTAGTTTACATTACTATTTATTTAATTAAAACACTTTCAATGAGTATTAATTGGAATGATTCTCATAGACTTGCAGTAATCTACGGGGGTCTTTTAGCTAGTATGCTTGCGGGATTCTGGGTTAGTGGCATTGTTTTGCCAATAGATTTCATTGGTAAAATAATCTTCAATGTAAGCAGTCATCCTAATAAGTTATTTAGCAGGGATACTCATGAAAAAAAAATTATCGAATAAAATTTAGTTTAAGCCATAAAAATCGAATAGGCTATAATTATATTATTAAATTTTCAAGTAAAAAGTTAGTATGTAATGAAGAACTAGGTAAGTTAATAAAAAAAAGTAATAGGGTGCTAAAAAATTTTTTAAGACCTTATGAATATTATTTCGTTTTTTAGAGGCGGTAAAAAACTTATCAATATAATTTACTGATCTTAATGCACCCTATTTCATCATATTGTCTGAGGTTATATATAAATGTTATTGAAAGTTTTAAGAATTTAAGAATCATACTATATCTTAAAAAACTACTAATAATCAAATTTTTTGTATTATTTCTTTCCAATGAGAAATCAGAGTAATAATTTAAACTTTAAAAAAAAATTCTTAAAAAAAAAATAATATAGAAATTTAGAAGTCAATGCTTATTTAACTTATATAAAATTTTAATAAAATTCATTTATAATCTAGTTGCCTTTTCATTATCCTCCCTATAAAAATATATTAAAAAAATTGAAAGCATAAACACGTTATAACTCGCCCAAAAAATTATAGAAGGATAAGTAATCATATTCTCACCTTTAATCAATCTCGATAAACCAATGAAAATAGAAACTACTAAAATGATAATTAAAAAGACATGAGGAAAAACTTCTTTAAAAGAAATTTTATGCACCTTTTTTTTAGGCGTTACCTTGAAACTTAACTTTCTATTAAACAAACCATAAATAAAAGCACGAATATAAACCGGGAAAAGGCTCAGAAACAGAGATTGTGAAAGTAAAAGTTCTTTAAGCGGATATCCTCTTTCACCCCTACTAGTTAAAGTTTGAGTGAGAACCATTACTAAAAAAACATAAAGAGGAACATTTAAAAAACTTAAAAAAACTGGTTTTAAATTAAATAACAATACAGCTACTGGATACATGAGCCAAATTAAAGTAGCCAATCCAATAAAATACCAAGTACCAATCAAAACAATATACTCCCACCACTGCACAGACTTCAAACTATTAGGTTCACTAAATAATTTACCCAACACTTTCTTAGTATTCTGAAAAGTTCCATAAGACCACCTCATCTGCTGATTATAATAAGCGGATAATGATGGTGGAGGCAATCCAACCGCATAAACAGTGTCAATATAAATAGATTTATAACCATAAGTATGGAAAATGAATGAAGTTGCTATATCCTCAGTTATACAGTCTTCATCCATTCCACCGATTTTATTGAGGTCATCCAACTTTATAAGAACATTAGTTCCGCAAATATAGGAGGTTCCATTAACACATAATCCACGGCAGATATGTTTATAAAAAACATGCTGCTGAAAAGAGTAAGCCAAAGCCAAACGATCCTTATCGGGCATTTCAAAATATTGAGGTGTCTGAATAAAAGTTAAAGATGAATCATTTTCCATAATAGGAATCAAATCCTGGAAAACAGATCGTTTAAGCCTATGATCAGAATCCAAAATCAATACATACTTAAAATCCTTATTCAAATTTTTAATAGTATCATTAATAGACCCTGCCTTAAAACCCCTAAGCGTATCCCGAAACATATAATTAATACTAAGACTGTTACACATTTCAGCCGTTTCTCCACGGATAATATCATCAGTGGAACTGTCCATTAAAATAACCTGGAAATTATCATAATCAACATTTTTAGCCTTCAAAATAGTCTCCTTAACCATATCCGGATCTTCATTAAGAGTGGGAATTATAATAGCTACAGACGGTGCTTTACCAGTTAATTTAAACTTCTCTCCCAGGAATTTTTTACTATACAAGGTTAAAGACTTTAAAAGATGATCCAAGTAACCCACACAATGTAATCCACTATATACAAAAGAAAATAATAAAATAATAGAAACACTTTTATCTAGAAGTGAAAGACCATTATTATTTAATAAAGGTAAAATATTGTATAGAATAAATAATAAGATACCTGTAAGCAGCATTAAAGAAAAGAAAGATATCACAGATGAATTTAAATTATCTTTAAATAAACCAAAAAAATTAGCAGTCAATTTACTATAAAAAACGGATTTCATATAATTATTAATTTGTTTTAAGTGAAATAAATCCTTTCCTATCCAAAAAAAATTAATATAAAACTCCGTTCTCTAAAAAAAATAATTAAAACCGAAACAAGCTAAGTATTAATTTTTTTAATATTTAAAAAAAAATTTCCTTTATCAAATTGTAAGTTGGATGAATATTAAAATTATTCTAACTATAATTGATTGGTTAATTAATCATAAATAAAAAATAAGAGTTAAGTTTTAAAATTGTTTTATTATGTTATCTTGATTTCTTTTGTAAGCGGTTTCTGAACTTAACTAACAATAATATTATTACAGCAATAACTATGATAAGGATAATTCCCCATACTAATAAAGCTGCAGCACCAACTAATCCATTAAATATGCTTTGAAGTATACCCATATAATATAATTTGGTTAATTAAGTTAATTAATTTAATCTTTTTTTGTATGGAGTTTTATCCCAAAGATCAAAAAAGCATAAATTAGCGGGTTAACTATTATTGTAACTCTTTAAGATTACCCTTTCTAAGACATGCTCCAGGAAATTACTAGTAAAAACGGGACTATTAAACCCTCTCAAGCTCAACCAGTAAGAGCAGAAGCAACCGCTAAGTAGAATTAGAAACTACCTATTAAAAAAAAAATAGAATTATTATAAGGGGTTCTAAATTTTTTATTTTTTTTTTATTTACTTATAATTCCTGCATAAATAGCTAATTCAAAAAATTTGAAATAACAATCAACATCATTAAATCCTATTTCCTTCAACCAATCACACTGCATTGTAACAGGTAAAAGTATGTTGTCATATTGGTCTGGACGATTCACATATTCACTCATTAAATCAATTTTACTTCTCTCTTTACCTTCTTCCTTCAATTTAGCGTAACGGGCATCGACAGTTAGATCATTGAAAAGAGAATTACCAAATTTAGTTAAACTCGCCACGTGATCTATATTTACGAATATTCCACCAGGTTTCAAGATTTCAAATATCTCTTCAAATAATTCATATTTCCTACTATTTTTAAGATGATGAATAGCATATCCACTTACAACCACTTCCGGTTTATTTGTAATGTTATCTTGCCAATTACTTTTGGATAAGTCAGTATGAATAATACTCTGATTTTGGAAAGCACTCATCCGATCTTTTGCAGCGTCAATCATGCTAGGAGAATAATCAAGTAATAATCCATGAGCATTAGGATATTGAGTTAATATGGTATTTGCAAGAATTCCATCACCACAACCAAGGTCAATAAAGTTACTAACTTCAGTTTGTGATTTTTTAATTAACCGGAGTAATATATCAAACTGTTCATCCACTAAAGGTAAAGATTTTCTGGTATTCGTTAAAAAATTATCAACAATTGATGGGTTCTTCCAAGCATCCATTTTATTATTTTCTCCTTCAAAATGTTTTTTATTAGATCCGATTATTTATTTTAAAAATTTATATTAAATTTGAATAAATTATAATAGTTCAAATGTAAAGTTAACTCTATTTTTCTGTTAAATTTAATAATATATATGATTGATTTTTTTTACAAAATAAATATTCTAAAAAAAAATAGTGAAAGTTTATAGTTGATGACTTTTATTAATTACTAATTAGAGATTTAAAAGGTGTGTTTATAAAAATGAGTGATGATGAGAATTATAATAAGGAAGATTCAGATGATTTTGAAAAAGAAATTATTGATTTTATAGAGGATTGCTGGGTTTCTATAAATAAGAACAATAAGCTTGATTCTAATCAAAAAAATAAAATATTGAATTATATTGATACAATTGATGCTGATTCTGTTGCACATGGTTATGTTAATGAGATATTTAGAGTTTATTCAGATGTTTTACGTTATTTTTATGAAGGATATTTCGTTAACAAGGAAGAAAAAAGGAATCAATGGGTTAACTTTAAAAAAACTGGATCATATTAAATTTAATTAAAAATTAACTGAATTTAAATAGAAGTTTTAATTCAATATTTAATAATTAAAATAGTGGAAATTAATCATAACATATATAAAAGTGATAACTGTGATGGAAGATGATTTGGATGAGAATAATAAAGGAGAAGCAATACAAGATTATTCTAGGAAAAAAAGACGAGAAAGAAAGAGTTTAATTAGTATAATACTAATTATTATAATTCTTCTTCTTTTATATCTAATATTCATAATTAAAATCTAAATCATTCAGTTAATCATTTTCTATTTTTATTAGTTCAAAATAAAAAAATATTATTCTGTTTGCATGGACTGGAGTAATCTACACAATTTATTATTCTTTTATATTACTTTCCCAGTAAGCTGAGTTATTCAATAAGTCTAAAAAAGTGTTAACTTCATCAAAATATAAAAAAAAATATAAATAAGGAAAAACACAAAAAAAGAGTAGAGTAAACATATATAATAAAAAAATAATAAGTTAATTATATTAACTACTCTAATTTATAAAAAAATTTAATTTTCTCTTAAAGAAAATGAGGAATAAATTTTTTTAATTTAATAAGTGATTTTTATGATTGATGAAACAGAAAGTAAATTTTTAGATGCCGCTTTGAAACTATTCGCTAAAAAAGGATATACAGATACTACAGCTATAGCTATAGCGGATGAAGCAGGTTTTAATGAAAAAACTTTATTCCGTAAATTTAAAACTAAAAAAAATTTATATGACATGGTTTTAGCACAAAATGCTGAGAAGTTTATGCAAGAACTTAGTGAATTTGTATTTGTTGATAAAAAATTTGATACAACCACCGACTTTTTAGAGCATTACATTAAAAATGTTACTAAAGTATATTGGGATAATTTCGAGTTTTTTAATTTATCCATCAATGAACCAAATGAAAAACTTGAACCTACTATGGAGAATACTACTAATTTTGTAGGTGAATATTTAGAAAAAAATATTCCTAATCAAAAAATAGATTACAGAATATTCGGCATCACCATTCATGCATTTATATATGCTATAAATGTTGAGAGATTTCAAGGACGCACGTACATTAAATATGATGATGCCATTGAAAAATTCATAAAAAACAGTATACAATGTATACCAAACACCTCATAAAACCATAAAAAGTAGTAAGAATAAAAATTTAATTTTATAAACTTTTATAAACTCGTAAATTTAGTAATTATTTAATAAGTATAAATTTTTTTATTTTTTCTATAAATTTATCTAGAATATAAGTAATAAATAATATGTATATAATATTATAAAATGTTAATTAAGGAATTTTCAAAACCTTTAAAAAATTAATGAGTATAAAAAAAGGGTTTATACAATTTATTTCTTCCATTAATATATTAAAAAAAATATAAGTTAATTTAAGATGGTTATGATTATGACTGATAAAACTGAGCAGAAAATTTTAGACTCTGCCTTAAAACTATTCGCTAAAAAAGGATACGATGCATCCACAACCATAACTTTAGCCGAAGAATCAGGTTATTCAGAAATGACATTATTCAGGATATTTAAAACTAAAAAAAATCTTTTTGATCAAGTCATGATTCACGGTATAAAAAAAATGCAAGAAGATGCCCATAAAAACTTATTTATAGATAAGAAATATGAAAATCCACGTGATTTCTTAGAAACTTACCTCCAAAATATTCTTAAATTTGCTCATGATAACTTTGAATTATTACATTTAACAATCACTGAAGAAAATCCAATAGGTGAATCATTTCAAACAGAAGTTACCGACACTGTAACTGAATATATACAAAAAAATTTGCCAAACCAAAAAATCGATTATAGAACATATGGAAATACCATAACTAC
>Ga0187851_10002583_pt1 | contig 15857 bp, 12 predicted proteins | sample June2016WEW_6_10_FD_132997 | JGI IMG/M metagenome (GOLD analysis project Ga0187851, IMG submission 132997) | Peatland microbial communities from SPRUCE experiment site at the Marcell Experimental Forest, Minnesota, USA - June2016WEW_6_10 | ecosystem: Environmental > Terrestrial > Soil >...
CTCCGCGAAGGTCGTCACCGGCTGGTACGTAGCGGGTGGTCCCTTTTCGTAGACGCCGAGGTAAGAGGTCGGCGCCGTCCCGAGGGACGAACCGCCCCGGGCTGAGGAGACCACGAGCGAGCCGATCAAGACGATCGCCAGGGCGGCAGCGGTCACGACGGCCGGTCCAGATACCCGCCGAGATCTCAACTTGACTGCCTCCCCTGCCCGGAGTGAGTCGTATCGATGAGGCGCTGGCGCAGCAGACGGCCTGCCAGCCGGGACGGATCGCCTGGCCTGCATCCCCCGTTCTGGCCGGCCCCGTGGCCGCTCCTGCAGCTAATACGGAAGATGACGGGTGAGAACGTCTCTCTTCGCGCCCGGATTAAGGTTGGCGGTGTCAATCCAAAGGTGCTTCTTTCCATTGACATATTCCTCCACTGACTTGACAGGCTTCGCCGGGACGCCGACCGCCACCACCTCAGGCGGGATCTCGCCGGTGACGACCGATCCACTTGCTAGCACCGACCCGGCGCCAACCTTGGCGCCCGGCAGCAATATGCAGTGCGCGCCGATAAAGCAGTTATCCGAAACCCGGATCCGTCCGTAAAGATAGGCGTCCGGGTACTTCGCCCGCGCCACGCGCAGGCCGCCATCGTGGGTGATGAAATCCACGTTATGACTGACCGTTACCTGGTTCCCGATGGACACCAGGTAAGGCTCGCTGCCGAAGGTGTGGAGGTTGGCGCCGAAAATTTCAACATCTTCGCCAATGTCCACGCCCTGGCTACGGAAGTATTTCACCGGGTCCCGGCGGAGCCGGGCGGTATTTATCGCTACATTTATGACGCGGCCTATCATATCAATTCCTAGGGGAAACTTGTTGGTGTTCGCGGGTTGGTCCCGTCGGCTGCCCTGGCGATAGGAAGTCCTCCGGGTGGCTATGCGGGCTTGGGCACGTTGACCTTGACCCAACGGACGGTGGCCTTCCTGGCCACCGACCTGAGATCTATCGTCCATGCACCAGAAGTGCTGACCGGCAACCGTTCCCGAAGCCGCAGTCCGCCGCCGCCAGCGTCCAGGTCAACCGAAGCACTGGCGAACCGCCTCGGCGGAGCGTCCGAGCTCGCCAGGATCTCGTATTCTCCCGTGGTGGCGGTCGCATCGATCTCCAGCACTACGGCATTGCTAGTTTGCGAGACCACTGAGAAGGCCAGAGCAGGGCGCTGATCCCAGCGCCGGGCGCCAGCTAGTGCGACGACCACGGCGAAGACCAGTATCAGGCTGGCCAAGATCACCCAGATGCCGGAGGACTTCATCCAGGCCCCCGGCCACATGACGTGAGTGCGCAAGTCCCGCCGCCAGACCAGGACGCCGACGCTCACCAGGAGCCACGTCCCGGTCCAGGTCGCTCTGGTCAGGCCCCACGGCGTCAGATTGAGAGCGAGACCGGCCAGGATGAGCACGGTGACGACCGCCCCGCAGCCCAGCAGGAGCCGGTCGGTGGGGCTGGCCGCGTAGGGCCGGACCGCCAGCTCCGCGACCGCCGCGATGGCCAGCAGGCCAAGCGGCACGGTAACCCAGACCGTGACGCCCAAGGTGATCGCCGCGGCCAGCCCGGCGATCAGCGCGAGCCGCGCCGCTACTTCTGGCGAACGCATGGGACGCCGCCCGGCAATTGGAGGTACCGCAGGTCGTAGATTCTGATCGCGCCGTTGTCGAAGATCCGCTGGGCGCCATGAAAGTAGTTGAACTTCGTCAACTCGCTGACCAGCGGCGCCGACGGCGACGTCCCCTTCTCGTTCTGGTACTCGCCATTGTCGATGTAGATGCCCAGATGGGGCAGGCTTTCGCTCAGGCGCTGGTCGGCGATCAGATACTGAACACCAAGCGAACACGCGAGCCTTGCGTCAACAAGGACGGCAGCCGTGGACGATGGGCCCAGCAGCAGGTTGCTGAGCGATCCCTCGTCGATCTTGTCCCCGAGGGCGGTCAGGGCGTGCTGATTGCCGTAGCTGCCGGCTAGCAGGCCGTTGACCCGGTCGGAGAAAACGCGGCCGCCCGGCGGCAGGTTCCGTCCCTCCCAGTAAGCGGCCTGCAGAGCGAGCTGATCAACAGACCGGTTGTCCGCGGAGACCAGATAGGAGCCGGGCCCGTCAATCCAGTCCGGCCCCGCCAGGACGGCCCCGCCCGCGAAGCAGACGGTCAAGCCCGTGACCAGCAGCCAGGTGCGCCGCCTGACCGTGAAGCGGCTGGTCTTCGCGTGCCGGTGGAAGGGGGCGTTGCGGAGCCACCAGGCCGCCACTATGTAACCGAGCCCGACGAAGACAAATCCGGAGGCGCGATCTGATATCTCCGCGGTCACATCGGTGAGGTGCCCGGCGGGGACGATCGGATAGAGCGACGCTATCGCGAAGAGCGTCATGGCGCCCGCGCTCAGCAGGCGGTGCTTGGTGATCGCCAGCCACACGGAAGGAATGAGCGTCAGGGTGATCAGCAGAACCGAGGCCAGCGATAGCAGCTCCTGCCAAGCCGGGCTTCGGTCCCCGGCGGAATCGGTAAAGAATTTGTGACTCGAGGTTCCGTGCAGCACGGTGGTGATATTGCTCAGGCTGTTATTGGCGATCTCGCTGAGATATGGAATGATTACTGACCGGGCCAGCCACGTCCACGCCGCGACGATAACGAGGCTTGCGACGGCCAGCGGGAGCAGTTGCCGGACCGGACGCTTGTTGATCCGGGTAAATAGATACCAGACCCAAAGGACGATGGCCAAGGCCAGGGACGTGAGGTGGTGGGTGGCCGCCACGGCCAGAATAATCGCTGTACCCGGGACAACGGACAGCGGGCTTCGCGTGTTCCGGCTGAGAGCAATCACATATACGCAGAAAAAGCACAGCGGGAGGGCGACGGACTGGTAAGAGAACTGTGAGTTGAAAAAAATGTACTGCGGGTTGGTCGTATATATGACAGCAGCCAGGCAGCCGGCGGTAGCACTGCCCGTCACCATCTGGATGATACGTATAAGAGCCAGTGTCATGACCACGCGTACCGCGCCCAGGACCACCAACCCGGCCGCGTGCAGCGAGAGCCCGGTGAGCTGATGGACGGCCGCGGTGGCTATCTCCATCCCCGGATAGTCGGCCGTGTCTGGGAGCAGCGAGTTTGGCGTGAAGAGGTGCTTGGTCTGCTCGATCGAAAGCAGCACCCGATAATGGATGAGCTCATCGTGATAAGCGAATTGCTGAGGGTACAGCACGAAGCGGGTGGCGAGCAGGGCGAGGGCCATATAAAGCGCGAACCAGATTTTCGCCCGGTCGGTTATCCGCCCCGACATGATGAGCGCAGTGGGCGGCATGAAAATCAGGCAGAGCGTGACGTACCAGAGAACCGAGGAAAAGCCGCCGGTCGTGCGTCCCTGGTAGCCGAGCCACGCCTGCCCGAGGACCCCGAGCGCCACTATCACGATCGTCGGCCCGGCCCAGGACGTGCGGGGCCGGATTTCCGCCGGGGTAACCGGCTCAGCCGGAGCTTCGGGCGGCCCGATCACCGGGAACGGGGCGGTCGCCTGCCCCCACGGGGGGGACGTGACGTCAGTGGCCCGGCGCGGGACCTCCGGCCCGTGTTCGTGAAGCAACTGGGCGACACCAGGGTCGAGACGCGCTTCGTACGCTGGCTCGCCGCTGTCGCTAGGAATCAAGGCACTCAAGAAAGCTGCCGGCCGTCATAGGCTGCGCCCACTAGCTTGGAGGACGCCTTCGTAGAGACCGGCCATGCCCTCACACGCCGCGTCTACGGTAAAGAGCGTCCGGAAACGCCGCTGCCCGGCGTCCTTTCTTGCTTCGTTCACAGCGCCCCCCTCGAGCACCGACATCAGTCCGCCCGCCAGGGCCGCCTCATCATCAGGCCTCACCAGCGGCCAGCCCACGGCACCGATGGCTTCGGCTACCGGGGGAATGTCTGTGGCAGCGATGCCAAGTCGCAGAGCCATAGCTTCGATAAGTGTCCCACCTAGCCCCTCCCAGCGTGATGGAAACGACAAGACATCAGCAGCACACATGAGATCCGGGACGTCAGTGCGATGGCCAAGCAGCCGAGTCGAGGGAGTGCGCGCCGCCTCGGCTCGCACCACCGCATCGGCATTACCCGGGCGACCGGCGATGAGCAGGACTGCACCCGGTATCTGAGCGACTACACGCCGAAATGCGCGAATGGTTGTCTCGACCGCCTTCTGCCGATCCAGACGGCCCACGCTCAGCACCACGGGGGTGTCGGCCCCGATGGACAGTGCGGCCCTGGCCTGCCGCCGCCGCTCAGGGCTGGGTGCGCCCAGCCGGACCGGATCGCGCCCGCGGTACACCACCTGGACCCGATCGCTGCGGATACGCAACCGCTGGGCCATAACCCTGGCCACGTCCTCGGATATCGCGTGAAAGCGTGTGGTCAGCGGAGCTGTGGCCACGTCGGCGCCGTGAACCGCGCGCACCGTCCATGGGCCATAACGGGAATTCGCGCGATGTTCCGGGCCGTAATCCTGGTTCGCGAGAGTCGTGACCACAGGTGTCCGCAGGGTCCGCGCCGCCATCCGGCCGGCCAGATTGGCGAAGAACAATGTCGTATGAACCACGTCGGGCCGCTCCGCGCGAATGATGTCGCGCAGCTCCAGCGTCCTGCCCACCGGGTCCCGGTGCAGCACGCGCCTGCGGCTGATCCCCAAGGCCGCTACCTGGTCCGCAAGAGCGCCATCATCGGGCACGATCGTGACGATGGACGTCCGGACGCCACGGTCCGCCAGACCGGGCACGACCTCCAGGAGGGACGTCTCCGCGCCACCGCCGTGGAGACTGTCGATGACGTGCATAACGTGCATGGCTCACTTCCCGGTGACTGCGGATCTCATTGCTATCGGCTCCCGGTGGCTCCGCTGTCGCCGGTGCCTGCCCTGGCGGCTTTCATCAGCAGCCCGGAGCTCCCGGCGCAGGGCCCACCAGGCGGCACCGGCGGTCGAGGTCTGAATCACCACGATGGCCAGGCAGATACCAACCAGCTTGAACGGCCGCGCCAGGAGCACTACGGCGGAAAGAGTTGTGATACAGACATACGCCTGCATCATGGCCGATTTATGCGTGGTGCGCTGTACGCGGCAGTAGGCGTAATACACCGTGCACATCGCCTTTGGCAGGCAAGCGATGAGCAAAAGCCGCATCGCGGGCACGGAGCCCGCATATTTGGGGCCGAAGGCGCTGATCAGCAAGGGGCACAGGAGAACAAGCGCGGCGACACCCGGAAGGATTATGGCGTATATATGCCGTAGTGTTGAGCGGATGAGCCGCTCGGTCTCTGCGGGCGCGTGCGCGGCTTCCACGGTCAGCGGCGAAGCGTAGTTGGCGGCAATCTGATCTATCGTGCTGGAAAAAAGAAATGAAATGTAGTAAAGCGCGTTGACGGAAGCACCCAGCGAGGCGGTGATAATCACGGGCGGAAGATACGTCCAGGCTTGAGTGAACAGGCCGCCAGTGGCGTCGCCTATCGCAAAGTGGACCATCTTTGAGCGGGCTCTCCGGCCAAGCAGAGTCGCACCGCGGGCACGGGACGATCGGGGCAGGAACCGGAAAAAGAGCACGGCTGAGATTACCGGGATGGTCAGCGTAAGCGGAATCATCCAGGCGCCGAATACCGCGAAGGCGGTGCCGGCCGGGGCCAGCACAAAAAGCAGGGCGATCTTGGCTATCCCGAAAGACCCGTTCTCGGCAGGTATCCAGACCGTCTGGCGGACAGCCACCAGCACGCTGTCCTGAATGGTAAAGATTGTCGTCGCGGCGACCGCCAGGACGAACGCGGTTGACTGAATCGTGTCGAGGCGCAACGGGGATGCTGGTGAGGCCAGGTATCTGATGCCGATCAGGCAGACGACCGCGAGCAGAGCGGACACTGTGGCCGCGTATACATAGGTAAGCAATACCAGCCGCCGGCTTTTCCCGCCGGCTCTGGGCAGGAATCGCATCAGCATTCCGGACAGGTTGAGCTGCCCAAGACCGGAAAACAGCGTGGTGGCTGAAACCAGGGCGCCGGCGATGCCAACGGCATAGGTGGAAAACAAGCGGGCAGCTATAATCCAGTAGGCGAAGCCAAGCACTGCGGTCACTGCGGTGTTGACGAAAAGTGCCAGGCCACCGCGAGAGAGCGGATTGGAAAGCTGCCGGCTTACAACCGAGCGTATCCGTCCGCTCATCGCCTCCACCCGGATGGCGCGCGATAGCGGCGATAGCGGGCGTCCCGGCGGCTGCCACCGGGCACCATCCTGGCGCGGTGGCGCGGACTGGTGACCCTGACCAGCTTCCTACCGTGCATCGGGCGAGCTGGAGGTCTTTGACCCGGCCACGGCCACGTCGGTGTAGATACGCGCCAGTGCCGCCGCCGCATCGTCCCAGCTGGGCAGCCCCGCAGGGGCACTCCTGCCGCCCTCGGCCAGCGCCGCCACCAGGACCTGCGCGACGGTCGTGGGCGACGCGTCCTTGGGTATGCCGGTCACCAGGCCGTCCGACACGAGGTCAGCCAGGCCCGTGGTGTCCAGCCCCACCGTTGGAATACCCAGGGTCAGTGCCTCCATCACAGCGACGGGATGAGCTTCGTACTCCGAAAGGGCAGCGAATACTTCTGCCTCGCACAGGGCCTCCGCGACCCGGGCACGATTATCTGGCGCGATGAACTGGATCTCGGCCGATTGTTCTACGCCGAGGGATCCGATGCTGGCCCGCAATTCGGGTTCATAGGGCCCGGCGCCGTAAATGCGCAGCGTCGCATGGGGAATCGTCTGCTTGACGATGGGCAGTGCCTCGACGACCCGCTGATGACCCTTGTAACGCTCAAGCCGGCCGGCCGACACTATGCGGCCCGGGACCGGGGCAGGCCGATCGGCGCCAGCGGGCAGATTCCCGCCGTTGGGAATGACGGTAAAGCGGGCTGCCTCGATGCGGCATGCTTCCTGGAAGACCCGCTGTTCAAAGCGGCTGACCGCCACTATGGCGGCCGCGCGCCGGAGCAGCGGAGCCAGTATCCGCCATTGGGTACTCCGGAACCGGCGCCGGAAAGCGGAAGGATGGCCGCCTGTGTGCAGGGTCACCACGTACGGCACACCGCGCCGCCTGGCCGCCAGCATCGCTAGCACGGGCACCGCGGTATGAATTCCCTGGCAGTGCACCAGGTCATAATTGCCGCGAAGAATCAGCCGGTAGATGTCGGGGGCAAAGTAGTAGTCGCGCTGGCGCGGATATGCGGGGCAGCGGCGTACGGTGAAGCCTTCCATGGCCTCGCTGGCCGGCCGGGCGCCGGAACGGTCAGCGGCCAGTACGGTCAGCTCGATGTCGCTACGCCCAGCAATCCGCTTGCTGACCTCATAGGTGTGGTTTTCAGTTCCGCCGAGGTCCGGTGGGAAGCGGGCCGCTACTACCACAACGCGAAGGGGCCGATCTGTTGCGGGACGCCGTCGCTGATTATTCACTGCCAATCACTTTCGGCCGGAGTGACTGAGGAGGGCGCCGCTGCAGTACCCGGCGGTAGTGACGGCCAGGCCCGTTGCTATGGCGCTGGAACGCGCGATTCCCGAGAGATCGCCTCGGATAGCCTGGCGCAGCCCAAGCCAGATCCCCTGGGGAAGTACCCGCCGGGTGTAGTCCCGCTCCGAGCTCAGAGCGTCCGAACGCCCCACCCGCCGCGAGACCTCCGCCTTCGAGAGCCCCTCCGCCCAGCAGCGGCGGACAAAATATCCGAAAGTTTTCCGCTGCTTCGTCATATGGTGCTCGACCCGGGCCGATGGGTCGTACAGGAGGAGGGCACCGGGATTGGCTTGGGTCAGCCGGATGCAGAGCTCGGTCTCCTCGCAGCCGAGAGGCCGCTTCCCGTTACGCCCCAGAGTCTCCGCGAAGCCGCCGACCTGCTCGAACACGGCCTGGCGGAAAGACATGTTGGCGCCAGTGAGATTCCGCACGGGACCCTGGACAGTAGGCAGCCCCAGGTGGCTGCAGCCGACGACCCAGAGAAATTCGGCCGGGAACCACTTGGGCTGGTCGCCAGGCCAGCGGGGTCTGGTGACACCGCCCACGCCGAACACCCGCTGGTCGGCGTACGGCGCACGGAGTGCATCGAGCCAGCCGTCGAGTGGAATCGCATCGTCGTCGAGAAAGACGATCACTGCTCCGCGCGCCCTCTGCAGCGCCGTGTTCCGCGCCCCGGACAGCCCGCGGCGCTGGGTATTAGCCAGGACAACGCAATCGTCGAAAGCGGCACGGCACCGCTCCAGCAGCGGCTCATTGTGGTCGACCACGACAATAAGCTCGTCGTCAGTGGTCATCTGTTTGAGCGCCATGCCGGTGGCGCGGCACAGGGTTTCCCATCGATCATCGGCATAGGCGCAAACAATTACGGTTAGAGAATTCAAAACGATCATTCCCGGTGTGCGCAGTATTGACACGGGCAATATCTCTGAGTGCGGGAGCGGCCGGCGCCTCTGGGCTAGGCTTCCTTCGCCGCCTGCACAACGGGCGGGGCGGCATTCTCCGGCAGAAGCTCAGCCAGGGCGTAGCGCCCAGTCGTGGCGGGGGCCGGGGCAGACGGCTGGGCGGACGGCTGCGGGGACGGGCGCCCGGCTGGCCGCCGTTCGGTGAGGATCGTGCGGAGTACGCGGATGCCATCGCTGAACGCGTTGAGGTTGCTGACGCCGTGTATGCGTGCATGCTCGAAGCTCGGTACCTCGGCGACGGCGAGGCCTGCTTTGGCGACGCGAATGTGGATCAGCGTCTCGACCTCGAAGCCGTCTCCCCACCGTTGCTCGTTACCGTCGGCGGGAGGGGCGGCCGTCGCGTCGAGGCCAAGCACGGATGTGTGCTGTCGCCAGAAGACGTTGTAGCCGTAGCAGAGATCCGAGTACCGGACCCGGTAGCAAAGATTGAAGAGCGAGGTCAGCAGCCGATTACCCAAGCTGCGCAGACGGGTTATGTCGTTGCTCCCGCCGCCCTTGGCATAGCGCGTGCCCTTGGCGAAATCGGCCCCGCCGAGGAGCGCATCCACGAACGACGGGATCTCCTGGGGGTCGGCTGAGCCGTCCGCGTCGATCATGGCGATGACGTCACCGGTCGCGGCGGCGAGTCCGCAGGCCAGCGCGTTGCCCTTGCCTTTGCGCGTCTGAGTTATGACGCGCACGTCCGGCGACAGGCGGCGGGCCACCAGTACGGTGTCATCCTGCGAGTAACCGTCGACCAGAATGATTTCGTGAATATCCTCGGGAATACGAGCGAAGACGTAAGGAAGATTGAGGGCTTCATTGAGTGCGGGAATGACTATCGATACCCGCGGCAGCGAGCGTCTATCTGCTGATGGAACCGTCACTTGTTCCCCTCCCGGTTCTGTCAACCCGCCGGCACCGGAGCGGGTACTGGGATATGCGGTGCGACGAGGCTAGCGATATACGGCCAGCAGAAGTTAAAACTGCTGATGGCGTTGTTGTCAGCTCCGCGTGACCCGGAGCGAAGGGCGCTTGAGGATGGACCACGATGGTGCCCGAATGCATGGGTAATGCCGACTCGGCCCGCAGTTGATAGCCGCCTTGAACGCGGCGGAAGGCTGGTAAGCACGCCGGGCGGACATACCCATTTGACGCCCTCCGCTGTCAATGTCCGCCCGGGTAGGCGACTCGTATCGGGACGGGGGGCGCAGCGTAGCGAACCCTCCCTGATGCACTTGCACGACAGCATGGCAGGTTTGCGCCGCTACTGCCCCACATTTCCCCATATTAGGGGACTTTGGCCCCCGGCACGGGATGACGGATTTCCGAAACGCCGATGTGCTGTCCGCCGCTACTTACTTTGCGTACTTAATTGGCTGCTCAATGTTTGAGGCGCCACGACGGGCGGCGCGGAGCCGAGCGCGCCGCGGCGTCCCGGTAACTGGCGGCAGGGGATGTCTCCCGTGCGGCCATCGGACCGTGCGAACGCGGTCACAGCATGACCGCGACGGGAGGAGTCGCGGCCTGGATGCTGCTATGCCTGCGTTAACCTTGCGGCGGCTTGAAGAACGCTTTCGTCTGCTGCCGGAATGCAGTAAAGGCCTGCGAGCTTGAGATACGCCAATCGTCGCCGCTGTAATTCTGGTCGAACCATAGGAATCCGAGGAGGCCATAGGCCCGGATGCCGGCAAAAAGGTCGACGATCTTTGCCTGCTGGCCGGCGGCAGGTTTCACGCCGGTCTCCGAGATGAAAATGGGATCCTTGGTCAGCGAGCGTACGTCAACGATGGTGGGGCCAAATACCTGAGCGAAGCCGGCCAGTGGCGAATCGTAATAGCCATCGATGCCGACCCAGTTGACATAGGAGCCACCAGGCCACCATGGTGCCGGGTTCGGGATCTCAGTTGTCTGGTCTGTCACATTGACCGCCCACAGCCAGGTGACGTTCCCGGCCCCCGCCGCACGAAACAGCGTGACGACGTGTCGCCAGGCGGCCACGAACACGGCGGGCTGGGTGCTCAGGTTGCCCCAGGAGTACCAGTAGCCGTTCATCTCGTGGCCGAAGGACAGGATGACGTGCCCGCCGAAGTCCTTGATCGCGGTGGCGTAAGAGCGCAGGTAGGCGTCGTACTGCCCGGCCGCGATCTTGGCCAAGGGCACATTGGTCGGGTCCAACTGCACGAGCGCCGTCGCGCCGCGGCTCGCGGCCGAACGGGCGAAACCGGCCTGAAACGGCTTGAGCCACGGATTGTAGTAGGACACGATGTTCGGTTGCCGGCCGATAGCCTGCGCGAACCGGTCAATCCCGGTATATGCGGCGGGAGCGTCCGGTTCGTACAGGCCGAGATAGCGCACGGACTGTACGGACGGGCCCGTGGTTGGTGCCCACGGCCGGGCCACGATGATGGCGGCGGGGGCGCCGATGAGCACCGCGGCACTGGCCGCGATAGCGATGAACCGCTTGATCCTCCGCTTCCTCGGGCGATTCGTCTCCAGGGCGGCAGTCGCAGTGTTCGGTGAGGTCATCTCACGCTCATTCCTCCGGAGCGGCTTCCTCTGGAGCGGCGAAACACCTTGTGCAGCCGCGTCCACTGGGCCGCCGTCCGCCTCGGGTATGAGTTCCTGATCGTTCATGAGCTGGGCAGGTGATAGGTCTCGGCGCCATGCCGGAAGGCAGCAATGGCATCCCGGCTGATCAGGCGCCAGTCCACTACATCAACGGAGTCGAACCAGACGAATCCGAGCACTCCGTAGAGGTGGACACCGGCGAACAGGTCGTTGATCTTTGCTGGCTGATCCGTGGTAGGTGCGGCTGAGGTCTCGGCGATGAAAATCGGCTTTTTGGTCAGCGTACGGACGTAGGCAATGGTGGGGCCGAACACTGAAGCGAATTCCGAGGACGGATCAACGTAGTAGCCATCAATCCCAACCCAGGTGACGAAATTGCTGCCCGGCCACCAAGGGCGTGGCGCCGGAACACCGGTCTGGGGGTGAACGGTATTGATTGTCCAGAGCCAGGTTGCGTTTTCAGCCCCCTCGGCCCGGAAGAGGGTGACGATATGCCGCCAGGCATCGACGAAATCTGCCGGGGACGTGTGGGTATTGCCCCACGTGTACCAGTAGCCGTTCATCTCGTGGCCGAAGCTCAAGATGACGGGACGGCGATAGGCGCGCACGGCCTTGGCGTAAGTCTCGAGGTAGCCGTCGTACTGGCCGGCCGCTATCGCGGCCAGGCTGATGTTGGATGGATCCAGCTGGACCAGCGGTACGCCCCCGTTCCGGGCGACGGTCGTGGCGAAGCCGGTCTGAAAGGCTTCGGCCCAGCCGCTGTAGTAGACGACTACTCCAGGTTTCACGCCGGTAGCGGCCGCGAATCCCCGGACCGCGGAATATGAGCTGGGAGCGCTATGTACGTACAGCCCGATATAGGAACTGGGCTTAGCGGGGAGAGTGTCGTCATTGTGCGGTTTAGCGGGCGTGTCCAGCCCGAATCGCCATCCGCTGAGCGCCGCCAGTGTTACGCCGATAGCCGCCAGCGTGCAGGCGACGGTTATCGTGGCGGCCAGCCTCTTCCCGCGGCGGGCGGGCCGACGCATTCTCTCCGGAGAGGCGCGACGATGCCTGCCCAGGCGCTGAGTGTCAGTCAAACCGAAGTGCCTCCAGCCCGTCGGATTTCGTGGTCCTCAGTGCGGGAGAAATGCGCGCGCTGCTCATCAGGTGGGCCTGTGATAAGTGCTGGCGCCCTTGCGGAATGCGGCGATAGCTGCGGGCCCGTCAAGCCCGAAGGCCTGGCCGATGTCATTGGTGTTGTCGTAATACACGAATCCGAGCAGCCCATACGTCCGGATGCCTTGGAAGAGATCCGAGATCTTACCGGGCTGACCGGCGGCGATGGTAGCGCCGGTCTCGGCGATGAGTATCGGGTCGCCGGTGAATCCGCGCACGGCCGTGATGGTCGGGCCGAACAGGGGAGCAAACTGCCAGTTCGGCTTGAGGTAGTAGCCATCGATGCCGACCCAGTTCACGTACGCGCTGCCTGGCCACCATGGTTCCGGGTTCGGTATCTGACCGGTGCTGCTTTTGGCGTCGTTGATGATGTTCACGGTCCATAGCCACGTCACGTTGTCGGCGCCGAGGGCCCGGAAGAGGTTGACGATGTGCCGCCAGTCGTTCACGAAGTCCGTGGCCGACAGGTGCCCGTAAGACCAGGGGGACCAGGTGCCGTTCATCTCGTGGCCGAAGCTCATGATCACCGGATGGTGGTACGCCCGGACGGCCTCGGCATAGGCACTGAGGTAGCCGTCGTATTTGCCGGAGGCGATCTCGGCAATCTCGGAAGTCTTGATGTTGTCGGGGTCCATCTGGACGAGCGGTACCGCCCCGTTGCTGGCCGCGGTGTCGGCGAAATTCACCGGGAAGGGCACGTACCACCCGCTGTAGTACATGACCAGATCGGGGCTGGCGCCAATGGCGCCTGTGAAGGACGTCACTCCCGCGTAGGAAGCGGGAACGCCTTTCATGTTCACGCCGAGATAGGAGCCGGCCGCAGCCGGCAGATGGACTGGCAGTGGGCCGGGAGACTTCGTGGACCTCTTGTAGACCACGACGCCCGCGCCGACCGCGACCACAGCGATGATCGCGACGGCAATTGTCAAGGTCCGCCTGGGACGCCGTTGTCTTCCCCTGCTCTGGCGGCGCCTTGCCGACCGAGTCCCTGGTGCGGTCTGGACGCCGTTACGGCCGGGGTCAGGCATCATCCCGGTGTGTGCCATGCTGCAACCTCCTTCGAAGTGCGTCGCCAGACGCCTTTGCTGGGAATGATCAAGGGGGCCATCATGTAGAACTGCACCGCGGCCAGGACCTCCGTGGCCCAGTACTGGCGCCAGCCGTATTCGTGGACCCGTAGCGCCAGGCCCGACCAGAGCAGCAACTGGACAACGACGATCCAGCTGCAGAGAATGCGGTTGACCATCACCGGGACCTGGCCCCTGGCGGGTGACGCGCCGGTCGGCACCCACTCGGCGACACGGTCGTGGATCGCGTACCACACCGAGTACAGGTGACAGCACGAGTTGATGACGCAAACCCGGTAGATGGTCGGCCGCCAGCCGCGACTCAGCATCGGGAACGCGAACAGGGTCGCGGCGAGCGCGGGCAGCAGCGGCAGATAGTTATGCGGGTAGATGTGCCCGGGGTAGAACCAGATCATGGTCAGCGTCGGGAATGGCCCGGTGAGCAGCAGGGCCGCCGACGACATGTAGTAAAGAAACGCGGCCCAGAACGCGGTGCGCTGCTGCCGACTGAACGGCGCCTCGACGAAATGCTTGTCGAGCATCAGCAGCATCGACGAACGGCACCAGCGGGCCTGCTGATTGGCCAGCGACGGGAAGTCGGTTGGCGCCACCCCCTTGGCCAGGCACAGGGGCAGGTAGCGGGTCTCCTGCCCGGCCCACCACAGTTTCACGCCCGAGTGGACATCTTCGCCGATCGGCACCTGCGCGAAGCCGCCCGCCGCGACGACCGACGCACGGCGGTAGACCAGGTTCGTCCCGGCGCAGATCGCCGCCCGGTAGCGATCCCTGGCCGGCTCGATGAAGTGGAAGAAGATTTCCTGCAGGGTGCCGGCGTAGCGCTGAATGTAGGAGAAAGATGGGTCGCTGACGTCGTAATACTGAGCGGTCTGGACGATGCCCATGTCGGGGTCGGAGAAGTAGGGCATCGTCTCGTAGAGAAATTCCGGGCGAATCGCGAAATCGGCGTCGACGACTACGATGAAGTCCCCGCTGCTGATGCTCAGCGCATGCGTCAGGTTGCCGGCCTTCTTCATCTCGCCGGGATTCGGGCGTACGACGTACCGGAAGCCGTACCGGTCGGCCAGGTCGCGGACTTCGGGCCGGGCAGAATCATCGAGCACGTAGACGGTCTTGACCCCGCCCCAGTTCATTTCGCTGACGTACCGCAGCGTGTTGTCGAGCAGCGGCAGCGGTTCACCGGCGCTGGGCAGGAACACGTCGACCGTCTCCCCGGATTCCCGGTAGCCGGCCACGGTGGCCTGATGTTCGGCCAGGGTCAGCCGGGGCCGCCCGATTCGCAGCCAGAAGTTGACCACGACCGGCGGCACCATGACCATGAGCAGCAGCCACATAAACGGTGACACCAGCCAGGCCCGCGCAGCTACGTGCACATACCCGTAAAGAACCCCGGCGGACGCAATCAGCAGCCACGCGAACACCAGCCGATGCGGCGGGCCGAAGTACCGGTACTTTTCCGTGTCATCGGGTGGCCGCGGCAGATAGAGCTCCGGCGACCGCTCGAGCTCGAGGGAGTCAGTGGCGGACACGATCCTCCCCGGCTGGCCGCACGGCCCAGATAGTGAACCGTCCGGCGTGGGTCAGGATGTAGTAGCCGCCGGCCTGGTGCAGGTCGGTGATGATCTGGGCGTCCGTCGCCGCGGTATCGCCGGAGTCGAGAATGACGAGCGGGAAGTAGTGCTGCCCGATCGCTGCGCGGTAGGACGGCGCACCCGGCAGCGCTCCCGGGTACCTGAAGTAGTAGGTGCTCGACCAGCGCTGCCAGGGAACTTCGGCGCGCAGGTAGTAGACCTCAACGTCATCGTCTTCCGCGAGATAGTCGCCAGGGTGAGAATGAATGGCCGTGCGCAGGACATTGACCAGAGCCCCGGCGTCGGGCCAGTCCGTGTGCAGGAAGCTCGCCTGCCCCATCGAGCTGAACAGTGTGGATGCGGCGATAGGCAGCGCCATGACCACGGCCCAGCCGTGCCCGGGATCGACTCTGCTCAGTCGGGCCATGGCATAGCCGGCGGCGATCGCAGCGAACCAGGCACCGAAAACCACGTGCTTCTGCAGGCTGACCGTGGTGTGCAGCCGGGCCTGCTCGGCCGGGGCCAGCAGCGCGGCCGCGGCCAGAACGGCAGGCAGGAACCGCCCGCGTTCCTTCCTGCGGATGGACAGCCACGCACCCAGGGCGGCGAGGACGAGGATCAGGCTGGTCCATACGTACGCATCGTGCAGGACGGCGGTGACCGGAGAGTCCGCCGGTGCGCGGGTGAGAGTGCTGGTCGTGATGCCCAGCCAGTATGTCCCGCCAGCAGCGGCTACTGCTGTGCTGACCGCGAGAAGCCAGGAGCTGCCCACGGTGAGCAGGCTGGTTAGCCAGGCACCTCCTCGTTGCCGGCGCCATACCGCGAGAGCCACGGCGACCAGCACGACGGGGGTAAAAAGAGCCGTCGCGTATTTTGTGGCGTCAGCGGCGGCCAGGGTCACGCCCGCCGTGAGGAGAAGCGCGATCCGGATCCAGGACCGGCAGTCGGCGGACCGGACACCGAGCCATGCCCCGAGCGTGAGCAGAAACAGCGCCA
>Ga0187851_10002587_pt1 | contig 15851 bp, 17 predicted proteins | sample June2016WEW_6_10_FD_132997 | JGI IMG/M metagenome (GOLD analysis project Ga0187851, IMG submission 132997) | Peatland microbial communities from SPRUCE experiment site at the Marcell Experimental Forest, Minnesota, USA - June2016WEW_6_10 | ecosystem: Environmental > Terrestrial > Soil >...
CGGCGACGGCGATGGCGGCCCTCAGCCTCGACCACCTCTCCGGCGGTCGCTTCGTCCTCGGGCTCGGCGTGTCCGGCCCGGAGCTCGTCGAGGGCTGGTATGGGCAGCCCTTCGACCCGCCCCTGGGGCGGACCCGCGACTACGTGGAGGTTGTCCGCCGCGTGCTCCGTCACCGCGATCCGGTCGAGTACCGGGGCCGCCACCTCTCCCTTCCCCTGCCGGGCGGCTCCGGGCTGGGCCGTCCCTTTCGCTCGATGGTCAGGCCGCTCCGCCCCGACCTCCCCATCCTGCTGGCGGCCGAGGGCCCGAGCAACGTCGCCCTCGCTCGGGAGATCGCGGACGGCTGGATCGCCACCTACTACTCCCCGCACCGAGACGCGCACTACCGCGCGGCCCTGGCGGAGGGGGCGGCCCGGCCGGGCGCTCGGGCCGCGGAGGCGGACTTCGAGATCGTGGCCACCGTTCCGCTCATCGTCGATGACGACCTTGAGGCGGCCGCCGGCCGGCTCCGCGGTCTCTTTGCCCGCTTCATCGGAGGGATGGGTCCGCGCGGACGCAACTTCCACTACAACGCCTTTGTCCGCATGGGCTACGAGGAGGTCGCCACCCGGGTGCGCGACCTCTGGTTGGAGGGCCGCGCGGAGGAGGCGGCGGCGGCTGTGCCGACCGCGATGATCGAGCAGGTCGCCCTCATCGGGCCGGCGGCCAAGATCCGGGACGAGCTCGTCGAATGGAGGCGATCACTGCTGACCACCCTGCTCGTCCACGTCACTCCGGAACCTGGCATGCTCGGACTGGTCGCGGAGCTGGTGCTCGGAGGCTGACCCGCCAGAGATTTCACCTGTCCGGGGGATTGGCGGGCGCTGGTCGCTCGCGTAACCTTTTACCCGAGCACCGCGATCTCTATTCACAGCGGTCGGCGGGGCCACTCGTCGCCGCTCTCCGCCGATCGACCAGGGAAGCCATGAAGCGCCTACACATCGTCGGGATGGGTGCCATCGCCGCTGCGATCGCCGCCTTCTTCTTCCACCCCCACAAGGGAGCCGACCGCCGCGAGTCGGTCCGGCGTGGCGGGGAGAGGCTGGCCCGTCGCGGTGCCTCCGCCACCTCGTTGATCGGCACCCGCCGGCGCCGGCCAGCCGGTGGATTGGCTGACGTGGGACAGCGGATCGAGGCCGCCCTGCTGGAGGAGCTTGGCGCCGACGGCTTCTCGCTGCGAGTCATCGTCGGCGACGACGACGCCCTCACGGTTCGGGGCGAGGTGGACTCTCTCGACCTGATCAGCCGGGCCAGCGACATCATTGAGAGGGCGCGTGGCGGGGCGGACGTGGTCAACCTGATCCGGCTCCGGGCACCTTCCGGCGGGGGGGCGCTCGCCACCTGAGGCCGCCCCGGCAACCCCGGGAACGGAGTCCCATGCTGGCGCGTTGCATGGACGTGCACTGGCGCAGGATCGCGGCCGCAGTCATCGGCTGTGCCCTCGTGCTCGCCACCCTGCCCGCCGTGCTGGCCGGATCATCTCCGGTTTCGAGTGTGCCGGCCATCACCTCGACGCCACCGGACTACACCCCCTCCGCCGCGGGCGAGCAGTTCGCCACCCAGGTGCTTGCCTCGGCACCCCTCCCGCCGGGCGCGCAGGAGTGGACGGCCCCACCTCCAGCGGACCTCGACTCGGTCCAAACCGTCGGCATCAGCGGCCTCATCGACATCCACGAGCTCTACCTGGTTGGGGAACCCGCCACACCGGATGAGAGCGGCTCCCTTGACCGCTACGTGCTCGCCCACCTCCCTCCCCACAGCAGTCTCGCGGGGGGCAACAGCGGGGGTGGCCCTCAGGGCATGACGAGCGGATTCTCCGTGTCCCTTCCCACCTCGGGGCCCAACGAGTCCCGGGCCCAGATCCTCTACGAGACCACCAACGCCCCCGCCGAGGGTTACGTGCTCCGCCTCGACGCCCAGGTGGTCTGGGTGCCCGACCGGAGCTCGGCCGAGGCCATCCCACCTCCCACCGGCGCTCAGCTGACCGGTTTCGCCACGCTCTCCGCCGCGAACCCCTCCAGCGGTCCGGTGTCTGTTCAGCTGGGTGAGGCAGCCGGTGCCCGGCTCGCCGCCGCCGTCAACGCTCTTCCCCTGGCGCCGGGGACATTCTGCATGGAAGACTCCCTCCTCTTCACCATCACCTTCCAGCCTCCCCCCTTCAGCTCCAGCCCCAGCTACTCGGTGTCAGAGGATCTCTGTGGGGCCACCGTGTATGTGAGCGTTGGCGCGACCCACCTGCCGGCGCTCAGCGACAACGGTTGCTCCCTCCGCCACCTGGTCGCCGGCCTTCTTCCCACCCAGGCCGCGGGCACCCGGAGCGCCGCCTCGAACTGCTGAGGCCGATCAGCCTCCCCCGGGCGAGGCGTGACCCCTGACGTAACATCGGACCCATGCCCACACTCCACCCGCCCCTCCAGCCGATGCTCTGCCGCTCCGCGGACGACATCCCCGCCGCGCCCGGTCTCGTCTACGAGCCCAAGTGGGACGGCTTCCGTTGCATCGTCTTCCGCCAGGGCGAATCAATCCACCTGGAGAGCCGCAACAGCCTGCCCCTGCAGCGCTATTTCCCGGAGCTCCTCGACCCGCTCCGCGTGGCGCTGCCGGAGCAGGCCGTGGTCGACGGCGAGATCGTCATCGCCGGCCCGCGCGGCCTCGACTTCGACGCCCTCCAGCTCCGCCTTCACCCCGCCGAATCGCGGGTGCGCATGCTTGCGGCCGAGATCCCGGCGACCTTCATCGCCTTTGACCTGCTGGCGTTGGGCGAGGAGGACCTGCGCGGGCGGCCGCTCGCCGAGCGCGCGACCCTCCTTCGGGCGGCTCTCACGCCCAACCATCAGGTGGCCCTCACGCCGCAGACCACGGATCCGCAGGAGGCGGCCTCCTGGTTTGCCCGCTTCGAGGGCGCCGGCTGCGACGGGGTGGTCGCCAAGCCGCTCGACTCCACGTACCGGAGCGGCGACCGCGGCTGGATCAAGGTCAAGCACCTCCGCACCGTCGACGCCGTGGTCGGCGGGTACCGCAAGGACCTCAAGATCGAGGCGGTCGCATCCCTCCTGCTCGGCCTGTACGACGGCGACGGAGTCCTCCACCACGTCGGCCACACCTCCTCGTTCTCGACCGCCGAGCGCCGCGACCTGCTGGCGCTCCTCCGGCCACTGGAGGGCGGCACCTCCTTCGGCGCGGGGCGCACCCCGGGTGGACCTTCGCGATGGACGAGGGGGCGGGAGACGGACTGGGTAGCCGTGCGCCCCGAGCTGGTCTGCGAGGTGGCATTCGACCACCTTCAGGGCAACCGCTTCCGCCACGCCTCTCGCTTCCTGCGCTGGCGCCCGGACAAGGCCGCGGCGGAATGCGGGTACGACCAACTGCTGCCGCCCCACCCCTTCGACCTCGCCTCGATCCTGGGTCGCAGCGCCTCGCCAATCGCCTCGACGCTGAGGGGGGCTCGAAGCGGTGCCGTTCGCGGCCGGTAGCACCCCCCTGCGCGCCTCACAGGCGGTTAAGGACTTTCATGTCCTTAACCGGGTCGGAGACGGTGTGGCGTCGCCCCCGCTCACGATCGGGCGGAGCGATGCGTTCGGCGCCGGCCGCCCGGGTCAGGTCTTGCGGGCGCGCGACGGAGCGACGCGCCGGGGCTCGTCGTCGCCCTTGGGGAAGTGGGGGGGCCAGGGGGCATCGCCCAGTCCCTCGCGCTCGTCGCGGTCGGACAGCTCCAGCAGGGGGTCCAGCCGGAAGGCCACGGCGTCGATGCCGGCACCCGGGTCCCCCTTCTGGCTCAATCGGCGTGGCACCGTCTCCACGGTCAGGTCGGAGGGCTCGACGCCGGCCACCTCGTCCCACTCCAGCGGACAGGAGACCCGCGCATCGGGCACAGGTCGCACCGAGTAGGCGCTGGCGACGGTGCGGTCCCGGGCGTTCTGGTTGTAGTCGATGAAGACGCCGTGCCGCTCCTCCTTCCACCATTTGCTGGTGGCGAGGGCCGGGGCGCGGCGCTCGACCTCGCGGGCGAGCGCCAGGGCGGCCCGCCGGACCTTGGTGAAGCCGTGCTCGGCGACGATCCGGACGTTGATGTGGATGCCCCGGGATCCCGACGTCTTGGGATAGCCCTTCAGGCCCATCTCCTCGAGCACCTCGCGCACCACCAGCGCCACCTTGCGGATATCGTCGAAGGGGATGTCGGGCTGGGGGTCGAGGTCGACCCGCAGCTCATCGGGATGGTCGGTGTCGCCGCTCCGCACCGGCCAGGGATTGATGTCGATGCAGCCCAGGTTGACCGACCAGATCAGCGCCGCCAGCGAGTCGATGACCAGCAGGTCGGCGCTGCGGCCGCTCGGGAACTGCACCGTGGTGGTGTGCAGGAATCCGGCGTCGCCGACAGGGGCGCGCTTCTGGAAGAAGTACGGGCCGGTCGCCCCGTTCGGGTAGCGCTTGAGGACCGAGGGACGGTCGAAGCAGCCGGTCAGGGCTCCCTCACCGACCGCGAGGTAGTAGTCGATGAGCTGGCGCTTGGTGATTCCACGTTCGGGGAAAAAGAGCTTGTCGCCATTGCTGATCGCGACCTCCCGGCTGTCGACCTCGACGGTCTCCACGGTCACTCGGCGGCGCGATCCGATGCGCGCCGGCGCATCCCCGTCGCTCCGCCGCGCTCCTGCCACTCGCGGAAGCGGGCCATCACGAGCGGCTCCGCCTCCGCCCAGTTGCGAGCGCGGTCCCCGACGGGCACCTCGAGATGCCGGTTGGCCGCATGGCTGAAGACGATCACGTCCCGCTGCTCGCGCAGCAGCGCCTCGATGTTGTGCGGACCGTCCTCGAGGTAGAGATCGGCGTTGACGGCCCCCTTCTCCCCCATGAAGCAGAGGTCCCAGTAGGGGATGCCGTGACGGTCCAGCCACTCGATCGTCTGGCCCACGGCCATCCGGTGGAAGTGCTCGATGACCAGGCGGTGGGTGATGATCCGGATCCGGATGCCGAGGTTGGAGAGGCGGCGCAGCGCCGGGCCCGCGCCGTCGATCATGCCCATGTCGCGGTAGAGATTGCGCTCGACCACCGCGAAGCGATGCACCTTGTGGAACTCGCCCGGTTCGATGCCCCACTCGGTCATCTCCCAGCCCACGTCGGGGGGGAGGGACTCCAGGTCCCGGCCAAGCCACTCCGCGATCACCCCTCGCATGAAGGGGTAGTAATCGGCGCAGACGCCATCGAGGTCCACACCGAGGACGAACTGTCGTGGGCTCTCGGCCACGGGGGAGATTGTCGCCGAATCGGCGGGGTCCGTCACCTCGCGGGACCCGAACCCGTCCGTGCCTGCCGGGCCCCGGTCACCACGGAGACCACCACGACTAGGACCACCATCCCGATCACGATCGGGAGGCTGTAGTTGGAGAGGGATCTGGCGACGTCCTCGGCCGGCTTGCCGATGAAGTAGCCGAGAGCCTCGATCTCGGCGATGTAGGCCAGCTCGCCGGCGGCGTCCAGGAGGATGAACCGCCAGAACCGCATCTTCCTGGGCTCCCCCGCCAGGAAGTAGAAGACGGAGTTGGGCAGCCAGATCACCGGGGCGAGGAAGACCGCCCAGCCCGCCCAGCGGGTAAAGATCCGCTCTCCCCGGGACAGCCGCCGGTTCCACCTGGGGTCGTTGCGGCCGAGGAAGTCGATCAGGGCCCGGCCATAGCGGCGGCCCCCGTAGAAGAAGCAGGGGTCGGTGCACATGGTGATCGGGAGGGGGGCGAGCAGTGCCACCCAGATGCTCAGGCCGGAGGTCCGGACCGCGGCCCCGGTCAGGATCATCGACGCCGTGGACCCCCGGAGCAGCGCCGCCTTGACCGGCTGGTTGTGCAGGATCAGCCAGGTGCCGAGAGGCAGTCCCACGTAGTAGTAGATGGAGCTGGCCACCAGGGGCCCGACGATCAGGACGTCCAGCCATCCCCAGCGTCCCTCGACGAGGCGCCGGCGCGGAGGGCGGGGGGCCGTCTCGCCCGGGGACGGCACCGCTTCGATGAGTGGCGAGCCGGTGGTGGGGCCGTGGGCCGGGAGGGCCGACTCAGAGGTCACCCGGTCATTGTGCCCATGGGGCGCGACTGCGGCGGTCCTCGAGGTCAGGCCACCTCCGGTCGGTCGCCTTCCATGCAGGTGACCTTGGCTTTGGACGCCGAGGGGGGGCGTCCACCGGCGAGGAGGACCGCCACCGCGATCACGATCAGGGCCCCGGCGACCAGGATCGTGGCGGTCACGCTCTCGCCGAGGAATCCCCACCCGAGGAGCACCGCCACCAGCGGGTTGACGTACGCGTAGCTGGAGGCCGCCTGCGGTGAGACCTTCCGGTTCAGGTACACGTAGGCGCTGTAGGCGACGATGGAGCCGGGGATCACCAGATAGAAGAAGGCGGCCACCGAGAGCCCCGAGATCGCCGCCAGGTGGATCTGGCCCCACTCGCCGAGCGGAGCGGCGATGAGGCAGAGCGCCGCCCCCCGCAGAGCATCTCCATCGAGGTGGCGAGCAGCGGCCGGCGCGGCATGCTCGCGCTGCGCGCATAGATCGAGCCGAGCGCCCAGGCGATCGGCGAGATCAGCGTGAAGACGAGCCAGATGGGTGCGGCGGAACCGGTGCTGCCGGGGCGGAGCATGAGTCCGACCCCGATCACGCCGACGACCAGCCCAGCCGCCCCCAGCCGGCCCAGCCTCTGGAGGCCGCGGAAGTGGGCCAGAGCGACCATCCAGATCGGCACGGTCGCGACCAGCATGGCGACCACCCCGGAGGACACGTGCAGCTCCGCGAAGGTGAGCACCCCGTTGCTCGCCGTGACCAGGAGCACTCCGATGACGAGCGCCGAGCGCCAATGCCGTGGCGTCAGCCGGTCTCCCCGGTCCCCGGTGAGGAGGGCGATGGGGAAGAGGAGCGCGCCGGCGAGGAGGAACCGGACCCCCGCCATGGCGAGCGGGGGGACGGTGTCGATCGCCAGCCGGATGGCGAGGAAGGTGGACCCCCAGATCAGGTAGACGGCCGCGAAGGCGGCGACGAGCAGCGGAGTGGGGCGGGCTCGGGTCACCCCGTCACGCGCCGGCGGGCGCTGGGCCAGAAAACCGCCGCAGGACCTCGGTGACACTCGGGGGCGCTTCGATGCCCTCGCTCAGATGGGGGTCCGGCCGGGGGGCTCCGGCGACCAGCCGGAGGGGGATCTCACCCGCCCAGACGGGAAGGTCGCGATCGGAGACCGGGTCGAGCGGTGGGCCGGTGCGGACCTTGGCGGAGCACTCGGTCAGGTCAACGGCGATCACGGTGGTGCTCTCGATCTCCTTGGTACTGGGCGGGCGCACCTCCGCCCACCGTCCCGGTATGCCGTGCTCCACCACGGCCACCAGTGCGGCCCGGCGCTCCACAAGGTCGGTGACGGCGCGGGCGCGGCCCCGCACCACCACGCTGCGGAAGTTCATCGAGTGGCCAAACGCGGAGCGGGCCAGCACCAGCCCGTCGACGTGGGTGACGGTGATGCAGACCCCGTCCAGTGCCGCGGCCAGGCTGCGATTGGTGGCGGCTCCGTGGAGGTAGAGGACGTCGCCCACCCGGGCAAACCCGGTGGGCAGCACCAGCGGCTCCCCGTCGATGACCACCGCGAAGTGGCAGATCAGAGCCTCGTCGAGGATGGCGTCGATGGTCTCTCGGTCATACCGCGCGCGCTCCGGGTGCCGGTGCACCTGGACCCGCGGGCTCGCCGGTCCGGCGCTCTCGGGATCGCGCACCTCAGGCCTGCCTCCCAAACGTCTGCATCCATGTGATGTAAATATGTAATGATACAAAACGTTGAACGTTACCGAACTATTTTACATGACCGGGCGGAGGGCGGTCGACATCGCCGCCGCGGTCGAGGGGGCGGTCCGTGATGGACGTGTCCAGCCGGGGGAGCACCTGCCCACCGTGCGCCGGGTCGCGAGTGAGCTGGGGGTGAGCCCGGCGACCGTCGCGGCGGCCTACCGGGAGCTGGGCCGCCGCGGGTTGGCGGTCGGATCGGGCCGCACCGGGACCTCGATCGCGCCGCGCCCCCCGCTGCACGCGGGGGTCACCGCCCGGATCCGCCCGGGCCTTCGCGACCTCGCCCAGGGCCAGCCCGACCCGCAGCTCCTGCCCGACTGGAGCCGGGCCCTGGCCACCCTGCCTCGCCGCTCCGTCCCCTACGGCTCGCCCATGGTCGACAGCGACCTGGCCGACCTAGCTCGGGAGCGGCTCCACGCCGATGGGCTGGACACCTCCCACCTGACCGTCGTTGGCGGCGCCGTCGACGGCATCGAGCGGGTTCTCGAGGCCCATCTCCGGCCCGGCGACAGCGTCGCGGTGGAGGACCCCGTCTATCCGCCGATCCTCGACCTTCTCCGGGCGATGTCACTCCGGGCGCAGGCGGTTCGGGTCGACGCCCGGGGCATGCTCGCCGACGACCTGGAGGGCGCGCTGCGTCGCGGGGCTCGTGCGATGGTGACGACCCCCCGAAGCCAGAACCCCTTGGGCAGCGCCCTCGACGACCTCCGCCGCACCGAGCTGCGCCGGGTGCTGGCCCGGCACCCGGACGTCCTGGTGGTGGAGGACGACCACGCCGAGGCGGTCGGGGGCGGGTCGTTGATCGGTGTCGCCATTCCCGGCTCGCCCGCCTGGGCCGTGGTCCGCTCCGTCTCCAAGACCCTCGGGGCCGACCTCCGGCTGGCCATCGTCTGCGGTGATCAGGGGACGGTGGCGCGGGTTGAGGGGCGGCTGGCGGTAGGGCCCGGGTTGGTGAGCCACCTGCTCCAGCGGCTGGTCCTGAGCCTTTGGTCGGAACCAGGACTCGATCTCCTGCTCGCGCATGCCGCCGACACCTACCGGCAGCGGCGGGAGGCGCTCATCGACGCCCTCGAGCGGCGCGGCATCGCCGCCCAGGGAGCCACCGGACTCAACGTCTGGGTGCCGGTGGAGGCCGAGGCTCCGGTGCTCGATTCGCTCGCCGAGGCGGGCTACGCCGCCCTCCCCGGAGAGCGCTTCCGGATCGCCACCGGGCCTGGGGTGCGGATCACGTGCGCGAGCCTGGAGCCGTCGGAGGCAGGAAAGGTGGCCGACGCGGTCGCCGCGGCGGGGCGGCCGGCGGGCGCACGCCTCGCCTGACCGCCACACCGCGCATGAGCGGGCGGCTCGACGGGCTCAGCACCCGCTATACGCGAGGATGAGGATCACGCCGACGATGTTGATGGCCATGTGGATGATCACACCCGGCCATACGGACCTCGACTTCGCGTACACGTAGGCGAGGAGGACGCCTCCCAGGAAGACGGGGAGGAAGAGGCTGGGCTCCGCCCAGCCGGCATGGGCGGCCGAGAAGATGGCTGCGCTCACCAGCACGGCGCCCCAGAGGGGCATCCGCCCCTGCAGCCAGCGGAATACGAAGCCGCGGAAGATGATCTCCTCGGAGATGGGGGCGATCACCGCGACCGCGAGCAGCGTGAGCACCACCGAGCCGCCGAACTCGCCGTGAATGCCGACGCACTGGTTGGTCGCGTTGGCCGTGGGGAGGACGATGCGGCCGATCACCCCGGCCACATCCTCGAGGACGTAGGCGGCGAAGCCCAATGGGAGGCCGGCGACCAGCCACGGCCACGCCGGCAACCGGAGACCGAGCGTCGTCAGCGGGGCGTGCCGGCGCCACCGCACGAGCAGAACGATGAGCAGCAGGCTGGCGCCGTACACGGCGATCTCGTCGGCATAGGAGAGCGCCAGGGCACCTCCGCTCCCGGCGTTGATCCGAAGCCCCTGGGCCGTGGCCTCGGCCAGCCAGTTGGCTCCGAACATGATCGGGAAGAACGTCACCAGCACCGGCAACACGTCGGTCCAGATCCATGGGGTGCGGGTCGCGTTCGCCTCCGCCGTGTCGCGTGCCGCGGGGATGAGCGGCGCCGGCTGCGGCGCCCGCGCCAGCCCCATGCCCCACCCGTAGGGGCCCGGAATCCAGACCAGCGGCAGGGGCCGGATCGCGAGCACCAGGCTGCTGGCCATCCAGTCGGGGAGGCCGCGTCGCCAGCGGCCGGCCAGGATGGGCACAAAGCCGGCGCCGAGTGTCAGAAGGGACCACCACCACCCGGCGGTGCGCAGCAGCGACTGGCCCCAGGTGAGCCGGTCGCCGCTCCGGGCGTCGACCACGCGGAGGCCGAGGGCGCGCATCGCCGGTGTGGCGCCCGAGTGCCAGCCGATGGCCGGGTAGACGAAGGGCGGGGCGATCAGGCTGAGCAGGTCGATCAGCTGGCCCAGCAGGACCAGGGGCAGGTTCTGGTCCGCCGTGGGGATCGAGGCTGTCCCCGGGACGGCTGCCCTGATGAGGCTCGCCCCCACGGTCAGCCCGGCGGCGGCGATCACCCCGATGAGCACCCCGTCCAGCGCAAAGGCGCTCAGCCGCCGGTCAAACCCGGCGAGGTGGAGCTCCGCTCCGGGCGCCGCCATCTCCGGGGGTATCGCGGTCTGGACCGGCGGGGACCATGGCGGCGGCGGGCCCCAACCGAGCGGTGGGGGGAGCGGTGGATCCGGCGTCAATACGCGGGGGTACTGGCCCCTTCCGGGGGGAGCTCGCCGGAGAGCAGGATCTCGCCGGCTTCTCCGCGCCTCGGCGCGCCGGCGGTCCATCCCGACGCCAGCGGCCAGCCGGCGTCGTCCAGCCACGACAGCCCGTCCCGCGCACGGAAACGGAGCTGCGGCCAGCCGTGGCGTGCCGCGGTCGCCCGGAGCCGGCGGTCGGCGTTGACAGCGGTCGGATGGCCAACCGCCAGGAGCATCGGGATGTCCCCGGCGCCGTCCCCGTAGGCATAGGAGCCCGCCAGGTCGACGCGGTGGGCCGCGGCCAGGTGGCGGACCGCCTCCAGCTTGGCCGCGCCGTGACAGAGGGCCACCGTGCCCGTGTAGCGGCCGGCGACGACATCGGCTTCGGACGCGACCACTCCGTCGGCCCCCACGATGCTGCCGAGCCCGTCGATCAGCTCGTGGGTGGACGCGGAGACGAGGAACACCAGGTGGCCGCGTGCGCGATGCCAGGCGATGAGCTGCAGCGCCTCGGCGTACACGCGGGGGGCGAGCACGCGGGGGATGGCCCGGTCCGCCACCCGGCGAAGCTGGGCGGCATCCATGCCACGGACGGCGGTGCCGATGCGGTCCACCGCCCGCTGGACCTCCGTCTCGTCGAAGCCACGAGAGCTGAACTGCAGGCCTCGGACGGCGGCTCCGAGGAGCGCCCGCCGCGGGAGCAGGCCGGCGCGGCAGAGAGGCCCGGCCAGGGCGACGATCGAGGAGCCGCGCATCAGGGTCCTGTCGACGTCGAAGAAGGCCGCGATGCGCCAGGGTCGGGGTTCTGCGACTACCATGCCCGCCCATGCAACCACGAATGAGTCCCGCCGCGCCCAGAGTAGGTCAGCTGTTAACCGACGGGCGCATGGTGCTGAGGGAGTCGACGGCCATCGACCACTGGAGGGCGTCGATCGCCCGGGAGGACGCCGGGGACCTCCTCGCCCTCGCCCTCGGGGTGGAGACCGACGCCCTCGACCCCAAGGCCCTCGTTCCCGCCCGGCTGGCGCGGCGCTACCTCGAGTTCCTGCAGCGGCGGGCCGCGGGCGAGCCGGTGGCCCTGATCCGCGGCTTCGTCGAGTTTGCCGGTCTCACCCTGGCCGTCCGCCCCGGTGTGTTCATTCCCCGGGGATCCACCGAGCTCCTCGCCGAGGCGGCGGTCGCCGCGCTCCGGCGCCGCCCGATCAAGGTTGCGGTGGACGTTGCCTGCGGGGCTGCGCCCGTTGCCTGCGCGATCGCCGACGCCCAGCCCTCGGCCGAGGTCTGGGGGTTGGACATCGATCCGGCCGCCGTCGCCCTGAGCCGGGCCAATGCCCGGCGCAATCACCTCGCCAACGCTCACTTCCGGGTGTCCGACCTCCTCACCGCCCTGCCCGGGCGCCTCCGCGGTGAGGTCGGTGCCTTCACCATGCACCCCCCCTACGTGGCCCGGCGGGAGGTCCGCACCCTGCCCCGCGAGATCCGTGGTTTCGAGCCCCGCCACACCCTGACCGACGGCTCGCTCGACGGGCTGGGCCTGGTCAGGGATCTCGTCGAGGAGGCCCCCGGATGGCTCCGCCGAGGTGGCGTGCTGCTCTTCGAGGTCGCCCCCTACCTCAGCCGGCCGGTTCAGGCGCTGATGCGCCAGGCCGGCCTCGAGGTAACTGTCCAGGCGGACCCCGCCGGCATCACCCGTGTGGTCGGCGGCCGGCTGCGCGGCTGAGGTTCAGCTGCTCAGATCCACCCCTGCCGCGCTCAGCGCGTCGGTGCCCGCCGTCTCCGCAGTCAACCCGTCGCTCTCGAGAGAGCGGCTGCCGGTGGCGACCCCCTTCGAGATCTCGGCGCCCGCGTTCGCGTAGTCCTGGAAGGCTGCCTTCAGCTGGGGGCCGGCCAACCGCTCGCCCGCGGTGACCGGCTTGCGAGCTCCGATGTCCTTCAGGGCCGCTTCGGCGACCTGGTTCAGTTGGTGGGCGGCGCTCTCGCAGCCGGCCCCAGGAGTGACCGCACAGGCGGGGTCCATGGCGGCGATCGGGATCAGGACCTGGCAGATGTCGTGCACCGCCGCCGCCATGTACCCGTCCGTCGAGCTGCCCCCGGTGCAGTCGGCGGCCGGCTGGATCGGCGGTTCGCCGGAGGTCGGGGTCGTCGACCCACTGGTAAGCGGCACGGGTGTCGCCGTGCTCGTGCTGCTGGTCGGTGAGCCGGGCGGGGTGCGACTGACGAGGAGGTAGGCACCACCCCCCGCCACCGCGGCGAGGGCCGCTCCGGCGAGGACGGCCGCCGCCAGCTTCCACCCGGAGGTGCCTCCACCCGGCCGGGGTGGGGGAGGTGCGAGCGGCGCTCCCCACGGTGGCCACGCCGGCACGGGTGGCGGCGGCGGCGCCTGACCCCAGGGTGGCCATCCGGGCGCCGGGGGGGGGGGTGGCGGAGGGGCTTCGTCGTTCACGGCGTCTTCGAGCGAGTCTGCACAGGCGGGCGGTCCCTTCGCAGGGGCCGTGCGGGGGGACGGACCTGGCAGCCCGTATACTCGATCGCAGCGTGCGCCCGTAGCTCAGTTGGATAGAGCACCGGCCTCCGGAGCCGGGAGCGGGGGTTCAAGTCCCTCCGGGCGTACTTTCGCCCCACGCGGCAGGCCGCGTGGGGGCCCCGTGTCCCTTCACGGGGGCTCGCCGCCCCTCGGCGGCCCGGCAAAGCCGGTCTCGCCTCACCCCGCCATGGATGCGCGCTGCGCGCGCGCGGCAGGCCACGTCGGGGCCCGCGTCGGTCACCACCATTCGAAGGGCCGGCCGTCCCAATCGTCCAGCCGCGGGTACCACGGATGGTCGGCCAGCTCCTCCAGCCTCCCCTCGAACGCTTCCACCTCGACGGCGCTCAGCAGCCGGCGGAGCGCGGCTCGGAGGGCGGTGCGGGAGTCTCCATCTCGGAGCTGTCGCACCAGCTCTGCGTCGTCGGGGTCCAGGTCGCTCCCGCCCAGGTCGAGGAGGACCGTCCGCTGGCGCGGGTAGGGGAGGAAGGTGAGCGCGTTGTCGATCCCCCAGACGTGGCCCGCACCGTCAACGAGGAGGTGGGCACGTTTGCGGTCGGCGTTGTTGGCCAGGACGTCGAAGACGGCGAGCCTGTGGAGCTGTGCCTCCAGGTCAGGGGCCGCGCTCTCCGGCAGCGGCTCGTCTCCCGGGTGGATGTAGAGCTGCACGCTCCCCGGTCCATGCGGCCCGTCGCGCAGCGCCGTCGGAGGCACCACGCCCATGGCGGCCGCCGCGCTCAGGAGGTAGGCGGCACGCTCGCGAAGGTGCAGGGTGTTGCGGGCGAAGTCGTGGAGTGGTCGCTCACCGCGGGTCGGCTTGTAGATCGCGCGCATCCGCTGCCCCGCGCGGTGGGGGTCGGGAGCGTCCAGCTCGAGCAGAAAGACGGCGTTGCTGGATTGGGCGATCCGGCCCATCGCCCGGATCGGTGCGGTGGCCAGCTGCTCGACGGCCGCCGCGGCTTCCCCGGACGCCAGCGCCGCGATGTCCTCAGCCGCCCGGGTGAACCGGCGCTGCGCTGACACCGCGTCCGCATTGGCCGCGAGGCGCCCGAACTGCACTCCCGCCCCCGGGTCCAGGTGCCGCCGTCCACGGCGCCGCCGCTGCGGCTGCACGTCCATAGGGAGATGCTAGTGCCCCGCGCCCGATCACCCTCGGCGGTGCGTGCTGCGGGCCACCTGGATGCCCACCAGCGCCAGCAGCGCAGCGATCCCCATCAGAAGCAGGATCGCGCCAAGCCCGTTCGGGGTGGTGTTGCCGAGGCCGATCGCCAGCAGGAGCGCTGCAATGGCGACGAGCGCGACGTTGGTCACCCACAGGCGCCACCGCAGCAGGGTGCGCGGGACGCTCCCGCCCTGGAGACCGTGGATGATGTCCTCCTCCCGGCTCCTCCGGCGGCGGGAGCCGCGGTCGGATTCGCCGCCGCCCTTGGGGAGATCGTTGCGATCGAGAAGGTCCCACCACTCTGGAGGCACGTTCGTCGGCCGCGAATCCGCGGGGAGCTCGTGGGTCGGACGGTAATCGTCGTCAGGCATCACGTCCCACTGCGCACGCCATACGGTCCGCCGGCTGTGATGTGGGCGATGACGGGTGGCCGCGTTTCGATGATACCCCCGGGGGCGCGCGCGGTCGACCGTCGCATCGGCCCCAGCCACCACCCGTGGCGGCTCGGCCGTCAGTGCCTTCCAGCGCTGGAGCGCGGGCGTGACCGGCGCTGATCAGCCCGCGTCGGGCGCGGCCACGCTGCAGACCGTGCAGGAGGCCCAGCGCCGCTGCACCCGGTGCGTGGATGCGGGCTACCTCGCCACCTCCAAACCCGTCTTCAGCGGCCACGCGGGGCAGCGCATCCTGCTCGTCGGTCAGGCTCCGGGGCCCGTGGAGAACGACTCCACCCGGCCCTTCGCCGGTCGCGCCGGCCGTCAGCTGATGCGCTGGTTCGAGCGCGGCGGTTTTGCCGGCGAGGCGGACGTCCGCCGCCGCGTCTACATGACGTCGATGACCACCTGTTTCCCCGGGCGGACAGCCGACGGCCGTGGGGACCGCCGGCCCAGCTCCCGGGAGGTGGCCCTCTGCTCGGGGTGGCTGGACACGATCCTGGGCCTCCTCGCACCGCGGCTGGTGATGCCTATAGGCAGCCTCGCTCTCGCCCGCTTCCTCCCGGGCCGCCGCCTGGACGACGCGGTGGGCCTCCTCTTCGACGCCTCGGGAGCTGTGGTCGAGGCGCCGGAAGTGGCTCCGGCGGGTCTCCCCCTGCTTCTTCCCCTGCCCCACCCGTCGGGGCAGAGCCGCTGGCTCAACGACCCCGCTCGCCTCCGCCAATTGGACGGCGCCCTGTCCCGACTGGCTCCTCTGATCGGCTGGTCGGAATCCGGATGATCGGCTGGTCCAATCCAGATGAGCGGGCGATGCTATCATCGGACGCTGTTTTTGTTTCCGCATAGTGAGGGCCAGGGCGCCTCCGTGCCCGATACCGAATCCACTCCGACGCCGACCGTCAGCGGGGTGGTCAAGGACGCCGAGGACATCCTCGAGCGGATCTTCACACCGCGACCCAAGGCCTCTCCCGCGGAGCAGGCGGAGCGTGTGCTGCGCCGCCCCCGGCGGGTCGTCTACTGCGCCATCAGCAATCGCAACTTCTACTGGCGCCAGCACATCAGCAAGTTCGTGCTCGACGAGGGGGCCGTGCCCATCGTCCCCTTCATGCTCTTCGACTACTACCTGCTCCACACCGTCCCCAAAGAGACGGTGCGC
>Ga0187851_10002589_pt1 | contig 15848 bp, 16 predicted proteins | sample June2016WEW_6_10_FD_132997 | JGI IMG/M metagenome (GOLD analysis project Ga0187851, IMG submission 132997) | Peatland microbial communities from SPRUCE experiment site at the Marcell Experimental Forest, Minnesota, USA - June2016WEW_6_10 | ecosystem: Environmental > Terrestrial > Soil >...
GCGTTGGCCGTCGATCAGACTCTGCGCTGCCGCGAATGCGGTGTCGACTTCATCTGGACCGAGGGGGAGCAGCAGTTCTTCTCGTCCAAGGGACTCACCAACCCCCCGTCTCGCTGCCCTTCGTGCCGCGCCGCCCGTAAGGCGGCCGGGATGGGCGGAGGCGGCTACGGTGGCGGTGGCGGCGGCGGTGGACGCTCGAGCGGCCCTCGCCAGATGTTCGAGGTCACCTGCGCCGGCTGCGGTGGGATCGCCCGGGTCCCCTTCCAGCCCCGCGGTGACAAGCCCGTCTACTGCAGCGACTGCTTCCGTACGTCGGCACGGTGACAGGGGTCCCGAGCGACGCCATCGCGATCGGCACAAGGGTCAGCTTCCCCTATGGAGGGAGCCGGCGGGTCGGCACGGTGGCGGACGTCTCGATGCTCCCTGACGGGGGCGGCGGGCTGAGCGTCTCGTACCTGATCGACGTGGGCAACCGCAAGGTGTTTGTCCAGGGCGACGGGGTGACGCGCGCCAGCGCCGGACCTCTGCCTGCATTCGACGCGGTGGCCGAGGGGGCCGCCTACGGCCGTAAGCGGCCGCGCAACCCCCGGCGGAGGTAGCCGGCCGATCGAATCCGCGCAGCGCGGCGCCCCCGAGCCGGGGGCGCCGGGCGTGCGTAGACTGGCGCGGTGCCTCGCTTCCGGCTCTCCGCCTATATCACGACGACCTTCGGCGTTGAGGACTGGCGAGGCTTCCGGCTCTGCGGCATGGACGAGGTGGGCAGGGGGGCCTTTGCTGGACCACTTGTGGCTGCCGCCGTGGTGTTGCCGCGCGGCTTCCGCCACCCGTGGCTGCGGGACTCCAAGAAGCTGACAGCACACCAGCGGGAGGTGGTGGCGGAGGAGATCCACCGCCGAGCCCTCGCCTGTGCGATCTCAGAGATCACCACCGCCGACATCAACCGGTATGGCCTTGGCTGGGCCAACGTGGAAGTATTTCGCCGCCTGGTCACCGAGGTCGAGGCGGACGGCTACTGCTGCGACGGCCGGCTCCGGATCGATGCCGCCCGTCCCGTCCACTGCCTGGTGAAGGGCGACGATCTGGTGCCGCAGATCTCGGCGGCCTCGATCGTCGCCAAGGTGCATCGCGACGCCCTGATGCGCCGCCTACACCTGGATGCCCCTGTGTACGACTGGGCGAGCAACAAGGGGTATGGGGCCCCGGTCCACCGCGCCGCGATCCTGGCCCACGGTGTGCACCCGGAACATCGCCGGGTCTTCATCGAGAATCTGCTCCAGCTCCAGCTCGACCTCGGGCTGGACGTCGCGGCCGAGGCCCCGCTGGCGCGGTCCAGCCGGAGCTGACCGGTCGCGGCGGGAACTGCCGCGGATCACCTGCGCCACACCTGCCTGCTCGACCCACCTGCGCCCCACCCGGCTCCTGAGGAGGTGAGGCGGTCAGCCCGCCCCGCAGGGGGGCGTTTGACATGCGAACATAGGTTCGCTACCATAGGGATATGGCCACACTCGGAACGATCGAGTTGGAGCTCCCCCTCGGCGACGGACCGACGGGAGAGCTGGCGAGCCGTCGGCTGGGCCACGTGCGCCAGATCGTTGGCGATGATGGCGATGCACTGTTGCGTCTGGCCGCAGCCTTCCCCAACCTGGCTGCGATGTACGCGGCATCCGAGGAGGAGTTGAGCCGCGTGGTCGGCCCGATTGGTGCCGCCCGGATCCGCTGGTTCCTCGACGCTCCGCTGGCGACGAGCCTGGCCCCCCGGCACCTGAGAACGCTCGCCGAAGCGGCCTGACCTGCTGCGGACGTTGGCGCACCGACCGGGCCATTCGGCGACCAATTCAACAACCAATGTGCGGGTACGGCGATGGCTTCGCCTGGGACGTGCCGGCTGTGTCAGCATTGGAGCAAGCGGGAAGTCGCATGACGGCAGCGTCGCTGGTGGGGCGATGGCGGCGCCCGGCCGTCGGGATCCCCGGTTGGGACCGGCCACCGCCTCGTTCATGACCGCCCATCGAGGAGAAGGACCATGCAGCGCTCCAGGTCCGCCGCGTTCGAGAGACAGGTGGCTGAGACCGGCACCCGAGCCGCCGAGAAGGCGACCGAGACCGTGACCGACCTCGCCGAACGGGCGGTGGTGGTGGCCCGTGAAGCCCAGCGCGTGGCCAGTCCGGCACTGCGCAGCGCCGCCCACAGTTCGGCGGAGACCCTGAGCCGCGCCGCCGAGCGAGCGGCCGTGGTCCTCGCCGACGCCGCTGACCGACTTTCACAGGAGGTTGCCGAGATGCCGATCACCGCAAAGGGCAGGCGCGCCGCCAAAGCCGCGGCGAAGGCCGAGATCAAGGCCGCGCGGCCGAAGCGGTGGCGCCGCCGATTTCGCCGGACCCTGGTCCTCACCGGTGTCGCCGGGGCGGTGTACGTCGTCGTGACCAAGACACCTCTCAAGGCCAAGCTTTCGGAGCTGGTCTTTGGTCCCCCGCTCGACGAGGAGGACCTCGAGCCGATCACCCTGCCGGTCAGCAGTTCGCAGGCGCCGGACGAGGGTGAGGCATCGGAGCCACCGCCCGGCGTGGATGGCACCAAGAAGGCGCCAAGAGCCAAGGGACGCACCTCGACCCGGACACCCAAGGACGACGGTGCCGCAGAGTAGGAGGATCTCTCGACCCGCGCCATCGCCCATCCTGAAGGAGCGTCAGTGACCGATCGCCCATTCCTGCCCCGTCGCCCGCCGGACGATCGGTCCTACCCGCCGCGGCCACCCTACCGTCCCCCGATGCCGGCCCCCCGGCCGAATTCGGAGCCGGCCCCGACCTCCAGCAGCGTCCGGCTCAAGGACGGAGAGCGGGAGATCGAGGTGAGCGGGACCCCGATCTTTGTCCGCCAGGTGCTCGACGACCTGCCCACGTTACTCGCCCGACTTCGCGGGGAGACGCCTCCAACCCCGGCTGCGATCCGCATGCCCGCCCCCTCGGCCGGCCAGCCGCCGGCGGCTCATCCGTTGGCACCCGAGGTTCACGCCCCGGTACGTGAGCTCCGCGCTCCTGCCCCTGAGGTACCGCCGGCTGCGCCGGAGATCCCGCCGGCTCCGCCGGAGATCCCGATCTCAGCCGACCCCGCCGGCGAAACCGATTTGGACGGCGACGAGGTCTCGCTGGAGGACCAGGTGCTGGCAGCGCTGCGCGGTGCCGCGCATCCGCTCCCCGTCGTCGGGATCCGTGATCGCCTCGGCCCCGGGGTCAGCGGGCAGCAGGTGCGCCGCATCCTGGAGCGCGCCGGATCCAAGGTGGTCGCAAGCGGCGACCGGCCGATCCGGTACCGGCTTCGCTAGCTGTAGGTGGGCGAGGCAGGATTCGAACCTGCGACCCGAGGGTTATGAGCCCCCTGCTCTAACCGGCTGAGCTACTCGCCCCATGCCATTTGACCAGACGGAAGGCCCCACGAGAGGCTACGCTGCCGAGCGATGACTGACACGCCCACGCCGGCCCGTCCGCGCCGCCCCGACAAGCAGATGTACTTCCTGATCTTGGCGATCGCCGCCCGGAGCCGGGCCGACTGTCTGGGTCGACGGGTGGGGGCGGTGATCGCGCGGGAGGACCGCGTCCTCAGCACCGGGTACAACGGGACACCCTTCGGGATGCCCAACTGCACCGAGGGCGGCTGCCGGCGGTGCGCCCAGCGGGACCTCGATACGAGCCTTCGCGGCGGCGCCTACGACGTCTGCATCTGCGTCCACGCCGAGCAGAACGCGCTGCTCACCGCCGCCCGCTTCGGGCAGCAGACCCTCGGCGCCTCCATCACCTCGACCATGCAGCCGTGCTTCGGCTGCCTCAAGGAGGCGCTCCAGGCCGGCATCGAGGAGGTCCGCTTCCTCCACCCCTGGGACCCCGTCGAGGCGTACCACGACCCCGGGTTGGCTCAGCAGTACGCGGCGCTCCGGGCCCGGTTCCGGGTCTTTTCCCAGGTCGGCGACCCCAGCGTGGACACCGGGGACCTCTTCGTCGCTTTCAGCCGGGCTTGAGACCAGCGGACGGCACGAACGCCCCCGGATCGGCTATACAAGAGAGCATCCCCGCCCACCCCAGAAGGAGGTCTTTCCGTGAACACCGCGCACCTGGACGACGAGGAAGAGGAAGAGGACAAGTAGCCCCTGCCGCCCGGGATCGGAACGGCCGGGGGATATCTCAGCCGCCGACTGGGATCCTTGGCGCGCTCGGCATCTGAGGGCCGCCGGTCGCCGCGTAGTTCTCCTTGCTGACCTCCGCGGCGATCAGCTCGGCCACGCCTCGGAAGATGCGGCCCGTCAGCGACGTCGGGGCCGCCACCATCAACGGCTGGCCCTCGCCCCCGCCGATCCGGACTCCCGGATCGAGCGGGATCGCGCCGAGGAAGCGCAGCCCGCTGTGTTCGGCGAGCTCGCGGCCGCCACCCGACCCGAAGACGTCGGTGCGCTCCCCGCAGTGGGGGCAGATGAAGCCGCTCATGTTCTCGATGACACCGAGCACCGGGAGGCGGAGCTGGGCAAACATCTGGATGCCGCGGCTCACGTCGGCGATCGACACGTCCTGAGGCGTGGTGACGATGACCGCCCCGGTGAGGGGGATGGATTGGGCGAGGCTGATCTGAATGTCACCGGTGCCGGGCGGCAGGTCGATGACCAGATAGTCGAGCGGGCCCCACTCGACTTCATAGAGGAACTCCCGCATCGCCTTGGCCAGCATCGGGCCGCGCCACATCACCGGCTGGCCCGGCTTGAGGATGGTGCCGAAGCTCACCACCTCGATGCCGAAGGCGGAGAGAGGCAGCATCTTTCCCGACTCCCCGGCCTGGGGCTGCTCGTGAAGGCCCATCATGATCGGGACGTTCGGGCCATAGATGTCCGCATCAAGGAGACCGACGCGGGCGCCGGCCTGGGCCAGTGCGATGGCCACGTTGACGCTCACCGTGGTCTTGCCCACCCCACCCTTGCCGGCGCTGACGGCCACGATGTTCTTGACCCCGGGGATCTCCTGGCGCCCGGGCAGCCCGCGGGACGCCGAGGTGACGTCACTCTCCCAGGCGACGGAGACGGTCTCCACGCCGGGTACCTGGTCGACCAGGGCGGCCCGGATGTCGGCCTCGATCCGGCCGGTGAGCGGGCAGGCCGGGGTGGTCAGGACGACCTTGAGCGACACAGCGCCGCCCTCACAGCGGATGTCCTTGACCATGTGCAGGCTGACGATGTCGCGATGGAGCTCGGGCTCCATCACCGTGCTGAGCGCCCGCTCGATGGCGGCGATCGTCGGGGATTGGGCCATCGATGAACGAGTATAGCCGCGGCCATTCCGGCGCCCGCCCGGACCGGGAGCCGGCAGACGGTCCGGCGATCGCCCGCCCCTGCCCGGTCTCCGCGACGTTCAGAATCCCTCACATGCTCTCGGCCGCGGCTCGGCGTGACCTGGAGCGGCAGGTCGGCGCCGCCCATCTCCACACCCGCCCGGCCGACCTCGCCGCCTACGCCTTCGACGCCTTCGGTGCCTCCGGCGAGCGGCGGCTCCCCGATGCGGTGGTGCTCCCCGCCACCACCGAGGAGGTGAGCGGGGTGGTGCGGAGCTGCGCCCGCCACGGGCTGCCGGTCGTGCCTCGGGGCGCGGGCACGGGCTATGCGGCCGGGGCGGTGGCGCTCCACGGGGGAGTCATCCTCGACCTCTGCAGGATGAACCGCATCCTCGAACTTGACGTGGAGGAGCAGCGCCTGCACGCCGAAGCCGGGGTGGTGACGGCGGCCATCCATCGGCGCGCCGCCAACGCCGGTCTCCACTACCCGCCCGATCCGGGTTCGGCGACCACCAGCACCATCGGCGGCAACGTCGCCTGCAACGCCGCCGGGCCCCATGCCTTCCGTTACGGGACCACCGCCGACTTCCTGGTGGGTGCCACAGCGGTGCTCGGCGACGGCGAGATCGTGCACCTCGGTGAGGCGGGCGGGAGATCGGATGCCCCTCCCCTGCTGGGACTGCTGGCGGGCTCCGAGGGCACCCTCGCCGTGATCACCGAGGTCACGCTCCGTCTCCTTGCGGCGCCGGCTGCCCGGGCCACTCTGGCGGGCCGCTTCGCCGGTCTGGAGGCGGCCTTCGGTGCAGTGGCGGAGATCGCCCGGCAGGGTTTGGTGCCCGCCGCCCTGGAGTTCCTCGACCGGAGTGCCCTCGAGGCCGTCGCCCGGACCGGGATCGTGGAGGTGCCGCGAGGCGCGGCCATGGTCCTGGTGGAGTTGGAGGGAGACGGGGCGACGGTGCGATCGGAGGTCGCAGCGGCCGGGTCGGCGCTCAGCTCGGCCGGCGCCGTCCATCTGGATCAAGCCGCCGACTCCGCGCAAGCCGCGCGGCTGTGGGAGGTCCGCAAGGCCGTCAGTGCCGCGGTGGCGACGGTGATGGTCGGCAAGATCAACGAAGACGTCGTCGTCCCCCGCGCTCGCATCGCCGAGCTGGTGGCGCGGACCGAGGAGATCGGTGCCCGTCATCTCGTTCCGGTCGTCAACTTCGGTCACCTGGGCGACGGCAACCTCCATGTGACCTTCCTCATCGACCCCCGGCTGCCCGGAGAGCGTGCCCGAGGTGACGCGGCCGGGGCGGACCTCATGGAAACCGTGCTCGGGATGGGGGGCTCGCTCTCCGGCGAGCACGGAGTGGGCACCACCAAGCTCGCCTACGCCGAGCGGCAGCTGGGCGCTGCGGGGATGGGATTGATGCGCCGGCTGAAGCAGCGCTACGACCCCGGCGGCCTGCTCAACCCCGGCATCAAGCTTCCCGAGCCCGGCACCGCCGAGGTCGGGATCGCCTGACGGGCGAGCCCGTACCCGGCTCAGGTCCGACGGCCGTCCGCCGCGGTCAGCATCAAAGCGGGGAAGTCCATCTCGCCGATGAGCGCGCCCAGGTCCCGACCGTCGGTGTCGACCTCCATGGCCACCTCGTAGACGAAGGCATAGACGTTGTTGAGGTCCCATGCGCCGAAGCCGAGGAGAGCCAGGGCGCGGGCGAGCCCGGCATCGCCGTCGCGCGCGTCCATGGTCCGATTCGCCGCCTCGTACAGGGCGACCAGGATGCGCAGCTCCACCTCGTACTCGTCGATGAGCGGTGGGGCGGCCTCCTCGACACGGAGCCGAGCCAGGGTGCGCCGCAGCGAGTCGATCTCGAGCGCGTACTCGTCCACGCCACCAGTCTAGTGCCGCACACGGAGTGCCCTCAGGGTGCGCTCAGGTGGCGGCGTCGGACCCCGCCGGACGTGACGCACGCAGCGCGTCGATCCGCGTCCGGAGACGGTCGACGAGCGGAAGGCGCAGTCGCGGCAGGTTCTGCCCTACCAGATCCCCCACTCCGATGCAGATGAGGGGGTAAACCGCGAAGCGGTACCAGTCGTAGTACTCGGCGCCCTCGATCCCGGCGGTGAGCGCCATCAGCAGCGCGTACCCGGCAAAGGCAAGCGGGATTCGCGACTCGGTACCCAGGGGGCGCCGCAGCAGCATCACCGCCAGCCCGACCATCCCCACCGTCCAGAAGGGGTCGTTGAGCGGGACGAAGTTCCAGAGCCCGGCGTCGCCGGAGAAGAGGAAGTCGCGCCCCGCGATGAGGCTTGCGTGCCTGGCCGCCTGCACCTGCCACACCAGCACGAATTGGTGCCAGTCCACAGCCGCTCCGTAGGCCGCGAACAGACCGATGCCGATCGGCGCTCCGAGCAGGGCCAGCGGTGCCACGGCCCAGCGCCGTTCGGTGAGCAACGCCACCGCGGCAGCGGCCCCGACGATCACACCGGGCACCTTGACCAGCGGGGCGAGCACGCAGAGGGCGAGCAGCAGAGCAGTCGGAAGGCGACCGCGATGGCTCGCGAGCACCAGGACGCCGAGCAGCATCGGGGCGAGGAGCCATTCGCTCTCGACCAACCGGCTGGCGGAGATCATCCATGGCGAGAGGCAGAAGACGCCCAGCGCCACCAGAGCGGTGACGCGGCCGAGGTGACGGGCGGCGAGCACGTAGAGAAGCCACCCGCTCAGGATGCTGAGCAGGACGGGGACCAGCCGGATGGCGGAGGGTCCGACCGCCGCCGGGGTGTGCTCACCGGCGAGAAGGGCCACGCCGCCGACCAGCAGGCCAAAGAGAGGGGGATGGTCCAGCCAGGGGCTGACCCCGGGCATGTACACCCCCTGCGACGTCGCCACGGCGGTGACGGGCAGATGTTCGGGAAGGTAGGACCAGGACGCCGGCCAGTGGAAGAGCCAGAGGCTCTGACCCAGCCAGGTCCACGCGACCTCGTCCTCGTTGGCCCCGAAGCGCGGATAGGAGGTGTAGCCGTGCAGCCGGAGGGCGAGACCGGCGACAAGGAGGACCGCCGCCAGGGTCGGCACCCAGTCCCAGGGGTTGGCATCGGCGGTGCGGACCGCACCCCGGCCAAGCCTGCAGAGCCAGCGCCCTCCCATCAGGTCGGAAGATACCGCACCCACGCGGACTCTGCAGACGCGAACGCCCGCCGGCGCCACCTGCCGCGAACGGCGGATGGCCCGGCGGGCAATCGCACGAGGTGGTGGCTAGAAGAAGAGGTGATGAGTGGCGATGACCGGGGCCAGCAGGATGGCCACGATGTTCATCACCTTGATCATCGGGTTGATGGCCGGCCCGGCGGTGTCCTTGTTGGGATCACCCACGGTGTCACCGGTGACCGCGGCGGCGTGCGTGGCGCTGCCCTTGCCACCGTAATGGCCGTCCTCGATGTACTTCTTGGCGTTGTCCCAGGCGCCGCCGCCGGTGGTCATCTGGATGGCCAGGAAGATGCCGACGACGATGACGCCGAGGAGCATGGCCCCGAGGACCTCCGGACCGAAGATGAATCCGACCAGGATGGGGGCGACGACGGGTAGGAGGGCGGGGATGATCATCTCCCGCTGGGCGGCGGCGGTGACCAGGGCGACGCACTTGGCGTACTCCGGACGGCCGGTCCCCTCCATGATCCCGGGAATCTCCTTGAACTGACGGCGAACCTCGGTCACGACGCCACCTGCGGCCCGCCCCACGGCGAGCATCGCCAGCGAGCCGAAGAGGAACGGCATGATGCCGCCGAGGAAGAGGCCGGCGATGACCTTGGCGTCGGTCAGGTTGAAGCTCAGCAGGCTCACGTGTGCGGAGCTCAGATGGTTGTTGACCACATCCGTGTAGGAGGCGAAGAGGACCAGCGCGGCGAGCCCGGCCGAGCCGATGGCGTACCCCTTGGTCACCGCCTTGGTGGTGTTGCCGACGGCATCCAGCGGGTCGGTGACATTCCGCACCGCCTCGGGCAGATCGGCCATCTCGGCGATGCCGCCCGCGTTGTCGGTGATCGGCCCGTAGGAGTCGATGGCCACGATGATCCCGGTCATCGAGAGCATCGCCATGGCGGCGATACCGATGCCGTACAGACCGCCCAGGCTGTAGGAGGCGAGGATGCCCAGGGCGATGGTCAGCACCGGGATGGCGGTGCCCTGCATCCCGATCGCCTGGCCCGCGATGATGTTGGTCGCGTGCCCGGTCTGCGACGCCTTGGCGATTGCCCGGACCGGCCAGAACTGGGCGCCGGTGAAGAACTCGGTGGCCACGACCAGGACCACGGTGATGGCAATCCCGATCACCGCGCACCAGAAGAGGTTGTTGACCGAGTGGGTGAAGGCCGGAATCTGGAAGTCGCTGTACAGCAGGTGGGTGACCAGGAAGAAGAGCGGCAGGGCGATGATCACCGAGACCGCCAGGCCGCGGTAGAGGGCGCCCATGATCCACTTGCCCTTGCCCATCCGCACGAAGAGCGAGCCGATCAGGGTGGCGATGATGCTCGCCGCACCGAGCAGGAGCGGGTAGGCGATGAAGGCGAAGATCGGCGTGCCGGCGGCGTCGCGGTAGAGCAGGCTGCCGAGCAGCATGGTCGCGACCGCGGTGACCGCGTAGGTCTCGAAGAGGTCGGCCGCCATGCCCGCACAGTCGCCGACGTTGTCACCGACGTTGTCGGCGATGACCGCTGGGTTGCGGGGGTCGTCCTCGGGGATGCCCGCCTCGATCTTGCCGACCAGGTCGGCGCCGACATCGGCGGCCTTGGTGTAGATGCCTCCGCCCAACCGGGCGAAGACCGAGATCAGGGAGGCGCCGAACGCGAAGCCGATGATCGCGGTGAAGTCCCCGAAGGACGCGTAGGCGATGGTCACCCCGATGAGGCCAAAGCCGACCACGAACAGCCCGGTGACCGAACCGGCGCGGAAGGCCATCTTGAGGGCCGGGTTGACGCCGCCGCGCGCGGCCTCGGCGGTGCGCAGGTTGGCGCGCACTGAGATGTTCATGCCGATGTAGCCGGCGGCGCCGGAGAGGAGAGCCCCGATCACAAAGAGGATCGCCGCCTTGAAGGAGACGACGAAGATGAGGACGACGGCGATGACCACGCCGATGGCCGCGACGTAGCTGTACTGGCGCATCAGGTAGGCCTGAGCACCTTCCTGGATCGCCTTGGAGATCTCGCGCATCTTCTCGTTGCCCTGCGGCTGGCGGAGCACCCAAACGATGAGCCCGACAGCCCAGAGCAGAGCGATCACACCAGCGGCCGCCACCGGCCAGAGCACGCTTTCAGTCACCATTCCAAGCATCGATCCATCCCGTGGGCCCGGGCAGGACATCTGATTGCCCCATCCGGAATTGGCGTGGTCGCTGGGATTGTAGCCAGACGGCCGGCGGGACCCGCCCGTTCTGACCAATGGCCACTCCAATCCGGGACGTCCGTCCCTACCGCAGGGGAACAATGGTCCTGCGGCCGCCGCGACCACAGCGTGACGGCGTGCCTCCGGGGTCGCCGCACGTGCGTCCAGTCTGGCACCATCGGGGGAGATGCCCCTTCCCGAAACCCTCTTGATCATCGTGGGCGACGAGCTGCTGGGCGGTTTCACGACCGACGTGAACGGAACTCTTGCCGCACGACGCCTCTTCGAGGCCGGCTATCCCGTTCGCCGCATCGAGGTCGTCGGTGACTCGATCGACGACATCGCCGCGGCCGTGCGGAGGGCGATCGACGATCCGTGCGCGGCCAGGGTGATCGTCTCTGGAGGCATCGGTCCGACCCCCGACGATCGCACCCACGAGGCGGTTGCCAAGGCCCTGGGACGCGATCTGGCAGAGGATCCCGCGGCTCTCCGCCGGATCGAGGCGATGGTGGCCCGGATGCACGCCGCCGGCTGGGTGGCGAGCCCGACCCCCACCCCGGCCAACCGGAGGATGGCCCGGATGGCGACCGGCGGGCGGATCCTGGACAACCGGCGGGGCATGGCGCCCCCGCTCGCCGTCGAGTTGGAGGCGCCCCCGGGTCGGTGGCTCTTCGTCCTCCCCGGAGTGCCGCGCGAGTTCGAGGCGGTGCTCGAGGAGGTGCTGATCCCCGAGTACTTCTCCGGCAGCCGTGCTCTGACGGTCGTCGAGTCACGCCATCCGGGCGCCATCGAGGCCGAGTTTGCCGAGCCGATGCGGCGGCTGGAGATGGAGTTCCCCGACGTTGCGGTCGGCTCCTACCCCCCGCAGCAGGGTCGCGACCTGATCATCCGGCTGAGAGGAGAGGATCCGGAGCGGGTGCGCGCCGCCGAGCAGCGGCTCGGCGAGCTGAGGTCGGGGCCCGACGGGCCGACGTCCCCCGGCGCGGTTCAGCGACCCAGGTAGCCGAGGGCGCTCCGGCTCTGCTGGACCTCGAGGACGATCTGCCCCGGCGCCGCCTGCCAGAGGGCGTTGTAGAAGAGCTCGCGCTCCTGGGCGTCAGCGTCCACCGCGAGGGCGGGGAGGCCCTGAAGCCGGCGGGCAATCCAGGGCGGGATCGCCTGGCCGACGGTGTTCCGCCCGACCTTGAGGTCGACCTCCGGGTCACGGCTCTCGTCCGCCTCGACCGTCACCTGGACGATGACCCCGGTGTGGTCGTAGATCTTCCAGGTCCGGTCCCATCGCCGGGAACCGCCGCCTGTCGGATGGACCACGCGCAGGGGCTCCGATCCCACCTGGTCGTTGGTCCCCGGCCGGCAGAGGCTCCAGAGAAACTGCAGGACACGCGGTTCAAGGGCATCGCCGACGTAGTCCGCCAGGGACGGCGAGCGGTTGTCGAGATCGGGAAGGGACTGCCCCATCTGGAACTCCCCACCGCCGGCGGCCCCGAAGGTGCGCGCATGGCGGCGACAGAAGGCACGGCCCTCCATCACCACCTGGTGGGCGGGGCACCACGCAGTCGGGCAGGCCCGGCCCCGCCGGTCGACATAAGCGCACGAGGCGGCGTCATGGCGGCCACACGCGTATTCCGAGCACGCCAGGACTCCGCGCACAGGGCGGGGTCCGGCGGGCACGTTGGGATCAGAAGGGGAAGGCGGCCCGGCCTCCTTCTTCCAGAACGGCATCGCTAAGGTCCGATCTTAGGTGCGGATTCCGTTCGTTGCACACGATCGTGTCGCAGTCCTGTCTCACCCGGACCAGCATGGACATGGCAGTGGCAAGCAGGCGAGCCTCACGCCGGGAGGACTGACAACGTCCACCACGGTCAGTCCACGGGTGGTCACCGGCCGCCGGTCTGTCCAGCGGCGCCCAGGACCGGAGCGCAGGCTCAGGCGCTCTTCTGGAGGTTGTGAACCCTCGGACCCTTGGGGCTGTCGACGAGGTCGAAGGTGACCGCCTCTCCCTCCTCCAGGGAGTCGAAATCGACCGGGGTCACCTCAGTGCGGTGAAAGAAGGCCTCGGCACCGTCGTCGGCGCGAACAAAGCCAAAACCGCGGTCAGGGATGATCTTCTTGATTCGGCCAGCGGTCACTTCGCGAATCCCTCCAAGGGCGGACGCTGACATGCAATCACACGGGCAAACGCTGACGACCTCAGAACCTTCCCCGGGTCAGCGCCAGGGCTGCGGCCGCAGTGTTGAGCGACGCGGGGGTTTGGAGCGCCCTCACGCCTCACCGCGGTCGAGAATAGCAGGCCGATCCTCCTGCTCGCGGTGCCAGGCGGCGGCCAGGTCGAGCACGCTGTCGGGGAGGTTTGCGTAGAACGCCTCGACGTCCAGGCGTGGTGGCCAGGGGTTGGGCGGGGGGGCCGCCAGGTCGGCCCGCGCGAGCCGCGACCAGGGGCCGAGAACCGGCTTCTCGGCGCCGTCCAGCCTCACCAGGCCACAACGCCGCCGCCAGTCATGCCGGTCGTAGGGAGCCCGCTCGCGGAGCCGCGGGTGGAGATCGCACCACGCGGTCGCCCGCACGGCGCCGGCCCCGGCCTCGCTGCGGCGCTCGACCAGCTGATCGACGGTGGCCGCGGCTGCCAGCTCGTCCATCCCCTCCTCGTCGTCGCCCGGCGACGGCATCGCCAGCGCCAGACCGAGCTGGCCACCCTGGTCGCCGGCGAGCGCCTGGGCCAGCTGGGTGATGAAGAGGAGCGCCTCCGGCTCCGGCAGCTGGAGGCGGCGCAACTGAGCCGGGCGGATGCCGATGTCGATCCTGTCGAGGAGACCGGAAAGGGACCCGAGCCTCACCCCGCGGCCGCGGAGCAGGTCGTCGGCACCGAGCGTCATCTGGACGCGGTCGCCCCGCTGCCGGAACGGCGCCCCCGCCAGTGCGACCCAGGCAGCGAGGTCGGGAATCCTCCGCGGTCGGATGACCCTCGCCGGATCGTCGCCCAGGTCCCAGGCGGCAAGCGCGGGATGGTTGGCGAAGCCCACCGCCATCCCCCTCGCCCAGCGGTCGGCGAGCTCGAGCATGAGCGGGTCCGTCCAGGCGTCGCGCGGGCCTCCAGGCTCCAACATCCCCTCGCTCAGCACGCGGACCCCGCGCCGCCGGGCGTCCCGCATCACCACCCGGCTGGGCAGGAACACGCAGTCGCCGTGAGCCTGGACGAAGAGCACCGGGACGATCGCCATGCCGTGAGCGCCGGCGACGCGGAGCAGGGTGTCGAACTCGCCCATCCGCCGGGGGTCGACCCCGCGGGCATCGGGCATGAAGCTGTCCCAGGCCAGCCCGACGCGGACCTCCCGGAACCCCGCTCGTGCGATCGCCGCCAGGTCGGAGGTCACCGTCGCGGTGTCGAACGCCTGCCAGAGGAAGGGTCCGGTGGCGGCAGGTTGGTAGTCGACGCTGACGGTCAGTGCTGCGGTCAATAGACGAAGAGGTCGATCCCGCCCCCGACGTGGATGACCTGACCGGTGATGTAGCGCGCCTCCGGTGAGGCGAGGAAGACGACGAGGGCGGCCACGTCCTCCGGCTCGCCCATGCTCCGCATGGCCGTGCGCAGCACCATGCGCTCGTTCATCCGCGGGTTGCCGGCGGTGAACGCCTCGGTGGCGATGATACCGGGGGCGATCATGTTGCTGGTGATGCCGAAGCGTGCCCCCTCCAGCGCCATCGACTTACCCAGCCCGTTGAGCCCTGCCTTGGTCGCGGAATATGACGCCTGACCAAAGCCTCCAAGAGTTCCAGCCACGGATGACATGAATATGATGCGGCCCCAGTTCTGCTCCCGCATGTGGTGCCACGCAGCCTTGGTGCAGTTGTAGGCGCCGGTGAGATTGACGCGCAGGTCGCGCTCCCACAGATCGTCGCTCTGGTCCTCGATCTGCCCCATGTGATCGAGGGTGCCGGCGTTGTTGACCAGGATGTCGAGCGAGCCGAACTCGCGCTTGACCTCGGCGAAGACCGCGGCTACCTGGTCGCGGTCGGTGACGTCCATCTTGATCGCCATCGAGCGCCGCCCCATGGCCCGGATCTCGGCGCTGGTGCGCTCCGCGTAGATCACGTTGTGGGACGTGAAGAGCTGGGCCAGCGCCGACTGCGACGCCTCGGCGATCCGCGGGAGCTCGGGGTCGGACTCGAGGAGGATGTCGGTGACCACCACGTCGGCCCCGGCTCGGGCGAGCGCCAGGCAGTCGGCCCGCCCCAGCCCGCGCGAGCCGCCGGTCACCACCGCCACCTTGCCACTCAGATCGAACATCGCTGCCTCCAACCCGGATCCCCCGCTCCGATTATGGTGAAGGCGAGCCTGCGCGTGGCGATGTGATGGGCGGGGTGTCCGCCGGAAACACGAGAAGGAGGCCGGGCGATCGCGCCGGCCTCCTTCTGGGCTTGAGATTTGGCGGAGATGGCGTGCGCCTCCCCGCCGGCCGTTAGATGTCCTGGACCTTGATCTTGCCGCTCCGGACCCGCCGCCGGACCACGAACTGGGCCACGAGGACGAGACTCCCGAGAAGGACGAGGATCGAGCTCAGGCCGCCCCATCCGCCGCCCGTGGGTCCCGCCCCTCCGGTGTCCGGGACCGTGATCCCCAGCACGTTGCCGCTGGGACTGGGCGTCGGAGTGAAGGTTGGGTCGGGAGTGGGAGTGGGCGTCGGCTTGGACGTTGGCGTAGGTGTCGGCTTGGGCGTCGGCGTGGGCGTCGGCTTGGGCGTCGGCGTGAGCGTCGGCTTGGGCGTGGGCGTGGGCGTGGGCGTGGGCGTCGGCTTAGGCGTAGGCGTAGGCGTCGGCGTCGGCTTGGGTGTCGGCGTCGGCGTCGGCTTGGGCGTCGGCGTCGAGCAGCCCGTGGCCGGCGCGATCCCGCCCTCCGCCGAGGAGTCAAGGCTGCCGTTGGAGTTGAAGATGTCGAGCGTCACGGTGCCCGCGGCGGGCGCCGCGCCGGAGTAGTTCCAGATCAGCGTGTTGCCCGAGTCCCCGGTCGTCGTGTAGTGACCGTTGGAGATGTTGGGCGTCCCCGGGATGGTGCTCGTGACATCGACCGTGTGGTCGGGGCTCACGTTGTTGTTCAGGTAGACGGCCGCGCTCCAGGACGTGCAGTTCTCGGTGGCGGTGACCAGGCCGGTGTTCGCGTATGCAGTCACAACCGAGGCCATCC
>Ga0187851_10002592_pt1 | contig 15839 bp, 12 predicted proteins | sample June2016WEW_6_10_FD_132997 | JGI IMG/M metagenome (GOLD analysis project Ga0187851, IMG submission 132997) | Peatland microbial communities from SPRUCE experiment site at the Marcell Experimental Forest, Minnesota, USA - June2016WEW_6_10 | ecosystem: Environmental > Terrestrial > Soil >...
CCGGGAAGAGGTTGCGATAGAGGGTGTAGCCCGCGAAAAGGCCGCCGAAGAACATCACCTCGGTAGCGAGAAAAACCCACATGCCGAGGCTGGCGGCCTCTTGCTGCTGGTCCAGGTCTTCGAATTGGTGCGCGAGCGGGCTCGCGGCGTGACTATCAGCCAACTTAAACCTCCTTCGCTCCGTATGCGTAAGCTTCTTCCGTCACCACGGGGATCTCCTCAAAATTCTCGGTAGGGGGCGGCGAAGGCGTCTCCCACTCCAGGCCTTTGGCGCCCCAAGGATTCGGTCCCGCCACCGGTCCGTATCGCATCGACCAGATCAAGTAAACCAGGGGAATGGCATAGCCCAGCGCCAGAATCGAGGCTCCCGCCGACGACATGACATTCAACACCTGGAACTCCGGCGGATAGATGGCGTACCGCCGCGGCATGCCAAGATATCCCAGCATGTATTGCGGGAAAAAGGTTAGGTTAAAACCGATAAAGATGATGGCTGCGGCCAGGCGCGCCCAGCCGTCGGGATAAAGCCGCCCGGTGATTTTGGGCCACCAGAAATGAATGCCGCCCAGGTACCCCATCACCGCGCCGCCTACCATAATGTAATGAAAGTGGCCGACCACGAAGTAGGTGTCGTGGACGTGGGTGCCCACGGCGAGCGTCGCCAGGAAGAGGCCCGTCAACCCGCCCATGGTAAACAGGCCAATAAAGCCCAGGGCGTAAAGCATCGGCGCCTGGTAGGAAATGGAACCCTTATAGAGGGTGGCTGTCCAGTTGAACACCTTGATGGCGGAAGGGATGGCCACCAAGAAGCTGAGCGCGGAGAAGATGATGCCGGCGTAAATCGATTGGCCGCTTACAAACATATGGTGCCCCCAGACGAGGAAGGAGACCACTGCAATGGCCACGCTGGAAAACGCAATAAAACTGTAACCGAAGATGCGCTTTTTGGCGAAGCAAGTTATCAATTCGCTGACCACGCCCATGGAGGGCAGAATCATGATGTATACGGCGGGATGCGAGTAAAACCAGAACAGGTGCTGGAAGAGAATCGGGTCGCCACCCACGGCGGGATCGAAAATGCCGACGTGAAAGAGGCGCTCCACAGCCACGAGCACCAGGGTGATGGCCACCACCGGGGTCCCCAGAATTTGGATGAGGCTGGTGGCATAAATCGCCCAAAGAAACAGCGGCATGCGGAACCAGGTCATGCCGGGCGCGCGCATCTTGTGGATCGTGACCACGAAATTCAGGCCGGTGAGAATCGAGGAGAACCCGGCCACGAACACTCCGAACGCTGCGGAAAGTACGTTGGAGTTGGTCGTGGTACTCAGCGGGGTGTAGAACGTCCATCCCGTGTCCACTCCGCCCCAGATCACGGCGTACAGCGTCAAGATTCCGCCTACCATGAAGATGTACCAACTCAGCAGGTTCAGCTTGGGAAAAGCCAGGTCACGGGCGCCGATCATCATGGGCACCAGAAAGTTTCCCAGTACCGCGGGGATGGAAGGAATCATGAAGAAGAACACCATGATAATGCCGTGCATACTGAAGAGCTTGTCGTAGGTGGCCGGCTCGAAGACCGCGCCATTGGGCTCAATAAGGTGAATCCGAATCAGCACCGCCGCGATGCCTCCCACCAGGAAGAAGAAGGTGATCGACGCCATGTAGAGAATCGCGATGCGCTTGTGGTCCGTCGTCAGCAGCCACGATTTGATGCCGTAACCGGCATTCAAATAGTGCACGCGAGTATCAAGATCCATCGCTGCCGTTGCCATTATTTCGATGCCTTCCCTTCTTGCGGGCTTAAAGACTTGATGTACGCGATCAATTGCAGCAACTGTTCCTCCGTAACCTGACCCTTGAAAGTGGGCATGATGGGCCGGTAGCCTTCCACGATTTTCGCGGAGGGATATAGAACCGATTCGCGGAGGTAAGCGTCATCCGCCACCACCGTCGTGCCGTCGCTTAGCTTTACCGGTTTGCCATAGATACCGTTCAGGGAGGGCCCCTTGCCGGTTCCGTGGCAAGTGATGCACGCCAGTTGGTCGTAAAGCTTGGCGCCCGACTGGGCCATGGTTCCGCCGCGAATGCCCCCGCTCAACCACTGCTCATATTCCGTGGGCTCCATCACGATCACCTCACCCCTCATCAGCGAGTGATTGGTGCCGCAATACTGGTCGCAAAATAGATGGAACGAACCGGTCTTGGTCGCCTGGAACCACAGCGTCGTGTACATTCCGGGCACCACATCCTTCTTGACGCGGAATGCCGGCACGGAAAAGTCGTGGATAACGTCCTCGGAGGTCATCGTCAGCTTGATGGGCCGGTTTACGGGGACGTGCAGCTCATTGATCTCCTCCACCCCTTCGGGATGCTGCAATTTCCACATCCACTGCTTGCCCACCACAAAGATTTCCGTGGCTGCGGTGGGCGGGCGTGAATTCTGGATGAACAGGCTGGTACCCCACAGAAATACGACAACAACCAATCCCAGCGGTATCAACGTCCAGGCAATTTCCAGAGGTATGCTCCCCTCGATCTGTACGGCCTGGTCCAGCTCCGAGCGGCGCCGATAGCGCAGCGCGAAGTAGAAGATAGCGAGAAAAATGATCGCCGTGAAAAAGATATCAATCGCGGTGAGGAAGTAGTAGAGATAATCCACTCCCTGGGCGATGGTGGACGCTTGGTCAGGCCTGATTTGGAAACCTTGCCACATTCTGTTCAGTCACCCTTGGCATTTGCGATTGGCGATTTTAGATTTTTGATTTTGGATTAGCAGGTTTAGCGCGGCCCTGTTCTCTAGGTCCGCGGCTCGTCCGCGATAGCAAGGAAAGGCCGCGGACCTACAGAACAGGTCCGCGCTACCCTTCTCCTTTATCAATCCAAAATCGCCAATCCACAACCCGCAATCGCAAATCAAAAATCGCAAATCACAAGTTCGCCCGCCGCCCGCCTCGCGTAAGGGCAATAACCAACGTTCCCATGCAGAGGAGGGTAATCACTCCGGCAATTCGTAGCAAACGCGAAACGATTATGCTGTACTTGCCTGTCGTCGGGTCGTACTGGCAGCAATAAAGCAGAACGGCATCGACGGGGTTTCCGATCTTCTCGTTGGAGGCCTCGACCAGCGCCAGGCGGATATCCCTCGACAGGTAAAGAATTCCGTAAAAATAGCGCGAAACCTTTCCCTGCGGTGTCAGCACAATAATTCCGGTGGCGTGCGCGAACTGTTTCGTTTCCGGAATGTAGTTGTAGTGAAATCCCACTGCCTGGGCAAGGGCGCGAATCGAGGGCTCATCGCCCACCAGGAAATGCCATCCTTGCTTCGAGCCGGGCCGCCCATACAGCCCCACATAGACGGCTTTCTTGCCCATAGCCATCTCCGGAGTTTCGGTGGGATCAATACTTACCGTCACCACTTCGTATTGTTCGCCGATGTTGAACTTCACGTCGCGCAGCGCGTTCAAAAGGCCGTTTTCCGCCATCGTGCACAACATCGGGCAAGTGTAATAAACCAGCGAAAGGATCACGGGCTTCTTGCCGAAATAAGAGCCTAAGGTTACGGACTGGCCGGTTTCATCGCGAAACCTCAAACCCAGCGGCACTTGGTTGTTCAAGCGCTGGTCTATTCCCACGCCGCGCAACTGCGGAGGCGTAATCGCAGCGTTGTCCTGCGCCGCCGCCCCCACTGCCAAGGTGAAGAGAAAAAGGCTGAGTCGGCCCGCCACTCCTATGCGGCGAAAGATATCCCGCAGACCAGTCGGCGCATTGAACCGCTGCGGCTCACACCTGACGGCGAATTGCATATTCACAGTTTCCCCTCAGCGCCCACATGAGTAGGCGTAGGCTGATGATTCGCCGGTAGAGCCGCAGGCCGGGGCGCTATCGCCTGGCCAACCTCCGCCGGGGAACTGGCACGAACCGGGTACCCTTTTTGCAGTAGCAGATCTATCGCGCGGTCAACGGGAATCCTTACAAAGCCGCCCTGAGAGTCCACCCACCCGTAACCCTGCAAAGTCTTTTCCTGGCCGTCGCGGTAGCTCTTCAAGTCGAGTGGCGCCGTGGTTTGCAGGCGCGGCTCGGGTGGCACTGTACGGGCGTCCTCAAAGGGTGAAGCTGGTGGCCCCAGGGGCTGGTGCCGGACAAAGAAGTGAAATACGGCGGCGCTTCCCAGCACACCCAACACGATCAATGCCACCACTCCCCCGGCAAAGGCAAACAGCCGACCCGCGCTCACATCGGAGTCTTCGTAGCCGCGCCCGGGATGTTCCGGTCCTTTAACAGGTTCAGACATGTAGCACGCTTTCCCTTGTTGCTTGCCACTGACCACTCGCCACTAACACTCCCTTTACGGGTTCATGCATGTTGCAATAATTCCTTCAGGCGCGGATCGTTAAGCGGCAGCAACGGCCGTCCCTTCAATTGCGATGTGAACCGCCACAGCCACAATCCGCCCATCCCGAGAATCGCCAGCCAATCCGTCAGATGGAATTCCGGTCCCGCGTGCTCATAAGCCGGCACCGTTAGCCAAAAGATATCCACCAGGCTCATGACAATCAGGCCCGCGGCCAACCAACGCAGAATCTCCGCGCGGCGTTTTGCAAAACGTGTGAGGAGCAGCAGGAAGGGCACCGCGAAGTGGAAAATGATCAATATCAATGCCACGGCGGTCCAACCTCCCCGCGCGCGCGTCATGTACCAGGGGATTTCCTCCCGCAGGTTTCCACCCCAGATAATTAAGAACTGCGAAAAGGAAAGGTACGCCCACAGCATGGTGAAGGTCAGAAGCAGATTGCCGTAGTCGTTCAGCAAATGGGGCTTGACCAGGCCGGAAAGCGATTTCTCCTTGGAGAGGAAAATCACGGTTACGGTCAGCATCGACATCGCCGCCAATGCCTGGCTCACCATGAAAATCATGCCGTAGATGGTGGAAGTCCAATGCGGTTCAAGCGACATCACCCAATCGATGGAAGCAAAGGTGACGGTCAATCCATAGATCACCAGGCCGGGTCCGCACAGGCTCTGTATACGGTTGGTCAGCTCCGCGTCGCCCGTCTCATCCTGCTGCCGCGACCACTTGTTCAGGAGGTAGGTGAGCAAGAGCCATGCGGAAAAGTAAATCACCGTTCGCAAAACGAAAAATGGCACATTCAGATAGAAATGCTTGTACTGCAGCAAGGCATCGGCCTGAACTTTACTGGGATCAGCCCAATTATAAAGTACCGGCAGTCGGAAGAGAATGGGTAGCACCAGCACCGCCATAAGGAAGAAGGTCTTCGTCCCCGATTCGAGCGGGCGGCGCAGGGGGAATCCCCATGTGCCCCCGATCAGATAATGAAGCATCAAGATGGCGGTACAACCCAACGGCAACCCAATCCAGAAGACGAAGGCCAGAAGGTACGAACGGAAAAACTGTGTGGGGTCGCGAAAACCCAGGGCCGCGCAAAGCACCAGCGCCGCCAATCCTCCCGCCAGCGCGGGCTTTTCCAGGCGTTCGATTCCAGGTATGGAGGTTTCAGCCGTGTTCATTTTGCTCCACTTGTCAGTTGCTGCCGCTGTTCTGGCGGCATGTCATCGAGCGTGGCGTGCTGGCTCAGTTGCAGGGCGCGGATGTACGCCACGATCGCCCAGCGATCTTCCGGCGGGACTCTGCCCGCATAGCTATACATGGCGCCGTAACCCTCCGTCATAACCTCGAAGAAATGTCCAACCGGCGCCTGGCGCAGGCGGTCAATGTGGTAAGAGGGCGGAGGCGGAAATCCGCGCTGCACGATCATCCCCTTGCCGCTACCCGTATAATCGTGGCACGGCGAACAATAGATGTTGAACCGGGCGCGCCCGCGCTCCAGCACTTGCCGCGTGACCGGAAAGGGAAACTGGTCAGCCACCGCACCGTTCACCCGGCCCGTGTAGAGCAGCTCGTCAGTGCGCATCTGTCCACGCGCCACGGTGTCAGGAATCTCGGGGCGGTCGGCGCGTCCGTCTTGGAAAAACTTGCTGCCATCGTCGGGCTTCAGCCTCGGCTGCACGTGCATGTCTACGCGGCAACCCCAAGCGCACACCGCGGCCAGAGCCACAAGCGCCCAATGCGCACCCACCTGACGGGTTCGATTTTTCCGACCTCTAAACCTCAATATCCGATACCTCACGGGGCTTCAAGCTTTGTAAGAACTCGCGCGTCTTCTGTGCGTCGAATTTCGCATCTCGCGCCTTAATGCAGAGGAAGAATTTATTGCGCGTGGCCAACTCGAAGCGCGGCGCGTTAAACACCGGGTGGTACGGCGTCGGCAACCCGTTCAGCGCCAACATCCCAAAGACCGTTGCCAGCCCCGCGCACAGGATGGTCAACTCAAAGGTGATGGGGATGAAAGACGGCCAACTGTTGTACGGCTTTCCGCCAATATTCAGTGGATAACCAATCACATTAGGCCACCATTGGAGAAAGAACCCGCCGGAGCAGCCAATCAACCCGCCGATCAAACAGATCAGGGGCACACGTGTTTTGTGAAAGCCAATGGCCTCCGCCAACCCTTCCACCGGGAAGGGAGTAAAAGCGTCCATCTGGCGGTAGCCCTCCGCGTAGGTGCTCTGGGCGGCGCTCAGCAGATCGTCCACCGTGTTGAATTCGGCGATTAAGCCGTAGAGCGGATGTCTTTTCATCGGTGCATGATGGAGGGGCGATCCCTCTATCTTCCCTACCCCTCTTTCTCCTTCAAATCATGCGCCAGCCCGCGCATCTCAAAGATCGAGATCATGGGCAGATAGCGGATGAACAGCAAGAACAGCGTGAAAAACAATCCGATTGAACCAAAAAACGTCATCCAATCCCAGCGGGTCGGGTAATACATCCCCCACGACGAGGGCAGATAATCCCGGTGCAGGCTGGTCACCACAATGATGAAGCGCTCGAGCCACATGCCCGTCTGGACGACCAAGGAGATGACAAACAGCGCGGCCGCGTTCCGCCGAATTTTGGAGGACCACAAGGTGCCGAGCGGAATCACGATATTGCAGAGGATCAGGATCCAATAAACGCGAGCGTATGGGCCGGTCATCCGGTTCATCATCATGTAACGGTCGTATGTATTCCCGCTGTAAAACGCCATGAAGGTTTCCATCATGTAGCCGTAAGCCACGATTAGGCCGGTGGCCATCAGGATCTTCGCCATGTTGTCGAGGTGGCGGACCGTAACGAAGTCCTCCAAGCCGTAAAACTTGCGCAGCGGGATGGCCAGGGTCAAAACCATGGCGAAGCCGGAATAGATGGCGCCGGCCACGAAGTAAGGTGGAAATATCGTGCTGTGCCACCCCGGAACGATCGCCACGGTGAAGTCGAAACTCACCACCGTGTGCACGGAAATCACCAGGGGCGTGGCGAGTCCCGCGAGCAGCAAGTAAGCCATTTCATAGCGATGCCAGTGCATCGCCGACCCGCGCCAACCCATAGCCAGGAACCCGTAAACCTTGCGTGGCAGGCGGTCCTTGGTGCGATCGCGCAGCGTGGCCAGATCGGGGATCAAGCCTACAAACCAGAACAGCAGCGAAATGGTGGCGTAGGTTGAAACCGCAAAGACGTCCCACACCAACGGGCTGCGGAACTGCGGCCAAGTTCCCATGGTGTCAGGGTAGGGAAACAACCAGAAGAACAACCACGGCCGGCCCATGTGCAGCAGAGGAAACATACCGGCGCAAGCCACGGCAAAAAGCGTCATGGCCTCGGCGAAACGATTGATGGATTGCCGCCAGGCCTGGCGCATCAACAATAAGAAAGCAGAGATCAGCGTGCCCGCGTGCCCGATTCCGACCCACCACACAAAGTTGACGATGGCGAATGCCCAGCCGATGGGGATATTGATTCCCCAAATCCCCACGCCAACCATCAGCAGGTAGCCAATGGCCACATTCAAAATCATGAAGAGGGTAAAGGCGAGGGCAAACCCAAACCACCACCCCCGCTTGGTCTTTTGCAGGAGGACGATAGAGCTGATCTTGTCGGTAATCGAGGCGTAGGTGTGCCCCGGGGCGAGAACCGGAGCGCTCGCATTTACCGCCGGCGCGTTTTCCAATCCGTCCGAACCCACTACTTACTCCTTGATCTCCGGGTTGGGATTCCGTAGCTTGGCCAGATACGTGGTGCGCGGCCGCGTGTTCAATTCCGTCAAGAGTCCGTAATTCCGCGTTTGCGCCTTCAGCTTCGCCACGCGGCTGTTCGAGTCGTTGATGTTGCCGAATACAATCGCCTGGGCCGGGCAGGTCTGCTGGCACGCGGTCAGGATTTCTCCGTCCTTCAACTCACGGTCTTCCTTCTCCGCCGCGATTTTGACCCTGTTGATACGCTGGATGCAGTAAGTGCACTTTTCCATCACGCCCCGGCTGCGCACGGTCACATCCGGGTTGCGCAGCGGCTCCAGGCTGGGCGTGGTCCAGTCGGAGAAGAGTTCGAAATTGAAGCGCCGGACTTTATAAGGACAATTGTTGGAACAGTAGCGCGTGCCGACGCAGCGGTTGTAAATCATCTCGTTCAGCCCCTCGGGGCTGTGCACAGTGGCTCCCACCGGGCAAACGTATTCGCACGGCGCGTTCTCGCAATGCATGCAAGGGACTGCCTGGTTGTAAACCTGGGGGTTCGCCAGGCCTCCCTGGAAGTATGTGTCCACGCGAATCCAGTGCATTTCCCGGCCGCGCGAGACCTGGTCTTTTCCCACCACCGGAATATTGTTCTCCGACTGGCACGCCACCACACAGGCATTACATCCAATACAACTATTTAAGTCGATGGACATGCCCCAGGAGTTTCCGTTGTACGGGTACGCGGGATAAATGGAAGGCCCGTTTTCCTCGTCTTCCTCGCGGCCCAAGGTGGGGTCCTGGCGGAATTCCTCCAGTGTCGCGCCGCGCACCAGCTTGCGTTGTAGAGCTGCCACGCTCTCCTCTTCGCGCTCTTCGCCTTCCTTGCCCATGATGTGGTGATGCTGCGTGGTGACAAGCTGGTAAGTCTTCCCCGTTTTCTGGACCTCGGCGCTGCCAATCCAGGTGTTCTCCGTAGTCGACAGCAGGTAGGCGTTGAAGCCCCGGCCGTTGCCCACGTGGCCGGCCTTGCGCCGTCCATAGCCGAGATGCAGCGTAAGGGAATCATCAGCGTGGCCCGGCGTAATCCAGATAGGCGCATCGACGGCTTGCCCGTGCCCGCTCAATTTCACCACATCGCCGTTGGTCACACCCAACTTCCGGGCGCTCGCGGGGCTGACCAGCGCGGCGTTGTCCCAAGTCAACTTGGTGAGAGGCTTGGGCACTTCCTGCAACCAGCCATTGTTGGAGAAACTGCCGTCGCCAATCGAGGGGTCAGGGCGCAATACGATTTCGATCCCGGCTGGGTTCGCCGTACCGGTTATTGCCGCCGCGGCGGCAAGCGACGGGCTGGGCTTGGCCGGCTTGGGACCGAAGGCCGAATCCGCGATCACACCGTTATTCAGCGAGGTTTGCCAGAACTGTTCGAAATCGGCTCCCGGCCGCTGCCGCTGCCAATAGCCGCGGACAACCTCATGCCCGGTCGTCCCCGGTTGCCCTGCCAGCACCGCCAGGATTTCATACGCCGACTTGCCGTCGTACAACGGCGCAATAAGCGGCTGGATAATACTAAGAGATCCGTCGTAGGCGCGCGCATCCCCCCATGCTTCCAGGAAGTGAGCCTCCGGAATGTGCCAATGGCAGAGTTCGGCGGTTTCGTCCTCGTAAAGGCTGAGGTGAATTCGCATTCTTACCTTGAGAAGGTTGGCGCCGAAATGCAAATCCGCAGGGGAGTTGTAGACCGGATTCACCCCCAGCATGAGGAGCGTGTCAACCTGTCCCCCCTGCATGTCGGCCACCAACTCCTTGAGCGACGTCAAGGCGTTCACTGGGTTTGCTTCCACCGGGCCGGTATAGTCCATGGTCTTGCCCACGTTGCCCAAGGCGTCGTTCATGGCGTGGGCCAAGGCGTGGACGGCGGGCGGCTGCTGCTCGCCGGCAATCACGATGCACGCGCCGCGATGCTTTTCCAGGTCGCGAACGAGAGCGGGGATCCACGCGGCCGGGACGTGGGCGGGGGCGGCATTTCCACTTTTGACTCCCAACCCGTCCGCCAAGGCGCGGGCAAAGGCCTCCACGTCGCCCGCGCGTAGCGGCAGGCGGTGATCCGCCATCGCTCCCGTGACGGTCGGGGTGCTTTCCACCACGTAGAGGCGGTTCATCGTGGACTCGGGGCCGGTGACGCGCCGCTTGTCCGCGAAATCGTGCGCATACCGGACCGCACCCGGTCCGGCGCTGAGGAAATCCGCGTCCAGTGAGACGATCACGTCTGCCCGATCGAAGTGGTAAACGGTGTTAACGTACTCGCCGAAGGCCAGCTTGGCGCCTTCGCGGACCGAGTCGCGGCTGCACGGCTCATACTGATGCCACTTCGCCCCCGGGAACTGAGCCAGCACTGAGCTGATTTGGTCCGCCAGCGAGGGAGAAGTCACCATGCCCGTCAGAATGCGCAGCCCCGCACCCCTGCGGGTGAGGAGTTCGGCGCGATTCTGGTCCATCGAGGTGAGGAATGTGCTCCAGTCCCCAATGCGGCCACGGTATATCGCCACTTGGGCGCGATCCGGATCGTAAAGGGTCAGCACGGAAGCTTGCGCCGTCACATTGGCGGCTCCCAGGCTGGCGGGGTGGCTGGGATTTCCTTCCACCTTTGTCGGCCTGCCCATGTGGCTTTCCACCAGCAAACCGGTGGCATATCCCGCCAAGGGCATGGCGGTGGCATAGAAGAGGGGTTTGCCGGGGACAAAATCCTCCGGCTGCTGCTGCGCGTAGGGAACGATTTTTTCGGTGGGCAGCTTGGTGCAGCCCGTCAGGCCCGCCAGGGCCGCGGACGCCGCCATCAGCTTCAGTGCGCTGCGGCGGCTGACGCCCTTCGCCTCCGCGCGCGGGTCGTGCGGGAACTCGCACTCCAGGAAGTCGCGATACTCCGGCGTCCCCGCCAATTCATCCAGGCCGCGCCAGACGCGCTTTTCCTGCGATTGTTCCAGCTTCGCCTGGATTTGCACGAGGTCGAGGGCGTTCCCGCTTTTGGGATTACGGATCATAATGAAAAACTCGCAGCCTACAGCTAACAGCTTACAGCCGACAGCTAACAGTTGTGGGGCCGGGCTTTAGCCCGGCAGGTGCCGGCCTAAAGGCCGGCGCTACAAACAAACGCATTTTACGAACGCTACAGCCCGCAGTTACTGTGAGCTGTCGGCTGTGAGCTGTCAGCCCCCCTAACGGTGACACGTATAGCAATCCGTTATTTGTTTCGGCTCCTTGATTTTGTATTCCTTCACCAGTTGCCGGCCCAAAGCAAGCTGGTCGGGCGGTTCCACGTAGTCAGCTTTGAAAACGTCTTCGCGGCGGCGCACGTGGCGCTCCGGGTGGTTATGGCAATCGATGCACCAGCGCATGTAGAGCGTATTGGCGCGATAGGTCAGAGGCATCTCGCCAATCGGGCCGTGGCAGGTGGTGCAGCCTATCCCTTTGCTCACATGAATGCTGTGGTCGAAGTAGACAAAATCCGGTACGGCGTTGACGCGGGTCCATTCCAGCGACTTGTCCGTGGCGTAACTTGTTCGCACCGGCTCCAGCATGGAACTGTTCAGCCACAATTTAGAGTGGCAACTCATGCAGATTTGCGTAGTGGGAACACCCGCGTAGGAAGATTTCTCCACCGACGTGTGGCAGTAACGGCAATCGATGCCATCGTCCGTAACGTGATGCTTGTGGCTGAAGGGAACCGGTTGCTGCCGGGCCTCATTAACATCGGTATAGTAGGCAGATTGGTTGACGGCAAAAATGAGATACCCCAGCCCTCCCAGGATGAAGACCGCGCCGTAGATCGTCACCTTGGAGATCGTGTTTGTGCTGCGATGGAAGATTTGCGCCATCGAACGATATTGCCTTACGCCCCGTTACGAAATCTCACCCCGGCCCCTGTCATTGCGCCGGTCCCGCTTGCTACGGGATCTCACTACCCCGAAAATGCGATTTCAGATGTTTTCAGCCCTGCATCATTTCCCCAGGCAGTCGATCTAACCCAGGGTCGTGCCGTACTTTACACCCGTCTCTTACCGACCACCCCGTCGCGGCAGTTCACCGGACTATGCACGCCTGAAGCCCCTGGGAACGAACAGTGGGGAGTGGAAGAGATCTGAACCTTTGGCATCACCAGCCGAAGGAATATTTTTGCCCAAGGCAATATTCTGGGACCTATGCACGAAGGGGGTCCTAGAGATTTCTGGTTCATCACCATCTTCACCTTGCATAGAATGTGCCCCAGAAGTAACGGATTATATTTTGCGCGGGATTTGTTTGTCAAAAGAAAATCGCGAGACCACTGTTGACGCGGCTCGCAGCACCTCGCAATCTGATGCACGTCAACTTTGTCTCGCAATGCGATGTTTTTTGATCACGCCATCTGGCACCTGACCTCAATACTGTTCACATAAGAGGTTGGAGGAAAATATTCATCCATCTGTTCCCGAGAGGCCTCCTCACCCCCGCTACTTGCAAGCGGTAATGAATCGCAGCGTTTTCATGGGAAGCATGGCGGCAGGAGTGACAGCGGCTCAGATCTTGAAGATGACTCCCCCTAAGTTGCCGCGTTCTCGGCTAACCGCCGCTGCCGATCCCAGAATCGTCCCGGTCGGGATAAAACACACCCTCTGACGACGTACGGTTGCGAAGAAAAGGGTCTAACAATATACTCGGCCCCTCGGAGTGGATTCAATTTCGCAAATGGAGGTCTCGGCCCATGGGGAAAATATCACGAAGGACACTGCTTAGCGTCTCGTCTGGTTTCGTGGGAGCCGCAGCGGCGGCTTCTGCGCAGCCCCGGGAACCCGCGCGCACGGAGGATTTGCCTGCCGCGCCTTCCGCCCCGGACGATCTACCGGAGGTGCACCGGAAGAAGAAACTCAAAGTGGTCTTTGTGGGAGCACATACGGACGATTGGACAGACTGCGGTGGAACCCTCGCCCGCTACACCGCCCTGGGACACGAAGTGCTTATCATTTCTTGCACCCCCGGCGACTCGGTCTCGATGGCGGATGTGGCCCATATGCCCCTGGATGACCTCGCCACCGCGAGGCGCAACCAAGCCGCCAAAGGAGCGGAGATGATTGGGGCGCGTATTGTGTTCTTGAAAGAGAAGGATCTGTGGATGCGGGTTGATCCCACCACCTACCAGGATTTCAATAAGCTTTTGATGGCGGAGAAGCCAGACGTGGTATTCGCATTGTGGTTGCTGGAGTTTCATCCCGATCACCGGGCGGCCGGCAACCTTGCTTACAACGCATGGCTGCAAAGCGGGATGAGTTTTGGGTTTTACCTCTGCGAGACTCCCGGCGGCACCGAGATGCAACCGCAACAGTTTATCCCCAACCACTATGTTGATGTCGAACACGTTAAGGATCTCAAACGCGAATCCTTCCTTGCTAACGCCTTCATCAAGGATTCGTGGCCGGAGAGCGAAATCTGGGCGAAATTCCGTGGAATGGAGTACGGTTGCAAATCCGCTGAAGCTTTTGTGCGCGTCCACACCGTGGCCACCATGCCGGAACGAAACCTGTATCCAAATTGGTGGTATTGGGGAGGATTGAAACTGGTGCGGGAATGACGAAGCCTTCGGACGGGGTTAAAATCGGCATCGAACTCCTACTGCGGCCGAAACGGGCGATTTCAAGGCGGAATCTCAATAATCACGATTATAGGGAACACTCACTACCCTGGGAACACCCTAGGGGGGGATGCTATCTTGGCGGGTGTACCCCTAACCGCGCGGGCGGGGGTGGATCGAAGAGGAGAATTCTATGAGTGGCATAAACCGGCGAGACATGATGAAAATCGCCGCGAGCGCGCTGGGAGTAGGACTGGTCCCTCCCCGGCAAGTTTCCGGTAGCATGTTGGATCAAGTTCCGATACGCCAGAGGCAGAAAGCGCGATTTCACCGCAAAGTGATTGTGGGGGGCGGCGGGATTGGCGGCCTTTGTTGCGCCTATGAGCTCATGATGCGCGGGCATGAGGTAGTGCTGCTGGAGGCGTCCAGCCACACGGGCGGGCACGTCAAGACCTTGCACGACCCGTTCGCAGACAACCTTTACGCCGATGTCGGCGCTGAGCACTTCACCAAGCCGGGGTATGATCTCTACTGGGGGTACCTGCGAGAGTTCAACTTGACGCCGCTCTATTATCCGCATCACGAGCACGAGATCCGCTTCATCAAGGGAAACCGCTATACCGATGAGGATCTTGCCAACCCCAAAATCCTCGCCGGCTTCGGTTTCAATCAAAGAGAGATCGCTTACCTTCGCGAGCACCCCTGGTGGGATTTCCCTTCTCTCTATCTGGATCCCTACCTCGACAGTTTCCCCAATGAATACAAGCCTTTCGAGGCTGGCCTCAACAACCTGGATGATGTCACATTTAATGAGGTATTGAAAAAGGATGGCGCCTCGGCGGCGGCGGTCGAGTTCATCGGGAGTGGAGGGTCGGCGCTCCACGAGATCTGGCACGCCGCCATCCTCAAGAAGCGCGGGGTTCCGCTTGTTCCCCCAATCGTTTACCGGCTGAAAGGTGGCAACCAGGTTCTGCCCGACACCTTCGCCAAGAAACTCGGAGAGCGCATCCACCTGAACGCTCCCGTCACGGGGATCGAACATGGCGCAAGCGGCGTGCGAGTGATCTATCGAGAATTCGAACAGCCCAGGAAAATGGACGCGGACTTCCTGGTTTGCTCCATGAATGCCGTCATCTTGCGCAGGATTCCCGTCGCGCCTGACTGGCCTGAATCCAAGACCTATGCCCTCAACAACGTCGCTTACGACATGTACTCGCGCGTTGCCATCCAAACGCGGTCGGCCTTCTGGGAGCCTGACAAGATCAGTCCGAATTGGTCGGGTGCCGATCCCAACCTGGCGAGCCTGTGGCGCATGGCGGAGGAAGTCGATACGCCCCGCGCCATCCTGGTTGCGACCGCCATGAACAGCGCAACCGCCAAGGATTCCGTTGAGGCCTTTCGCCGAGTCTATTGGGGTAAATCCGAAGATATCGAACAGGCCGTAATACAAAGGTGGGCAGATGACCCCTGGTCGATGGCGTGTGAAACCGTAACCTACCGGGTGGGCGACCTTAAGAGAATGTGGCCGTCCCTTATGGAGCCTGTCGGGCGCGTCCATTTTGCCGGCGCCTACACGGATAACCTCAATTGGGGCCAGGAAGCTGCCACCCGTTCCGCCAATCGGGTGGCGGATGCCATCGACGCCGCCTGACCGTCCGGTGAGCCGTTATACCCCGGCGCGGGCAAGAACACTTGCCTCCCGGGACGAGATTATCTTGCCTCCAAGTCTAGTCCGGACATCTCACCAGTGGTTTGTCACGTGACTGATTCACGCCATGACCGGGGGGCAGGCTCCCATGCACTTTCTTTAAACCTCCTCCGGCACCGTGTACGGGGCACGGTAACCCCGGTCGGCGTCGCGAAGCAGCCCGTCCGCTTCCGGGTCGCCGATGACTTGTTCGGTTTGGGGATTGAAATTCAAAGTCCGGCCCAAGCGATAGGAAGCATTGGCAAGCTGCATCAGCCCCATGGAAATGTAGGCTTCCTCGATGGGGGCATTCAGGTTCTCCTTTTTCCGGCTTACCACGCAGTCGATAAAGTTCGCGTAATGGGCGAGTTCCGACCCGGCATGAACCGTCGGTTGGGGCTCCTGATCGGCGCCGAGCCACACCCCGTAGGTATCGGCATCCTCATCGCCCGTGGCGAAATAGCCCTTCGAGCCGTAGAA
>Ga0187851_10002593_pt1 | contig 15835 bp, 9 predicted proteins | sample June2016WEW_6_10_FD_132997 | JGI IMG/M metagenome (GOLD analysis project Ga0187851, IMG submission 132997) | Peatland microbial communities from SPRUCE experiment site at the Marcell Experimental Forest, Minnesota, USA - June2016WEW_6_10 | ecosystem: Environmental > Terrestrial > Soil > Wetlands...
CGTGGAAGGCGTTTCTGGCCACATAGGCCAAAATGCTGGCTTCCACGCATCGCCCTTACCACGGCGGGCGTGCAGAACGAGTCTCCGCTCGCTTGGAACCTCCACGAGAAGACGCGGCGGATCGAAGAGGGCATCGTTACGGACCATCGCTTCTACGGGAAGATCTACGGCGCCGCAGCGGAAGACGATCCAGCGGATCTGGCCACTTGGTAGAAAGCGAACCCGTCGCTGGTTCGGTTGGGCGACGACGGGAAGGTCGTCGAGGGCTTCATCACAGAAGACAAGATCCGTAAGGAGTACAAGAGCGCGGAATCCGAGGGCGATCTGACTTCCTTCAAACGCCACTTCCTGAACAATTGGGATCAGAAGGAAGACCGCGCAATCGAGCTCGCGAAGTGGGACGCGAGCGCCGGCGAATAGAAGACGCCCGGACTCATGCCGAAGCTGCCGGAGGATACGGTCCGGACGCTGCCGCACGACTTCATGGCGCGGTTCTTCCAGCGCACTTGCTGGGCCGGCGTCGACCTTTCGATGACGACCGATCTGACGTCCGTGGTCTTCCTGTTCCCGGGCGACGAGGACTCCTTCGACGTGCTGCCGTTCTTCTGGGTGCCGGAAGCGCGCGTGCGCAAACTCGAGTTGAAGCTCGGCGTGCCGCTGTCGCAGTGGATCCGCGACGGCTTCCTCGAGGCCACGCCCGGCGAGGTGATCGACTATCGCTTTATCCAGGACCGGCTGGAGTGGGGCTCGCAGATGTTCGATCTGCAGGAGGTCTGTTGGGATCCGTGGAACTCGCGCCAGGTATCCGTTGCGATGGTGGACAGCGGGTTCAAGTGCTTCGAAGTGCGCCAGGGCTACCAGAGTCTGTCGGAACCGTCGAAAAAGATCCTGGCGTCCGTGGCTCGCGGCAAGCTGCACCACGGCGGCCACCCGGTGCTGCGGTGGAACGCGAGCTGCCTCGCGACCGTGGAGCGCAACGACAACCTGATGTTCGCGAAGCCGGAGCGCGAGAAGAGCACGAGCCGCATCGACGGCATCTCGGCCATCACGAACGCGATGGCGCGCGCCATGCTCGGCGAGCAGGGCGTTTATGCCGGCGTCGTAAGGAGCGTGGGCTAGTGTTGCCGGGTGTGCGTGCCGCCGACTGCGCGTTGGATCCCGCCCGCGCTGGAAAGACAGGATTTCCCGGTTTTGGGTTTTTCGGGCGGGGCGAAATTGGAGTTTCGCCGAGCCAAAGGACGAGGCCAGGAGAAAAGGTTCCCAAAAACTGCAATTTGGAGATAAACAGTTGGCGCCCCGTGATAATCTGACTGAAAACCGGGGGCCAAAGTGAAAATCCCAGGTGAGAAGAACAGCTCCAAGGGAAGCGGCTAAGAGTATAATCGCTGCGGGCAGACACGCCTAAAAGAAATTCTGATTTAGAGGAAGAAACCATGAGTAACCGAATTCGACTGTGCGCGCTAACGGCGTTTTGCATAGCGTTTCTGGTGGTATCCATTCCGCTCACGGCCGCCGCCGTCGCGGGGGTCCAGGTCCGGGAGACGACAATAGTGATCCCAACCTATTTGGCCGGAGACCCCGAACCGAACCCGATGTTTTACTTCGGGCGGTCGTCTCAAGGGGCGCAGGCGCCGTTCTATCCCTATCCCATGTACGACATTCTTACAGGCAAAAAGGCGGACAAGACTTACAAGATCGTCTATCTCGAGAACGAGTACCTCCGCATCGGCATCCTGCCGGAGATCGGAGGCCGCCTCTTCGAAGGTGTGGACAAGACCAACAACTATAATTTCATCTACCGCCAGCATGTCATCAAACCCACGCTAATCAGTATCCTTGGCGCCTGGATTTCCGGCGGCATTGAATGGAATATCAATCACCACCATCGGGCCACCAGCTTCCTTCCCGTGCAATACAAGGTGGAAGAGAACGCGGACGGCAGCAAAACTGTCTGGGTTGGCGAGTTGGAAGTGCGCCAGCGCATGCGCTGGGCGGTCGGCTACACCCTCCGGCCCGGCAAAGCCTATCTGGAGGCATCGCTGCGCATCCTGAACCCCACACCCGAGGTGAACACCATGCTCTGCTTCGCCAACGTGGCGGTCCACGTGAACGACAGCTACCAGGTCATCTTCCCGCCTAGCACGCAACTGGGCACCGGCCACTCCAAGCGCCAATTCACCAAGTGGCCGATCAACGACGAAGGTGTCGACATCAGTTGGTGGAAGAATCACGACGGAGGGACCTCGGTCTTTGCCTGGGACGCTCAGGACGACTTTTTCGCCGGCTATGACCATGGCAAGAATGCGGGCACCATGAGCATCGCCGACCACAATATCGTGCCCGGCAAGAAGTTCTTCGAGTGGGGCACGAATGCGGGCGCGAAGTTCTGGGACGCCAATCTTACCGACTCGGACGGTCCGTACATCGAACTCATGGTCGGAGCCTATTCCGATAACCAGCCTGACTATAGCTGGCTGCAGCCCTACGAGGGACGCTCGTTCTCGATGAGCTGGTACCCATTTCGGGATATCGGCGGCGTGAAAAAGGCCAATTTGGATGCGGCCGTGAACCTCGATGTGGCCAATGGAAAGGCCAAGCTGGGCTTCTATACCACCTCGGCCCATGCGGCGGCGAAAGTCACGCTCAAGGCGGGAGAGAAGGTCCTGCTCCAGGAGACTGTGGCCATTAACCCTGGCAAACCCTACACTAAGCAGGTCTCAGTCCCGGCCGGCATCGACGAGCACGATCTGATGGCTTCGATTTCGGATGGTGGCAAGCAGCTTGTCTCCTATTCGCCCGTCTGGCTGACGCCCCAGGCATTTCCTAAGCCTGTGACGGACCCGCCCGCGCCTGCGGATGTCAAAACGAACGAGGAACTGTATCTGATCGGTCTCCGCGCGCAGCAGTTTCACGATCCGAACATCGATCCCGCCCCCTATTGGGAAGAAGCTCTGCGCCGCGATCCTGGTGACTCCCGCGTGAACACCGTTGTTGGCATCACTTCCTACTCGAAGGCCAGGTACGCGGAAGCAGAGAAGTATCTGCGCACAGCCATAGAGCGGATCACGGATAAGTACACCGATCCGAAGGATGGCGAGGCGATCTACTATCTGGGGGCCACGCTAAAGGCGGAGGGCAAGACCGACGAGGCCTACACGAACTTCTATAAGGCGACCTGGACCCAGGCCTGGAAGGCTGCCAGTTACTATGCCCTGGCCGAGATCGCGGCCGGGCGCGGCGATATGACAGCGGCCCTCGATTTTGTCGACCGCTCGATCGAATCCAATGCGCTCAACATCCCGGCGCAGAACCTGAAGGCGGCGCTATTGCGGCATACCGTGCGTCCCAAGGAGGCTCTCCAGGTGCTGGCGACGGCCGCGCACAAGATCGACCCGCTCGACGTGCGGTCGATGGCGGAACGCTGGCTGGCCGCGAAGGAGCCCGCAGTGGCGAAGAATTTCACCTCCACCATGATCGATTATCCGCAAACGGCTCAGGAGACAGCCGCCGAGTACCTCAACGCCGGCTTGTGGCAGGATGGCACGGACGTGTTGCTGCAAATGGTTGCCGCAGTCCAGGACAGAGCCAAAGTCCACCCCATGGCCTACTACTATCTGGGCTACTTTGCGGAGAAGCTGGGCCTGGCGTCCAAGGCGTCCGAATACTATAAGCTAGCCATGACCATGCCCCCGGACTACGTCTTCCCGTTCCAGGGCGAGGCCATCGACGTGCTGCGGGCCGCCATGAAGTCGAACCCTCGCGACGCTCGCGCGCCCTACTACCTGGGCAATCTGTTGTATGACTGGCAGCCGCGGGAGGCCACCCGGCTGTGGGAAGCCTCTGCCGCGCTCGACCCCTCCTTCGCCATCGTGCATCGCAACCTGGCGACGGCCTACGAACACCAGAAGCCCGCGGGCGACCTAAACATGGCCATCGCGGAGTTGGAGAAGGCGGTCGCAGAGGACCGTAAGTACGCCCTGCATTTCGCCGAACTGGATCAACTCTACGAGCAGACGGGCACTCCTATCGAGAAGCGCCTTCCGCTGTTCGAAGAGAATCGAGAGATCGTCGCACAACGCGATGATGCCGAGAACCGCTTCATCGCGCTGAAGGTTGCGGCGGGCAAGTATGACGATGCCATCCAGATGATGACCGGCCGGCATTTCGCGCTTGTCGAAGGCGCCAACCTCAACGTGAGCGAGCATTGGGCCAACGCCCACATCCTGCGTGGCCGGCAGAAGATCGCCGCACAGCGCTATCAGGAGGCGCTGACCGACTTGCAGGCGGCCGTCACGGTGCCCAGCAACATTCCCTCGGGTCGAGCCGCGGCCTGGTTTGGCGGAGGCGGCGCGCCCAACTTCGAGATTGCCTACCTGACAGGGCTTGCTTACGAAGGTCTGGGAGACCGTGCCAAGGCCGCTGAGTCGTGGGACCAGGCTACGGCCGCCCCGGCGCAGGGGCAGGCCGGGGAGAGACGTCGTGGCGGATGGGCTGGTGGCTTGGGCCCGTTGGGCGGCGGAGATCAATCCTACTACCAGGCGCTTTGCCTTCAAAAGCTTGGCCAGGCCGACAAGGCTGGAACGATGTTTCAGAGTCTCGTGAACTCCGGCCAGGCTGCGCTCAAGCAGCCGCCGCCCGCAGCGGAAGGCGGCCGCGGCGGCAGAGGTGGCAGAGGGCAGTCACTGCGTCTCCGGTCGGCCAACGCGCATTACATGATCGGCCTAGGTTACCTCGGTCTGGGTGACACGGCCCGGGCCAAGGAAGAACTGGCGCAGGCTGTCGAGACCAGCCCGGATTTGCTGGGTGCCAGGACAGCTTTGGCCACCTTGAACTCGAATTAACGCGCCCCCCGCGTGGCCCTCCGTGTCTTCGGGTTAGTCACGGAGGCCACGCCGGCCGGCTTTGGCGGCGGTTTGAAATCGCCCCAGGCCTTGCTGTTGGCGTGCCAGAAGAAAGCGTGTAACTCGCAGGATCAGCGGATCGCGGCGGGGTGTATGCTGAACAGGCGCCGGGCGCCCCAAATGGAAATCCGAGCTGAGGTTGCTCCCAAGCCGCTCCCATCGGCGGCCGCCGCAGGAACTGGGCGGCTCGACTCCCTCGATGCCCTGCGCGGCTTCGACATGTTCTGGATTATCGGCGGCGGCGCGATGGTCGAAGGCGTATGGCCCGAGTATTCGAACGGGTACCTGCCCTTGAGACTCCGACCGCAGTTCAGGCGATCAAGATATTTCCAGCCGCGCCCACGAGCCGTCGAGCCGCACTTGAGCGCCGGGAGCCGCCAGTTCGCGGCCTCTCAGCGCGCGGTATAACGCGCCAAGGGCATTCATGACGAAGCTGAATGTCCCTCCGACGACCGAGGCCGCCCGACCCTACCTCAGACAGCGGCTCGGTAGTAGTAGTTCAACATCCCGCCCAGGCGCTGACGTCGGCGGATCGGTCCGCTAGCCGCGAGGTGATCGCTGTGCGGACTGATGATCCGGTTCTCCTCGCGCAGATAATCGATGGCCTGTAAGTGACGCTGGCTCAACCGGCCCGCCAGGCAGACCACCAGGAATCGAAAGGGGTCCAGGAGTTTCGCCATCGGATCGATTCATTATCCGCCGGCCAGTGCGTCGATCTATTCCAGATTCAGGCGGATCGAATTTCCGGGCCATACGCCCAAGAACGGTCGCATCCGATTGTCTCGCAAGAACTTGCAGAGAATCTCAAAATGTTCAACCGGACAGGCGTGTAGGATGGGTACTTTTTGTGTCCGGTTTTGCGCTTGACAATTCTTCGGTCGCAAGTTAGTTTAGATACTGATTTAATTTAGAAAAATCGGAGGCGGCGATTGGCGTAGTTATCGCCAAACACCATTCCAGGCACATGACGGATGCCCACGGTCAGGCTGTCGCCAACACAATCGGAAATCTATGTCACCAAAGAGCCTTTGCTCAGTACTCTGCTTGATGACCCTACCGCTTTTCGGGCAGCGTGCCAGCACTGCAGAAGAACGGTGCGGCATGTTTCAACAGTATCTCCTGCGCCGCGCCACGGAAATCACCCGGGACAATCTCGCGGACATCCGGAGCGCCTCCGACTGGCACAGGCGGAGACCCGAAGCCCGTAAGCAGCTTCTCTACATGTTGGGTCTGGACCCGATACCGGGGCGTACCCCGCTGAACGCCCGTGTCACCAAACGGTTTGAGCGGGATGGCTATCGGGTCGAAAACATCGTTTTCGAAAGCCTGCCAGGCCTCTACGTCACCGCGAATCTCTACTTGCCTTCGCAACCGGAAGGACAGCGGCCGGCGGTGCTCTACCTGTGCGGCCATTCGCCCGATCCGGCTGGAGCAAAGGCAATCTATCAAAGGAATGGCATCTGGCTGGCGCGGCTTGGATATGTGGTGTTGGTGGTTGATCCGCTCGAGTTCGGCGAGGTTCCGGGCATTCATCATGGGACACACGACCTCGGGATGTGGTTTTGGCTCTCGCTCGGCTACACGCCGGTGGGACCGGAGGTGTGGAACGCGATCCGCGCACTCGACTACCTGGAGACCCGGCCCGAAGTGGCGCCCGGCAGGTTCGCGGTGACCGGCGGATCCGGCGGCGGGTCTATCAGTTGGTATGCGGCGGCGGTGGATGAGCGAATTCAGGTTGCGGTGCCACGCTGCGCAACCTGGACCGCCGCGAACCAGGCGGCCGAGGACAGCGTGAAGGAAAACTGCGACTGCATCTATTTCCCGAACATCTACCAACTCGACTTTCCGGTGCTGGGCGCGTTGATTGCGCCTCGTGCATTGAAAGCGCTAAATGCGATCCGCGACCCGATGTTCCCGCCGGGAGGTTTCCGCGAGGTCGACCTGCAGAACCGAAGGATCTACGATCTGCTGGGGGCCGGCGACCACGTAGCAGAGTACGAGCAGGACGTTCCGCACATGGACACGCCGGCCTTTCGCAAGAACGCCTACGAGTGGATCAACCGTTGGTTGAAAGGTGATCTGACGGAATTCCAGGAGAGGGAAGTCCAGCCGGAAGAACCGCGCACCCTGGCCGTTCTGGACCACCCTCCCGCCAATTCTGTCAACGACTCTATTTATAAGTCGTTCATCCGTGTGCACTCCCCGCAGCCCTGGTCGAGCCTCGATGGCTGGAAGAAACGGCGCGCCGAACTGATCGCCGAGATTAAAGACAAGGTGTTTCGCGCATTTCCCCGCAACAAGGTGCCATTCGCGGCCTGGAAAGAGAGGGAGACCGGCTGGACCGATCGCTACGCGGAGTCCTGGAATGTCGAATTCACGACCGAGGAAGGCGTCCGGGTGACCGGACAGCTCTTCGTGCCGCGCGGGCCCTCACGCGCCTGGCCGGCCCTGATCCAAGTGAAGGGCGCCGAAGACATCGTCTATCCGGTTGACTACGATTTCATCTTGCCAGCCTTGGGCAATCATGTGGTGCTTGTCCTGCAGCCGCGGGCGGTGGATTATCCAGTCGACAACTTCCAGATGGCTACGCTCAAACGCACCGCGGCGATGGTGGGGGCGACTGTCGAATCTATGCAGGTCTGGGATATTCTGCGATCGGTCGACTTCCTACTGGATGAGGAGAAGCTCCGGCTCTCATCCATTTCGGTTTACGGCCGGCGGCAGATGGGCACTCTGGGGCTCTATGCGGCGGCGCTCGACGAGCGTATCACTCGTGTCATCCTCGACGATCCACCAATCTCGCACTGGCAGGGTCCGGCTCTCTTGAATATTCTGCGTATTACGGACCTACCGGAAGTGGCCGCACTGATGGCGCCGCGCGAGATTGTGTCGCTGACGCCGCTGCCGCCTACCTGGCGGTACACGTCCCGCATCTACGCTCTTTACGGCAAACCGGGGGCTATTCGTGAGGTGCACGGCATGGCGCAGGCTACGCGTGTTCCATGACTCGCAGAGAAGGGAATAGCAATGAACACCCGACGGAGATTCCTGCAGGCGGCCGGCGCTGGCCTTGCGGCCGGATGGCGCGCCAGCGCGGCGAACGACGCTGTGAACGTAGCCGTTATCGGCCTGGGTGGCCGCGGACGCGATCATCTCCATGAGTTTCTGAAACGGCCGGATGTGCGCCTCGCAGTGCTATGCGACGTCGATCAAGCGGCGCTCGAACGCGCGCAGTCGGAAGTGGAGCAAGCGACGGGCATGCGCCCAAAGGGCTACGGTGACATGCGCGGCGTGTTCGACGACCGCGGCGTGGACGTGGTCTCTATGGCCACGCCGAACCATTGGCACGCGCTGGGGACGGTGTGGGCCGTGCAGGCTGGCAAAGACGTCTATGTGGAGAAACCCGCTTCCCACAACGTTTTCGAGAGCCGCAAAATGTCCGAAGCGGCAGAGAAGTACCGGCGCATTGTGCAAATAGGACTGCAGAGCCGCAGCATGCCGCACAAACAAAAGGCCGTAGAACTGTTGCAGCAGGGCGCGATCGGCAAGGTGTATCTGGCGAAGGGAATCTGCTACAAGCGCCGGCGATCCATCGGCCACAAAGCGGACAGCGCCACACCGCCCGGCGTCGCTTGGGACGTGTTTCTTGGGCCTGCGCCGCTGCGGCCGTTCAACGAGCTGCGGTTCAAATACAACTGGCACTGGTTCTGGGATACCGGCAATGGCGACATCGGCAACAACGGCGTGCACCAGATGGACGTGGCGCACTGGGGGCTGGGCGTAGGCGTGCCGCGGCGCATCTCTTCGACCGGTGGCAAGTACATCTATGACGACGACCAGGAGACGCCCAACACGCAGATCGCGATGTTCGATTATGGCGGCAAGGAAGTGATGCTGGAGGTGCGCGGACTGCTCACCGGCGGAGAGGCCGGGATGACGAGTCCGTGGGGCAACCTGAGCGCCACGGTGTTCTATGGCGCGGATGGGTACATGACGCTCGACGACGACCACTATCGCATCTACCGCGGAGAAAAGCTGGAACTTGCCAGCGAGCAAAAGGGCGGCCCAGATGGCACGGCGTCGCACATCGCCAACTTCCTGGACGCAGTGCGGCAACGTCGTTCGGAAGTGCTCCGCGCAGGAATCCGTGAGGGCGCCGCATCCACCGATTTATGCCACTTCGCGAACATTTCCTATCGCGTGGGACGGACGCTCGATTTCGATGCGGCGACTAGCCGGTTTCGCGGCGACGACGAGGCAAACGCGCTCCTGGCGCGCTCGTATCGGCGTCCGTACGTTGTTCCGGATCGCGTTTGAGAGAGGCGATGATGACGAATCTTTTCGACCGTTGCGATCTTTTGAAATGGGCGTTGAGCGCAGCTTCGCTCAGCGTGGCGCACGCCTTCCCGGATGCGCCACCGATCCGCGTTGCGGTGAGTGGCCCTGGCGAGCGCGGTCTCGAGTTGCGCCGCCTCAGATTCTCTTGTCTTCTAGGTCTGTCCTGCCTGCTTCCGGCCGCCGGCCAGGATATGGTGAAGGTTCTTCCGGTGGAGATCGAGGCCGTGCTCGTCACACCCGGCGCGGGCATCCAGACTTTCCAGCGCTTTCGCGGCCAGACGCCCTACCCCGGCCTGCGCTGGTCGGAAGCTGGGCCAGTTGAGAAGGTGGCGGACGCCGCGTCGAAGCCCGATTTCCCGGAGTCCTCCGTGGCCTATCTGCGGTGGTTCTGGCATCAGATCGAACCCGAGCCCGGCAAGTACCGGTGGGAGATCATTGACCGGGCTCTCGAAGAGGCCCGCAGGCACGGACAGACGCTGGATATTCGGCTGGGGCCCTACGATCCTCACGATCCGCTGCCGGAGTGGTTTCGGCTGAGCGGCGCCCGGCGCGCGAACAAGCCCACGGACAACGACGGCCAGATCTGGTCGCCCGACAGCTCCGATCCGCTTTACATCAAGCACTGGAGTGCGCTGGTTCGGGCGGCGGGCGCGCGTTACGATGGCCATCCTTACTTGAACAGCGTCGACATTTCGACGGTCGGATACTGGGGCGAAGGCTGGGGACCGTACATGCCGGACTGGGCCACGCAGAAGACGCTCATCGACGTCTACTTCGAAGCGTTCCGCCGCACGCCGCTGTTGATGAACTTCGACGAAATGCCCGCCCTGCAATACGGGGTGGAGCGGGGCGCTGGGTGGCGGCTCGACTGTTGGGGCGACCTGGACGGCCAGGTGGCCAAGAATTTCATCCACATGTTTGACCGTTATCCGCAACAGGTCGTGCGAGCAGACATTCAGGATGCCTGGCAGCGCAGTCCGGTTTCGCTGGAAACCTGCGGTACGCCCGCGTCCTGGAAGCGCAGCGGCTACAGCGACCGCCAACTGCAGTACATCTTCGACCAAGCCTTGCGTTGGCACGCGTCCACCATCAACATCAAGTCGACGCAAGTTCCGTCCGAGTGGAAAGAGGCGTTCGAGGAGTTTCAGAAAAAGCTCGGTTACCGTTTTATTCTGCGCAAGATCGAGTATCCGCGCGCGGTGCGTGCGGGGCAAATGGCGCCGATCCACATGTGGTGGTTGAATGCCGGCGCCGCGCCCATCTACGCCGATTACACGCTGGCGGTGCAGTTGAGTTCCCCTGCCGGCGAGGCCGTGATCCGGACCTCCGCGGACGTGAGAAAGTGGCTGCCCGGCGATGCAGTTTACGATGCTTCGATCTATATCGCCGACAATCTCAAACCGGGAGAGTACCGCTTTCGCGTAGCGCTGCTCGATCCGCGCACCGGCGCGCCCGCCGTCCCGCTGGCGATCGCGGGCCGGCAGCCGGATGGATGGTACGACGTAGGATCACTCCATGTGGAATAGAGTTCTGCCGCTTCTCGCCTGCGCGTTCTGCGCGTGCTGCCTGGCTGCCGCGCCCGGCCGCGTATTGGTGCTGGACGATTTTGAGAATCCCGCTTCCGCCGGTAACTGGAAGGGCGACCTTCAGATCGCGAACGAGCATGTCACGCACGGCCGCGCTTCCGCGCGCGTGCGTTTCGCCGGGCGCGGAGCGGAGATCGCCGCGTCGAACCTTGCCGGGGATTGGCGCGGCTACGATCGCCTGCTCTTCGACATCTACAGCGATCGCAAAGATGTCCTGACCGCCACGTTGCGCATCTATGACGAGGCCTCCGTGAAGAGCGCGACGCGGCGCGACTACTTCGAAGCGGATAACCAGATCCTGCTGCTGGGCGGCTGGAATCATATCGAGATGAAGCTCGCGGGCCTCCATGCGGCTTCCTACCAGCGCCAGTTGGCGCTTGACCGGATTCGCCGTATCACTCTCTCGATGGATCGCGGAGCGTTGCCTTGCATTTTGCACATCGACAATCTGCGCCTGGTGGCGGGCGAGGAGCCGCCCGAAAGCGCCTCGCGTACGGAGCCGCAGGATGCGGTCACCATTCTGGATGGCCGCTTCTTCCAGGTCCGCCAGGTTGCGCCGCCGGACGAAGTGCCGGAATCCGCGGCAGTCGCGCGGCTGCGTGAAGAAGCCCGGCGCGAAGCCAATCTGCTGGGCGAGATCATCCAAACCGCGCAAATGCAGGGCATCGAGACAATCTACGCCGAGCGGCATATGGTGACGGCCGACCTCGGCTTGCATGTGCGCCCACGCCTGGCGTGGTTCAACAACGATTCGACAAAACGCGAGATGTTCGAATACGTGGTCCGGAGCTGCCGCCAGGCACGTCTGGAATTGGAACGGAAGATCGCGGGTCTCGATCGTCTTCCGGCGGTCGACGACACGCAGGTGGGCGAGCCGCTGGTGCGGCCCTTCCCGCCACTGAAGGGGCGGCCGGTTCGCGACTGGTTTTTCCGCGACGAGCGAGGCGAGCCGATGATCATCCTGTCACTGCACTCGCCGAGCCGGCTTCTGCAGCGCTTCTTCGCCACCCCGCAACAGCATATAGAAAGCTATTCGGTCGGCGGCGGCTCGCGTTGGACCATCGAGCAATCGCCGGTGTACGCCGCGTTTCAGCAAGATCCCGACACGCACCGCGTGGGCTGGGACGGGTGGTGCGGCCATCTCATCCGGGATCTCGATTCGGAGGGCACCAGCAAACCCGAGAACACCGTGATCTGCCTGGAAAGTCCTCGCATCCGCAAAGCCATCGAGGAGTACATCCGCATCAACATCCCGCGGATGCATGCCAATCCCGAGCTGCTCTACAATATTCTGGCCTATGAGCTGATGTACATGTGTTACTGCGAGCGCAGCCAGCAGGCCTTCCGCGCGTGGCTGGAGGCCAGGCACGGCACGATCGTCGAGGCCAATAAAAAATGGGGCACGTCCTACAAAGACTTCCGCGAAGTGATCGCGCCGCCGGTGAAGGATGCGCATCCCTTACCCGGCACCAACCGGGGCTTGTGGTATGACTGGGCGCGTTTCAATCAGGACCGATTTACCGATCACCTACTGTGGGTCCGCGACCTCGTCCACAAGGTGGATCCCTCCGTGCCGCTGGCAGCGGGCGGCAGTTTCAGCATGCTATCCGGAATTGCCGGGACGGCGGGCATCGATGAAGAGCGGATCGTGAACGAGGTGGATGATGTGATCATCCATGAAGGGGGCGGCTCGACCATGGGGATGGACCTGCAATTGGCTCTGGCGGAGAACAAGAAGCCGCTGGCCGATCCGGAGATGAACCTGGGATCCGTACAAGCTCTGCTGCCACACTTGCTGCACGGAAAATCGGTGGTGCAGATCTGGCACTGGCCTGCTCAGCCGAGCAATGAATTCCACGGCAACAATCAAACTTCGCTGGCCCACGGCTGGCAATACTCGCTGGCGGATGTCGGGGAATTGTTACGCGTGGCGCTGGACGTGCGCCGTCTGAACAGCGAGGTCGCCGCGTTCGCAGATGTCCCGGCGCAAGCCGCCATACTGTATTCGCAGACTGCGGCGTTGCAGTTGCCTCCGGAGATGCTCACCTGGGACACCACTCCGTATTTGCACGAACTGCGCCAGACCTACGAGGCCAGCCGGCAACTGGATGCACGGGTGACTTTCGTGACCGAGCGGCAGATTCGCAAGGGCTGGTTGGAGCGGTTCAGGATTCTGCTCGTGCCGGCGGTGAAGAACTTGCCCGCCGATGTGGTTGGGAAGATCTGGGATTACGTTTCGCAGGGCGGGCGTGTTTTGTTTCTCGCCGAGTCGTTGTTAGGGGATGAGTACAACCGGCCCGCTGCGTACTTGGACCGCCTGGGAATTCGCGTGCTCGCAACCCAAGAGCCCAGCGTGGGACTCGGTGGCACGCTGCAAGGCTATTACCAGAGCTTCTCCGAGGAGGTAACGTTTGCCCAAGTGCCGCCGGTGTCGCTCAAACCGGAGGCCGGTGAGCTGCCTGGGACGGTGGGCGGAATGAAGACCCGGGGCCTGCGCCAGACCGTGAGTGCATCGCGGGATACAGCGGTCCTGTTTCGATATCCGGACGGCAGTCCGGCGATTCTGCGCGTTCCCCTGGGGCGGGGCATGGCTTACTACTCTGCGGCAGCTCTCGAAGGAGCAGCCTACGGTCGGCTTCTCGATTGTCTGTTCAGCGAAGCTGGGGTCGACCGGCCGGTGCGCGTCCGACCGGTGGATGGCGGCGCCCAGAGCGGGGTGGAAGCGCGCTTCGCGGAAATGGGGGACCGGAAGCTGCTCTATGTCGTGAATTCCGGTGACCAGCCGGTTCGATTGCATGTCGAAGTGGCGCGCTGGACGTTTCGCAGTTTGCGCGAACTCCGCGAAGAGTCCGACATCGACGGCGGTGTGATTACGGTTCCGGCGAGGCAGACCGCTCTATACGAGATGCTGGGTTGCCATAGCAAATAGCAGGCGGGCGGATCTGGCGCCTCAACATCGGCCGGCTTGTTGCCCAAGCCGCCAACGGCTTCCGCTATGTGTTCTGAGAGCTCATCAACACCGAATGTGTGCGTCCCTCCGAAGCCCTGGGGTCGAAACTCGTGAAATAGCGTGCCAGCACCAACGCTACCGCACCCAGCAAGGGCGCGTTAGCGGCGTGCTGCGACGGAAAAATACGCACTGCGCTGACGTAATACGCGGCCACTCTGCGGCGCACCGTCTCCCAGACGATTTCCGCGATCAAGTCCCATGCTTCCGCAAACGAGTCGCCCAGAATAATGGCTTCGGGATTCAGCGCCCAAATCAGATTGGCAAAGCCGATGGCGGCGTAGCGGCCCCACTGCTCGACCGCGCGGCGGGCCACTGCATCGCCGGCCCGTGCTTTCTGAATGATGTCAGAGGCCGTGAGCTGTGCGTCTTCCTGCCCGCTCTCACCATTCAATTCGGTATAGAGCCGGCACAGGGCGAAGTCGGAGGCATACTGTTCCAGGCAGCCGGTGCTTCCGCAGGCACACGGCCGGCCGTCCGCATAAAGCGTGGTGTGACCGAACTCCGCGGCGGCCGAATAGGCTCCCTGCAATATCTGCCCCCGGATGATAACGCCAGTGCCCAAGCCCCCGCGCGCGGTCACAAACACGAAATCGTTCAGCCGCTGTCCACCCGGCTGGGCGAACCACATCTCTGCGAAGGCCGACAACTTGCAGGTATTCTCATAGAGGAATGGGAAGGGCAGTTGCTGTCGCAACATCGCGCCGGCGTCAACACCAAACCAACCGAGATTCTCGGCTGCAATTACCTTCCCGGAAGCTCGGTCAATCGTGCCTGGCAAGCCGACCCCCGCGCCTAGAACAACGTCGGGCGGCAAGTTGTCTACAAGGGACTTGATGGCCGAATGCACCCGGTCAAGGTACACCTCATGATTGCGATGCGGGAGGACCATCTTGTCGCTGATGATGCGGCCGTTGAGATCCGCCAGGGCCACGCGTGAGCCGGATCCCGAGATCTCAACAGCCACGGCCATCCGAGCCTCGGGCCGCAGATGCAAGGCAGTCGGACGGCGTCCCACCTGGGAGTGATTGGCGACCTGCTCTTCGGTGACCATCTTCTCCCGCTTGAGGCGATTCAAGATGAAGGTGACGGAACTAGGAGACAGGCCGGTGTATCGCGCAATGTCGGCACGGGACATCGACGGGTTTTCACGGATCGTGTTCAGCACCACCCGTTCATTCGCCTGTCGCAGAGACGATTTCTTAAGAGCTCCCCCGGTTGTAAATGTAACGTTAGGCACTTAGGAGCCTCCGAAATCTGTGGGACGATTCTCACTAAAACAGTAACAAACAATTATGGCATTGGCTGTCAAGGAGGTCAACCGCACCGCCTGTCGACGACGGCGAACATTGCCAGAGGAACTCGTCCGTCCTTGGGCGCCTCGAGCTTGGAGGATTTCCGTTTGGACGATTTCTCATAACAAACTGATATTAAACAACATATATCATTCCACTTGACAAGACGAAACCCAGCCTGCTGCCCTCTCCCGCCAAAATGATTCACCTCCGAGAAAAACCTCTTGACATCTTATTTTAAAAAGTATATACAGTAATAAAATGAATCTCGGGTCTTGGGTCGGGTAGGTCGTTCCGAGAGCCGAGTTGCCGATTTCTGATTCGATGAGGAGTAAGGTTATGGGCCGTCTCATTCGCATTCTTGCCTACGTCTTCGTGCTAGCCCTTGCGGCCGGCCTGATTCAGGCGCAGATCACGCAAAGCAGCATCCTCGGAAACGTGGTGGATTCCAGCGGTGCCGCCATAGTGAAGGCCGCCGTAATCGCCACAAACCAGGACACTGGTATTGAGCGCGCGGTCACGACAAACGAGGGCGGCGACTATCGCGTCGCCGGCCTCGAACCCGGACGCTACTCGGTTAAGGTCAGCGCCAAGGGGTTCCAGACGGTCTTGTCATCCGGAATCGTGCTGGTAGCGAACCAGGAACGGCGCGAGGACGTCAAGCTCGAGGTTGGCGACGTCGCGACCCGTCTTGAAGTATCGGGCCGC
>Ga0187851_10002594_pt1 | contig 15832 bp, 14 predicted proteins | sample June2016WEW_6_10_FD_132997 | JGI IMG/M metagenome (GOLD analysis project Ga0187851, IMG submission 132997) | Peatland microbial communities from SPRUCE experiment site at the Marcell Experimental Forest, Minnesota, USA - June2016WEW_6_10 | ecosystem: Environmental > Terrestrial > Soil >...
AACTCCTACGCATCAAGGTAGCCCAAGGCGTAGTGATCCATAAAATTGATCGCAGCGCTCGCAACCTTGAGGACTGGGCAGATGTCAGCAAACTTGCCGATGCCGGTGTTGCGATTCATTTCGCAAACGAGAGTGTAGACCTGGGAACCGTATCGGGTCGTCTCTCTGCCGATATTCAGGCGGTCGTTGCGTCCCATTACAGCCGCAACCTTCGGGAAGAGGCCAAGAAGGGCATCTATGGGAGATTAAAGCAGGGCTTCTATCCCTTCCGTGCTCCCATTGGATATACGGACGAGGGAGCGGCGAAACTCAAGTTGCCCGATCCCACGATGGCACCGCTCGTTCAAGAGACCTTTGAGCTGTATGGCGCGGGGAAGTTCCCGCTCATGGAGCTTGCGGATCACATGTGCGAACGTGGGCTGCGCAACCGGCGTGGCGGACCGGTCACTGTGAACGGCATCTCGACCATCCTCAACAATCCCTTCTATGTTGGGATTATGAGGATCAAGAAGACTGGCCAGGACTTTTCCGGAAATCACGAGCCGCTCGTAAGCCGAGACCTCTTCGAACGGGTCCAGGCGCTATTGCTTGGAAAGACCGTGGATCGCATGGTGCGGCATTCGTTTCTGTTCAGCCGCTTGGTGCGGTGCGCGAGCTGTCACTATTCCCTGATTGGCGAACGCCAAAAAGGGCATACGTACTACCGTTGTCACAATCGCCCTTTCAAGTCACCCCCTGTGTGCCCGATAACATCTATCAGAGAAGAACACCTGGAAAGCGGCGTGCAGAGTGCTTTTGCAACTCTCACGCTTTCCAAAGCCGAGCTCGATTATCTGCGCGAGTGGATCGCAGAACAGCGTCTTCACGCAGGGGCGGAGCGAGAAGCGGAGAAGCGCGCAGCGACATTGCAACTCGAAGCAGTTCGTACGCGCATGAACCGCCTCACTGACCTACTCCTTGATGGGACAGTGGAAAAACCCGCTTTTGACGAGAAGCAAAAGGAACTCGTGTGGGAAGAGGCTAAACTGAAGCAACGCCTGGCAGTGCTCGAAGCTGGGAATGGCGATCCGTTCAATGAGATTGAACGAATTGTCGAACTTGCAAAAGACGCGGCATTGCTTTACGAACAAGCGAATGTGACAAGGAAACGTGAATTGCTGCGAATTCTAATGTCGAACCTCTATGCATCTGCAACAAATGTAGACGTGGAGCTTGCAATTCCGTTCCGCATCATCGGAAATCGAGGAAAAACTTCTTATGGTGGACCATATCGGGGGACTTGTCGAACTTTGGGTAAACTCCTAGATCAACTTCATAACTACGCAGTCAAAGCTGGCTTTGACGCCGAGTGACAATCCACAGGCATCATTCTAGCCGAAATCAACCTACCAGAAAAGGTGGGCGGAGTTGTCGCTCTCGACAACATACCTTTCGATCCTTGACTCAATCATGGGCATGTAGTTCCAGCGAAATTAACAACTTGCGAAAACTTCCGTAAGGATTATCCTGAGCGCATGGACTTTGCGCTCAAACCCCAGCCTCTGATTGCCGAAGTGCTCCCCGGTTTCATGATGATTGGCATCATTGGAGTGGCCTACTTGGCCAATCATCCGAGTCAAACAGTTTTTCTTTCCCAAAACGAGAGCGTCGCTGAAGTCATCACCGCTGGGTTCGTAGGCATTCTTGTCTCATGGATCGTAGGGACGCTCTTCGACACGATCCGCGACCTGTTCGAACACCTCTTTGACCGATGGTTTCCCGTCAACTGGGAATTCTTGTTTAGGGGCCCAGCCGACGAGATCCAAAAGCTCAATGAAACATGGCTGGCATACTACTTCCTCAGCGGAAATAACGTCATCGCATTAGTTCTCTGCGGCTTCTGTGGGGCCTTCATTGGGGCAGTCCATTTGAATACGCCCTGGCTCGTGTTGATTTTCGTGGCGGCAGGACTCTTTGGCTGGAACTCGATATTTCTCCGAAGCGAGATTCGGAGAATTATTGGATACCAAAAGGGACGTTTTCCGCATGAAGGCGTGTATTCCAGGATAAAACCCGCAATTCCTGGATTCCCAAGGAACCCGGAATCCGATCACGGCGTTGGCATCTTTGCAATCCGGGACATTCCCAAAGGAACCTTGGTTTTCGCTCCCGATGACGACCGGACAGCAATCGTGAAGCGCGAAGCGGTGGAGTCACTGCCGGAAGAATTCAAACGTCTCTACCATGATTTTTGCGTTCTTGAGGGAGACTTGTATACCTGCCCAGTGAATTTCAACAAACTAACCGTGGCCTGGTATGCGAACAATTCGGACGAGCCAAATATTGCGCCAGATAAGAGTCTCCACTTCAGGGCGACCCGAAACATCGCAGCTGGCGAGGAACTGACATCCCGTTACAAAGACTACAGCGAAAACGAGGAGGAGCCTCTATCCTGCGACGTAAAGTAGGCACCAAATGAGTAAGTATCTTCCGCAGCCATTTTTGAAGAAAAGCTCCGCAAAGCAATCTGTGCTCGTCGGTGCGCCGCCAGAGTTCGACTTCCTGGCGAGTCTAGATCGATCCGTCTCCATTAAAGCCGCAATCGCATTCGGCCATATGACCGGTTGGAATGAGATTGATCGAGCGATCAGGAAGTCGAAGGCTCGCGATGTGCAACTTCTGTTTGGGCAAGCATTTTTTCAGACCGAACCGGACTTGTTAGATCTTCTATTGGAGGCACAGAAACTATCCGGCCCACCGCGATTCCGTGTCAAGCTCGCCCCATTTGCTCCGACATTCCACCCGAAGGTTTGGATCATTAAAAGCACGTCTTCAACGGAAGTAATTGTCGGGTCGGCGAACCTGTCATTTGGCGGGTTTGTTTCGAATACTGAATGCTCCGCATATTATTGTGACCCGGAGGTCGCAGCATCACTAAACAGTTGGTTCGAGCCCCTATGGGAGAGCGCATTACCCTTGACCCCTGAACGGTGCCGAGCATACCGCCAGCAACACGCAAAGACCATTCACGCAAGAAGTCGCGCGAAAGCCGCGATCCAAGCCGCCTCTGACGAGTTAGCGAGTATGGAGTGCGATTGGAAGAGAAATGAAGCCATCGAACTGGCGAAACAATATTTCTCCTCTGAGAAAGGGAAAGCCAGCGCGAAAGAACGCGTCGATGCAATGAACTCGATCCGGCGTTATTTAAATCCGCCATCTTTCAACTTCACTGAATCCGATTGGCTTCAGTTTCTGAGAATTTCCGAATTCGGCAGCTTGAATAGGATTCCAAGAGATACTGCAAAGAGTTTGCCGAAGATCAAGAAGGCATTCTTGTATCTGGCCGACGACTCAATTCCGCTCGAAATGAGAATAAATGACGTCGTCAATCAGGGTGGCCCCATGCACGTTCATCGCATCGGCAGGAACATCGCCACTAAGGTGCTTGCGATGTTGAATCCCAAAACGATGCCAGTTTACAACGAGGCCGTTGGAGATACGCTGCGCTCGTTCGGTTACCCAATAGACCGAGACACCACCACAGGAGCAGAATACGAAGCATTTTGCAAGCAAATGAGTTCTTTCGTTAAGGAATGCGGTCAGTCTGAAATGCTGAGCATCGATGCATTTTTTGAGCGCTATAAGCGCAGGGCTAAGAATTAAATTAGGTGCGGTGACGTCTCTAGTGGGTCAGCCGACGCCAAGCGAAGAGAATCATGAAATAGGAGGGATTATCCAGGATCAACTGAGAGAACAACGCGGCATCATCGCGTCAGTCAGCCGGTTTCAGAGGCTAATGGATGGGAGGAACGAGTGTCGAAAGCACAACTGCGATCAGCGAGCCTTCGTCCCACGTCTCGTTCGCTGGTTTAGATTCAATGATATTACGCACAAACTCACCCAACTCGCCGAACTTGGGACACATTACCGTGAAGTCCTTCCAGCCCTCGACTTGCGGAAGTCTGAATGTTGGATATTCACGCCAGATCTTGAACTCTTTGGGTGCGTGGAGCGCGGTTCGCGCAGCGGCACGAACTTGCTCCACTGTGCAGTTAGTTCGCGCCAAGAAGCATAGATCGATACTAAAGTTCGGCAAGAAGACTAGCGCACCGGTTAAGTGCATGCTCTCGGTTCGAGCGATTAAGTCGGGGTCGTTTTGCGCAGGGAGTCCGAACACCTCGTTTCGGAGCATCGCTGCTAGCATCTCTCTAATGGGAAGTAGTTTTTTTGTCTTCTTATCGTAATATTCAGCCCTAAAACCCTCGTTTACGGTGGCGTAGAGCTTCCCACCCTCTCCACAGTCTGCGGCCGTTGACGAGCGTCTTCTAATTACGACGCGGTCATCTATCATCGTGTGGATCATGATGAGGGCTCCGAGGCTCAGATGAATAAATTCCTGAACTCCGGAGTCGACGTAGTCTTTAAACCCCGTGGGAACAGTCAATTGAGTATTGGCTAATAGAAATTCTCGAATTTCCTTAGCGCACCCACCGATTGCTTGGTACGTGAAATAGTCGGTTGGTTGTAGTACTACCTCTATCGCTGCATCGCGCTCACGTTGAGCGTGGTACTTAATATCGGATACCGCTAACAAGGTCCCGTTGCTCTCAAAGCCCTTACCAGCTTCTGGAGAGATCGCGTGAAACGTAAAGAAGTTTTTGACGGCCTGGCATCGCTCTCTCTCCAAGACTTGTGTGTCTCTTATCCACCGGTATGCCGCTAATCGCTTCAGCGTGGTCGACGGTGGAGTGTCTTTACCTTCGGATATCGGCCTCTCTCTTGCAAGGAGTTCCTGATAAAAGGCGTAATCAAGTTTGCTTGGATTGGCATGCGCTACTTCCGTGCGCACTCGCCTGATTACTTCGTCCATGGTGTCGGTTACTGTCGGCGGGTCGGGCCGCACAACAAACACGGGCTCGTCAATTACTGTCATATCGAGAACTTCGGGAGAAGTGAAGACATCGACGGGTTTGGGGAGCCAAAAATAGGATGCGTCGCAAAGTTTCTCGTCAACAAAGTCGAATAAATTCCGCATTGGCTCGAGCGTGTTGAACTTTAGACATTCGTACTCATCGCCCCCGCTGATGTTCCGCAGGGAGACCGTCTTCTCCTCGACTGAAATTGGCTTAGTAGGGGGCGGCGAGTTGAACGCATTCTTAGAAATCAGAGCGAGGTAGCTTGGGCTGGCAGCTACGCTTTTGGTTTCACTTTGGAGCCTCGCCGCCACATTGATCGCTCTTCCAATGTACTCCGTCTGGTCATTCATCTCGAGTTTGATAAGTTCGCCGGAATCGATACCAAACATCAAGCCGACGGGATGGAGCTTGTGGCTTAGAAGCGGCCTAATGCGCGCGTTGAACTGAGTGTCAAAATGTAAGGAAAGGCCTGTCAAGAGCCTGAAGAGATCCTCTTTTGCAACCGCGGATGGTAGCAATAGAACCCAGCCGTCGCCAACAAATTTATAAACTTCTGCGTCTGGATGTGATCCCGAGATTTGGCCCAAGAGGTAGTCCTTCATACTTATAAGAAGATCGCGCCACTCGGCCAGATGATCCGTTCGCTTAAGGGCCTCCAATATCGCCGTCGAAGAGCATATGTCAAACACCACGACGAGTCTTCGGGTGATGGTTGGCTCGTCCTTTTCTCGCGTCACAGGAGAACCTCTCCCTCGGATTTCCTTTTTTGCTCCGAAAACGGCCATTATAGCCTGTTTCTTCTCCAGAAGGGTATCTTGAACTGAAACTCCATCTGAGCCGCTCCCGACCATCTATGATCCGCACCATCGCAGGTGAAATAACCCCACGCGCACCCCAATTGCGCAACACATCTTCCTTCGCTATCAAGTTAACTTGTTTCTAGTGAATAAGACAGCACTCCAATGCGCCCTTTTGTGTTGTCTGTTGTCGCTTCCGGCAACATCTCCCGTCTATGTATTTCCCGCGCCCGCTATAGGATATCTCTACGCTCCGGGTATAAAGGTCGAACCGGAGCGATGGGTATCCGTGTCCAGAAGGGGGTGAGGGACCCCGCAACACTATGTTGCGGGGTCCCTTTTCTGTCAGGATGCACTGTTAAGCACTTGTCCATTCCGGCAACATCTCCCGTCTATGTATTTTCTGCATGAGCGATAAGATGTCCGTACGCTTCGATCAGGGCCTTGGTCGAAGTGCGCAATAAGGGAAGGCCCACTCATCAATCCCCAAGGAACATGATTGGACCACTCTCGTACATTGGCGGGAAACGGACGCTGGCCAAGCGGGTGATTGCGCTCTTTCCGGATCATTTAACGTATTCTGAAGTTTTTTCGGGAGGTGCGCAGGTGTTTTTTGCCAAGCCGCCTTCCAAAGTAGAAATACTGAATGACCTGGACGGGGAGATCGTGAATTTCTTCCGTGTCTGTCGGGAGCATTATGAGGAGTTGATTCGGTATTTTCACTTCTGGGTGGTCAGCCGACAAATGTTCGATCTCTTGAAGGCTACCGATCCGGCGACCCTCACCGACATCCAGCGGGCGGCGCGGTACATGTATCTCTTGAAAGGCTCTTTTGCAAGCCTCATCCGCCACCCAAACTACCATTGGCACGTGGTCCAGCCTCCGGGATTCAATCCCGAGAACCTTCCCGAGCTCATTGAAAACGCACATAAGCGATTGGCGCGCGTCCAGCTTGAATGCCTCCCGTATGAGGAAGTGTTGAAACGCTATGACCGCCCCACGACGCTATTCTACTTGGACCCGCCCTACTTCGGCAGGAAGCTCTACAAATATAACTTCAGCACGGAAGATTTTGAAAAGCTCGCCGAGCGCATTGGAGGGTTGCACGGCAAGTTCGTCTTGTCGCTGAATGACGTTCCCGAGGTGCGCAGGATTTTTCGGGGGTTTCATATAAAGCGCGTAGAGACGCCATACACCGCTCAGAAGAAATCCGGCCGCAGGTACGGCGAAGTGTTCATTACGAACTTCGCGCCTTAGACCATCCCGCATGTTCGCTTTGAGAGTGAGGAGCCCGGCATTGCCGTGCTCCTCATGTTTTTGCGCTCCAGCGCCGGCTACGTTGTTTCCGTTTTTGTCACGGGATCATTCACACTGCTTCACACTATGGAACAGTTCCTCGAACAACTCATCGTTGGACTCTGGAACCGCCTCCAAGGCCGGGGACGCGGAGCACGGAAGGAAGGCGGCGAACTCAACCTCGGATTCCGGGTTGCGGACGGCCACGCAACCCATCGGCACGAGTCGCTCAGCAACACCCGCCGCACAACTTCAATTGTTGTCCTTGGAAAGACCGGCACTGGCAAGAGTTCGCTATTGCGCCATCTCATGGCTCAGGACATCGCACAGGATCGCGGGTTCCTGGTGCTCGACATTCACGGAGAACTGACCCCCTTCATCCTCCGGACAATCAACGCGCGTGAGCGGGCGGAACGCCGCCACCTGAGCGACAAACTGATCGTCGTCTCGCCGGGCGACCGGGAAATGTCGGTGGGGTTGAATCCGCTCGAGGGTGCGGACGACTTTGTCCGGGTGGCAGAGTTTTCCCAGATTCTTCGTGAACGCTGGGCATTGGACCATTTCGGCGCTCGCACGGAGGAACTCCTGCGGAATTCTCTATTCGTTCTCGCCGCGAACGGTCTCACGCTGCTCGAGCTCTCGCTCCTGCTGACACACACGGGATTCCGCGCGGAATGCATGAAGAAGGTTCTGAATGCCGAAGTCCGGCAATACTTCGAACTCCGCTTCGATCCACTGAGCGACGCAATGCGCGCCGTGATGCGCGAGCCGATTCTCAACAAGACTTCGGCCTTCACTGCTGATCCGCACTTCCGGCACATCGTGGGGCAGACGCAATCAAGCTTTTCGCTCCGGGAAGCGATGGATGCCGGCGCATGGGTCGTCGTGAACCTTGAGAAAGGGCGGCTGGGCGAAAACGCGCTGACCTTGGGAAGTCTCATCCTCACGATGCTCAAGAATGCGCTGTTCTCCCGGACGAAGCGTTCGCTCTTCACCGTGTATTGCGATGAAATTCAGAATTTCGTTGCTCAGGGGAGCGGTATCGAGACGATGCTCTCGGAAGCACGCAAGTTCGGCGTTGGCTTTGTCACCGCCAATCAATTCCTCGAACAATACTCGGCGGAAACGCGGGCCGCGATCCTCTCCATTGGTACTCACATCTTCTTCCAGCTTTCGAGTGCCGATGCTACGCAGATATCCCAGGCGCTCGATGGCGGAAAGCCATTGGGAGAGCGATTGAAGAACCTGCCTGCGCGCCACGCCATAGTCAAGAGTTCATCGGATCGTTGGGCCGAGATTGTCGTGCCGACGGTCATCGAGCCAAAGGTCGATTACACCGACCTCGTGAGTCGGACCCGGTACGTGCGCAGCCGCGTGCGCGCCCATATCGAGCGCGACATCGCGGAACGGCAGAAGAAGTACACCCAAACCACGAGCGAGGTACTCCATGACTGGGAATAACAAGAAGGGCGGGCTCGTGGTGCAGCAACGTGATCTGTCGCTGCATCGGGAGTTGGCAGTCATGGGGGTCGTTGATCGCGAACAGGCAAAGATTGTTGCCGGGTTCGGATCGACCACGCGCGCGAATGCCCGCCTGTTGGCGCTCACCCGCGCCGGGTTGCTACGACGTTTCTTCCTGAGTGGCGGGAAATCCCTGTACGCGCTTTCGAAGAAGGGCGCGCAGCTTGCCGGAGTACCGCTCCGTGGTCCGCGCCGGAAGCAGGACGAAACGCTCGTTGCGGATTTCTACGTCGGACACCAATTGGCAATCAACCGCGTCTACTGCACGCTGAAGTACGGAGCGATTCCCTGCCCTGGCGTCAGCTTCCGGCGCTGGGTGGCTTTCCACGAAGCAATCACAGAGAACGTCCGCTTGATTCCCGATGGGTACGTCGAGCTCGCGACTCAGAACGAGACATTCGCGGCATTTCTTGAGGTCGATCTCGGACACGAACGGGGGATCGTATGGAATGACAAAGCCAAACACTATTTGCAGCTGGCGGTTTCCGGAGATTTCAAACGGCACTTCGGTCTGGATCGCTTCCGGGTGCTCGTTCTCGCGAATTCTCTGCGCCGGATGCACTCGCTCCGAGAGAGGGTCGGGGTGATCACGCAAAAGCTCTTCTGGTTCACGACGCTCGGGGCGGTTCGTGATCAAGGATTCTTCGCTCCGGTGTGGTATCGCTCAACGGGCGAAACGCCCAAGCACCTTATCGAGGAACGCCAATGAAGTACTGCTACGAATGCGGACGGTTTACCGCAGGGGAACCGCGCTATTGCCAGTTCTGCGGTCGGACATACGACGTGAAGCTTTGCCCTAGGCGGCATGAGAATCCGCGTTTCGCCGAGGTCTGCTCGCAGTGTGGGAGTCGGGAGCTTTCAACGCCGCAGCCTAAGGTTTCCTTCCTGTGGCGGGTAATGGAGTTCTTGGCCAGGGCTTTGGTGGGACTGCTCATCGTGTATGTGGTTCTGAGTTTTGTTTACGGAATGGCTACGACGCCGCAGACAAGTAACGCGCTCGTAGCGTTGGGACTTCTCCTGGGTGCCCTGTTCATTCTCTGGACGATGCTGCCTGATTGGTTCAAGCGGCTCGTGCGGAGATCCCTGGGCAAAGGAGGACGCAATGAGGATCGGTAAGAGAGGGGTGGGGAGCGGATGCAATGCGGAAAGGGAGTTATCACGTTTCATGATTCAACCAAAACGCTTGCATGGGTTGGGCTTCTTTCAATCTCACCTCGGGCAGTGCTGCCCGCAGCATTGCCCGAGGGGGCGAGGTGCGCCATGAGCACCACACCGGACGTTTTGGGAGAACCGCTCGCGATCACCGAGGTAGCCAGGCTACTTGGCTGCTCGGTGTGGACCGTACGGCAGCGGTGTCTGCCGTCTGGCTTGCCGCATTTCCGGATCGGCAAGACCGGGAAGATCACGTTTTACCGGAATCAGGTGGTGCGCTGGATTCTTGAAAACCAAATACAGGAAGGAGGTGAGACCCGTTGGCACTCTATAAGCGGGGCAACACGTACTGGAGCTACGTCTGGGTTGAAGGCACCCGGCACGCGAAGTCCACAGGAACCGCAAATCGCAGGACCGCAGAACGCATCGATCAGCGCTTCAAGGAGGAATTGAACCTTGCACGTGCGGGCGTAGCGGAACCAAAACCGGAGATGACGTTCAGTGAGCTCGCAGCACGATTCCTCGCTGACGGTTCTCCCCGGCCTTACCACGTCGAACGACTGAAGCTTTTGCTGCCGTACTGGGGCGACACCCCAATCGGTCGCATCACGAAGGCGGGTGCGAGGGAGTACCGGACACACCGGCACGATACGAAGAAGAACCTCTCGGACACGACGATCAACCGCGATCTCGAGGCCCTGCGCCACATGCTCTTTTGGGCGGTGGACGAGGGCATCCTGCTCGCAAATCCGCTGCGCCGCATGCTCATGGTGCGCGAACGTCGCAAGCCCCGCGTCATGCTCACGGTTACGGAAGAGGATCGACTCCTCGCCGCTGCCGCACCGCATCTGCACTCGATCATCATCGCCGCGCTCGATTCCGGAATGCGCCGCGGGGAGATTCTCGCGGAGCGGTGGGAGCATGTGGATTTTACGCGGCGGATTCTCTACGTCACAAAATCGAAAACGGCTGGCGGCGAGGCGCGCGAGATTCCGCTCACTGAAAGGCTCTTTGCGGACCTCGAAGCCCGCCGTAAATCGGAGGGCATCGTGTTCACGTTCGACAAGCAGCCGATCAGCAGGATCAAGACGGCGTGGAAAGGAGCATTGCGCCGGGCCGGTTTGCGCTATGTCAGATTTCACGACCTGCGCCACGCGTTCAACACAAGGTTGCTCGAAGCAGGAGTGCAACAGGAAATCCGAAAGGCGCTCATGGGGCATTCGAGCGGCGAAGACGTGAACTCGATTTATACGCACGTCGAATTACCGGCCAAACGTGAAGCAATCCAAAAGCTCGAACGTTGGGCCGCCGCAGAGCGCAAGGCCGCGAAAGAAAAAGCTGAAAAAGAAAAGGAGGATACGAAGGATCGAACCACCGATTCGAGTCGTAACGATCCGGGAGAAGTAAAGCCGCATCGTAACCCGGGCCTGTCGCTCATCGCGCGTGAGGAGCGCAGCACCCACACGTCAATCGAGCCGCAGTCCTGCAGAACGCCCCGCAGAGTAGCGCGGTAGTCCTCAGGCTTGCAGCTCTTACCGCAATTTCAAAGGAGGAAATTGTGACTCCGGAAAAGAAAACTGATCAGACTTCGAAGTCTGCTACCCCGGCGACCGAAGGCGGACGAAAGGCGTGGACGCCAAGATCGCCGGTTGAAGTCGTGCTCGAACAAATCGGCAAGCAGGAGAAAAAGGTTGCCGATCTGCAAATCGAACTCGACACCGAGAAATCCATGCTCACCAAATTGCTCCAGGCGAAGAAAGTCTTGGAGGCAACATAGCTCTTTATCACCGGAGCCTTCCCACGAGGGCTCCATTTTATTACGGAGCGCGTGCCATGTATGAGCCCAACGTCGTGCAGGGATGCGAATCGATTGTCGGATCGCTTGCGGTCATGGCGATTATCGTGACGGCGCTCGTGACCATGGTCGGCCTCGTGAAGCCCGCCGATACCGTGAAGTATTGCGGAGCGATCGTAGGGATCGCCATCGTGTTGGTCCTGTTTGTTTCCGTTTTTGTCGGACTGTGGTGGAGCATGTCCCTATGGCAGAAGGCCGTCATCGTTGCGATGGGAATCGGTATCTGGTGGATGCGCAGGGGACGGAATCGGCCACGGAAGAAGAGGGAAGAAGAATAGTGCACCCGGCAAGACCGGCAGAACACAACCAAGGAGGGAAGAATGAACACTGTTCGTGACCAACGTCAAAACGGCGAAGACTTCGGAATGGAAGCGGCAAGCCATGTTGACCGCCATAGTGCCAGCTACTGCGCTTCCGAGCGCCAGCGAATTGAAACCGTGAACCGGCCCGCGATTCTTGCATTGCGTGCCCGCGTAGGGCAGCTGCGGGACCAGGAGCAGGACATTGGAAACCGTATCTATCAAGCGCTGCCGCCGGGGACCGCTCAGGCGCGCAGGCGCAAGGCCATCTTTCGCTATGTGATTGCCGCACTCCTCACCGTCGCCGCATTTATTTTTTCAGTGCTCGCCTTTGATCCGTATCAACTCGGATGGAAGGCCTGGCTCTATTGCGGTGGCATTGCGATCGTGACCCCATTTCTCGTGGATCGCATCCTTGAGCGATGGGCGAGCCCGCGGCTGGTAACCGTGCTGGCGACCATCGCCGGCGTCTCTGCCATCGTGAGCTTGATCCTCCTCGCCGAGATTCGCGGAGAACTCCTGGCTCAGCAGGTAACGAACGCCCCTTCGGCGGTAATCGACAACACCGACAATGCGCCGCCGCAAGCGCCCGAGAACACCTTCTATGACCGTACGCTTGGCATCCTGCGACTCGTCATGGCATTCCTGGCGTTTGCCATTGAAATTGGCGCAGGTATTGCGCTGCATGAGGCAGGCCAATGGGCGTCCGCAGACGGTGAGGATGGCACCGAACTCCGGCGCGAACTTGCCGCCGTACGGGAACAGATGATTGCCCATGGGCACGAAGCGTGGGCGCTCGAAAATGCGGGGACGGCGTTTGAGCACGAGTTCTGGCGGGATTTTTATCGTTCGCTCCTGAACGGGGTAAAGCGCGGAGCGCTCCAAAAAATCGTACTTGTAGCGCTTTCCCTCGGGATCGTCGCCCATAGTCAGGAACCCAGGACGATTGGCGTGAATGTCGTTGTCCTGCTCGACCTGTCAGAATCCGAAGCCGTGAGGGGACACGATAGCAAGGCAGAGTTCGCGAAGAATGTTCAGAGTGTGAGCAGAACCATGATAGCGCTGCCTGCCGGATCAAGGGTCTCTGTCATCGGCATCACGGACGACAGCTTCGCTACCCCCTATATCATCATTTCGGGAGAGCTTGCGGGTGACGAAGGATATTTCAAAGAGCGTCTGGCTAAGGGTCGTGCGGCTCTCTTGCACGCGTGGCAGGAACGTTCCGCACAGCTTGCACCGCGTTATGCCGAGACCGATATATTGGGTGCGTTGCTCGTGGCGTCGGAAGTGTTTCACCAGTCGCCTAATGGCTGCCGTAACATTCTCATCGTGCTATCTGACATGAAGCAGGCGACTCGTGCGCTTAATCTCGAGCGCCAGCCCACAGTGCAGACGGCTGCGGCGATGCGGCTGGTCGCGAGCAGCAAGCTGCTTGCTGACCTCCATGGCGTGGATGTATACGCCGAGGGCGTTGATGGAGCGGGTGAGTCTGTTTGTTATTGGCAGAGACTTCATGATTTCTGGGCGGCGTATTTCGCGAGGGCAGGCGCTACTCTCACGCGGTATTCCGTGCTACGTTACGTTCCAGAACTCGACCGCTCCGATCCAACAGCTGCCGATAGTCGTGAGCGGTGAGATCGATATGGGTCCAACTGCAAATGGATTTGAGCCGATAGAGGGTTTCGTTTCCAGCGGTATCCTCCGCAATCAGGACCTTGCAGGGGTCAATGCCCATTCCGGCTTCTTTAAATGCAAATGAAAGCGCACGGCGAATGCGCTGGATGTGAACCCGAATGCCTGAGCGGGGAATTCTCCTGATATGGACTGTGCGCCCATTGGCGTTCTTCGCATGATGCTGGCAAAAACCATCGGCGTGAATTCCTAACTCGATCTGGCGCGCACTTTGGCCGATGCGCGAATGCCTCGCAAGGAAATCAAACAAAAGGCGCTGTGCCATTGAAAGGCGCAATTGATATTCGTGTCCGCGATATACAAGAAGAACAGCAACAATTTCCTCGCCGGGAAGACAGTCGCTCCCCGGCATCCGAAAACGATGCACGATGCGAAAATGTGGTCCTGCTGACCGGAGATGGCTGATCTCTGCAATCAGCAGGTCCACTTTGTTGAGGACCGGTGACAGGCTATTCCTCGTAGGCATAGCGCGCCCCCATGCGTTCGATCCGAAGCTCAAAGTCTGTTCCAAGATCTCGCTTTGAGACGCAAAGAAATGATGGCACCTCGGGGAGTGTGCCGTGCCAGGCTGCCTCTTGCAGGCTTTGAAGAATACTAAACCAGGGTCGCGATTGATCGCCGAAGACGAGTACAACAATCTCCCATTCGCGTGCCCGGACCCGCAACCTTTTGATTGCCTCACCAATGTCGGCAACGCAGGTGACAGCGAGCCCACGCTGGGCGAGCATAATACCAACTCGCTCCCCATGGGCCGCGTCATTGTCAATTAGCAGCACATTAGGCATTGCCCACCTCCGCGAGTTTGGCGGTGGATTCCTGGTGCGCACGCAAAATTGGTATTTCGCGACGCGATTCAAGGTCGAAAATTGCCAGTTGATTGAAGCGACGTCCAAGTTCCAGCGCAACATCGCGATCAGGAATGCAAATGACTACGTCAACAATGTGAACAAGATCGTAATCATTGAACCAAGTCCCGAGCGCATGGTCCGGCTTCGACAGCAGATACAGGTTAGCCTTGGCAAATTCGAACAGTTCCTGCCAAGTTGGCCGTTCCACAAATTTTTCGGTGCGGTCCGGGTAGATAGAAACGACAAAGAGCTTCTCGTCTTTCATGTCGCCGCGGGAGAAACTCGCAGTCGATCCGTTTGTTCGGTTATGCGAAGCAAATGCGACGTTTGCCAGATCAACAAGGCAGGAGAGTGGTATCCGGTCTTTACAAGTACCTTCTTGTTTGGCAACGTTAGGGGGATCAGCACAGCTGGTAATAGCGGCCGTCGTTTCGGCTGGGTGCATCGGGTGCATACCTCACCTGTGTTCCTAGCCGCTGACGACAGTCAGCGAATCGCCGGGGAGGTCGCACTCCCCGGCATATTCATGTCGAGCGGCTGGCTTGCCGCTACCGAAATAGCGGCTGATTGTCGGTATGCGATTGTGTGTGGGAACCCTAGAAGATCGGTCGCTCCCACATACAACCACAAATGGCTGCATAAGGGAACGACTGGTGCCTGTGCTGGGGTGTGGTTAGCAACTCCTTCTTCGATCGTTTCTGGAGGAAACGGTCAAAAAAAGGGCAACAGGCCGTTCTTTGAGTGGGTGCTACCACTCGCGGCTTTCACCCATTTCTCTGAGCTCAGCCGTGGTACAAAAAAGCCCCGCATTAAGGAATTTGACCTCACCTGAAGGCTCCAATCGGCCCGCAGGATCAGTCTGCCCGTTCGCCTCGCTTCGTCAATAAAACACCCAGGGAAGTGTCCGAATTAACCTATTGGATCGTCCGAACTAAGCTAGGGAATCGTCCGAACTAAACTAGTGGATTGTCCGAACTAACCTAGCGGGTCGCTTATCAAGGGGGGGTCGGCAAAGTCCCCAACTACGCAGATTATAATCGCACTTTTCTAGACGCTGCAATGAAATTTATGCCCAACCTTTAAATGCCTGCGGATGATTCCGGGGAATCGCGACGGATGTAGTCGAATTTGTAGCTGTCAAAGCATCCTCGAACCATTTAAAACCACAACGTTCAACAGCACGGCCGCAACGCATTCAATCGAAAGCAGTTATTTTCACTCGATTTCAACAGACTTCAACATATGGCTAAATCTGGTTCGGGACCAGGGGGTCGGAGGTTCGAATCCTCTCTCCCCGACCATTCTTTAATCTCGCACTCCAGTCTCGTTGTTCTGATTGATCGGCGGCAACTACCTCCTGCGGGGAAGGGTACGCCGTGGGGAGCGCGGATTCCGGCCGGAGCGTGCGCATCTTCGGCGGGTAATCCTCTTCCAGTGAGCCGAAAGATATGGCACGATTCGCCCGGGTGATCGCCGT
>Ga0187851_10002597_pt1 | contig 15813 bp, 10 predicted proteins | sample June2016WEW_6_10_FD_132997 | JGI IMG/M metagenome (GOLD analysis project Ga0187851, IMG submission 132997) | Peatland microbial communities from SPRUCE experiment site at the Marcell Experimental Forest, Minnesota, USA - June2016WEW_6_10 | ecosystem: Environmental > Terrestrial > Soil >...
ACTGCTTCGGCTCGCCCAGCCGCGTCGAAGCTCCCGCCGCCAGCACCACCGCCGCCGTCATCGCTCTGACGCGCCTATCGCGCACCGCGTCTGCACATAGCGTGACGCATCGCCCTTCTCAATCTGCCGCGCAACATCCTCCGCCGACAGCCTCCGCGACGCGCCCAGCTTGCCCTGCCTCCAGGCCTGCACCTCAGCCACTACTGCCAGCGCAATCGCCTCAGCACCATCGCCGCCCAGGTCCAGCCCCACCGGTGCCCACACCCGCGCGCAGCACTCCACCATGCTGCGTCCGAGCATCGCCGCCGCCTCGCCGATCAGCAGGCTGCTGCGATGCACTGCTCCCAGCAGCCCGATATACCCCGCCGCACCCGCCAGCAACTCCGCAAGAAATGCGCGGTCCTGCTCATAGCTGTGCGTCATCACTACCACCGCGTCCTTCGCCCTGACCTCCAGCTCCGCGACCGACGCCGTCGCCAGCACGCTCTCCGCCTCTGCGAACCGCTCAGCCCGTGCCAACTGCGCACGTCCGTCGGCCACCGTCACACTCCAGCCCAGTAGTGATGCCATCGTCGCCAGCGGCTTCGCATCCTCCCCCGCGCCCAGCACAAACAGCCGCTGCGGCGCAGCGAGCGTTTCAACGTAGACCTCCGAAGTGCAATCGACAGTATCCCTGGAATGATGCGAAATCTCATCGAGATCGCCAGCATTCAACCCCTCGCTGCGAAAGACTACCGCACCATCCGATCCGATTATTGCGCGGCGCATTGGCCTTTCACTCGCAGGCAACCACGTCACCACGCGCGCCTCCCTTCCGGCCAGCGACGCATCCATCGCCTCCACCAACGCGCGACACTCCGCCGTATCAGCCGCCTCCAGCAGCAGGTCCACAACGCCGCCACAGCCAAGCCCGTATGGAATCTCCGCCGTGTTGTCGAACAGAGTCGAATAGCGCTCCACCACCGCGCCTGCGCGCACCATCCACACTGCCCTGCGCGCCACCTCCGACTCCAGGCACCCTCCGCTGATGCTCCCCGCGCACTCGCTCCCTGCGCCAATCAGCAGATGCGCCCCCGCCTTGCGGTACGACGAACCCTCCACACGCACCAGCGTCACCAGAGCCTGCGCCCCGCCCGCGTTCCACAGCCGAACGATCCGCCGCCGGTCTACCATCGCAGCCCCATCATCGCAGCCCCATCATCGCTTCCACCCCGCGAGAGGAGTGTATTACATCTTCTCGGAAAATGTATGGATGCCGCACTCCAGCTTCTTTCCGCCCCACCGTCCCGCGCGCGGGTTCGCCGGATCGTCTGGGATCGCCGTGCAAGGCTCGCATCCAATACTTGTATACCCACGCGCATACATCTCCAGTTTCGGAATCGCATTCGCCTCGGCGTACGCGTCCACCTGCGCCATAGTCCAGTCGGCCAGCACGCTCACCTTCTTCATCCGCTTGCCGGCCGGCGTCTTGTGGTCTTCAACCTTTTTCAGCCCCGCACGCGTCGGCGACTGCTCCCGCCGCAGCCCCGTAAACCACCAGTCAAACGGCTCCAGCGACCGCATCAGCGGCTCGACCTTGCGAATCCTGCAACACTCCGTCGGCTGCACAATATATAGCAATCCGAACTGCGCCTCATGCTCTTTGACCGTCGTCGGCGGCAGCGCGTTGATCAGGTTCAGCCCCCACTCCGCCGTCATCCGGTCGCGATACGCCAGCAGTTCCTTGAAGTGGTACCCCGTCTCCAGAAAGATCACCGGAACGTCCGGCAGGTGCCGCCGCAGCATCTGTATCACCACCATGTCCTCGGTCTGAAAGCTGCTCGTCAAACAGATCGGCGCGCCCACAGCCTCGCGAACCACCGCTGCGACCAACTCCTCCGCTGTCAACTCTTCGTAATTTGTAACCGCATCGGTTGCACTCATAGCCGCCCCGTCAGACTCTTCAAAATCGCCTCTTCATCCGCTCCATCTTCCACACGCACCGCAACCGGAGCAAAGCCTTCAATCTCCGCAACCACATCCTTCGCCAACTTCCGCGAAGACAGCGCAATCACGCCCGCCAGATCCAGCGCTCGAACCACCGCCGCTACAGCCGGGTCGGGAATCAGCGAATCGTCGATCACTACAGCCCGCTCGCCGCGTGCAATCAACGCATCCCTCACGCGAACCGAAAGCTCCGCTCGTCCCGGCAGCAGAATCAGCGCAGGCCGCCGCGCGTCGCCCAGCGACGCCTCTGTGGTCTCAGTCGAAGCGAATGGTGCGGCCGCTGCGACCGGCCCCACAATCATCGCAGCGCCCACCGTAGCATTCGTCAGCGCATCGATCAGAATCAGTGACCCCGTCCAGCGGCACGCACGATAGCTGTCGAAGAACAGCGGCAGATTGGTCTCGAACTCCACCTCCGCAATCTCGTTCATCGCAATCGCATCCGAGTTCAGATGATCCAGCGTGTTCACATCCACGCGATACTCGATCTTCCGCACCGTGGCACGAACCGTCCGCGTCGTATGCTTCGCAAAGTAAGTCCGCCCAACCACCAGCGGCTCTTCATGCATCCACACCACCATCGCGCGAAATCGGCTGCTCACATCGGGCAGCGCTTCCCCTGCCGCCTCCGCTGCCACCAGCATCTCGCCGCGGCTCAAGTCGATCTCGTCCTCCAACTCCACCGTAACGCTCTGCGGATAAGAGGCCGCCGCAAGGTCGCCGTCATACGTAACGATGCGTCGTACCGTCGATTCGCGCCGCGAGGGCAGCGCCATCACGCGATCGCCCGCGCGCAGCGTTCCCCGTGCCACCTGTCCCGCAAAACCGCGAAAGTTCGCGTCCGGACGCAACACCAACTGCACCGGAAAGCGCATCGGCCCCGTCGTCTCAGCCCTCACCAGCGGCACCGTCTCCAGGTACTCCAGCAGCGTCGGCCCCTCGTACCATGGCATTCGCGCGCTCGCCGCCACCACGTTGTCACCCTCCAGCGCGCTCACCGGAATCGTCACCTCGCCCGCCAGACCAAGCTGCTTGCACAGCGCATCGAACTCGCGCCGAATCGCAGCAAAGCTCTCCTCGGAGTAACCCACCAGGTCCATCTTGTTCACCGCCGCCACCACATGCGGAATTCCCAGCAGCGACGCGATGTACGTATGCCTGCGCGACTGCGGCAGCAGCCCGCCCGCCTTCGCAAAGGCCTTCGCGTCAATCAGAATAATTGCAACATCCGCGGTCGATGCGCCCGTCGCCATGTTGCGCGTGTACTGCTCGTGCCCCGGCGTGTCCGCGATGATGAACTTCCGCCGCGCGGTCGAGAAGTAGCGATACGCCACATCAATCGTGATCCCCTGCTCGCGCTCCGCCTTCAATCCGTCGGTCAGCAGCGAAAAATCCACATGTCCGTTCGCCGCGCGGTTCACGCGGCTCTTCTTCACCGCCGCAAGCTGGTCCTCGTACACGCTCTTGGTGTCGTGTAGCAGCCGCCCAATCAGCGTTGACTTGCCGTCATCCACGCTTCCCGCCGTGGTAAAGCGCAGCATCTCCTGCCCCAGATGTCCTTCGAGAAACTCTTCGAACGTCCGCGCCGGCACAGCTCCCGCAACCGGCCCAGTCTCTTCCACCGATGCCACAATCTGTGCGCTCATTAGAAGTATCCCTCCCGCTTCTTTACTTCCATCGAGCCTTCCTCATCGTGGTCGATCGCGCGGTTCTCTCGCTCGCTGCGGCGGAACGTAATCAGCTCCTCAATAATCTTCGGCAGCGTGTCCGCTTCGCTGCGAATCGCGCCGGTGCAGGGCATGCAGCCCAGCGAGCGCATCCGCACCTTGATCTGCTTCGCCTTCTCGCCGGCCATCAGATCCATCCCTTCATGCACCAGCGTCAGCGCGCCGCCGCGCACCACAATTGGCCGCTCCCCGGCAAAGTACAGCGGCACAATCGGGATACTCTCCGCGTACAAATAGAGCCACACATCCAGTTCCGTCCAGTTCGACAGCGGAAACACGCGGATGCTCTCGCCCTTGCGCAGCCGCGAGTTATACAGACTCCACAGCTCGGGCCGCTGGCTCTTCGGGTCCCACTGCCCCGCGCCGTCGCGGAAGGAATAAACCCGCTCCTTTGCGCGGCTCTTCTCTTCATCTCTCCGCGCCCCACCGAAAGCCGCGTCGAATCCGCCCTCCTCCAGCGCATCCAGCAGACTGCGTGTCTTCAGCAGCCCGCAACAGTTCTGCGTGCCCAGTTTGTACGGGCTCGCGCCCTCCGCAATCGCCTTCTCGTTGCGATGCACAATCAGCTTCGCGCCTATCTCGCGCGTGTACTCATCGCGAAATTTGATCATCTCGGGAAATTTGTAGCTCGTATCCACATGCAGCAGAGGAAACGGAATCTTCCCCGGATAAAACGCCTTCTGCGCCAGCCGCAGCATCACCGACGAGTCCTTGCCAATCGAATACAGCATCACCGGCCGGGCAAACTCCGCCACCGCCTCGCGCAGGATCGAGATGCTCTCCGCCTCCAGCGCCTGCAAGTGGTTCAGCCGCGCCGCATGAATCTCGTTGGTCTTGTCTTCCGCTACTGCCTGCATCGTCATCGAGGAGTGTTCTCCAGGCGTCTGTTCGTCGCACCCTACAGATACAGATGCGCACCGCAATCGCAAAGAATCAAAAGCTTAGTTGTGATGGGAATTAATAGCTAAGGAGTATGGGAAACAGATAGCTAAGATGTACGGGGAAGCAACAGACATGAATCCACTAGCGTCGACAGCGGTCGCCCGAGGTCGTTCGGCAACAGGACGCGCAATTCTGGCGGAGATTCATCATCTCTCTCAGTATATCTTCCTCTCATCCCAAGCGGCAACGCCGCCGCCCATGTGTCGCGGCAATGCCGCACACGCCACATCGAATCTCTGCTAAACTGCTGTAGTCGGTACTGCAATCCAGCGCGCCTCCCATGGCCCGCGGATTGCCTCCCACACACCGGCATCCACTCAGGCGCGGCTTCTGGCACTTGGCAACGCGAGTGGCTCTTGGCAGCACGTTCGGGGCGTAGCGCAGTCTGGTAGCGCACCTGGTTCGGGACCAGGGGGTCGGAGGTTCGAATCCTCTCGCCCCGACCATTCTTTTCAATGCATTGCCAATTGGCGCCTCCGGCCACCAGGTATTGTCCCGGGTGCTCCGGCACGAAAACGCGCGTCAACATTGGACTTCCGCCAAATGCAGGATGCAAGCCCATCTACAACTGTATCTACAGGCAAGTCCCTGTTGATGCTTATTCTTCCCGTGGGCACCGTCACCGCCATGAAAGTCCATGCGCAGCCAGACCTTCAGAGTTGCGTCGCGAGGATGCACGGATCACAACGGTGGGCTCAAACAGAATCTGGCGCACCGGTTCCCTGTCCTGCGATTTGATCAGGTCAAGAGCCAGAAGCGCAGCACGTTCACCTAGTTGATAACTATGTTGATCGATGCTGGACAGAGGCACGCGCAGAAACGGGTCATAGTGGATGTTGCCGCAGCCGATAAGCGCAACATCTTCGGGAATTCTGAGGCCCTTGTCGAGCAGCATCCACAATGCTCCTACGGCGAGGGGGTCATTGAAGCAGAAGATCGCATCCGGCCTTCGTTTGAGATTTAGCAGAGAAGCCGCGGCGGCCGCGCCACTGCGCCGGCCATCGACATCCGCCATCTCTCCGTTAACCACGTATTCTTCCCGGATGGTTATCTTGTGCTTTGCGAGCGCCTTTTTGTAGCCTCTCAGCCGGCCATTTCCCGCGCTGTTCTTCGGGCCGCGAATGTGGGCAATTCGCTTGCAGCCCATTTCGATCAGATGTTCGGTTGCGAGCAGGCCAATTTGCGTATCGTCGCAGCCGACAAAGCCTCCGCCAGAGTCACGAGGGAGCCTGCGATCGATAAAAATGTACGGAGTTCCGCTGGCTTCAATGCGCTTATAGGCTTTGCCATTTGTGCTAACCGATGCGATGACCAGTGCGTCGAGTCGCCGGCCCAGAAGCTGGTCGATCTCCTTCCCTTCGAGTTCAGGGTCTTCTTCCGAGGAGGTCACAATCAGGAAATAGCCTTGCCTGCGCAATGTCATGGATAGACCCCGTGCGACATCCGCAAAGAAAGGATGCAGGAGATCGGGCACAATTAAACCCACCAGAAAGCTGTGCCCTGTGACCAGGCTCCGGGCATTCACATTCGGTAGATAGTTCAGCTCCTTGGCCCGTTTCTGGATGCGCCGGCGGGTTGCCTCTCCAATATCGGGCTCGTTGCGGAGCCCCTTCGACACTGTCATCAAGGACACACCGAGATCCGCCGCGATGTCCTTCATCCTGATCCGCATAGTTACCACTATAATCACACGGCCCGGCAGGCCCCTAGACTTCCTGGTCAAAAGGCACCACAAGTTCCATCCCATGCAGCGACTTTGCGCGGATTGGGACCGCGGCGTTTGGATGCTAAACGGGGCGGCAGCAGCGAGAGCACTTGGAAACAAAAGCACCCAGCGCATGGACACAATTGAACCGTAGTAATAGAAATGGGACTCCGCGGGCGGCTTGTCATGTGCCCCATAAACAATTAGAGTGGGTCACCTTTGAAAACAGAGATAGCGCTAAAGTGAACCTTGCCGGACGTTGTGCCCGTTGCCCTGTTTTCCGCCGCCGCTCTCAAGCCGTCAAGGGCAACAGCAAAGGTATCTACGCATCCAAGCCATGGAGTTTGCAGCTCGATGACCACCGCGCCGACAATAGATACCTAAGCAGTAAAACTCCGAAGAAAGTTCTTACCCTCGATTGCATCCTATGAGAAATCCCTTGTCCCGTCGCCATTTCATCAAAGAATCCGCGCTGGTCACTGGTGCCGCCGCGAGTCTGCCGCTTTTGCCATCCTTCGCCGCCGGTACCACTCCGCCCGCCGCTCCATCCGCATCAACGCCGGTCCATGCGCTGCCCGCCGCCGATCTGCTTACCCTGGACGCTTCGGCTCGCCCCCCTGTTGCCCAGACGGCGGGCTTTCATATGGGCACGGCCACCGCGCCCGGCGGCCACACCCTTACGTTGGACAATCGCAGTTTACTGCGCGACGGCAAGCCTTGGCTGCTCATCTCGGGTGAATTTCATTTTTCGCGATGCCCGGAATCGGAATGGCGTGACGAGCTGCTCAAAATGAAGGCTGGCGGAGTCAGCCTCGTGACAACCTACATTTTTTGGATTCACCATGAGGAGGTCGAGGGAACATGGGATTGGACCGGCCAGCGCAACCTGCGAAAATTCATCGAGACATGCCGCGATGTTGGTCTGAACGTGCTGATGCGGATTGGCCCGTGGTGTCATGGCGAAGTGCGAAATGGCGGCTTCCCCAATTGGCTGCAAAATATGGGCGACGACAAGGTCTTTGAATTGCGCCGAGACAATCCCGGCTATCTCGGTTATGTGACGAAGCTTTACGGGCAAATCGGTCAGCAAACACAGGGACTTTTGTGGAAGGATGGTGGTCCCATCATCGCCATCCAACTGGAAAATGAATTCAGCGGGCCTACGCAGCACCTGATGTCGCTGAAACAAATCGCTCGCGCCGCCGGCATGGATCTGCCGCTCTATACCTGCACTGGTTGGGGCTCGGGCGGCGCTGCCCCATATGGCGAGATTGCACCATTCTCGGGTTCCTATGTGGACGGCTTTTGGGATCGCTCGCTGGCCGGAGGCGGTTATGGGGGCGTTCTCCGTTTCTCCGGGTCGCGGCGCGCCAGTGCGGCGGAGATGGGTGCCCTCGGCGGCGCTTCGGCTGCAACCAATACGGCTCCGCCAAGCGAGAGTGTGTATCCCGCCTTCACATGCGAACTCGGTGCCGGCATGATGTCGAGTTATCACCGGCGCGTCTTCATGGTCCCGGAGGATACCGAATCCCTGGCGCTGGCAAGACTCGGTTCCGGCGTCAATCTTTTGGGCTTCTACATGTATCACGGCGGCCAGAATCCCGATGGAAAACTGACATACCTGAACGAAACGCAGGCCACCGGATACTGGAACGATCTGCCGGTCAAAAATTACGACTTCCAGGCCCCCATCGGCGAATACGGTCAGGAACGCGAGCATTACCACTGGTTGCGTCTTCTCGGCTTGTTTCTGAAAGACTTCGGACCCGGGCTTTCCGGAATGACGCCACAAATGCCTACCGCGCGTGGTTCACTCAACTGGGCCGCGCGCTCCGATGGCGACAGCGGTTACCTCTTCGTGAGCCATTATCAGCATCTGGCTCTGCAACCCGATCAACAAAACATCCAGTTCCAAATCAAGCTCGCCAGCGGTGACATCACAGTGCCATCCGCGCCGGTCACAGTTCCCTACAACACCCGCTTCTTCTGGCCGCTCAACCTGGATATTGGCGGAGTAAAGCTAATCTCTGCCTCCGCCCAACCGATCACTCAGCTCGATGATCGGAATACGCGCTACACCGTATTCAAACAAACCGCCGCGATCCCCGCGGAGTTTGTCTTCGACGCTGCATCCGTCACGGTCGATTCTTCAACTGGAAAAATCTCCACAGAGAACTCGCGGATTCATGTGCGCAATGTCCAGCCCGGTCAGGGCGCGGCCATCCGGCTGCACGGAAAAGACGGGAAAAAGCACGTCGTCATTCTGCTCGACGAGGCAACGTCGCTGGACCTATGGAAAGGCGAGTGGCATGGGCAGGAACGCCTCTTCCTGACCCACGCGAATTTACTGCTCGATGGTTCCACCCTGCGCCTGCGCACGGAAAGCCCGCGGAATCCGGACGTCTGTTCCGTCGCCATCTTCCCCGCCCCGGCGAGCCTCACGGATGGCAACGGCAATGTGCCTGCGAAGGACGACGGTCTGTTCCGCCGCTTCTCGCCGCGACTCGCGCCAGTTGCGTCATTACAGGCCATCGTTGAACCAGTGCAGCCCGCAGGCCCGGCCCGTACGATTCCGATTGCCCCATCAGTCCCCACTCGCAAGCAAGGAATGGCGATGCAGCCAGAGGATGCGGATTTCGCCCAGGCGGCCGTTTGGCGGGTGAAGCTTCCCACCGGCGTTGCCGCCAGCCGCGACCTCTGTCTACGCGTGCGCTACACCGGCGACGTCATCCGCGCTTACCACGGCGAGAGATTGCTCGACGACGATTTCTACAACGGACGGCCCTTTGAAATCGGCCTGCGCCGCTACGGCCCCTCCATATATCAGGACGGTCTGCTGCTGAAGATTCTGCCGCTGCGTGAAGATGCGCCCATTTACATCACTGATCGTTCCAGGCTCAAATTCGACGACACCCACACCGCACTTAGCCTCGAAGGCGTCGATGTTATCGAGACGCGTGAAGTCATCCTGATAACGGCAAATAATCAAACTTGAATTCATCCTTCAATAGCCCATTTTCCCACGCGCAGAGGCATAGCTGCCACCCGCGACACCAGTTAGAACCGCTTGATCTCGATGCCCTGCTTGCGCAGCGCATAGCCCATCTGCCGTGGTGTCAGGCCAAGCAGCCGGGCCGCTTTTGCCTGCACCCATCCGGCCCGCTCCATGGCATCCACCAACCGCTCGCGCTCGCTAAAGTCGCCTTCGCTTGCACCCTCTCCGGATGTCCCTTCGTCCTGCTCCCCATTGCCCGGAACAGCGGCGGCACGCTCTGCCTCAGTCAACTCCGCCACTGGATGAGACCTGCTGCCTTCGCTCGTGGCCCGCACCCTGCTCATCGACTTGTTCATCGCCGCCGAACTGCTCTTGCTGCTCAGCTCGAAGTCCTCCGCCTGCAACACGGGGTTCTTGGTCAGCGCCGCGGTGCGCCGCACGCAGCTCTCCAGCTCGCGCACGTTGCCGGGAAACTCGCACGCCGTCAGTGCCTCCATGGCCCGCGGCGAGATGCTCAGCGAGACCCCATGCTCCTTGTTGAAGCGCTTCACAAACTCGCGCGCCAGCAGCGGTATGTCCTCCCGCCGCTCCCGCAGAGCCGGAAGAAAGATCGGCACCACGCTGATGCGATAGTAAAGGTCGGATCGGAAGTCGCCCGAGATCACCGCCGCCTCCAGGTTCCGGTTGGTCGCCGTCACCAGCCGCACATCCACCTTGATGGTGTGATTGCCGCCCACGCGCTCGAACTCCCCCTCCTGTAGCACCCTCAGCAGCTTGGCCTGGAATGTCGTCGAGATCTCGCCAATCTCATCCAGAAACAGCGTGCCGCCGTCCGCCATCTCGAAGCGCCCCTTGCGCATTCCGATTGCCCCGGTGAACGCGCCCTTGTCGTGCCCAAACAGCTCCGACTCCAGCACCGACTCCGACAGCGCCGCGCAGTTCAACCGGATATACGGCATCTCCTTGCGCGGAGAGTACTCATGGATCGCCCGCGCAAACAGCTCCTTGCCCGTCCCCGACTCGCCGCACAGCAGCACCGGCAGGTTGCATCGCGCCACCAGTTGCACCTTCTCCGTCACCTCGAGGATCGCCGCGCTCTTTCCAATGATCCACGAAATCCCCTCATGCTTTGCCGCGTTCTTCTGTTCCAGCTCCTGCTCCAGCCGGTTGCGTTCTTCCATCAAACGCTCGCGGTCGCGCTCCACCATGGTCTGCAGCGCCACCGTCTGCCCCACCAGGTTGGCAATCATCGTCAAGTAGCGCACATCTTCGTCCAGCGTTCCGGGCGATGACTGGCTCCCCACCCGCTCAATCGTGATCGTCCCGATCGTGCGGCTCTCGCCCTTGATCGGCACGCCCACAAACGACCGCACCACCGCCGCATCCTCGGCCTTCAGTTCACTCCACTCCGCGAACAGTGGGCTTCGCGCCACATCGCGCACCACCAGAGGCATCCCGGAGACCACAATCTGACCCACCGCCTGCTCCGGCAGCCGTTCAAAGTGCTCTCTCGCCTCGGCCTCGTTCCAACCCGCGCCCACCACGGTCGTCGTCCGGTCCTCTTCGTCCAGCAGGGCAATCAGTCCGCCGCTCATGTCCATAAAGCTATGCAGCAGGTTCACCACGCCGGAGAGCGCCGTCTCCAGCCGCGCCGGCCGCGTCAGCATCTTCGATATCTCATAGATGCCCATCAGCGCCGCATGAGTGCGCGCCGACGCCGGCTCAATCGCTTCATGGCGCACGCTGCTCTCGGTTTCATTCGACGCTCGCAAGCTGACGTTCTCCATCTCCCTCTACTCTACCCCCAACCCCTTATCCCTCAAGCAGCAGCAGCCGCGCCGGGTCCAATTTTATTTGCCACGGCTGCGGTCGCTCCATCAGCTCCCGCCACACATCTTTACCTAAATCCACCTGCAAATGCGCTGGCTCATCTCCCTGTGCTGGCGCGTGCAACCGCAGATAGAGGGTCATCTCGTGCGGCGCCTCGCTGGTGCCCACCAGCCAGCATGGAAATGTATTCTCGCCCGCCGCGCCTGGCGCATTGTCTGCGTCTCCCACAATCGCAATCTGGTGCGAGCGCACGCCAACGTGGGTCAATCCTTTGGGAACAGCACAATCCGTCCGTAGCTCGCATCCCCACGCATCCACCGCGATCCGCTCCACGCCAACCCTCCGCGCCGCCACAATGTTCTTGCACCCGGTCAACCGCGCCGCCGCCACCGTACGCGGCCGCTCGAAGAGTTCCTGCTTCGGCCCGCTCGCAATCACCTGTCCGCCGTCCAGCACCACCAGCTCGCTGCAGAACCGGAACGCCTCCTCCATGTCGTGCGTCACAAACAGCACCGCTCCCTTGTACTCCGCCAGCGTCTCGCGCAACTGCTCCTCGGTCCTGCGCCGCAGGTGCGGGTCCAGCGCAGCGAACGGCTCATCCAGCAGCAGCGCATCCGGCTCAATCGCCATGCACCGCGCAATCGCCACTCGTTGCCTCTGCCCACCCGAAATCTCCCCCGGCATACGCTCCGCCAGCTCCGCAATGTGCATCCGTTCCAGATGCCGCGCCACCACGCGGCGCCGTTCCTCTACTCCCAGCCCACTCAACCCGAAGCCCACATTCTCCTCCACCGTCATATGCGGAAACAGAGCGTAGTCCTGAAACACAATCCCGATCCCGCGCCGCGCCGAGCGCACATTCTCTCCCGTCTCGCTGTCGAACAGCACCCGCCCATTCAGCACAATCCGCCCGCCATCCGGCTCCACCACGCCCGCAATCAGACGCAGCGTCATCGTCTTTCCCGCACCCGACGCGCCCAGAATTCCCACCGCGCCGCGCCCCGTGCTCATCCGCACCGAAAGTGTGAACCGCTCCAGCCGCTTCTCCAGATCAACCTCCAGCGCGGACAAAGTCGCGTCCTCCCCGTCCCGCAGTCCAACCACGCGAGGCACCACAGGAAGCACCCCAATCTCGGCCTGCGCCGTCGGCCCAACCTCCGCGCGCTCCCTCTTGCGCACCGCCTTGCTCTCCCGGTTCAGCAGCCGGATCATCCCCAGCGAGATCGCCACAATCAGCGCCACCCACACTGCGGCCAGCCGCGGCTCGCCGTCCTCCACCGCCGAAAAAATCGCAATCGGCATCGTCTGCGTGCGTCCGGGAATGTTCCCCGCCAGCATCAGCGTCGCGCCAAACTCGCCCATCGCGCGCGCAAACGCCAGCACCGTTCCTGCCACCACTCCCGGCCCCGCCAGAGGAAACAGCACCCGCCGAAACACTCTCCACTCCGACGCCCCCAGCGTCCGCGCAGCCTGCAACAGCGTAGGATTTACCTGCTCGAACGCACCCAGCGCCGTCCGGTACATCAGCGGAAACGCGACCACCGTCGCCGCAATCACCGTCGCTGGCCACGAAAACACAATCGTGATCCCAACCCGTTCCAGCGCAGCACCCAGCAAACTGCGCCGTCCAAACAGAAGCAGCAGGAAAAAACCCACCACCGTAGGCGGCAACACCAGGGGAAGCGTCAACAGCCCGTCAATCCATCCCCTCAAGCTGAAGGTCCGCCAACCCCATCCCCATATGCGCGACCCGTCCTGCGCCTGCGCCCGGTACATCCACCACGCCGCCAGCAGCCCAAGAAAAAAAGTCGCCACCGTGGCCGCGCACGTCGTCGCAACCGAAAGGATCAGCGGCGATGCGTCGATCGGCACTCTCATCATGAAGCCATGGTAAATCCATGCTTCCCGAAGATCGCCGCCGCCGCCGGACTCCGCAGGTACTCGACAAACTGCTGCGCAGCCCCACTCTCACGCCCCGCTCCCACCACAGCCACCGGATAGACAATCGCCTCATGCGTCCCCTCCGCCGCCGTCGCAACAATCCGCACCCGAGCGTCATTCTGCGCATCCGTCGCATACACCAACCCCGCGTCGGCGTTGCCCGTCTCCACATACGTCAGTACCTGGCGCACGTCCTTTGCCAGCACAATCTTCCCCTTCACCCGCTCGTAGAGCTTCAGCGCCGTCAGCGTCTCCTCGCCGTACTGCCCGGCCGGAACGCTTCCCGGATCCCCCAGCGCAATCTGCCGAACCGTCTTGTCTGTCAGCCCCGCAAACCCCTGCAACCCCGAGTCCCGCGGCGCAATCAGCACCATCTTGTTGCTCAACAGATCGTGCCTTGTCCCCGCCACGATCAGCCCCTTCGCTTGCAACTCGTCCATCGGCCCGGCTGCCGCCGCCAGAAACACATCCACCGGCGCCCCCTGCTCGATCTCCCGCGCCAGCACGCCCGATCCGCCAAAGTTATTGCGAAAGTCGACGCTCGCATGGCTCTGCCGGTACTGCGCCTCAATCTCGCCGATCGTCTCCGTCAGGCTCGCCGCAACCGAGATCGTCAGCGTCGTCCGTGCTGGCCCGCGGCAAGCTCCCAGCGCAAGCACTCCAACAGACAAGCCCGCCAACACACATTGCGCCGCACGAACCATAGGCCGTCTCCGCAACCAGCAACCACCAACTACTTCTTCCCCGGCTTGCCCCCTGCCATCTTGTAAACCTCGCTCCCAGCCAGCAAATATCCCCCGACCCCGTAGTTGAAGCTCGACGATGGCTTGAACAGGTCCGGTGCCGAGCCGGTCTGCTGGATGTCGCCCAGCCGCCCGTCCGCGTAGATGTGCGCCAGCATTCCAGCCCATGCCTTCGTCACCACCGGCGTATACACCTTGCGGTCGAGCAGTCCGTTATTGATCCCCCACGCAATGCCGAACGTCATCAGCGCCGAGCCCGAAATCTCCGGCTGGTCGTACGCCGCCGGGTCCAGCATTCCCGACCGCCACAGTCCGTCCGGCCCCTGGATCTTCGCCACCGCGGCGGCAATCTCCTTCAGTTGCGTCTCGTACATCGCGCGCGCCGGATCGTCCTTCGGCAGGTATTCCAGCGTCCGCGCCAGCCCCGCCATCACCCATCCCTCGCCGCGCGACCAGAATATTTTCTGCCCATTCTTCTCCGTCTTCGGGATGAAGCTCGCGTCCCTCGCGTACAAGTGCGCCTGCGTGTCGTACAACTGCTGCGATGTCTTCGCCCACTCCTCATCCAGATACGCAATGTACTTCTTGTCTCCGGTCGCCGCGTACAGCCGGGCCCAGGCCGGCGGCGCCATGAACAGAGCATCGCACCACCACCACTCGATCCTTCGCCCCGTCCCCAGTTCCACCCGCGGCTTCGCCAGTATCCCGTCGAAGATGGCCTGCGTCGGAGCCAGCTCCTCGGGCTTCTTGTCCATCAGATACAGCTCCAGATAGGTCTGCGCCAGGCTGTGCTGGTTCGCGTCCGACTCCGTTTTGCTCAACTCCCAGTTGTACGTCTTGCCCATATCTCGCATCACGTTCGCGTACGTGGGATCGCCCAGCGACTCCGACGCCGCCATCAGCCCGCTGTACAGCGCGCCCCACGTCCATATCCGCCCATCGAGTTGGCGTGTCCGGTCGAACACCGCGAAGTACTCCTGCGACTGGGCAAGCTGCCAATCCGCCACCTTGCGCATCGCCGCCGCCACCGCCTTCGGCTTCAACTTCGGCGAAAGGTCCGTCGCCAGCGGGCCCGGATCGTCCGGCACGCTGCCAAACTTCCGCGTAATCCCGCCTGTAATCGCTCCCTGGCGCCGCCCTGCTGCGTCCATCGGCGCACTCCCCGCGCCGCTTCTCTGCTGCGAAGCCGTCTGCCCTGCCAGCGCCATCTTCAGCATCTCGCTGCCTGCCATCAAAAATCCGCCGACCCCATAGTTGTAACTCGCCGAAGCCTTGAACGCCGCCGGCTCCGCGCCGGTCTGCTGAATGTCGCCCAGCCGTCCGTCCGCGTAGATGTGCTGTAGCATTCCAGCCCACGCCTTCGTCACCACCGGCCCATACACCGCGCGGTCGAGAATCCCGTTGTTGATCCCCCACGCCATGCCAAACGTAATCAACCCCGACCCCGATATCTCCGGCTGGTCGTACGCCGCCGGGTCCAGCAGCCCCGCGCGCCACAGTCCATCCGGCCCCTGGATCTTGGCCAGCGCCGCCGCCATCTCCTTCAACTGCGTCTCATACTTCGCCCGCGCCGGATCGTCCTTCGGCAGATACTCCAGCGTCCGCGCCAGCCCTCCCATCACCCAGCCCTCGCCGCGCGACCAGAACATCTTCTGCCCGTTCTTCTCGATCTTTGGGATGTACGTCGCGTCACGCGAATAGAGGTGCGCCTGCGTGTCGTACAGCAGTTGCGAAGTCTTGGCCCACTCCTCGTCCAGATACGCAATGTACTTCCTGTCACCGGTTGCCGCATACATCCGAGCCCACACCGGCGGCCCCATGAACAGCGCGTCGCACCACCACCATGTGATCCTCCGCTGCGCCCCCATCTCCGGGCGCGGTGCGGCCAGAATTCCGTCCAGCGCCGCCTGGATCGTCGCAATCTGCTCCGGCCTCTTGTCCTTC
>Ga0187851_10002598_pt1 | contig 15805 bp, 10 predicted proteins | sample June2016WEW_6_10_FD_132997 | JGI IMG/M metagenome (GOLD analysis project Ga0187851, IMG submission 132997) | Peatland microbial communities from SPRUCE experiment site at the Marcell Experimental Forest, Minnesota, USA - June2016WEW_6_10 | ecosystem: Environmental > Terrestrial > Soil >...
GAGCTCACCCCGCACACCAGTTGGATGATCGGCAACAGCCCCAGGAGCGACATCAATCCCGCGCTCGCCGCCGGCCTGCACGCGGTGTTCCTCCTTCATAAGGACACCTGGGTGCTCGAGCATGCCACACTCGACGCTGCGCCGGCCGGCCAACACCTCATCGAACTCGACTCCTTCGCCAAGCTGGCAACTCTTTTCTAGCCTAGCTTGACGCACTCTACGCTGGTGGATATCATCTGCTAGATTTGCGGGCCATTCCCGGCACCCGCCTCTTCGCATTCTGATCCAACCATGTCATGTCAGGGAGTTTTGTTCGTGTTGACTCCACGCATCGTAGCCTGCCTTGGTCTGCTTGCCTATTTGCCGCTCACTCAGGCGCAAACCCCACCTACGGCCTACACCATCATGCAAAAGGGCAATTCGCCCGACGCGGTAACCGCTATCTATCGCAGCGGCTCAAAGGTTCTCGCCATCGTCAACGAGCCTGCCCAGGGATCTACGCCTGCCATGCGGATTTACAACCTCTACGACCTCGCCGCCGGCGTCAACTACACCTGGAGTCCCGACACCCTCCCCATCCCGTGCAGCTCCGGAACCTTCTCGGGCGACTGGGGCGACCCCTTCGCCCTGACCACCGACGTGAAGAAAGACATCGCCGATGGCGAAGTGAAACTCGCAGGCTCGGAGACCATCAATGGAATTCCTACGCAGATCTACGCCGGCTCGAATGCCCAGGCATCCGAAAGGGTGTGGTTCGATCAGAGGGATGGCCTCGTCATCCGGGCCCAGCTTGCGGGGGCGGGTGCTCCAGAGATGACCCTCGTCGACATCACCAAGGTCTCGTTCGAACCGCCAGATCCGATGCTCTTTGTCTTGCCGCCCGCGTGTGCAGGCCAGAAGCCGCCGCGGACCGCCGCCCAACTCATTACCGACGAAACCGGTGACGACCCGGCTAACTTCGTCAACGGAATCTATGGCCCCGGCTCGGCGACTTCGTGCAACGCAGTGCTGCGCGTCGTGCAGGCCAAAACGATGACACCCATCAAGAACATCCAGGTGGCCATCGACACCCAGTACAACCAGAAGGATCCGAACCCGCCGCAGTACACCTTCGGCGTGGCCGACAGTGGCTCTGAGACGTTCTCGGGCGGTCATTTGCATCAGATCACGACCGGAATCCACGACGGAATGGTGAGTCTCGGCACGCTTCCGTCCTATTTCAACCTCGTTGTCAACGTAGTGGAACCTGGCCACTCCGGTGGTGTGGGACTGGTTTATCGCCAGTGCTTCGCGCCCACGACGGTGCTGCTCTACGTAGTAAAGGATATGGGCCAGCCGACGGAGAGCGCCGATTTGCTGTGGGTGAAGGCCGGGAAATTCGCGGTTCCGCCGGTACATTAGGAAGCGGATGAGACGCACTTAGTGGCCGATCCTCCAGTGCAACACGCCCGCGACCCCGATAGGATGCGCGCCGTACAGGGGTAGGAGCCGGGAGGGAGTCGTATAAAGCGTCACCTGCGCGCCGATTTCAACTGCACTCCAATCGTTGTGCCAGATTCGGTGTGCGTAGCCGCCTGTGTAAGCTTGCACGCGACCCACGACGCTTTCCTCGGGCGGCGCTGACGGACCGAGCAGATCCGTCGTCCGGTCATCATTCTCGATGCGCGTCCAGAGCGATTGCCGGGCCTGCAGGCGCGCTTCAACCTCCAACAGGTAGCCGTTCGCTTTCACATCGGTACCCACGGTGTGATTGCGTCCCCAGATTCCCGTCGCATCCATCTCCACCGATGACCAGGTGTGATGCATGTTTACCGATGCGGTCTGCCGCAGAACATCCTCCTGTGGGTGCAGCATTTCCGGTGAATGCAGACGCCCAAGTGAATATTGCGCAATCCAATCGTGCGCCAGATCTGCCGTGAGACGCGCCGACCACGAGTCGATTGCGCCGGCTTCGATCGTCCATCGGTTCTCACCCGGCTCGCGGCCATGGAATCCAGAAGCCTCAATCCGCGCCCGGCCCCAGGTCACGCCGCCTGTCACCACATCGTAGGCAATATGCGTCGAATCCTGCAGATGATGCGCCAAGGGCGCCAACGGATCGCTTTCGGCGCTTGAGCGGTGCGGAAAAGCGACCGGGCCCAACGCGGGATCGCCCACCGGCGCCGCGTACAAGGTCAACAATCCACTCTTTCCCAGTTTTTGGTCGTAGATTGCGGCCAACTCCATGAACAAGTCGTGCGGATGCTGGCCGTCGACGATCGCTTTACCAAAAGCCGTCTCGCCCTGTTGAAAAAGTTCTGGATAATAGCGCCCGGTAATGGTGGCGGGTTCCAGGCTGAGCATGCTCACAAAGGTCCATTGGCCATGCGCTGTTGGACGCTGCGCCATGGGCATGACCCAGTTCACGCTGAAGAGCTTGTCGCGGCCGCGTGGACCAGTTTGCTGTTGTTCGGCCACGCTCACTTCACCATGCAACATCTTCATCCATTCGCCGCTCATGTGCATGAGCATCGGCGGCGCACTCGAATCCGGCTCCAGGCTTGTACCGGACGCACTGTGCCGCAGCACGTTGTCTCTGAGCGTTGCTGCGGAGCCATGCATCTGCATCTGGCCGCGTGCATACATGGGCGTACACACCAACAGCGCGATCGCACACCAATCCTTCATTTCAACCTCCGCGGGGAATTACGCTTGTATCGAAGTAGGTGGTCGCGATGGCGAGCGCTACGCGCCCACCTTGGTGCACACCTGCGCTTCTGCGCGCGGGTGCGTGTCAGTTTCGAAATGCAGCTGGAGGGTGGGAGAAGCGATCAGATACGCAATACGAGGCGGGGCGGGCTTTGCGGCAAAGAAACCGAGAGAACAGCCACGGCCCTGCGGAGTATTTCCGATGCTTCTTCGCCAGCAACAAGCAGCCGGCAGGCCGTAAATGACCTGACGACGGGTTCTTCGCTTCGACTCGGCAAAGCCATTGCGCTCGCCGGCATGCAGCAGACGGTATGCAGGGCGGTACGGGCGGGGACGCAGCAGAAGCCGGCGGAACCATGCGCCGCCAGCGCGCAGCAAGCCGCGCAATGGACCGGCGCCAGGCTCACGGCCAACGCCACGAACATCGCGAAGAGCGCCACACGCTGCATGACCCGATTCTACCCGGCGTGTCCTCCGTCTTGCCGGGTCACGTCCCGTCGTTATGAGAAACTGAAGGAGCAGAAGCTCTTCGGGGCGCACGCGTGTGTGCCCTAAATTCACGCTTCAAACCAAGTTGAACCGCCGCACGCGGCTGTCTCCGCAGCCTCGGCTCGCGCGCAGACCCCACAACCGTGGGTTCGCCCGCAATAAGCTGAAAGCTGAGAGTCGAAAGCTAATAGCTCAGAGCAATGATCAGCGTCAGCAATGTCAGCATGCGCTACGGCGCAAAAATCCTTTTCGAAGACGTGTCCACCACATTCACGCCGGGCCGCCGCTACGGCCTGACCGGGCCGAACGGTTCAGGCAAATCCACTTTCATGAAGATTCTGACCGGCGAACTGGAGCCGCAAAAGGGCACGGTCGTTCGCCCGCGCAAGCTGGGCGTATTGCGCCAGGATCAGTTCGCTTTCGACGCGTACCGCGTGATCGACACGGTCATCATGGGCAATGCGCCGCTATGGGCTGCGCTCGACGAACGCGACCGCATCTATGCCAAGCCGGAAATGACGGACGCGGACGGCATGCGCCTCGGCGAGCTCGAAGGCACGATCGGCGACGAAGATGGTTATACCGCGGAAAGCGACGCTGCCGTGCTACTCGACGGCCTCGACATCCCCGAGCCGCTGCACGAGCGCAAGATGGGCGAGCTGCAGGGCGGGCAAAAGGTGCGGGTGCTGCTGGCGCAGGCGCTCTTTGGCAAGCCGCAGGCGCTGCTGCTCGACGAGCCCACCAATTACCTCGACCTCGACTCGATTCACTGGCTGCAGGACTTCCTGACCAGTTACGACGGCACGCTCATCGCCATCTCGCACGATCGCCATTTTCTCAACTCCGTCACCACGCATACCGCCGACATCGATTATCAGACGATCATCACCTACACCGGCGGCTACGACGACATGGTGATGGCCAAGACGCAGATACGCACCCGGCTTGAGTCAGAAATTGTGCAGCGGGAGAAGAAGATCGCTCAGCTCAACGAGTTCATCGCGCGGTTTGCAGCGGGCACGCGCTCGTCGCAGGTCACCAGCCGCCGCAAGGAGGTAGAGCGGCTGCAAACCAACGAGCTGGCCCGATCGAACATCCAACGCCCCTACATCAAATTCGACCAGGTGCGGCCCAGCGGCAAGCACGTGCTGGAATTCAAGCACCTGACAAAGTATTACGGCGATCTGAAAGTGATTGAAGGATTTACGGCGAATATTTTACGCGGCGAAAAGATCTGCCTGATGGGGCGCAACGGTGCCGGCAAGACCACCCTGCTTAAAAGCCTCCTGGCCAATTATCCGGGTCTCTCCGACCGCGGGTTCACGCTCGATTCGGGAGCGGTCTTCTGGGGTCATGAAGCGCAGGTCGGCTACTTTCCGCAGGACGTTGGATCGACGATCGAGCACGGCTCGACAGTGGCCGAATGGCTGCACCAATGGAAACCCGACGCCCACATGGAAGATATCCGCGGCATCCTCGGCCAAATGCTCTTTTCGGGCGAAGAAGGCTCCAAGCCGACCAAGGCGCTCTCCGGCGGCGAGCAGGCGCGTCTGGCCTTCTGCAAGCTCATCCTCACCAAGCCGAACATTCTCATCCTCGACGAACCAACTAATCACCTCGATCTCGAGGCCATCAACGCCCTGAATATCGCGCTGCAGCGCTATGAGGGAACAGTCCTGCTGGTCACCCACGATCACGACCTCATCGACGAGGTCGCCTCGCGCCTATGGATTTTTCACGATGGCGGCATCGAAGACTTTCAGGGCCCCTACGAGGAGTGGAAGGGTAAGCACAGCTAACGCGTACGCCAAAGTCGCCTGTTTCGCCGCCATCAAAAGGGCCTTTCAGGCGACCACCGCGAATCGCTTCCCGCCCAACCTCTTCCTGTGCCACAGCATCCAACCGAAGAATGCCGCGATCCCGCGTCGTGGCGGCGCGCTGAGGAGGAAGAAAATTGTTATCGCCGGCCCGCAAAGCTGCGTTGCTTGGTCGGCCCGTTGAAGCAGCCGTCGTCGTGGCAGGCGGCAGCAACCCCCTAGCCTCAACCCTACCCAACGCAGCGATCGATCAGGTATCGCATCGTTCAAATCCTGCTTCCGATTTGGCGCAACGAGCCGCCCTCGCGAACGAAGAACGGCTGCGCCTTGCGGAATCTGCGGGGCACATCGGTACCTGGGAATGGGAACCCGAGCAACAGACGCAAGTTTTGTCTCCCGAACTCGGCCGCATCTTCGGCATCGGCGTCAACGACACCGACCGCACACGAAAATGGGCGGCCCGCGTCTGGCCTGAAGACTGGGCCAAGGTGCAGTGCCTCATGCAACAAGGCGCTGAAACGGGAGAAATGGAGTTTGAATACCGCTACCTTCACCCCGATCTGGGCCTGCGCTGGCTTTTCTGCAAGGGGTCTCGTTTCCACAATGAGCCTCGCCTGTTTGGCATCGTGCAGGATGTCACCGCACGCAAGGCGGCTGAGGAGGCATCGCAACGGCTTGTCGCCATCGTCGAATCGTCCGATGACGCCATCGTCAGCAAAGATCTGAAGGGTGTGGTTACCAGCTGGAATCCCGGCGCGGAAAGGATCTTTGGCTTTACGGCACAGGAGATGATCGGACGCCCGATCACTACAATCATTCCCCCCGAATTACGCGATGAGGAGACCAGGATCCTCGCCGCTATCGCGCGCGGCGACCGCATCGAGCACTTTGAAACCGTGCGTGTCAAGAAGAACAGCGATCTGGTCGATGTTTCGCTGACGGTCTCTCCGGTGAAGGATGAGGCGGGCCGCATCATTGGCGCGGCTAAAATCGCTCGCGACATCTCGCTGCGGAAAAAAGCCGAGCGCACGCTTCTGGTGAATGAAAGACTGGCGGCGGTGGGCCGCCTTGCGGCAACTGTCGCTCACGAGATCAACAACCCTCTTGAAGCGGTCACCAATCTGGTCTATCTGGCCAAGGCGGCAAGCCCTCCCGGCGAAACCTTCAACTTCCTCACTGCCGCCGAAGAGCAGTTGGCCTCTGTCTCTCACCTAACCCGGCAGACTCTGGGTTTCTATCGCGAAACGGGGGGTGCGCGACGCATGCAGCCCAGTCAAGTCGTCTCGTCTTTGCTTTCGGTCTTCGCCGCCAAAGCCCAAAACAAACGCATTCAACTCCAGCAGGACATCAACAGTGACCTGGAAATCGACGCTGTGCCCGACGAGATTCGGCAGGTGGTGGCAAATCTGGTCAGCAATAGTATCGATGCCGTCCACGGGCCGGGCCGCATTCGAATTCGCATCTCTTCAAGCCGGCATTGGGCAAATGGAATGGAGTCGGGCGTTCGCATCACTGTCGCCGACACAGGATCGGGAATCCCGCCCGAAATTCGACCCAGGGTCTTCGAGCCGTTCTTCACGACCAAGCGCGATATAGGCACGGGGCTCGGCCTCTGGGTCTGCAAGAGCATCGTCGACAATCATCACGGAACAATCCGGATTCGAAGCTCCACCATGCAGGGCAGCTCCTGGACGGCAGTTTCCATCTTTCTTCCCCTGAATCAACCTGAGGAAGCGGCGGCCTGAAGCGACACCCAGCTTCAGAGGTCTGCTAAACCATTGGGGCGCGCGGCAGCGCTCAGCTAAAAGCTGAATCTTCCGGTCAGCTCTAGGCTACGCGGTCCGGCGCCCTCTGCCGTTTGCAGCCCGGTGATCGATCCGAAGCCCGCAGAATCCGCCTGCATGTTCGGTGGCTCGTAGTTGCGGTGGTTGAAGACGTTCGCCGCCTCGACGCTGAAGCGGAAGCCGGTTTGCTCGCCGAGTGTGATGGCCTTCATGAGCGAAAGCGAGAAGTTGGCCGTGCCGGGGCCGACTACGCCGCCCACAGGTGCGTTGCCAAAGCGCCCAATGCCGATCTGGTTCGGCGTCCCGTAGTTGACGGCAAGATTCTGGTAGGGGAAAGCTGCCGGATTCAGCCATTGCGTCGTTGTCCGGTTCCCGGCGAATAGTGGGACGTTTTTCAGTTGGTCGGTGCGCGCCTCGCCCACTGTGGTCAGGATGTTGGTGTTTGCCGGATCGACAGACTGCTCGAACGGCGTGAGGAACGGGCCGGATTGGAGCACCGTTACACCCGCCAGCTGCCATCCACCGGCCAGCGCGTTGGCCGGACCCGTAGTCAGCCATCGTTGCCCTTTGCCGAAAGGCAGATTGTAGAGATAAGTGGCCAGAAAACGATGGCGCCGATCGTAGACGACGTTGCCATAGTCGAGGCCGGGATGAAAGCGGTCGGTCACGAAGCTGCCGCCTGCCACGGCAAAGGCAGTAGGCGCGATCCCCCCCGCATTCGATAGGTCGCGGGTAAAGTCGTAGCTGGCGTCGAAGGTAAGCGATCGGCCGCTGCGCTTCGATACCTCGACCGTGCCGCTCGAGTAATTGCTGAAGTCGGCATTCTCCACGCTTTGAATCACGCTCCAGTCCGGATAGGGCACGTTGCCCTGAACCGCCGCGTATCCCAGCGTATTTGCCGGAACCTGATTCAGGTCCTCCATCGCCTCGAGATTCTGCCCGTGGCTGCCGGAGTAGGACAACCGCATTCCGATGCTGTGCCCAAGATCCTGCTCCAGCGTCAGGTTCCACTGCTGCACCGTGGGATAGATGTAATGAATGGGAAACGCGTAGTAGAAGCCGCCGCTCCCGCCGCCGCCGGCCCCTAGAGGGTTGAAGGGATTCTGACCGGCAGAGTTGGGGAATGAAAGCAATGGCGTCACTCCATCGGACGCGTAATCCTGATAGTAGGTGGGCACATAGCTGGCGGCGACGGCCCAGCCTGCAACCAGCGAGAATCCCAGCGGTGTCTCAATAAACCGTCCCCAGCCGCCACGGACGACTGTGGTGTCTTTCCCAAATAGCCGCCAGGCAAAGCCGAGCCGCGGCCCAAAGTCAGTTCGGTCGGTAAAGCGTAGCGTTGACGGAATGCCCGCCTGCGACGCAGTCAGGATTGGCGTGGGCGCGATGCCGTCGCGGAACGCCTGTGATGCGTTGTTACTTGCCTCCATATTCGGGACGACGACGGCGCCGTTTACCTGGGTCAAGCCGTCCGTGCCGATTCCCGCCCAGTTGGGTAAGAACGTGGCCGTGTTCCCGTTCATGTCGTGTACGGGCGGATGCAGCTCGTAGCGCAGACCTAGATTCAAGGTTAGGCTGTTGGAGACCTTCCAGTCGTCTTGCGCAAAAACGGCATAGGCGTAGCCCAGCCCGCTCATCGTGGGGTCGTTGGTGGTGCTCACTTCGGTCCAGTCTGGGTAACCGAGCAGGAAAGCCGCATAGGGATCTCCGATGGTCTGAACGACAGTCGAGGAACTGTCGAAGACGTACCAGCCGGAACGGTAATTGCCGTAGACGTTGTCGTCGTGATCGGAGAGACGTCTGAAATCTGCGCCGAACTTGAAGGTATGATCGTGATGCACCCAGGTCACGTTGTCGAGTACTTGAATGACCTGGCCGCGCTGCGAACCGGGATTTCCCGCGCCCGTCGACATAAAGCCGTCGATGAGCACCTGTGGAGCCTCAGACCACAGCGTATCGGGCTGAGGAACGGTGGAAGCGAATCCTGTCTCTGCCAGCAGGTTCGATGTGGAGTAGCTCTGGGCTTCCGAGGTGTGCTGCGCATTGAAGCCGCCGCGAAACTCGTTCAGCAAGCCCGGATTGAAAACGAAGTTATGAGCGAAGGTCAACCCCTCGTCAATCTCGGGCGTGTTGTAGGCGCCTTGCAATGGGCTGCCGCCCTCAGCGCAGTAAGTGTACGTGCACGCCTGAGATGGCGCGGTCAGCACCTGGCGGTTCTTGTAGGAGTAGCGCGCGAAGACCGACTGGCGCGACGAAATCGTGCGGTCGAGGCGAACATCGCCCTGGTTAGCCGAGATGGGCGAAGGAAAGTTGATCTGGTAATTGTTCGCGTAGGAGCCTGCAGAGCCGTAATTCGGACCCGGAAACAGGTAATTGATCACGTTGGCCGCGACCGGTGTGACCGGCACGTTGGCCGGATCGATCGCGGTAACGCCATCGGGCTGGTAGATCGCGCTGACACCTTGTCCGGCGAGGTAATCCGTCAGATCGCCGCCGCGCATCGCAGACGAAGGCACACTCAGCAGCATCGGCGTCTGGCGTGGGAGCCGCAGGCCTTCGTAGCTGGCAAAAAAGAAATTGCGAACCGTTCCCGCAGATGCCCACGGCACCCGCAACGGCCCGCCCAGCGTGCCGCCAAAGTCATTCATGATGATGCGGGGCTTGGTTAGCGCGAAGGGGTTGTTGGAGTTGAAGACGGTATTTTCGTTGTTCTCAAAGAGCCCGCCGTGGAAATTGACGGTGCCTGCCTTGGAGACCGTGGTGATGTCGGCCACGCCGGAGAACTCGGCATTATTGTTCGACTCCGATACCCGAATCTCCTCGATCGAGTTAAACGACGGAAACATCTCGTTCACCGGACCGGAATACTCCACGCCGACTGAGGAGATGCCGTCGATGGTCACGCTGAGCAGAGCGGGCGTCGCGCCCATCACCTCCAGGTCGCCGCTGTCGTCGGTCTGCACGCCTGTTTCCGTCGTGAGCGTCGAAATAGGGCTGGTTGATCCGGTCGAGCGCGAGTAAATAGCCACAGGAAGGTCGACCAGTTCGTCGCCAAGTTTGGTTTCGGCCAGGTTTGACACGTCGGTGGTAATCACCGGCTCGGCGTTTTCTTTTACTTCGACAGTTTCGCTTTGCGCACCTGGCTTCAATGTGGCGTCAATGCGTCTCGTTTCGCGTGCCGCAATCGCAATCGATGGCAGCGATTCGGTCTCGAAGCCCGGCGCAGCAATCGTGATCTGGTACGATCCGATTTCGATATTGCGGAAGGCATAATTGCCGTCGGCATCGGCGGCGGCGATTTGCGAGGCTTTGGTGCCGGTGTTGAGCAGCGTGACTTGCGCATCCTGGACGAGAGCGCCGCTCGCGTCGCGCACGACCCCCAGGATGGATCCGAACGTGGATTGCGCCAAAACAGGAGCGGCGGCAAATGCCGCCAGACTCAGGATCGGAAGGATCTTCCACGCGAATCGACATCGGGGCTGTGCAGAGCAAGAGAGGCTTTCCATCTACCTACCTTCCGAGCCAATCGATGAGAAGGCAATCTTCGATCGCTGCTGGTGAATTTCGAAATTTACATTAATGTAATACCTGCAAGGCTTTCCCGGACTTCTCTCTACGGATTTATTGTGGAAAACGAACTGTCGCTGCCACTGGCCTTCGGGTGAAGGCGGGCGGGCCGGTGCGGAGTTCTCGATCCCAAGCCGATTGGCCAAGGTAGCATGGTGAAACATGGCAAGGCTGGGCGCATTCTGTTTTCCGGGGACCGGACACTTGAACCCACTGGCCGCGCTGGCCCGCCGCCTGCAGCAGCGCGGGCACTCGGTTGTTCTCTTCGGTGTCGCCGATGTGGAGTCCCGCGTGAAAGCGGCGGGGCTGGACTTCTGCTGCATCGGCCAGAGCGACTACCCGTTGGGAACCCTTCAGAAACTGGACCAGCGATTGGGCGAGATGACGGGCATCCAGGCCCTCCGGTTCACGATGGAGATGGTGCGCAACACCGCGCGGATGGTGCTTCGCGACGGCCCTCAGGCGGTTCGCAGCGCCAACGTCGATGCCTTATTGATCGATGAAGCAGACATGGCCATCAACGTTGCTGAATACCTTGGCTTGCCCTTCATATCGCTGGCGCTGATTCCGCCCATGGTGAGAGACAATCGGTATCCACCCTTTTACTTTGGCTGGTCGGGAAGCCAGCGCTGGTGGAGTCGCCTGCGCAACGAGATTGCCATTCGTGTGCTCACTCGCGTGGCGGCGCCGATCTTTGCCGCAGTTAACGAATATCGCCTGGCGTGGGGACTAAGCCCACGCAAGGTTCCGGGCGAGGGACTTTCAAAGCTCGCGCAGATTGCGCAGTTGCCGCGAGCGCTTGAGTTTGACATCGAACCTCTGCCTCCGCACCTCTATTACACCGGGCCGTTTGTCGACGCCTCCCAGCGGCCCGCAGTGGACTTTCCGTGGGACCGGCTGGACGGCAGGCCGCTAGTCTACGCTTCTCTGGGCACACTGCAAAACTACTCGCAAAAGATATTTCGGCTCATCGCCGATGCCTGTGCGAGCTTCGATATTCAACTCGTGCTGTCTCTTGGCGGCGGCCTCAAACGAGAGCGGCTGGGCGACCTCAGCGGCGATCCACTGGTAGTGAATTACGCTCCGCAGTTGGAAATCGTCAAGCGAGCGTCAGTGGTGATCACGCATGCCGGGATAAACACGGTTCTGGAATCGCTGGCTGAGGGCGTTCCGCTGGTGTGCATACCGTTGGGCAACGATCAGCCGGGGGTTGCGGCACGCGTCCGAGCGCACGGAGCAGGGGTGGTCGTGCCCTCGCGCAGGGTCAATGCGAAACGCCTGCGTTCTGCGGTGCGATCAGTCCTCGAGGATGAATCGTATCGATCGGCGGCGCGCAAGATACAGGCTGCCATGTCCGGGATCGACGGGCCTGGATTGGCTGCCGACATTGTCGAGAACGTGCTGAAGATAGGGTCTGGAGCTCGCGCACAGACCGCTGCGAGCTAGATGCACCCGAAGACTGCAGATTGCCTCGCGAAGAACATCGCGTCTGCTGCCCTTGGGATCGATTGCAAAAAAGGTACTCACGGCCAGCCGCTTTCGAGCGCGCCGGCAAGTTTGCGAATCACGCAGATCTCACATGCTCTTGAACCCTGAAGATTCGGTAGACCTGGGATCGCGGCGGAAGGTCTGGCCGAGCTATGTGCTGATCTCCGCCCTCACCACGGCCGCCACCGGGGTATTGCTGTTCTGCCCCTGCGATCTTCCCAGCCACAATCGGAGCGCCTTTCCCCTGATTGCTCTCTCGGCTGTCTTCGGCCTCGCGGCTGCAGCGGTCGTCTATCGTCACCTGCAACGGTACACCGGGATCACTGTTCTTCTCAGAGCCTTCTATGCGGCCGCGATCGTCGCTTTGGCAGTCTATTTCGAGTTCAACTTTGCAACGAACCTGATCGCGTGGCTGGCGCGCCCCCACTAGCCAGCGATACAGACAGAAGGCTCCCAGGAGGCGCATGACTCGCTTGGCGATCCCTCATCGCTGCTCGACAGCTCAAGCTCCGAACTGGCGCAAGTGATGGTCGGCGTGCAGGTAACCCCAGCGCATCCATTCCTTCTCGGTCATGACCCCAAAGAAAGGATGCGGCTGCAATTCCGATGCGCGGGGCCGCATCGTAAACCGCTCCAGCAATCCCAGGAGTTCGCATTTGTCGCGTTCAAAGTCAGTGGGTCGTGATCCACCAACCTTCGCATCACATTCCGGCACCGTGGGCACGGCGTGCGGCCACTTGAAAGGGAGCCATAACGCCGCCCAGCGCATGAACTGACCCGAATACCCATTCTTGACTGGCTTCGCTGCCCTCTCGCCAATGGCCACGCGAAAGGCATCCGCCATATGGCAGATCGCCTGGGCGGCGGTCATCGTTCCCCATCGCCTCTGGCTCGCTGGGCCGACCACACCCAGACGCCGCACGATCTCCGCCCTGTCGTTCGCATTCAAGAGCGTTTTCATCGCTGCTCACAATTTGCTCTTATTTCGCGCTGGCCGGAGGCACAATCCCGTTCATCCGAAGATATTCGACCATTTGTCCGTAGTGGTCGAAGCAATGGGAGATACCAAAAGACGCTAGCGTGGCCCGTGTCTGAAATCCCGGCTCGGGCGATTTGATCACCTCGAACGCGTTTGCAGGCGTCAGGGTGGCAATCGCCTTGTGGCCAAACGCAAACGAGCCGGCGAGCGCGGCCACGACGTCATCCTTCTTGGTGAGCTTCAAAAGCGACTGCGGATCCACATCGGGCTTCAGTCCGCTAATGATGCCGTAGAAGAAGTAATTGGCCTCTGCCACATGCGTCACCTGTTGCGCAAACGTGCGCACCGTCGCAAACTCTGTGGTCTGTCCCGGGACAAAAATCGCGGCGCTGGGGGCGAAGCTGAATTTGTCGGCCGGCATCGCCTTCACCGCACTCATCATCTCGCTCTCAATCACGCTTAACTGCGAATCGAATGCCGCAGCCGGCGTGGCGATCGTACCGGCTGCAGGCCCGCTCGACGCGCCGCCCATCTGCGCTTGCGCAGCCAGCGATCCCAGGCTGAGCAAACAGAACAGTGCCGCCAATCGAATGTGCATCGCAAACCTCCACGTAAAGTTTCTCCTGTTAATGGAGCCTCAGGTTAGCAGGAAAAAGCCGGGCCCATTCAGTCACGAAGCCGTGCTGCTTCCTCGTACACCTTCACGTATTCGCTGGCCGGAGCGCTCCAACTGTAGTTCATCGCCATGCCATTGCGCATCAGGCGCAGCCAGCCGGTCTTGTCGTGGAAGGCTTCGATGGCGCGGTCGATCTCCTCCAGCAGATCCAATGGGTTGAAGCCGGCAAACTTGAAGCCGGTTCCAATTCCCTTCACCGGACCCCATTCCTCAACGGTGTCGTCCAACCCGCCTGTCGCACGAACGATGGGGACGGTTCCATATTTGAGCGAGTACATCTGATTGAGGCCAGAGGGCTCATAACGCGACGGCATCAGGAACATATCGGCGCCGGCTTCAATCTTGTGCGACAGCACTTCGTTATAGCCAAAGCGAACCGCGACGCTGGCCGGGTGCCGGAAGGCCCAGTCGCGAAACAAATTCTCATAATAGGGGTCGCCCGAGCCTAGCGCGGTGACCACTATATCGCGCTCAGCCAGTTTCTCCGCGATCTGAGCGACGATGTCGAAGCCCTTTTGTGTGGCGAGCCGCGAGACGATGCCGATAATCGGGGTGGTCTCTGCAACATTCTCCAGCTGGAAGGCATGAAGCAGATCGGCGCGGCAGACGCGCTTCCCTTCAAGATTCTCCCGCGTGTAATGTGCCGCCAAGTTGTGGTCGGTGGCCGGATCCCATTGAGCGTAGTCCACGCCGTTCAGAATTCCGTGCAGGTCGGCAGCACGCTTATGCAAAATGCCGTCCAGTTGCTCGCCGAACTCGGGGGTCTGAATCTCTTCGGCATATTTGCGGCTTACCGTTGTTAGCTTGTCGGAGAAGACCAAGCCACCTTTGAGGAAGTTGAAGTGATCAAACTGCTCCACTTTGTCCATGGTGAAGATATCCCATGGAAAGAGCAGCTGCTCGGTGGTAGTGGGCGGGAATGTGCCCTGGTAGGCAGCATTGTGGATGGTCAGAACAGTCGCCGCGCTGCTGAGCGCCCGGTCGGAAGCATAGGTGGTCCGCAGGTACACGGGAACCAACGCGGCCTGCCAGTCGTGTAGGTGGAAAACCTCGGGCACGCCTATCGATTTTGCCGACTCGATGACGGCGCGGCAAAACAGGCCAAAACGCTCGGCATTGTCGGTGTAGTCTGCTCCTTTCGGACCATAGAGCTCCTGCCGGTCGAATAATTCCGGGCATTCGATGAAGTAAAACTGGACTCCATCGCGCTCGCCGCCATCGACCACGCCGACAAAGCGGTTGTAGTAGCGGAACGGGATCGTGATGGAGCGCACCGCGTATTTGGGTTCAGCGTCGAGGAACTTGCGCACGCGCGTGTAGAGCGGGAGATAGACAGAAACCCGATGCCCGAGAGTGGTCAAGGCACGCGGCAATGCTCCGACCACATCAGCCAGCCCGCCGGTCTTGGCGAATGGCGTGCATTCAGACGCCGCAAAGGCGATCTGCATCTGTCTTTCTCCTCGTTCGCCCCAAAGCGAAAGTCTACTATGGCTGTCGACCCGGAATTTCGCGGCTGCCTTTCACGGCGAGCGCACGGCCCGCGTCTTGCCTGTCCTATGATGGGAAGGACGTATTCACAAAGAAGCAAGCCGGTACGAGCGGCGCCGCTAGCAATCAGGCTGCTCCAGGGTTTCGCCCATGAAAGAGAAAGTACTCTTTGTCTTCGCTGTTTGCCTCCTCGCATCGACGCTCGTTTTCGATGTACCCGCCGCCGCACAGGATTCCCCGGTTCATCCGCAATCGTTCGGCGTTGCCAACGGAAAGTTTCTGCTCGACGGCAAGCCGGTCCAGATCATTTCCGGCGAGATGCATTACCCCCGCATCCCCCGCGCCTATTGGCGCGACCGCTTTCGCATGGCCAAGGCGATGGGGCTGAATACTATCACCGCTTATGTCTTCTGGAACGAACACGAGCGCGAGCCCGGCGTCTACGACTTCAGCGGCCAGCGCGATGTGGCCGAATTTGTGCGCGAGGCGCAGAGCGAAGGATTGTACGTGATTCTCCGCCCCGGTCCTTACGTCTGTGCGGAGTGGGAATGGGGCGGTTACCCCGCGTGGCTGCTCAAAGATCACGGCATTGTGGTGCGCAGTGCCGATCCCAAGTTCATGGCGCCGGCGCGACGGTGGCTGCTACGGCTGGGCAAAGAGTTGGCGCCTCTGCAGGCCGGCAACGGCGGGCCGATCATCATGGTGCAGGTTGAGAATGAGTACGGATCGTTCGGCAACGACCAAGTCTACATGGAACAGATTCACCAGGCGCTGGTCGACGCAGGCTTTGACAAAGCCTTGCTCTACACGGCCGACGGACCCGAGCAGA
>Ga0187851_10002600_pt1 | contig 15799 bp, 14 predicted proteins | sample June2016WEW_6_10_FD_132997 | JGI IMG/M metagenome (GOLD analysis project Ga0187851, IMG submission 132997) | Peatland microbial communities from SPRUCE experiment site at the Marcell Experimental Forest, Minnesota, USA - June2016WEW_6_10 | ecosystem: Environmental > Terrestrial > Soil >...
AAACCAGCTTCATTCGCGCGGCCAGTTGCGGGTCGTTCCAGGTCACCGGTACGGCTTCGGTCTCGCTCACCTTGACGATGGGTGCGCGGTCCTCCGGAACGCCGGCGGCCAAAGCGATACCACGTGCCGTCCGCTCAATATCCGCCAGAATATGCTGGCGCACATCTTCATTGAACGCGCGAATGGTGAGCTGGAGGACCACTTCGTCAGGGATGATGTTGTGCTTGGAGCCACCGTGAATCGATCCCACGGTGACTACGGCGGGAGACTGCGGTGAGATCTGCCGGCTGACAATGGTCTGCAGCGCCATGATGAATTCCGCCGACATGACGATTGGGTCTTTCGTGGCTTCCGGGTGCGCGCCGTGTCCGCCGAGACCGCGAATGATTACATCAACCGAATTGGAGCTGGCGGCCAGTGGACCCGCCACCACGCCGACCTTGCCCGCTTCCATATCCGCCTCGTCATGCAGCGCGATGGCGAAATCGGGCTTCGGAATTCGCGAATATAGATTGTCGGCCAGCATTGCGCGCGCGCCGTCGATGGTCTCTTCCGAAGGCTGGCCCAGCATAATCAGCGTGCCGCTCCAGCGGTCTTTCAGATTGGCCAGCATCCACGCCGTGCCGAGAAACGACGTCATGTGCAGATCGTGTCCGCAGGCGTGCATCACACCGACTTCCTGCCCCGCGGCATTCCGAGTGTGAATCTGGCTCGCGTACGGCAGGCCTGTTTTTTCCTCGACGGGCAAAGCATCCAGCTCCGTGCGCACGAGCACCACCGGCCCGGGGCCGTTTATCAACACTCCCGCGATGCCGAACGCTGGAGAGCCGTCCGCATACTTTCCGATGTGCTCGGTCACCGCGTAGCCATCCTTGCGCAATTCGCCGGCGACGAACGCGGAGGTGTGTTCTTCGTGGTGCGACAGCTCGGGGTGGGCGTGCAGTTCCTTATAGATTGCCAGCAGCGACGGCACCTGCTGGTCCACTATCGGTTGCAGCTCGGCTCCGGTCGCGGCAAGCGCGAAGAAGACAGCAAACGTCAACAGGACAAGCAGTCTCGCAGTTCTCATAGGCGTCTCGGAGCAGCAAGTATAGCGCAGCGCCGTGCAATTCGGGACGCCCTTTACCTTTCCTTTGGAACGCGATCCCCGCCCCGCCCGTATAATCGAAGGACAGCAGGGCGCGCACGCTACAAAGGAGTCAGGAATGGGCCGGAAGCTTATCGTTGCACTATTGTTGCTTGCGTTCGCGGCATTCGCCGACGACGCCAAACCGAATTTCTCGGGCACCTGGAAGCTGAACGCCGCCAAGAGCGACTTTGGCCCCATGCCGCCGCCCGATAGCCGCACCGACACCATCGATCACAAGGAGCCTGTGGTGAAAGAGTCCGTCAGCATGGCCACCGGACAAGGCGACATGCAATGGGACGTCACTTACACCACCGACGGGAAAGATTCGAAGAACACCATCATGGGCAACGACATGGTCAGCAATGCCCACTGGGACGGCACGACGCTGGTGGTCGATTCGAAGGCCAACTTTGGTGGCAGCGATATGACCATCCACGGGACCATGGTCCTTTCCGGCGACGGAAAGGTCCTGACCCGCCAGGCTCATATCTCCGGCGCGATGGGTGAAGGCGATCAGAAGCTGGTATTCGACAAGCAGTAGTGCGGTGGCGTTACTCCCGCGAAGCGGGGAAGGTGCGGGAAATATGATCGTGCCAGGTGAGCGACTCCTCGTCGGCAAGCGCCCAGAACAAGCCCAGACCGGCCGCGAGGATGCTCACCCATCCCGAGAACAGGCGCAGGAAACGCTGCTGCCGGTCCGGCCTCCGTCCATCCAGATCAACGAGGTGAAGTTGCATCGCCCGCATGCCCGGGCTGTCGCCATTACCCAGGCACCACAGCAACCGGTAGAGCAGCACCATAATCGCCGCGGCGGCGACGTATACCGGCACGCTGTACTTACTGAAGATCACCTCGCCGCCGAAGCTGTACAGGGTTCCCACGAAAGCGCCCAGCGCGATCGCAACCACGGTGAAATCGATGAAAGCCGCGAGACTCCGATGCTCGAGCGACGCTACGCTGGCGTTGCAATAGATTACGCCTTCGCGGGCCGCGCGCGGCACTGCCGGCGTCATCGCCGCGGAGGTGAAATTCAGGCTCTGCTGGGTCTTTGGAACAGGCCGCCGGACTCGCGGGCGTGCCGTCTTTGGCACGTGCGGTTTTTCGCCCGCAACGAACGCGCTGAACGGCAGCACCGGCCCCATATCCTTCGTGCCGAACAGAGGGCGCTGATAGGAGGTTCCCGGCGCCAGTTTGGGAGACGGCGCGGCCATTCGTGCCTGAGGACGCGGCTGGGGAGCCTGTTCTTCCGCCAGTGCCGTGTGTGCATAAGGCGTGGCCTGATTGGCTGGAGCCGTGGCATAGTGCAACCGCCGTCCGCATCGCTGGCAGCGATGTTCGTCGTCCGAATTCCATGCGCGGCAATACAAGCAGTTCATCGCTCAATAACCGGGCTGCTCGTCCCTGCTTCTATCGACCAGCCCGTCCTGTTGCGCTACAGCAAGAACACGTGATACCGTTTGCGTTGAGCCCCTCGCAACAGCCTTGCATTCCCGGCGGGCAGAGAGGCCTACTGCACATTCCTATCACATTTGGACGAGGATGTCACGAACTTTATTGCAGTTGGCGACTTTTCCTCACCTTCCTCCTCAGTATTATCCTGGTAAGTGGTGCAGCCGCACAGACCTTTGAGCCGCCGCTGCCTGCTCCGCCCACGCCAGCCGAGACGAAACCAGGAGCCATCAACCCCAATGTCAAGCTGGCCATACCGCATCCGAACGCACCCGCGGAGGACGAGGTTCTCATTCATGCGGTGAGCCAGGAAATGGATTCCTCCTGGTATCACCTGAGGGGGCAGGCCCATATCGAAACCACCACCATGGCGCTCGATGCCGACGTGGTCGATTACAATCGCGACACCGGCGAAGCAACCGCCAACGGCCACGTCCGTTTTGTGAAGTTCACCTCCGGCGAGACGCTGAATTGCGATCACGCCACCTATAACGTCAACGACGAAACCGGCAAGTTCTATGTGGTCAACGGGACTTCACCCGCGAAAATCGAAACGAAGCCTGGCCTGCTGACCACCACCAACCCCTTTTATTTCCAAGCCAAATGGGCGGAGCGCGTCCAGGACCACTACATCCTGCATCAGGGATTCGTCACCGATTGCAAGGTTCCCAAGCCGTGGTGGACGTTCCGCGGGCGGACGTTTATCATCTATCCACATGAGAAGGCCAAAGGCTACCGAGCGGTCTTCTTCGTCCGCTGGGTGCCGCTGCTGTACATGCCCGTGTTCTACAAATCGCTCGCGCGAAACCCCCGCGAGAGTGGTTTCTTATCGCCGAATATTGGCAACAGCTCACAGTTCGGGCAAATGTTCGGAGTCGGCTACTACTGGGCAATTAGCCCCAGCGCGGACATTCAGTACCGAGCGCAGTATTTCACCGAAGCCGGCCTTGCCAGCACGTTTACGATGCGAGAGAAGTTCAAGCCCGGCACCGAGTTTTCGGTGATTGCGTATGGCATCGACGACCAGGGATCGCCGGGCCGCATCGCCGAACCCGGCTTTCAGGTCAACGCCAAAGGGCGGGCGGATCTGGGCGATGGCTGGTACGCCGGCGGCGAATTGAACTATTTGAGTTCGTACACATTCCGCCAGGAGTTTTCTCAATCGTTCACAGAGGGCATCCTCAACGAATCGCATTCCACCGGTTACGTGACCAAGCATGTCGATACCTGGGCGGTGAACATCGTCGCGGACCGTGTTCAGACGTTCGATTTCGTGCCAACGGAGCCCAACGACAATGTGGTCATCCGCCATTTGCCCGAAGGAGAGTTTCTGATGCGGGAAACGGAATTGCCCACCGCGTTTCCGCTCTATTTCTCGCTCGATGCGACTGCGGGTGCGATGGATCGTTCCGAGCCCTCGGTTCCCAACGAGGTCACCTTCACCACGCCGGTATTCGTCGACCGCGTCGATCTCTGGCCGCATCTCAGCACCAGTCTGCGGCTGGGCGATTTCACGTTCGCGCCCAGCTTCTCCCTGCGCGAGACCCAATACGGACAGAGTCTGAATGACGATCATTCGCTGGCGGGAAGAATGCTGCTGGTCAACTCGCGGCAATTCACGCTGGACATCGTGCCGCCTTCCCTCGCCCGGGTTTTTCAGACGCCTTCCTGGCTGGGGAAACAGATGAAGCACGTCATCGAACCGCGAGCCGAGTTCCGCTACGTGGGCGGCATTGGCTCGGAAGCATTGCGCGTGATCCGTTTCGACGATGCCGACCTGATGACCGATACGAAAGAGCTGGAGCTTTCAATCACCAACCGGCTTTACGTAAAGCGCAAGGACGACGGCGTGGACGAGATTCTGAGTTGGAAAATCAGCCAGGTCCGCTACTTCGATCCTACGTTCGGGGGCGCGGTGGTAGACGGCCAGCGCAACGTAATCTGGAGCACCATCTCACTGACGCCCTTCGCGTTTCTCGACGGGCCAAGGAGCTACTCGCCGGTGATCTCCCAGGTGCGATTCCAGAAAAAGATTGGAATCGATTGGGAAACCGATTACGATCCCCTGCACAGCGCTGTCGTGGCCAACGTCGTCAATGCCGACTACCGCTGGGAGCATTATTTTGTTTCCATCGGCCAGGCGCAGGTGCGGGACGATCCTCCCGACAGCCCGGTGACCATTCTCACGCCCACGTCCGGACAGTTCCGCGGCGTCATCGGCTACGGCGATTCCAACCGGCGCGGTCTCAACGCGGCGATGAGCTTCTATTACGACTACAAGATGGGCGCCCTTGAGTACCTGGCGGCCCAGACGGGCTACAACACCAACTGCTGCGGAATTAATATCCAATACCGGCGTCTGGATTTCGGTGGGCGCGATGAAACGCAAATCCTGGGGTCGTTTGGAATCGCCAACATCGGTTCGTTCGGCACATTGAAGCGCCAGGAACGGCTGTTCTGACGCACGCTGGGTAGCGGCGAAGCCGCGTTTTTTGACGATACGCCTCGCCCGCAAACGCGGTTTTTTGCGCGTATCGACTAACCGCGCCGCTCTGTTATACTTCGGGCAGTATCGTATGGGCGAGATCCGTCTTGGAGATGTAATCGACGATTTCTGCGTGAAGTGCAAACGATTGACCAACCACGCAATCGTTTCCATCGTGGGCGATCAGGCCGCCAAAGTCCGCTGCCGCACCTGCTATCACGACCACGATTACCGGCATGAGCAGGCGCCGCCCTCGAAAAAAGATCTGAAGAAACAGGAATTGTTCGATCAGGTGCTGTCCGGCGCCGCTGCCCCGGCGCCTCCCGTGGAAGAACCAGCCGGCAAGAAAAAAGCCAACGCGCGCAAAGCAGCCAGGTAAGCGTTTTTCATGAAGGTCACAATTATCGGAACCGGGTATGTCGGACTGACGACCGGCGTGTGCCTGGCATGGCTGGGTCATGAAGTAGCGTGCGTGGATACGGATAAATCCAAAGTTGAATTGCTGGAGCGCGGTATTCCTCCGATTTATGAACCATTCCTCGATCAGTTCATGGCGGAGGCGCGCGAGAGGATCCTGTTCACCACCAGCTACTCGGCGGCGGTCCCCGGTTCTCAGGTGATCTTCATCGCGGTGGGCACGCCGCCAGGGCCGGGCGGCAATCCGGACCTGCAGTATCTGCACGCGGCCGCCAGGGCGATCGGCCAATATTTCGATGGCGGATACGCGGTGGTGGTGAATAAATCCACGGTGCCCATTGGCAGCGGGAACTGGGTGGATGCTCTGGTGCGTGAATCGTACGAGGAGCACCACGGGCGTTCGGCGGATGGACAGTTCTCGATCGCCTCCAACCCGGAGTTCCTGCGCGAGGGAACGGCGCTCCACGACACTCTCTACGCGGACCGCGTCGTGGTCGGCTCCGACAACAGCCATTCGCTCGAAGTGCTGTATACCCTGTACCGGCCCATTCTCGACCAGACCTTCACGGCGCCCGTGTACCTTCCAAGGCCCGAGGATCTCGGAGCGGTGCCCTTGGTTTCCACCGATCTGGCGTCGGCTGAGCTGATCAAATACGCGGCGAATGCGTTTCTCGCGCTGAAGATCAGCTACATCAATGAAATCGGCCAGCTCGCCGAAAAAGTGGGCGCGGATATCACGCAGGTGGCGAAGGGGATTGGTCTTGATGCGCGCATTGGCAGCCGTTTTCTGCAGGCTGGTCTTGGCTGGGGCGGGTCCTGCTTCGGAAAGGATACGGCAGCCTTGGTTTCCACCGCCGCCGAATACGGGCTGGACATGCGCATTGTCGAAGCCGCCCGCATAGTCAACGTACGGCAGAGAGAACGCGTCGTCGATAAACTCCTCGCTGAACTGAAAATTCTGAAGGGCCGTACCATCGCGTTGCTGGGTCTCGCGTTCAAGCCGAACACCGACGACCTGCGCGAAGCGCCCGCGATCGAGATTGCCCGCAAGCTGCTGGAGCGCGGCTGCCGCGTGAAGGTGCATGACCCCGTGGCGCTCGAACGCTTTCGCCGGGAGCATCCGAATCTCGGTGTGGTCTGCTGCGAATCCGGTGAGCAAACCGCCGAGGGCGCCGATGCGGTGGTGCTGGTGACCGAGTGGCCGCAGTATCGCGAGATGAACTGGGAAGCAGTGGCGGCATCCATGCGGACGCGCATTGTGCTGGATGGACGCAACGTGCTGGACCGCACGCGGCTGGCACGCGCGGGATTCCACTACCTGAACCTGAACGGCGATGTTCATGCGCCCGCGGAAACTGCCGCGGTCCAGCTCTGACCTGGCTTCCTACGGAGCTGTCTGACGATAACTGGCAACGAGTTTCCCCGAGCCCTGTGGCGGTGTCAGGGCAATTCTGATGCGATGGCGCTTTCCGGCCACGAGTGACGGTGCGGGGCAATAACTCAGAACGTACCGAGTGTGCATTTCCGTCGCGACCAAAAGACCCAGACGCGTGAGAGCGTCGGGACGTTCAGGCCAGTAAAGTTCTCCCCCGGTCTCCTTCGTGAGCTTTTCCAGAAGGTGCGGACCTCCCGCTCTCTTCCGGGGATCGCAACCTGCCAGAGGAAGCGTTAAAGAGCCAATAGCAAACAACTGAACGTCGGAGCCCGTCAGGGATTTGCGGACATCACTCTCGGTCATGCGACTCGCGTTGTCGCCGCCGTCCGAGAACACCACAATTGCTCGTCGAAGGTTCCGGGCGTGTTGCAAATGTCGCAGGGCAAGGTCGATGGCGTCGAGCAGAGACGTGCGCCCCCGGGGTTGTGCATGCAGGGTTTGCTGAATGATCTTCTCCGAGTCGCCGGTGAACGGTACCGTCACTTGCGCGGTAGCGGCGAAATCGAGAAGAAACGCCTCGTCTCCGCGAACGTCGTCGCTGAGAAGCGACGCGACTCCATGCGCAATTGCCTCAAGGCGTGCCTGCATGCTGCCGCTGGTGTCGACAAGGACGCCGAAAGAAACGGGCCCATGTTCGACTGTGAGGCTGGCAATCCGCTGTTCGGTTCTGTCCTCAAACAAGCGGAAGTTCTCCTTGGTCAGGTTGGTGACCGGCGCGCCAAGCTCCGTGGTCACCAGTACTGGAACCGCTACCTGAGAAGCATCGGGGGCGGCGTCCGCGAAGCAGCACGCTGAATGGATGAGAAGAGCTGCCGGAACCATGGTCCGGAACATGGTTTCATTCTAAGACCCGCCCTGGGTGATGGGCAATCGCACCTCGTGAACTGCGCTGATTAGCGTGGGTATCGCGAGCGGACTGGGCGTGGTCACCCTTCCAGAATCACGTAAGCCAGCGCTTCGGTTGCCGTGTGCGTGAGCGAGAGGGCGATGTTCTTCACTCCAAGCGCCGACGCGAACCGGGCCGCCGCTCCGTGAAACATCAACGTAGGCTTCCCCGAGGAAAGATTGGCAACCTCGAAATCCTGCCAGCGTACGCCCCGCCGCCAACCGGTGCCGATGGCCTTCATTCCCGCTTCCTTCGCTGCAAAACGCGCCGCATAGCGCTCGTAGCGTCCAACGGGGCGCCGTTCGATATACGCGATCTCCGCTGGTGTAAAGACGCGTTCTATGAATCGTGTGCCGTACCTCTCGCAGGCGGCGCGAATGCGATCGACCTCGGCCAGATCCACGCCGCTCCCAACGATCACAATCCGGCTCCGGTGGAGGCCAGAGTTAAGCGGCCGTGCTTCACTCCTTTGGTACTCACCAGCGCGTCCGCGATGCGCTTCACTTCTCCCGCTTTGCCGCGCACAATCAAAACCTCAAGGCAATTGTCGTGATCCAGATGCACGTGCAGCGTCGAGAGTATGTGGTGAAAATGCGAGTGCTGAAAATCGGTGAGCTTTTCGTTGAGCATGCGGACATGGTGATCGTAAACCAACGTCACGGTGCCCACCACTTCGCTGTCGGGCTCCGTCCACGATTCTTCCACCAGTTCATCGCGAATCAGATCGCGGAAGGCTTCGGACCGGTTGGTATAGCCGCGGCGAGCGATGAGCTTGTCGAATTTGTCCAGCAGATCGGAATCGATGGCCACGCCAATCCGGCTGAGTTCACTCATTTGAATCCAGTGTAGGAGATCGGAAGGGCGGCCGAGTGTCCGCTAAGCCGGGACTTCACGGTTCGTGCCGAAGTCGTTTTGCAGCACCAGGGCGACCGTTCCGCGCAAGCGGTCCATGCCGTCGTTGCGGGAGGGGATCACCCGTGGCGCGCATCTTCCAGGCAGGGTGCTCGTCTGCATCTCTGATTCGATCACCGGACCAAAATGCTCCCAGGATTGCGTGAGATCACCGATGACGATGATCCGTTCCGGCGCGAGCCCGGCGACGATAGTGCGCAAGCCACGACCCAGATAATGGGCCATGCGGTTGAGGGCGGTCCTGGCTCGGGAGTCGCCCCGATCGGCGCGGCGCAGCAGATCCGCGAAGCTCAAATCTCCGGTCTTCGCAGCCGACTCGGAATAGTAGCGTAACGCGGCACGATTGGAAGCGAACATTTCCCAACACCCTCGCAGGCCGCAATTGCAGAGCGGCCCTTCGGGATCCAGCGAGACGTGGCCGAACTCGCCTGCCAAGCCGTGCTGGCCGCGTACCAGTTGCCCGTTGAGAAACAAGCCTGCGCCAATTCCCTCGGAGACAGTGATGACTACAAGGTTGCGGCACTCCACGTGATCGAACCAAACCGCCGCAAGGACGCACGCGTTTGCGGCATTTTCCAGTTCCACGGTGAGGCCGGTGGCGTTGGCGATAGGGGTACGCATGTCCAGCCCGGCCCACTTCAGATTCGGCGAGAACACAAGGCAATTCGTTCGTTCGTCGATGCGGCCTGGCACGCTGATACCGATCCCCTCGACCTTCCTTCCCCGGCAGCTTTCGACGACGCGCCGGATTCGCTCGATCAGTTCGGCCATGGCGACGCCAGGATCGGCCGGAGTAACCATCGTTTCCCGTGCACTGAACTTCCCATTGGCATCGGAAACGGCCACGGTAATCTGCGTGGGGCGCAGATCCACGCCGATGATGACGCGCTCATCGTTCAGGCGCAGGAAAGTGGGACGGCGGCCGCGCGGCAGGCGACCCGTTGGACCTTCCACCACCCATTGCTCCTCAATGAGCTGCTCGACGATCAGAGAGACCGTACTGCGTTGCAAGCCGGATACGCGGGCCAGATCGGCGCGCGAAATGGGATGGCGCAGGCGAATGAGGTTGAGGATAATGCGACGGTTGATATCGCGCGCTACTTCGCTCGATGCAGGGCGGATGCGTAACGATCTCACGGCCGCACGCTTGCCGGGTACGGAGTCGACGACAGGGCCGCCTTTAGTTATCCTGTTTCGCATCCTCGACCTGGCTGTTCCATGGTTACGGGGTGTGCTCGGCCGCGCGACGGATGAGAATCCGGCGGCCACACTCGTCCTCTCATAATATATGCCGTTGGCGGCGAAGCTTCCGTAAGAGTAGACTTCTGGTAGTGCGCCTCCGAATGCGCTTTCATGTAGAGTCGGCCCGCGCGCGAGATTGAGAGGAGACGGAGCATGGGAAGAAGAGGCGCCGCATCCCTTTGTTGGTGCGTTTTTGTTGGATTGCTGCTGGTTGCGAGCGCTCATGGCGCTCCATATGTAGATGACGCGGAGCCGATTGGGCCGACTGTTCCCATTGCCAGTGTCCTGCCGCAGTTCGTCTTTGGCGGTGGCTGGTACTCGGCGCTGTACTTCAGCAACTCCACCAACTCCGCTGTCACCTTCCAGGTCAGCTTTGTGAGCGATGCGGGAACCCCGCTCACTGTACCGTCGGTAGGTGGAACCTCCGCGCAGGTTAATATCGCCGCAAACGGCACGGCAGTCATTGAAGCGCCGAACGTTGGAAGCCTGTCGGAGGGGTACGCGGTGTTCACGTTACCGGCCGGGGTCTCCGGTTACGGCGTCTTCCGGCAGAGCGCGCCCGGCAGGCCCGATCAGGAAGCGGTGGTTCCGCTTTCGAGTACGGCCGACATTTCGAACTCAATGACCTGGGACGACACCACTCTGGTGACCGCAGTGGCCATGGTGAATCCAAGCCCCGCCGCTGCCACCGGAACGATCACGCTGTGGGATGAGAGGGGCAACAAGCTTGGGACTTCTCCGATCAGCCTGCCGCCCAATAGCAAGGCGGCAGCGACATTGCGAAGCCTGCCCGGCCTGAGCGCGATGGTCGGGCTTCGCGGCTCGGCTCAGTTTTCTGTAACAACGGGGAACATCGCAGTGCTGGGGCTTCGTTTCGACGGCGCAGCCTTCACTTCCATACCGACGTCGGTGGACCCGGTCGCTTCGGCCTCAAGCGCCAGTGTACTTCCGCAATTCGCGTTCGGCGGAGGCTGGTATTCGGCGCTGTATTTCACAAACTTCACCGGCGCGCAGGTTTCGTTCCTGGTAAACTTCGTCAGCGGGACGGGAACCCCTCTGACGGTGCCTTCCGTTGGCGAATCGTCGGTGGACGTGGACATTCCGGCCAACGGAACGGCTGTCATCGAAGCGCCCAACATGGGAGATCTCGTTGAGGGATACGCGGCCTTCACGCTCCCGGCTGGAGTCTCCGGTTATGGCGTCTTCCGGCAAAGCGTTCCTGGCAAGCCCGATCAGGAAGCCGTGGTGCCGCTATCGAGCGCGAGCGCCACTGTAAATGATCTGACGTGGGATGACACCACTCTGGTGACTGCCGTTGCCATGGTCAACCCGAGCCACACGGCCGCCAGCGGAACCATCACCCTGTGGGATCAGAACGGCAACAAGATCGGGACTTCGCCCATCAGTTTGCCGCCCAACAGCAAAACGGCGGCGACGTTGCGTAGTTTGCCCGGCCTCAGCAGCATGGTGGGGACGTTAGGCTCCGCGCAGTTTTCGGTGACCACCGGAAACATCGCGGTGCTGGGGCTTCGCTTCAAGGGCGTGGCATTCACGTCGATCCCGACCACTGCAAGCGCGGCTGTGCCCGAGCGCGAGCTGGCGCAAACGGGCCTCGCGATCGGGCTGGCATCCACGGTGCTGCAGAGTCAGTTCGAGATTATTCTCACAATGATTGGCGGCGATACTCCGTGCACGCAAATCCAGGGAGGCGGCAGCGTGAACCAGGGCGCGGCGGGGGTGACCGTGTACTTCGATAACGGCTGCACCCGACCTTATATTTCGACCGGCCCCAATACGACCCTCAACTCGAATAATGGCGCGGCCGTGGTCTCGGAGACCGCCACCTATTACGGACTCAACGGGGCCGCCATTGGAACAATTGCGCTCAACGAGACAGCCGTGATCGGCGACAGTTCGACGAATCTGTACGGTCTGGGAATCTTCACGCCGGCCAGCGGCGCCAGGACGCCCGTTCAGCTTGGCGTTTATTGTGTGTTCAGCCCCAGCAATCCGGTCCCCTGTGCCGGTGGAATTGCGCAGGATTTTCCAGCTCTCGGGCTGGCGATCGGGGCGGTGACTCCGCTTAGTCTGACGGTTGGTACTACGGTTACGGCTCCGGTGCCGTTCATCGGCGGCGGCACCGCGGTGACTGGTCCCCTCGGCTCGCTCACGCTGACCAATCCGAATCCGACCTCGCTGGTCGTTCAGGGTGGCACCGCCTTTGCGACGACCACGGCCAGCGGCAGCTCCGGAGCGTTCGAGCTGTTTCCGCCCACTCCCACTTCATGGACACTAACCGACACGGCCCATGACGAGGAATTCCAGATCGCCCTGGCCAGCAATACCACGCGCGAACTGAACATAACCATCTTCCAGGTGAGCACAAACGCAACCCTGGCAACGGGTAAGATCGATCAGTCGGGGTCGGGAACGATTACATATTCGGACGGGACCATGGCGGCAATCACCAACTGGACATTGTCGGACTGAGATACCCGGCCTAAGGTAAAACACCTATATCAGCGGCGACCCGGCCTGCCGAATTAGCAGGTATGAGGCTTGCCTTCTTCACCCTCGCGATTTTGACCCTGGCACTCGTCGCGGCTCCTTCGGTATCCGCACAGGGCGCCATGCCCAGCTACTCCAGTTTCACGGAACCGGCCGAGTTCACCGACGTGAGCTGCCTCGCCGACGCCGACAGCAAACCGGCTCAAGGCTTGTTGAGCTTCGACGCGCTTAGCCAGGTGCGGTGCAAGGGCGCTGACGGTGCGGGATTCACCATTCCATACACGTCGGTAACCAGGCTGGTCTTCCATGAAAACGAGAAGACCGACACCACCAGCCGCTTCAGTTTCCACGACCTGTTGCCGTCCCGGGACAAGCTGAAGACGGCTCTCACCACCGAGCGCTACCTGACCATCTACTACAAGGACACGGAAGGGCACACGCGGTCGGCCGTGGTTCGCATAGACACGAAGAGCTGGCAAATGGTGTTGGCGGTCGCCGAGAACAAGACCGGTCTGACGGTGCAGGAGAACGATAAAGGCACCAACTGGAACTGGACCGGCGCCTGGTAACGGGCTGTTTCGTCCAGTAACGCCCGGCGCAGTTCGCAATAAGCCCGCGCCGTTAGCCATATGATGGAGCGATGAGGTTTGTCCTCGCTCTGATTCTTATGGCGCTGCCTGTAGCCGCTCAGGTGCAGATCACGGCTGGTTCCGAGAAGATCGCTGTTGAGATCGACGGCAAGCCTTTCACCGATTTCTACATTGCCGGCCCCGATGTAACCAAGCCTTATCTGCATCCGCTTCGCGCCGCAACGGGCACGTACGTCACGCGCATGTGGCCCATGCAGGACGTCCCTGAAGAGCAGGGCACCACTAAAGATCACAAGCATCAGCGCGGGCTGTGGCTCGCTCATGAAGGCGTGAACGGAATCGACTTCTGGAATAACGAGGCTTCCTACACCACGCCGAATCGTGGCCGAATCGTCCTGCGAAGTCTCGGTGCCATCACCAGCGGTAAAGAGAAGGGAACGCTGACGGTGACATTCGACTGGGTGAATCCAACCGGTGACACGCTGGTCCGCGAGGACCGCGTAATGACGTTTTACTCCAACCCCGCGCTCCGCACGATCGATCTCGATGTCACCCTGACGGCCCTGCGCGACGTAACGTTCGGCGACAAGAAAGACGGTTTCTTCGGAATTCGCCTGCGGCCTGCACTGCAGGAGGACACTGGGACGGGACGCATCGTCAACGCGGATGGGCTGGCGAGTGAAAAGCAATTATGGGGCAAGACATCGGACTGGTGCGATTATTCCGGCCAAATCGCCAGCGAGAAGGTGGGCATCGCGATTTTCGACCATCCGGAGAATCCTCGGCATCCGCCTCGCTGGCACGCACGCGCTTATGGACTGTTTGCGGAAAATCCGTTCGGCCTCGCGGTGTTCACCGGGGATACCTCCCAGAACGGTGCTATGACGGTGGCATCCGGCCAGCACCTTCGTTTTCGCTATCGTGTGATTATTCACCCCGGCGATGCGGTGTCGGCCGGAATCGCAGACCTGTGGAAGCAGTATGTTGCCGCTCTGCAATAGTGGGAACGAATCGCCGGCATCCGCCGTCTTTGCGCTCATGAGCGTCTTCGGAAAACTCGTGCTCCTGGCGGTGGTGCTTGTCCCCCTGGCTCTCTTTGCGGCACCCAAGCCGGATTTCACTGGCACCTGGAAGCTGAATCTCGACGAGTCAGACCTCGGTGGCGCCCCGATCACCGCCCTGACCGTTCAGATCCGACACAAGGATCCGGAATTCAAGTACACCGCCAAGGCCACGGTGGATGGGCAGGATTTCGACGAATCGGAGACATTCACCACCGACGGCAAGCCTGGTAGGGATTCCCGTGGCGGCACCATGACTGCTCATTGGGACGGCGCGGTACTAGTGAGCGACGACACCGGTCCTGATGGGAATCTGGCGTACACTTCACGGATGACCCTCTCCGAAGATGGAAAAACCTGCACCCGCGATTACGTACCGGCTGACGATCAGACGCCCAAACGCCACGAGGTCTACGAGAAGCAGTAGGGAGTCTGATCGGGCTTCCCCGGCGTTGCGCGATTTTGCCGAGAACTGCGGGGCCAAGGGGACACTACACTACCGTCGTCTATGAAGGTTAAGCGTGCCTTCGCTGGAGGAATGTGCGCTTTTTTCGTGTTGGCCGTGGCGGTCGATGTAAAGAACGAGGTCACACAACCTGCCCAGGGCAGGCAAGAACAGGGCGGGCCTGACTGCGATTGGCACAAAAACCGGCACAAACGCCCACTCCGATGCAAAACCCATAGATTTCCATCATTTGTTTGTAATTACTTACAAGTCTCGTAACGTATGCTGGCAGCAGGCTGTCAACCTGCCGGCCCATCCGATAGCCAGCAGCAATGAAGGTGAGAGACGCGATCCGTCTTGTCGAATCCGATGGATGGAAACTGGCGCGAACCCGCGGCAGCCACCGGCAGTACCACCACCCCACCAAGCCCGGAACACTCACCGTTGCCGGGCATCCGTCCTGGGATCTCGACCCAAAGACACAGGCGTCATACTGAAACAGGCGGGCCTGAAATGAACAGATACACGGTGTTGTTTGAACAGACGTCAACTGGGTACAGCGCGCATGTGCCTGACCTTCCCGGCTGCATTGCGGCTGGCGAAACGCTGGATGAAACGCGCCGGTTGATCCGGGAGGCAATCGAGTTCCATTTGGAAGGCATGCGGCTGCACGGCGAGCCGATCCCCCAGCCCACTACAAGGGGCGAGGAAGTTGAGATTTCGGCCCGTTAAACCAGCCACTTGCGCCGCCGCTTACGGCTCCCCTACAATAAAACCGTCGCCTGCTATATTAGAGAGACGGCACGCCGGTGTACTGTCCTCCCGGTTAATCCCTCGTTATCCATACGAATGATGCTGTTGGGGGGCGGGCCTGCGCTTTGGACAGGTGGCCGAGTGGTTAATGGCAGCAGGCTGTAAACCTGCCGCTCCTTGCGAGCTACGGAGGTTCGAATCCTCCCCTGTCCACCAAGAGAGTTCGCAAGGGCCGATGTAGCTCAGTTGGTAGAGCGCGTCCTTGGTAAGGACGAGGTCACCAGTTCAATCCTGGTCATCGGCTCCAGATTTTCAGAGCCGGTCCGGGGGTCACCGGGCAGGCACTATTCCGACAGGCAGGTTCCAGAATGGCGAAGGAAAAATTCGATCGCAGCAAGCCGCACGTAAACATCGGGACGATCGGGCACATCGATCACGGGAAGACGACTTTGACGGCGGCGATCACCAAGGTGCTGGGCAAGCATAA
>Ga0187851_10002604_pt1 | contig 15792 bp, 15 predicted proteins | sample June2016WEW_6_10_FD_132997 | JGI IMG/M metagenome (GOLD analysis project Ga0187851, IMG submission 132997) | Peatland microbial communities from SPRUCE experiment site at the Marcell Experimental Forest, Minnesota, USA - June2016WEW_6_10 | ecosystem: Environmental > Terrestrial > Soil >...
CCCTGAGTCTCGGGGTCGCCGCGCCCCCAAAGCGGACCTGAAGGATGAATATCGAAGGCCTGCAGGCGGCGCAGGAGCTCGTCATCGATCGTGGTCACCGGAAAGTGGCTGCTGCTGCCCTCGAGGCTTGCGAGATCGCCCGGTTTGAGCGACGACCAGTCTCCTGCCTGTACGCGCCGCCCCAGCACTGCATTGAAGATGAGCGCGCGCGCGGCCGACAGTGCGAATCCGCGCTCCGCGCGTCCGCCAGGCGCCGTCCCGCTCTGCATCCACTGAGCCGCGCGATCCAGATTGAATCCGTCGCGTCCGAAGCGCTGCGGGCCGAAGTAGTTGGGCGCGCCGTGGGCGCGCAGCGCCGCAAGTTTCGATTCAAGCTCCTCCCGGGACCAGGTCACCTTGCGCAGACGGATTCGGAAACGGTTGCCGGCGAGCGCGCCACGCTTCAATTTGCGCGAGTTCGCGTGCACGTCGAGCACCCTGAATTCGTCGGTGCGTACGCCGCTCCAGAATGCTGAGGGATGAGGCCGTGCCGGCACGCTGAACCACTGCGAGGCGATCGCGTGACGATCTTTCAATCCGGCGTATCCCACTTCGTTGACCGGGAAGCCTCCGAGTCGCGCAATCTCGGCGGCCACCCAGCGCGTGTTGGCAGCGCGCTTCTCGACATGCAACAGGAAATGCGGACCGTCTCCCGATGGGACGAACGACAGCTGTTCCTCGACGCGGAAGTCCTCGGGCTCCGACCGCAATTGCGCGGCCGCGAGCGGCGTGCCGTGCGCGCGCGGCGGCGACAGCGCGGCCCGCGTCCAGGATTCGGACCGTCGGCCGTGAATACTCAAGACGAGCTATCGAGCATGCTCGAGCAGGACGGACGCGAGCGCGGCCAGTCCTTCGCCTCGCCCGATGAAACCCAGGCGCTCGGTGGTCGTGGCCTTGACGTTGATGAACTGGGCCTCGACCCCCAAATCGGCCGCGAGATTCGCGGCAATGGCGGCGCGATGCGCCGCGATGCGCGGCGCCTCCGCCAGCACGGTCAGGTCCGCATTGACCAGCCTGAATCCCGCCGCCTGCATCATCTGCGCCACGGTGCGCAGGAAAACGCGGCTGTCCGCACCCCGGTAGCGTGGATCCGAATCCGGGAAATGCCGGCCGATATCGCCCTCGCCCAAACTGCCGAGCACCGCGTCGCAAAGCGCGTGAATGATGACGTCGCCGTCCGAGTGCGCCACGACCCCGCGGCCGTAAGGAATCCGGACCCCGCCGAGCATCACGTGATCGCCCTCGCCGAATGCATGAACGTCGAAACCTTGGCCTATTCTCATCGCACCGCCTCTCCCGTGGCCCTGAGGATTTGCGCCGCGACCGCGAGGTCCTCGGCACGCGTCACTTTGATGTTGAATGGCGAACCTTGCACCAGGCGGGGGCGCACGCCAAGTCGCTCCATGGCCTGCGCCTCGTCGGTGACGGTGATCCCCTGACGCACCGCCTCCGCCAGGGCGTGCTCGAGCTCCCCAAGAGCGAACACCTGCGGCGTCAACGCGCGCCAAAGCCCGGTCCGATCCACCGTCTCGCTCACCAGCCCGCCGCTCTCGCGCTTGACCGTGTCGACGATCGGTGCTGCGAGCACCGCGCCCGCGGCGCCCTCATCCAACGCGGCAATCAACGCGCGCACGTCGGCGCCGTCCAGGCAGGGCCTCGCGGCGTCGTGCACCAGCACCCAGTCATCGGGGGACGCTCGAGTTTGCAGCGCTCGCAAGCCGTTCAGCACCGACTCCTGGCGGCTCGCACCACCGACCGCATGCAGCAGTTTCGTTCGCACACCGACGGCATCGCTCGGCCGGCCGATGGCTGCCGCCAGCGCCGGCCAGCGCATATCGTCGGCGGCCACCGCCACGACCACCTTCTCGATGCGCGGTTCCTGCATCAGCGCGCGCAGCGACCACTCGATCACGGTGGCGCCGAGGAGCGGCGCGTATTGTTTGGGAGATCCTTTCGCGGATGGGTCGAATCGCGCCCCGCGGCCTGCAGCAGGCACGACGGCGAAGACGCGGCGCGCCGGGACCGCCGGAGTCACTCTGAACCCACGGGAATCACTCGGCGCGAGCGGTGATGGGAGCGGACGGAGCGGCGACCGCCGTCGCCGGCGTGACGACCTGATAGAACGTCTCGCTATTGCCCACCATGCCGAGCTCGCTCCGTGCGCGCTCTTCCAGCGCAGCGAGGCCGACCTTCAGATCAGTGACTTCGGCGAGCAACTGGCCGTTTCGCTCACGCTGCTCGGCGTTGGCAGCGGTCTGCGCCTCGATCGCCTGGTTCAAGCGCCAGATTTCGCGCATTCCCTGGTCGGAAACCCACAGCCGGTACTGCAGCAGGACCAGACACACACCCAGGATGACTACTAAAATCCTCATGAGGACAGTAGCTTAGCATGAGTTCTTAAGAAACTGGAACCGAAAGTGCATTGCGGCCGGCATAAGACGCCTTGCCGCCGAGCTCACCCTCGATTCGCAACAGCTGGTTGTACTTGGCAATGCGGTCCGAACGCGACATCGATCCGGTCTTGATTTGCGTCGCCGTGGTGCCCACCGCGATGTCCGCGATGGTTGCATCTTCGGTCTCTCCCGAGCGATGGGAGATGATGGCCGCGTACTTCGCCTTCGCGGCCATGTCGATGGCCGCGAACGTCTCGGTCAAAGTACCGATTTGATTCGGCTTGATGAGAATGGCGTTCGCGATCTTCTTCGCGATCCCTTGCGCGAATATTTTCGTGTTGGTGACGAAAATATCATCGCCGACGAGTTGCAGCTTGCTGCCGAGTTTCTGCGTGAGCACGGACCAGCCCTCCCAGTCACCCTCGCTCATGCCGTCCTCGATGGTGACGATGGGATATTTCGCGGCGAGCGATGCGAGATAATCGGCGAACTCGCTGGAATTGAACTTGCGTCCTTCCGACGCGAGATCGTACACGCCGTCCTTGTAAAGCTCATTGCTGGCCACATCCAACCCGAGATAGACGTCCCGGCCGGCGCGGTATCCCGCCTTGTCGATGGCCTCCAGGATGGTGGTGAGCGCCGCCTCGTTGGACGGCAGATCGGGAGCAAAGCCGCCCTCATCGCCCACCGCGGTATTCAAGCCCTTGGCGTGCAGCACCTTCTTCAAGGAATGAAACACTTCGGCGCCGTAGCGCACCGCCTCCGCGAGCGAAGGAGCTCCGAGCGGCAGGATCATGAACTCCTGAATATCGACGCTGTTATCGGCGTGCGCGCCGCCGTTGATGATGTTCATCATCGGCACCGGCATGACGAAATCCGATGCGCCGCGCGACAGATGCCGGTATAGCGGTACGTTGCGGTCGCGGGCTGCGGCGTGTGCGGCGGCCAGAGACACCGCCAGGATCGCGTTCGCGCCGAGCTTCGATTTGTTCTCGGTGCCGTCCGCCGCGATCAACTTGGCGTCGAGGCCGGCCTGGTCGGCGGGATCGAGTCCCACCACGACATTGCGCAGCGTCCCATTGACGTGATCCACGGCTTTGCGCACGCCCTTGCCGCCGAATCGCTTCGCATCGCCGTCGCGCAGTTCCACCGCCTCGCGCGATCCCGTGGAGGCTCCCGACGGTACCAAGGCGCGGCCCATCGCGCCGGTATCGAGCACAATATCGGCCTCGACGGTGGGATTGCCGCGCGAATCGATGATTTCACGGCCCCGAACTTCCACGATGCGGCTCATAACAAAGACTCCTCGAACGGTTTCTTTTTGACGGCGATATCCAGGTCCACCAGGGTGTAGAGAAGCGAGGCCATCCGGTCCAGCGGCCATGCGTTGGGACCGTCGGACTTGGCATTTGCCGGATCCGGGTGGGTCTCCATGAACAGGCCGGCGACGCCCGCCGCGATCGCCGCGCGCGCGAGCACCGGCACGAACTCGCGCTGTCCGCCCGAGGCGTTGCCCTGCCCTCCCGGCAATTGAACGGAATGGGTGGCATCGAACACCACCGGGCAACCGGTGGAGCGCATCACGGCAAGCGAGCGCATGTCCGACACCAGATTGTTGTAGCCGAAGGAAAATCCGCGCTCGCACACCATGATTTGCGTGTTGCCCGTGGAACGGGCCTTGTCGACCACGTTCTGCATCTCCCACGGACTCAAGAACTGGCCCTTCTTGATGTTCACGGGCTTCCCTTGGGACGAGACGCCGACGATGAAATTCGTCTGCCGGCAGAGAAACGCCGGGGTCTGCAGCACGTCGACGACCTCCGCGACTTCGGCGAGCGGGGTATCCTCGTGCACGTCCGTGAGCACGGGCACGCCCACCTGCTTTCGCACCTGGGCAAGCGCCTTGAGGCCCGCCTCGATGCCGGGACCGCGGAAACTCGACCGCGACGAGCGGTTGGCCTTGTCGAACGAGGCCTTGAAAATGAACGGAATACCGAGCGTCATCGTCATGTCGCGAAGCCGCCCGGCCACGTCGATCACCAATGTCTCGCTCTCGATCACACAAGGACCGGCGATCAGGAAGAACGGCCGATCGGGGCCGACCTCGTACGATACGAGTTTCATGTCACGCGGTGGCGCGGCCCGGTTGCAGCGCGGCCCGGTACTCCCGGGCAGCCCGGACGAAGCCCGTGAACAGGGGGTGCCCATCGCGCGGCGTGGACGTGAATTCCGGATGGAACTGGCTTGCCACGAAAAACGGATGCGAGCGCAACTCGATGAACTCCACCAGGCCATCCGCCGAAAATCCCGAGAACGCGAGGCCCGCTGCGCTCAACTCCTCGAGATAGTGATTGTTGAATTCGTAGCGATGACGGTGGCGCTCGAAAATCGATTCCTTTCCGTAAAGTGCGTGAACCAGCGAACCCGGCTTCAGATGGGCCTCCTGCGCCCCGAGTCGCATGGTACCGCCGAGGTCCGATTTCTCGTCGCGCACTTGCTGGCCGCGGGCGAGATCCTGCCACTCCGTGATGAGCGCAATGACCGGATGATTCGTGGCGCGATCGAACTCCGTGCTGTTCGCGCTCTTCAGGGCGAGCACGTTTCTCGCGTATTCGATGATTGCGAGCTGCATCCCGAGACAGATGCCGAGATAGGGAATTCGATTCTCGCGGGCGTAGCGGATGGCCTGGATCTTTCCCTCGATCCCGCGGTCTCCGAAGCCGCCGGGGACCAGGATGGCGTCCATGCCGGCGAGCACCGCGGGACCGCTTCGCTCGATGTCCTGCGACTCGAAATAATGGATGTTCACGCGGGTGCGCGTCTTGATTCCGCCGTGCATCAGCGATTCATTCAGGGAGATGTACGAATCCCGGATCTGCACGTACTTGCCGACCATGCCGATGTCGACCACGGCCTCGGGATTCTGCTTGGCCGCCACCACCGCGCGCCACTCCGACAGATCCGTGGCGGGTACATCCAGCCGAAGCTTGTCCACCACGATGTCGTCGAGATCCTGTTCGTGTAACAGCATGGGAATCTTGTAGATGTCGTCGGCATCGACCGCCGAGATCACCGCACGCTCCTCGACGTTGGTGAAGAGCGCGATTTTGCGGCGCTGTTCGTCCGGGAGCGTCTGCATGCAGCGGCACAGCAAAATGTCCGGCTGGATGCCGATGCCGCGCAGTTCCTTGACCGAATGCTGAGTGGGCTTGGTCTTGATCTCGCCCGAGCCGCCGACCACGGGCACGAGCGTCAGGTGCATGTACAGCACATGGTTGTGCCCGAGCTCCACGCCCATCTGGCGGATCGCCTCGAGAAACGGCAACGACTCGATGTCGCCGACCGTGCCGCCGATCTCCACCATGCACACGTCGGCGTTGCCGGCGCCCATCCGAATGCGGTACTTGATCTCATCGGTGATATGAGGGATCACCTGCACCGTCGCGCCCAGATAGTCGCCGCGGCGTTCCTTCGCGATCACGCGCTCGTAAATGCGCCCGGTGGTGAAATTGCTGTTGCGGCCGGTGGTCGTGCGCACGAAACGCTCATAATGGCCGAGATCCAAGTCCGTCTCCGTGCCATCCGCCGTGACGAACACTTCGCCGTGCTAAAACGGACTCATGGTGCCGGGATCCACGTTGATGTAGGGATCCAGCTTCACCATGCTCACCTTCAGTCCCCGCGCCTCCAGGATGGCGCCTAGAGAGGCGGATGCGATGCCCTTCCCGAGCGAGGAGACCACGCCGCCGGTGACAAAAACGAATCGAGTCATGATGGGTCACCGTCGCCAAATAGTATGAATCGCACGAAAAATCACTTTTCACGCGACTCATGAAGCCAGAAGGAAATAATTGAAATTCGACGGGAGTTCAGGCTACCAGATCCCCCCTCTCCCCACAATCCACGGCGCCGGATTTGCGCCCCCGCGCACAACAATCGCCTCGGACCTCGAGCGTTTTCGTGCGAAGAGGCCGGATGGCACGGGCGCTCGCGGTGGGCGCGGGGCGACTACACGCGGGGGTGCTCACCGCGCGTTGTCACGAAGGCACGCCATCAGAGGAGTTCCGGCCGACCCTGCCAGACAACGTCAAATCCCATCTCCCCAGCTCCCACCACCCACCGCGCATCCCGCCAGATATCGCCGATCGCTACCAGCGAGTCGCCGGCATAGATCATGGGCAGCGCATCGCGCATCCACGGAAGAACACCCATCGCTTGACAGAGATGCTGAACGCTTTGGGTGCGGCCCCGGGCACCGAGCTTGAGTGTTTCGCCCCCACTGCGGCGCCGGACGTTCAACACCGCCGGCAGCCGTTGTGCATCCAGGCCTCCCAAGCGGGGAACCCAGCGAAGCGCCCCCAATCCGGGGCCGAGCTCGAGGCTCGAATCCGAGTGCATCGGCCATTCTCGGCGCGCGGCGAGCGACGGAACAGCGGCCGCCGTCACGAACAGCCGCTCCCGGTAACGGCGCAGTGCATGCTCCCCCCAGACGATGGCGGGACCCTGATCGACATCGGCGCTGAGCGTCTGGCGCAAACCTTCCGCCAACCGGCCCGAGGGCGGCGCGGCAATTCCCGCCTCGGCAAGCCAGCGACGCAGCACGTTGATCCGCTCGCGCTCGGTCAGCGCACGCAGGCCGGTGAGCGACAACCCGCGCCCATCCCGCAAGCGAAAGAGCGCCGCGTCTGCAGCCCGCTCCAATAGGTCCTGAGCGTCCGCGGCATGGCGCGCGGCGCGCCCGAGCGCATCGGCAGCGCCCGGCCAGCGCTCGATGAGGGTCGGCCAAATCTCGCTGCGCAGGAACGCGCGATCGAAGCGTGGATCACGGTTCATGGGATCCTCGTGCGCTTGAACGCCATGCGTCTCGGCGTAGAGCAACAGATCGCGCCGCCTGACTCGAAGGAGCGGCCGCAGATGCCAGCCGCCTGCCAGGCGGCGCACCATCGGCATCGCCGACAGGCCCTTGATCCCGGCGCCACGGAGCAGCTGCAGAAGCACGGTTTCCGCCTGATCTTCGGCGTGGTGGGCCGTCAACAGACATTCGCCGGGCGCGAGATTGCGCGCGAAGGCCTGATACCTCGCATCGCGTGCCGCCGCCTCGAGCGACTCGCCGGCCGCCTCGACCGTCACCTCGATCACGCTGAGCGGGATATGCAGGCGCTCGCAGAGTGTGCTCGAGGACGCGCGCAGCGCCACGGACGCGGCTTGTAAACCGTGATCCACATGGACCGCGCGCAGGGGCCGGTTGGAGAGTTCCGCCAGCGCGCTCAGCAGGCAGGCGGAATCGGCGCCGCCGCTGAGCCCCACCACCAGTTTCGTTACGCCTGGCGGAAGATATTGTTGGAGTACGGCATCGAGCTCGGCCGCGCCGAATCTCATGCGGGACCGCTCATGGCGACTAGCCGTCGCCGAACACGCCGAAGTTGCGCAGTCGCGCTTGACGCGCGTCGAGAAGAGTCGTGACAGGCTGTTTGGAAAGTTCCGTCAAGTGCTTGACCATGCTTTGTTTGACGGTCTCCGCCATGGCCTGCGGATCGCGATGGGCCGCGCCGTGTGGCTCCTTCAGCACCTCATCGACCAAGCCCAATTTCTTGAGCCGCTCCGCGGTGCCTCCCATCGCGTCGGCGGCTATCTCCTTCTTCTCCGTGCTCTTCCATAGAATCGACGCACAGCTCTCCGGAGAGATGACCGAGTACACGCTGAACTGCAGCATCACCAGCCGGTCGCATACACCGATGGCGAGCGCCCCGCCCGATCCCCCTTCACCGATCACGACCGACAGGATGGGGGCTGCCAGGTTCGACATCTCGAACAGGTTACGGGCGATGGCCTCGCTCTGCCCGCGCTCTTCCGAGCCGATGCCGGGGTAGGCGCCGGGCGTATCGATCAGCGTGATGATCGGGATGCGGAACCGCTCCGCCATGCGCATCAGGCGCAGCGCTTTGCGGTAGCCCTCCGGCTTCGGCATCCCGTAATTGCGGCGCACGCGCTCCTTGGTATCGCGCCCCTTCTGGTGGCCGATGAGCATCACGGGTTGGCCCTCCAACCGCGCCAAGCCGCCGACGATGGCCAGATCGTCGCTATACATGCGGTCGCCGTGCAACTCGTGCCAATCGGTGAAGATCAGCGAGACGTAGTCCAGCGTGTATGGGCGCTGGGGATGCCTCGCAAGCTGCGTGATCTGCCAGGGGGACAGATTGGAAAAGATGCTGGTGGTGAGCGCCCGGCTCTTCGATTGCAGCCGCTTGACCTCCTCTGCAATATTGAGGCTCGCATCGGAGCCCAGGAATTTGAGTTCCTCGATCTTCGCCTCCAGCTCGGCGATCGGTTGTTCAAATTCGAGAAAATTCAGCGCCATGAAGATGTTTCCTCGCCCCGAAGGTCGTTTCGTGGACCATACACCAAATACCATCCTTCGCGTCCGATCAGCGCGGACAGTTTATCCAGAAGCTCGCGCGAAGGCCGGACCGACCAGCTATCGGACAGATTGAGCCGACCGGTGTAGTCCGGCCGGTTGACCGCGACGCTCACCCCGCAAGGCCCTTTCAGGTAGGGCTTGAGCAGATCCTCGAAGCGCTTCAGGCCCAAGGGTCCGTCGAATTCCGCGGGCCAGCGTAACCACAGGCGGCGCGCGAAACGCTCGCGTGCCCGGTCTATATCCATCAGCGTTTTCGCCTGCAGGCGCCACGCCTCGATGAAATCGTCGAATCGCAGCATACCGTCCACGATGAGGATCGCATCCTTGACGATGATGTCGCGGTACTGCTGGAAGGTCTCCTCGTACAGGCTGACTTCCAGGCGCGCGCTGCGATCGTCGAGAATCAGATTGACGCGGTTTGGACGGCGGCGGATCTCGAGCACCAGTCCGGCGACGGTCGCGGGTTTTCCCTGGCTCCATCCGCGCTCGCCCAAGGGAGCCGTGGGCCGCGCGCCGCCCACATCCACCAGGCGCGCGCTGACCAGGAATTTCAGATCGGGCTCGTATGGACTGATCGGATGTCCGCTCAAAAACAAACCGAGGGTCTCGCGCTCGCCGGCCAGACGCTCCGCGTCGCTCCAATCGGTCACGGTCGCATTCTCGGCTGCGGCGAGGCCGAACAAATCCACCTGCCCGACGCTCATCGCACGCGAGTTCTGCTCTCCCAGATGCATGGCGCGCTCGAGCTCCGCCGTGAGCGTTGCACGGTTCGGCCCCAGGTGATCGAGGCTCCCGGATTTGATCAGCGCCTCGAATACCCGCTTGTTCACGCGTTGCAGATCGATGCGCCGGCAAAGGTCCGGCAAGCTTCGATACGGACCGTTGGCGGCGCGTTCGTCGACGATGGCCTGCACGGCCGATTCGCCCACGCCCTTGATGGCGCCCAGCCCGAAGCGGATGCTGTCGGGCCCTGCGACCTGAAACGCGTATTGCGATTCGTTCACGTCCGGCGGATGGACAGTGAGCTTCATGCTCATGCATTCGTCGATGAGCGTCACGACCTTGTCGGTCTTGTCCATGTCCGAGGACAACACCGCCGCCATGAACGCCGCCGGGTAGTGTGCCTTGAGCCAGGCCGTCTGGTAGGACAGGAGCGCATACGCGGCCGAGTGCGACTTGTTGAAGCCGTAGCCCGCAAATTTTTCCATCAAATCGAAAATCATTGTGGCCTGCGCCTCGCGCACACCCCGCGCCACGGCGCCGCTCACGAATACCGAGCGCTGCTTGGCCATTTCCTCCGGTTTCTTTTTGCCCATCGCGCGGCGCAACAGGTCCGCGCCGCCCAGCGTGTAGCCGGCGAGGATCTGCGCGATCTGCATGACCTGCTCCTGATACAGGATCACGCCGTAGGTCGCGGCCAGCACGGGCTTCAGATCGGGGTGAAGATAATCGATGGTCGCGCCGGTGGTATCGTGCTTGCGTGCGATGAAATCATCGACCATGCCCGATTGCAGCGGTCCCGGGCGGAACAAGGCGACCAGGGCGACGATGTCGCCGAAGCGGTCCGGCTGCAGACGCCGGATGAGATCCTTCATGCCGCGCGATTCGAGCTGAAACACCGCCGTGGTCTTGCAGCTCTTCAACAGCTGGTAGGTGGCGGGATCGTCCATCGGGAGCGTTCCCATGGAAAGCGGGGGCTCACCCGACGCGACGCGGGCGGCATTGATGTCGCGCACCGCCCAGTCGATGATGGTGAGCGTGCGCAAGCCGAGAAAGTCGAACTTGACGAGCCCCGCGGCCTCCACGTCGTCTTTGTCGAACTGGGTGACGGGCGTGGAACTGCCCTCTTCGCAATAGAGCGGCGTGAAATCCGTGAGCACGGAGGGCGCAATGACCACGCCGCCGGCGTGGGTGCCCGCGTTTCTGGCGAGGCCCTCGAGAGCCCGTGCCAGGTCGATGAGTTCGCGGACCTCCGGATCGCCGGTATAGAGCCGCCTCAACTCCTCTTCCTGCTCGAGCGCCTTGTCGAGCGTGATGCCGATCTCGAACGGAACGAGCTTCGCGATCTTGTCGACGTAGCCGTAGTTATGGCCGAGCACGCGGCCCACGTCTCGGATTACCGCCTTGGCGGCCAATGTTCCGTATGTGATGATCTGTGAAACGCGCTCGCGCCCATATTTGTTGGCGACATACTCGATGACCCGGTCGCGCCCCTCCATGCAGAAATCGACGTCAAAATCCGGCATCGAGACACGCTCTGGGTTTAAAAACCGCTCGAACAGAAGATCGTGCTCGATCGGGTCCAGATCCGTGATGCCGAGAACGAACGCCACCAAGGATCCCGCGCCTGAGCCGCGGCCCGGCCCCACCGGCACGCCATGCTCGCGCGCCCACCGGATGAAGTCGGCGACGATCAGGAAGTAGCCGGCAAAGCCCATGCTGCAGATCACACCGAGCTCGAGCGCCAATCTCGCATCGTAGCCCTCGGAACCGGGCGTTTTCACGCCTCGGGATCGGGCCTCTTCGAGTCTCATGGCGAGTCCGCGCTGCGCTTCTTCGCGGAGGAAATCTTCGGTCGTGCTGCCCGCCGGCACGGGATATGCCGGCAGCATGGAGGAGCCTAGTTTGATCTCCAGCGAGCAGCGTTTGGCGATCTCGACGCTGTTGGCGAGCAGCTCCGGCGCATCGGCAAAGAGCGCGCTCATCTCAACCGGCGTCTTTAGGTATTGCTCCTCGGAATATCGCCGCGCACGGCTGGAATCGGCGAGCAGAGCGCCTTCGCGGATGCAGACCCGCGCCTCGTGAGCCTCGAACTCTTCGCGCGTCAGGAAACGTACGTCATTGGTCGCCACGGCAGGTGCGCCATGCGCGCGCGCCAGATCCAGCACCGCCTCGCTGTAGGCCGCCTCGCCGGCGCGTCCGGTGCGCTGCACTTCCAGATAGAAGCGGTCCGCGCACACTGTTTGCCAGCGAGCCAAGGCCCGCACGGCCTCCTCGAGCTTGCCCCGCACCAGGGCCTGTCCGACATCGCCCTCGGCGCCGCCGGAGAGGACGATGAGTCCCTCGAGGGCCGGGGCGGTGAGCCAGGCCCGGTCCATCATGGGGACGCCGCGGGACTGGCCTTCGAGGAAGGAGCGTGTGACGAGCTGGGTGAGATGACGGTAACCGATGAGATTCTGGCAGAGAAAGACGATGCGCGACGGCGGCGTGCGCTCCCCCGGCTCGCGGATCCAGGCATCGACGCCGATCAACGGCTTGACGCCCGCGGCTTGCGCCTCCTTGTAGAACTTCACCATGGCGAAGAGGTTGCTCTGGTCCGTGAGCGCGATCGCAGGCATGCGCGCTTGGGCGACCGCGGCCATCAATTCGGGCACGCGCACGATGCCGTCGAGCAGCGAATACTCGGTGTGCAGCCTCAAGTGCACGAACTGGCTCACGGCGCAGGACTCTCCCGGTGCAGATCGAACTCTGGATCGTCCTCGACATCGGGGATCCATTCCATCCCGGCCTCCCACTCGTCCGCGACGGCCGCGCCGCCGAGGAGCGTCAGCACGGGAGCGAAACTTCGCCGGTGCAGCGGGCACGGACCATGTTCGGCGAGGAGCGTCCTGTGCCTTCGTGTCGCATAACCCTTGTGACTTGCGAAAGCATATTGAGGATAGAGGGCATCCATTTGATCCATATACTGATCTCGCGCCGTTTTTGCGAGAATCGAGGCGGCGCTGATGGCGGGTTCGGTCGCATCACCGCCGATGATCGCGCGCGCGGTGAGCGCGGGCCCAAGGCCCTCGAGGCGCGGCAGCCGGTTGCCGTCGACGATCAGCCGGTGGGGGCACGGGTTCATCGCGAGCACCGCGCGGCGCATGGCCAGAAAGGTCGCGTGCAGAATATTGAGCGCATCGATCTCGGCCGGGTCCGCCCAGCCGATGCCGAACGACAACGCGCGGCGGCGAATCTCCCCGCTCAGGCGCACCCGCTCCGCGGCACTCAGCACCTTGGAATCGGCCAGACCGGCGATTCCCCGGCCGCGGCCGAGAATGACCGCGGCGGCGACCACCGGGCCCGCCAAGGGACCCCGCCCCGCCTCATCGACACCCGCGATATGCGAGATCATGGCAAGGAAACCGGCGACCTTCGCCGCAGCAAGGCGAGGATGGCCTGCGCGGCGCGGGCGCTGGCGTCACGTTTGAGATTGACGTGTAGCCCCACGAACTCCTGCTCCAGCTTGGCTCGTCGTCCGGCATCGTCCAGCCACGCGAGGAGTTCCGCCCCCAGCGTCTGCGGGTCGATTTGTTCCTGAAAATACTCGCCGACCACGCGATGATCTGCAAGTAGATTAGGTTGTGCGAAAAACTTGGATTTGACCAGATTGAAACGGCGGATGATCCACGCCGATAACGCGCCCAGCCGATAGACCACCACCATGGGCCGCTTGCAAAGTGCCGCCTCCAGGCTGGCCGTCCCGGAGGCCACCAGCACCGCGTTCGCCGCGATCAGCGCCGCTTGGGCCTGGCCGTCGAACAAGCGCACCTGCACCTGCGGCGCCAGCCGCTCGAGCGCGTGCGAGAAGATCTGCCGGGTCGCGGCGCTCGCCATGGGCGCGATGAATACGAGACCCGGCCGCCGCTCGAGGAGCCATGCCGCCGTCGCGGCGAAATCTTCCGCTAATCTCGACACCTCGCCGCGCCGGCTGCCGGGCAGGAGCGCCACGATCTCGGCGTCGGCGGGCAGATCGAGCGCTCTGCGGGCCGAGGTGCGGTCGACGTCGATCGGAATGGCATCGGCCAATGGATGCCCGACGAACTCCGCCGCCACACCCTGCCCGTCGTAGAAACGCTTCTCGAAAGGCAGCAGACAGAGCACGAGGTCCACCGACTCGTGGATGTGTTGCACCCGGCTCTGCCGCCAGGCCCATACCTGCGGGCTGACGTATTGCACGGTCGGAATTCCGGCGGCATGAAGGCTGCGGGCGAGGCGCAGATTGGTGTCGGGAGCGTCGATTCCGACGAACACGTCGGGGCGTGCGGCGATGAAGGAGCGGCGCAGACGCGACAGGAGACTCAACAGGCGCGGCAGCTCCTTGAGGATTTCGAATAATCCCATCACTGCAAGCGACTCGGCCGGCTCCCAGACCTCACAGCCCGCGGCACGCATCTTCGGGCCCGCGACGCCGAAAAACTGCGCGTCCGGCTCGAGTCGACGCAGCGCCTCTATCAATCCGGCCCCGAGCGTGTCTCCCGACGCCTCCCCCGCGACAAGTCCGACCTTGAGCGGCGCCGGCATGGCCGATGTCATCAGCTATCGCACGAGGCTGCGCGAGCTGCGTTTGATGAATTCGACGAACAGCCGGACCTCCGGCGATGAGTCGGCCGCGCGCTCCAGCTGCTCCAGAGCCGCCTGCAATTTGAGACGCGACCGGTAGAGCACGCGGTAAGCGCGCCGGATGTCGCGGATCTGAACCTCCGTGAAACCGCGCCGCTTCAAACCCTCGGAGTTCACGCTGTGCGGCACCGCGGGCCGTCCGACCGCCATCACGAACGGCGGCACATCGCGGGTCACCATCGCGTTGGGCGAGGAAGGCATGATCGCCGACCTTGGTGAACTGATGTACCGCGGACAGTCCGCCCATGATCACCCAGTTGCCGAGCTCCACGTGCCCGCCGAGTGTCGCGCAGTTCGCCATGACGATCTGGTCGCCCAAGGTGCAGTCGTGCGCCACGTGCGAATAGGCCATCAGCAGATTGTCGCTGCCGATCCTGGTCACGCCGTTTCCGGTCACGGTGCCGCGGTTCACGGTGACCGATTCGCGGAATACGTTGCGATCGCCGATTTCCAGGCGGGTGGGCTCGCCTTTGTACTTTTTGTCCTGCGGCGCATCGCCGATCGAGGCGAATTGATAAATCTTGTTGTCGGTGCCGATGCGGGTCGGACCATTGATGACCGCGTGCGGCCCCACCCAAGTGCGGGCGCCAATCACCACGCCGGCGCCGATGACACTGAACGGTCCGACTTCGGCATCCGCAGCAATCTCCGCCTGCGGCGAGACCACCGCGCGCGCATCGATCATCCCTCTTCTCCCGACGCACCCGCGACCTTGGCGTCGGAGCTCTTGGCGCCCGGCACCTTGGTCTCCGGTGCGACCATGATCTCCGCCGACGCCACCACCGCACCGTCCACTTCCGCCCGGCAATCGAACTTCCAGATCCCCTTGAAGGCGCGCTTGAGAGTCGCCTTGAGATGGATCTGGTCGCCCGGTTCAACGGGTTTGCGGAAGCGCGCGTTGTCGATCGCGACGAAATAAAAGCGCGTATCGGAATCGGGCACGACATCCACGGTCTTGAACGCGAGAATGCCGCAGGTCTGCGCCAGTGCCTCGATGATCATCACGCCCGGCATCACGGGCCGATGCGGAAAGTGTCCCGGGAAAAACGGCTCGTTGAAGGTCACGTTCTTGATCGCATGGACATACTGCCCCGCCTGGCAGTCGAGCACGCGATCGACCAGCAAAAACGGATACCGATGCGGTAACTGCCGCATGATCCCTTCGATATCGAGTTTGCAGGGTTCTGCCATCATCGCTCCTTTTCACCGAATCGCCGCAAATGCGCCACCATTCTCCGCCAAGCTCGAGTGGGCACCGTCGGCATGCCGCTCGAATAGCTGCCCGCCTCGCGGATCGAGGCGCTGACCAGGCTGCACCCGGTGATCATCACGTCGTCGGCGATGTTCAGATGCCCAGCGAACCCGACCATGCCCCCGATGAGGCAACGCTGACCGATGACGGTGCTGCCGGAAATTCCCGTGCAGGCGGCGATCGCGGTGTGCGCACCGATGATCACGTTGTGCGCGACTTGGATTTGATTATCCAGCTTGGCGCCGTGCTCCACCACCGTATCGCCGATCGCGCCGCGATCGATGGTCGTATTCGCCCCGATCTCGACA
>Ga0187851_10002605_pt1 | contig 15791 bp, 16 predicted proteins | sample June2016WEW_6_10_FD_132997 | JGI IMG/M metagenome (GOLD analysis project Ga0187851, IMG submission 132997) | Peatland microbial communities from SPRUCE experiment site at the Marcell Experimental Forest, Minnesota, USA - June2016WEW_6_10 | ecosystem: Environmental > Terrestrial > Soil >...
CGACCTGGCCAGGCAAGCCCACCTCGCGGCCTGACACCCATCACCACCCAGCCGCAGGAAGCGACCCGGAACCCCCGCAATTGACTCGATCATGACGGCTGTGCCGTCTAAGCCCTCTAACGGCTAGCCCGGCCTACTCCTGCGCGGGCAGATCCAGCCGCGGGGGCAGCGAGGACCTGTGCGTGGCCTGGCCGACCGGCGAGTTCGGCGGGAAGGGGCAGGAGGAGCTCGAAGGACGAGCCGCGGCCTGGCGTGCTCCGCACCTGGACCGCGCCGTGGTGGGCCGCGGCGATGGCCTGCACGATGGCCAGGCCGAGCCCGAACCCGCCCGCCTGGCTGCTCCGCTGAGGGTTGGCCCGGGCGAACCGCTGGAAGATCCGGTCCAGGTCGGCGGGGGCGATGCCGGCCCCGGAGTCCGCCACCGTCAGGACCACCTGCCCGCCCTCGCGGCGGGCGCTGACCTCGATCTCGTCGCCGCTGCTCGTGTGCGCGATGGCGTTCTCCAGCAGCGCGTCGAGGGCCAGGGCGAGGCGGTCCCGGTCGGCCACGACCGTCACGTCGGTCACCGGGCCGAGCCGCCACCGGCGGGACAGGTAGCCCCAGCGTTCCAGTGCGTCGCCCAGCACCGACTCGACGGGGACCGGCTCCGGGTGCAGGAAGTCCGGACTCGCCGCCGAGGCCAGCAGCAGGATCCGGCTGGCCATCCGCCCCAGCCGGCGCAACTCCCCGGCGACGACCCGGGCGTCGCCGGCCAGGACCGTCTCGCTGGCGGCGCGTTCCATGAGCTCGGCGTGCCCCAACGCCACGGTGATCGGCGTCCCCAGCTCGTGCGACGCGTCCTGCAGGAACCGTTGCTGCTCCTCCAGCAGCCGCATGTTCTCCTGGGAGACCCGCTGGACCTCCTCCATCGCGGCGAGCCGCTCCTCCATGGCCGCGATCCGGCGCCGGCCGTGCCAGACCATGACCAGGAACATCAGCGCGATCAGAGGGACTTCGGCCAGGTAGTCGGCGTCCTGCTGGCCCTTGAGGACCTGCACGACGATGATGCCGCCGGTGGCCAGCGTGACCGCGGCCCAGGTCAGGATCGTGGGCTGCAGCCTCCAGAGCCGCACCCCGTAGATCGCGGTCAGGCTCACCCAGATGGCCAGGAACGGCACCGTCCCCCAGGCGGGCAGCAGCCGCATCGCGGCCAGGTTGATCCCGACGAACGCCACCCAGATGATGTCGAGCCGGTAGGCGCGGCCCCAGCGGGCCGCCCGGCCCCACCACGACATGGATCCTCCCCAGATGGTCAGCGGCGATGGCCCATCTGGTTCCCGCCCCCTGGCCGCCGCCACCGCCAGTTGGCCAGTCCGGCCCTAGCCTGCCGCTCCGGTCATACCTCGTCAAACGCCACACTCGTGCCAGGGTCCCGCCCAGCAGAGGGCCGGCTGACGGGGGTGACGCTTGAGGAGGCTCATGTGGTCCGCGTGCCCGCCAGCCTCGCGCCGCAGGATCCCGACGAGAGACGGTCGGTGTCGCTGACCTGACCGGCCCCGGCGGTAGGGTCGGGCGTCATGAACAGCCCGGTCACCCATATCCGGCTTATCACCGCCGGCGACGCCGAGGCCCTCACCGAGCACCTCCGCCGCGACCGCGAGACCAAGGCGCGCTGGGAGCCGGCCTACTCGCCGGACTACTACACCCCGGACGGGCAGCGCCAGCGGATCGGGCGGATGCTCGACCGGCACCGTAGCGGCGAGTCCTGGCCCGGGGTGGTGCTGGACGGTCAGACCGTTGTTGGGCAGATAACCGTCCAGGAGATCCTGCAGCGGGCCTGGCGGAAGGCGTCCGTCGGCTACTGGATCGGGACCCCGCACCAGGGGCAGGGTCATGCCACCCGGGCGGTCGACCTGGTGGTCCAGCTGATGACCCGGGACCTCGGCCTGCATCGCGCCGAGGCGTTCACCCAGATCGAGAACACCGCCTCCCAGGCGGTGCTGCGCAAGAACCGTTTCCTGCCCATCGGCATCGCCCGCGCGCACATCTTCACCGTCGGGGCCTGGCACGACGAGATCATGTGGGAACGCCTGCTGGAGGAGTGATGTGATGCCCGTTCACGGGCCATCGGTACCTCGCTCGTAGCGCAGGAACAGCGTGTCATCGCCCTCGCTGCGCAGCACGTGCCGCAGTGCGAAGCGCGCCAGCGGGGCGCCCGGGGGCGCGACCGCCACGGGCAGCGGGTCCCCGCCCATCAGCGGGGCCACGGTCAGGCAGAGCTCGTCCACGAGACCGGCGGCGACCAGTTCGCCCAGCCAGGTAGGGCCGCCTTCGCAGAGCACGACCCGGTGGCCCCGCCCGGTCAGCCGCCGCAGGGCCAGGTCCGGATCGACCCGGTCGTCGCCGGCCACGATGACGTCCGCCACCTGCCGGGCCTGGTCGAGGCGTTGCGGATCCGCGGCCGCGCAGGTGATCACCAGGGTCCTGGCGCCGGGTGGCGCGTCCGTGAAGGCCGGGGCCGACCAGTCCAGGTCGAGCGACCGGGTCACCACGGCGAGCGGCGGCGTGGCCGGCCGCCCGGCCGTCACCCGCGCCGCGGCCCGCTCCGGGGGCAGCCGCACCACCCCGTAGTGCTCCGCCCGGACCGTCTGCGCCCCGACCAGCACCACGTCGGCCAGCGCCCGCATCAGCCGGAACAGTTCCGCATCGGGCGCGGTGGACAGGCCACCGACGCGGCCACCGATCGCGGCCGAGCCGTCCAGGCCGCTGACCATGTGCGCCATTACCCAGCTGCGGCCGTCCGCCCGAGACCGCTTGACGTGCGCGTACGGTTCCAGCGGATCATCGATCAGCAGGCCGGGCTCCAGCATCCATAGTCGGCTCATGATGGTTCACTACCTCATCCGGGCCGGGCATCTCCGCCCGTTCCACTCGGGCACCGTACCCCGCCCCGCTCCGCCGCTCCGCTCCCGACGGCTCGCACCCCGGGCCCTCGCTCCCCGGATCCAGGCCTGGAGGGAGCCGCCAGCCCGGCGGCCGGCGATGACCGCAGGCGGCGCGGGTTCCGGTTAGCATGGAAGGGTGACGCGATGCATGGGGTGGTGGCGGCCGCGGTAAGGCGGTAGCTATCTCGTGTGTCCGATGGCCCGCCTCTGGCGGGCCAGTTTCGTGTCGCGGGCTGGTCGCGGCTAGAGGCCTGTTCCCCAGGAGGCCCCGTGCCTGCCAGTACCGTGCCCACTCCTGCCCCACCTGCCAGCTCAGGCCGTGCCAGCTCGGCCCGTGCCAGCTCGGGCCGTGCCCGGCCCATGCCTGCCGGCTCAGGCCCTGCCGGCTCAGGCCCTGCGGGCTCGGTGCGGCCCGGGCCGATTCCCGGCCAGGGGCAGGCATCCACGCTCCAGGCGGCCCGCCAGCGCAGTGCCGCCCTCAACGCCGCGATCGGTGAGGATCCCGGCCGGTTCCGGGTGCTCACCGGTGACCGGCCCACCGGCCCGCTGCACGTCGGCCACCTGTTCGGCACCCTGCTCAACCGGGTCCGCCTGCAGCACCTCGGGGTCGAGGTCATAGTCCTCATCGCGGACTACCAGACCATCACCGACCGGGATGCCCCCCAGACGCTGCCTGCCGACGTGCTCGGGCTGGTCGCGGACTACCTCGCGGTAGGCATCGACCCGGAGCGCGCCACGATCTTCGCGCACAGCCAGATCGAGGCGCTGAACCAGTTGCTGATCCCCTTCCTCAGCCTGGTCAGCGTGGCGGAGGTGGGCCGGAACCCGACCGTGAAGGAGGAGCTCGCGGCGGCCGGCGGTTCGCCAATGAGCGCGCTGATGTTCACCTACCCCGTCCACCAGGCGGCCGACATCCTGTTCTGCCACGCCAACCTGGTGCCGGTGGGCCAGGATCAGCTTCCCCATCTGGAACTGACCCGGACCATCGCCCGGCGCTTCAACGATCGCTACTGCCCGGGGGCGCCGTACTTCACCGTCCCGGACGCCCTGCTCAGCGACGCCCCGCTGCTGCTCGGGACCGACGGCCAGAAGATGAGCAAGAGCCGGGGCAACGCCATCGCGCTGGCCATGGGCGAAGACGAGACCGCGCGGCTCATCCGTGCGGCCCGGACCGACGGCCAGCGCACGATCACCTACCAGCCGGAGTCCCGCCCGGCCGTCGCCAACCTCGTGCAGCTCGCCGGGCTGTGCCTGGAGACCAGCCCGGAGCAGGTCGCCGCGGATGTGGGTGATGGCGGCGCAGCCGTCCTGAAACGGCTGGTTACCGACGCGCTCAACGAACGGCTGCGCGCGATCCGGGCCCGGCGGCGTGAGCTCGCGGCCGACCCCGGCTACCTGCGCCAGGTGCTGGCCGACGGCAACGAGCGGGCCCGCGCCCTGGCCCGCCAGACCCTGTCCGACGTCCAGGCTCTCATGCACACCCGCTACTAACCCGCCCGCGGGGCGCGGGCGAGCGGGCTCGGCGGTCCGGGGCGGGCCGGGGCTGGGCGGTCCGGGGCGGGCCGGGGCTGGGCGGTCTGGCGGGATCAGGAGGGGAGGAGGCGGGTGGGGAGGGCGGTTTCCTCGACGGTTCCGTCTGGGCGGCGGGTGATGTGCCAGGTACTCGCGCCCTCGACCTCGGTGATGCAGTCCACCAGGTCGGTACCCTCGAAGACCAGCCCGGTGCCATTATCCGTGGCGTAGCCCTCGGGCAGCGTTCCGTCCCCGATCAGCCGGTGAATGGCCGGCCGCCGCTGCTCCTCGGCGTCGTGATGCGGGCTGTTGGAGTAGGGCAGGAAGCCGAGGCCGTTGGTCACCGGGCGCAGCGGCAGGCCGAAGGAGTCGGTCGTGCCGCCCGTGAACCAGCACAGCGACCCGGCGGACACGCCCATCAGCACGACCCCGGCCTCCCAGGCCGCGCGCATGGCCCAATCGACACCGTGCAGCCGCCACAGCGCCAGGAGGTTCGCCACGCTGCCGCCGGTCACCCACACCAGGTCCTGCGCCAGCAGGTGCTCGGTGATGTCGGGGACGTTTGGCTCCGGGAACAGGGCCAGGTGGCTGGGCCGCCACCCGGCCCGGCCGAAGGCCGAGTACATCGCGGCCAGCCATTCCGGCGCATCCCCGACGGCCGTGCTGACCAGGCAGACGCGGGGGCTGTCGGCCGCCCGGGCCAGGGTCGCCGCATAGGCGTATGAGGGGCCGAGACGGAAATCCATCGGCCCGTGCCCGGCGGGCCAGAAGCCGATGCTGGTGGCGACGATCGTCGGTGTGCGGGCGGTCATCCGGTGATTATGACTGATTGCCGGGTTCGCGGCGCCCTAGCAGGTTCATGGCCATCAGGTCCAGTACGATCCGCTCGTCCTGATTGATCAGTTCGCCCTTGGTACGCACCAGCCCGCGGTCGGCCCTGGAACGTGACGGGCGGGCCTCCACGGTCGTGGTCCGCAGCCGCAGCTGATCACCGGGCCGTACCGGGGCAGGCCAGCGCAGCTCGTCGATGCCGGGCGAGGCCAGGCTGGCCACCTGGGACAGGTAGTGGTCGACGAACAGCCGCATCATCATGCTCGCCGTGTGCCAGCCGCTGGCGATCAGGCCGCCGAACGGCCCGGCCGCGGCGAATCCGGGGTCGGTGTGGATGGGCTGCGGGTCGAAGCGCGCGGCAAACTCGAGGATCTCCGCCTCGGTGACAGTCAGGTACCCGTACTCGTAGACCGCGCCCGGGAGGTAGTCCTCGAAATAACGGTCTTCACGGGGAACTGTGAAATCGCTGGTGCTCAGGGTTCGGGTTGGCACGGCGCGCAGGTCAGGCTGGGACATGGTGGCCAGCATGGCATGCGGCGCCGGCCCTCACGAGCGACGGCCCCGTACGATGGGCGTCATGCCGAGGACGCCATGAGCCCCCAGATAGCCACCGCCGACGCCGTCGGGCGTGAGGACATGCTGGACTTCGTCCGCGGCCGGCACCACGTGGTGCTGGTCACCACCAAACGGGACGGGACCGTCCAGCTCTCCCCGGTCACGGCGGGACTGGACGGCGAGGGCCGGGTCGTGATCGCGACCTACCCGGAACGGGCCAAGACGCACAACGCCCGCCGCCACCCGCAGGTTGACGTGCTGGTGCTGTCGGACGATTTCGGCGGAGCCTGGGCACAGCTCAGCGGCACCGCCGAGGTTCTTGACCTGCCCGAAGCGCTCGAGCCGCTGGTGGACTACTTCCGGTCTATCGCGGGCGAGCATGACGACTGGGACGAATACCGGGCGGCGATGCAGCGCCAGGGGAAGTCGCTGATCCGGGTCACGATCGAGCGGTGGGGACCCATCGCCACCGGCGGATTCCCCGCGCGCCTGGCCTGAGCCCGGTGTTCGGCCGCCGGTGTTCGGTCCGGTGATCGGGTGCACCTTTCCCGGACGCGGTTCGCCGGAACCGGACAAAACACCCTCCCAGGCGCACGTCACGCGGGAAAGGTCGCCCGAGACCCGATAACCGTTGGATCGTCGCGCGGTGGCTGCCTACTGTGCTGGGGTGGGTGACGATCCGCAGTTCGCGAGGCTGGTCGCCGAGGGTACGGCGGTGCCGGTGGCGGGCTGGGACTTTTCCTGGTTTGAGGGGCGGGCCACCGAGGAGCGCCCGGCCTGGGGCTACGCGCGGATGATGGCGGAGCGGATGGCACGCGCCGCCGCGGCGCTGGACATCCAGACCGGGGGCGGCGAAGTGCTGGCCGGGATCCCGGCGCACCCGGCGGTCCTGGCCGCCACCGAGTCCTGGCCGCCCAACGTCGAGCTGGCCCGGCGGAACCTGGCCCCACTGGGCGCCCGGGTGGTCGAGGTAGCTGACGATGCCGGGCTGCCGTTCCCGGCGGAATCCTTCGACCTGGTGGTGAGCAGGCACCCGGTCGAGCTCGTGTGGCCGGAGATCGCCCGGGTCCTCCGCCCGGGTGGCACGTTCTTCTCCCAGCAGGTCGGGGCGGGCTCGAACCGGGAGCTGACGGAGTTCATGATGGGCCCGCAGCCCGTCAGGCTGGAGCGCAGCACGGACTGGGCCAGAGTCCAAGCCGAGGGGGCCGGCCTGGCGGTCACTGACTTGCGCGAACAATCGTTGCGGACGGTCTTCAATGACGTCGGGGCGGTCGTGTACTTCCTGCGGAAGGTGCTGTGGACGGTGCCCGGATTCACCGTGGCCCGGTACCGGGAGCCCCTGCGGCGGCTGCACGAGAAGATCCAGGCTGAGGGGCCGTTCGTGGCGCACGCCCAGCGCTTCCTGATCGAGGCAGGCAAGCCGTGAGCCGGACGTCGCAGCCTGAGACGGCGGCCTGGCCGGCCATTTGTAAGATCAGGCTGACCAGTTGCGACCCGGTTCCGGCTCCGCCGTGCCGCCACCGAAGCCGAAGGGGGCATTAATGATCTTCATCGTGGTCAAGTGGACCGTCAAGCCCGAGCGCAGCGGCAACTGGCTCGCCGACGTGGAGGAGTTCACCCAGGGCACCCGGTCCGAGCCGGGCAACATCTTCTTCGAGTGGTCGCGGAGCGTGGACAACCCGAACCAGTTCGTGCTGGTCGAGGGGTTCCAGGACGACGCGGCCGCGGCCCACGTGAACTCGGACCACTTCAAGAAGTTCGTGGCCTGGGCGCCCGACGCCGCGGCCGAGACGCCGCAGATCATCAACACCACGATCCCGGGCACCGACTGGTCCAGGATGGCGGAAGTCACTCCACGGTAATCCCGGCCTGCTCGGCGAGCAGCGGGGCCAGCTCCGCCAGCTGGGCGGAGCTGATCGTCGCGCCCTTCAGGGAGCCCGGGGTGATGATGATGCCCAGCTCCGCGCCCCGCAGGTCCACTTTGTCCAGGGTGACCTGGCTGAAGTCCGTGTCATGGAGCTGTGAGCCGGGGAACTGGCAGCGCCGCAGGGTGGCGCCGCCGAAGTCAACCTCGCGCAGCGTGCAGTCCTCGAACGTCACCTCCGTGAGGGTCGCCGCCCGGAAATTCACTCCGTGCAGCTTGCAGCCGCGGAAGGTGACCTGGCGCAGCCGCGACCCGTGGGCGATCACCCCGGCGGCCACCGAGCCGATGATGGTCGCGTGGATCCAGTTGCTGTCGGTGAGTTCGGTCGCGGTCAGCCGCACCCCACGCATCCACACGTCGTTGAACCGGGCCCGGCGCAGCTGTCCGTCCTGCATGGTGACCTGCGTGAAGGCGCATTCCATGAACCGGCTGCCCGGGGCCCGCGGCGCGTCGAGGTCGAGCCCGTCGAAGTGGGCGCCCTCGTAGTCCCCGTCGGCGGCCAGGTCACCCTGGTGCGGCTTCAGGGTGTCGGCGTACGGCAGGTCGGCCAGGCGGTCACGGGGCACCCGACCACCCTACGGACGGGGCGGCCGGAGGGCACCACGTACCCTGGGCCTTAGGACGGCAGGGGGGCTCCTGCGTGGGACGTCCGGGGGGGACCACACGCATGGGCAAGCTTTCGCCGGGGGTACTGTCCGAGGCGCATGAGATCCTCACGCCGGAAGAATGGCGTCAGGTGGGCCGGGAACGGCGCAAGTTCGTGCCGAGGTCCAGTCACGCTGAGTGGTCGCCGTCGCCGGACCGGCCGGATCCCGTCGCGATCCTCGAGGAGCAGGCCAGGAGCCGGGTGCCGGACCTGGTGCCGATCCGGCACGGCCGGATGGCCGGCTCCCCGTTTGCCTACTTCCGCGGCGCGGCCGCGCCGATGGCCTGGGACCTGGCGCATCTGCCCACCACGGACATCCGGGTGCAGGCCTGCGGGGACGCGCACCTGCTGAACTTCGGCATGTTCGCGGCACCGGACCGGCGGCTGGTCTTCGACGTGAACGACTTCGACGAGACGCTGCCCGCGTCGTTCGACTGGGACGTGAAGCGGCTCGCCGCCAGCGTGGCGGTCGCCGCCCGGGAGAACGGGTTCGCCGCCCGGTCAGTCCGCACGGCGGTCCGCCGGTGCGCGCACACGTACCGCACCGAGATGGAAAACTTCGCCCAGATGCGGTTCCTGGACGTCTGGTATTCCCGGATCGACGTGGACCAGGTCTGCCAGCTCTTCGACGCGGTCCAGTCGCGCAAGGCGATCCGGCGCCGCAACGAGGACGTGCACAAGGCCTATCGCCATACGAGTGTCCAGGCCCTGGACAAGCTCTGCCACCTGGTGGACGGCCAGTACCGGATCAAGCCCGTCCCGCCGGTGGTGGTCCGCTTCGGGATCGAGCAGGAGCCGGTGATCGCCGACGAGCTCCGCGGCGCGATCAGGCTGTACCAGGAGACGCTGCAGGCGGACCGCCGCGAGGTGCTGCGCCGGTACTACTTCGGGGACTTCGCCCGCAAGGTCGTCGGGGTCGGCTCGGTCGGCACCGAGGCCTACGTGTTCCTGCTGCTCGGCGACCGGCAGGACGAGCCGCTGTTCCTGCAGCTCAAGGAGGCTCAGGAGTCGGTCCTGGCCCCCTTCGCCGGGCCTAGCGAGTACAAGCACCAGGGCGAGCGGGTGGTCCGCGGCGAGCGGATGATGCAGGCCGCGGCGGACCCGTTCCTGGGCTGGACCAGCGGGCTCCAGGTGGATGGGGCCGACCCCAGGGAGTACTACGTCCGGCAACTGCGTGACATGAAGGGCGCGATGAACGTTCCGGCCATGGACCCACCGCAGCTCACCTACTACGCGGGCCTGTGCGGCTGGGCGCTGTCCCGGGCGCACGCCCGGACCGGGCGGGCCACGATGATCTCCGGCTACCTGGGCTCCAGCGACAGGTTCGACCGGGCCATCGAGGAGTTCGCGGTGGCCTACGCGGAGCAGAACGAGCTGGACTACCAGCGGCTGCTCAACGCGATCGAGGCGCGGCGGCTGCCCGCCATCGAGGGACTCTGAGCAGGCCCGGGCCCTCGTGTCAGGCGGGTTGTGCTGCCCGCGCCCGGTTCCGGGGGCAGGCCGGGACCGCTAACCGGGGTCCTCAGCCCTGCATGCTGTGCTGCGCGGTCCCGCCGCCGGACATACCGGGACACTTGTGACCGCTGCCCTTGGCGGGCTTCGGCGTGGCCGCAGCGGAAGACGTGGCTGCCCTGACGGCTGAGTGAGACACCGTGGATGAGGCAGCGCCGGTGGACGCGCTCGCCATCGTCACGCCCAGGGCAAGCGTGGCCCCGAGGACACCAGCACCGACGGCGGTACCGATGAGTGGTCGGCTGATTCGCACGGTCTTCTCCCTGAGGATCGGGTGTCCGGCGCATCACTGCTCCGGGAGCGGAGCCTGAGCGGCCCGCCTGTTTTCATTAGGCCCGCCGAAACTCGATGCGCAATCGGATTAACCTCTCAGCTTCCGCTGAGAACTGCTGATTGGCCTCCGTGACGGCGGTTGCCGCCCACTAGTCCCGGTCGTCCGAAATCCGGCCTTCCCAGATGGCGCGGACCGCATCGATCGTGTCTGCCTCGGCCGCCTGCTTGTCCGGCCGGTACCGGAGTACGCGTGCGAAGCGCAGCGCCAGCCCGCCCGGATAGCGCGGACTGGCCTGCACGCCGTCAAAGGCGATCTCCACCACCATCTCCGGGCGGACTCCCAGCACGCCCCGGGCGCCGCTCAGGTCGCCGCCGGGACGCTGGCCGGGCGGCTCAGCGAGGTCCAGGAACCGGGCCGTCTGCCAGCGGAGCATCTCGTCGGTCAGCCCCTTGAACGTCTTGCCGAGCATGACGAAGCCCCCGGCCGGATCGCGGGCACCCAGATGCAGGTTGGACAGCCAGCCGCGGCGGCGGCCGTGACCCCATTCGGCGGCCAGCACCACGAGGTCCAGCGTGTGCCGGGGCTTGACCTTGATCCAATCGCCGCCCCGCCGGCCGGCCGCGTAGGGCGCGTCCAGTGATTTCACCACCACGCCCTCATGCCCGCGGGCCACCGCGTCCGCGAAGAACGCCTCGGCGTCCGCCACGTCGCCGGTCACCAGGCGCGGCACCCGGACATCCTCGGGGAGGACTTCGGCCAACAGCGCGTGCCGGATGGTGGCCGGCTCATCGATGAGATCCCGCCCATCCAGGTGCAGCAGGTCGAAGAAGAAGGGCGTCAGCGGGACGTCCGCGCCCTCCTGGCCGGGTGCGGCCTGGGTGCCGGTCCTGCTCGCGGTGACCTGGAAGGGCCGGGCCCGGCCGGCCGGGTCCAGCGCAATCGCCTCACCGTCCAGGACCAGGGTCTCGGCCGGGGAGACGAGCACGGCGCGGGTGATCTCCGGCAGGCGGGCAGTGATGTCGTCGAGAGTCCGGGTGAACACCCGGACCACCGGGCCCTGCCGGTGCACCTGGATCCGGATCCCGTCGATCTTCCATTCGGCCGCCGCCGGGGCCACCCGGTCGAAGGCCGCCGCCACGGTCGGCGCGGAGGCGGCCAGCATCGGCCGCAACGGCCGTCCCACCTCGAGCCGGAAGGCCCGGAGCGCGGCGAGGGCGGCCGCCGCGGCCGCGTCATCGCCGGCCGCCTCGGTGCTGGCTTGGTCCTGCTCGGCTCGGTCCTGGTTGGCTTGGTCCTGGTTGGCGGCGGCCTGATCCTGACGGGCGGCGCTGGCCGCGGACAGGGCCGCCTCCGCCACGGCCGGCAGCGAGCCGCCCAGCAGGAGCGCCCGGCGTACCTCGCCGGCGTCCACCCCAGCGGCCCGCGCGACGGCCTCGGTCATCACGCCTTCCAGCGCCCCCTGGTGCAGTTCGCCGGCCAGCAACCGGGTCAGGAAGGACTGCTCCGCGGGGGTGGCCCTTGCGAACAGGCTCCCGAGCAGCCTGCGCCGCTCGGCCTGGGATCCGGGGCCGGTGGTGGCCCCTATCGCCGCGAACACGGAATCGGTCTCGGCCAGGGTCAGCGGCTGGGTGCCCGGACCCGGGCCGTGCGCTCCCGGGCCGTGCGCTCCCGGGCCGGCCGCTCCCGGGCCGGCCGCTCCCGGGCTCTGCGCTCCCGGGCTCTGCGTTCCCGGGCTGTGCGTTCCCGGGGCGGGCGGGGCGGCCTCGCGCAGCAGGCCGCCGAGAGCCGCGTAGCCCACCCCGATCTGCCGCTGGCGCAGTTCGCCGGAGAGGAACGCGACCGCGACCGGGATCTCATCCGGCGCCGCCCGGCGTAGCAGCCCGGCGATCTCGTCGATCTTGACCCGGCGGCCGGACGCCAGCGATACCGCCTCTGACGTGCGCACCAAATCGCTCAGTAGCACACCATGCATTGTGCCCGATGCCCCCGACACGACCTGGTCAGGGAAATGGGCATGCTGCATCGCCCCCACGGGCCGGAAGGCCTCCTCAGGCAAGGCCACGGCAGGCGCGGGCCTGCAGGTCAGCGATGCCCACGGTGACGATCACGCCCAGCAGCCCGCTGGCCACCAGCCTGCAGTTGCGTCGCTTCCCAGGACGTCGCGTCCCGGGCGGCGGCAGCGGGTGGCAGGCTTCGCTGGCCACCCGCTGCCGTCCAGAAAAGCCCGGTCAGGGTGTCCTGACCTGCCCGTTTACGTCCGCTTGGGCGGCGTCGCCCATCTCCTGGCGGTCCGCCGGAGTAGCCGGCGGCATGGGAGCCGACGTCATCGGGTCCGATTCCGCCGTGGCCATGGTGTCCCGCTTGCTCCGCAGTACCTGCACTGCGGCCGCTGCGCCCGCGCCGAGCACCACGATCCCGGCCGCGATGAGCGGCCAGCGGCGGCGCCGCTTCGCCTTCGGCGGCTCCAGGCGCCGGGCAGCAGTCACCATCGCCGCCGAAACCGCCGGGGCGATCCGCTCCTGCACGGCCACGCCGCCCGCCTCGACCCGCGGTGCCGCCCACGCGCGGGCCTCAAGCAGGCTGCGGCCTGCCGTTTCCTGGGCGCTCTTCGCCAGTGGCGCCACCTGCGTGGCGACCTGCCGGGCGCGCCCCTGGGCCCGTACAGCGCCGGCCTTAGCCTGGTAGGCGCCGCTCTGGACGAGCGCCGTTCCTGCCTTGGCCCGGGACTTTACGTCCTGACTGCTACTTCTTGAAAACACAATTAACCTCCGACACTCCCCGGACAGCTCCCCCGCCCACTCACTTCCCTGGGCGGCAACGCTCAACCCTGCCTTCCCCCGGTGCTTGACCTCAACCGGACTCAAGCTAAACCGTCTCCGGGCCGGGCCAGCCTGATTCGCAGGCTCGCCGGGAGCGCCGTAAGGTCGGAGTGGATGACCCGGCGGCAAAAGCTGTCCGGCAGGAAGCGTCCGGCGGGAAACGGCTAATGACCGGGCGTGCCGTGCAAGGATTCCACCTATGACAAACTCGCTGACCGCGACTCTGCGGACGAATCAGGGAACGATTGTGGTCCGGCTTTTCCCTGATCAGGCACCGAAGACGGTGCGTAACTTCGTCGAGCTCGCTGAGGGATCCCGGGACTGGACCGACCCCCGGACCAGGAAGCCCAGCCGGGCCAGTCTGTACAACGGGACGATCTTCCACCGGGTGATCCCGGATTTCATGATCCAGGGCGGGGATCCGCTCGGCACCGGGACCGGCGGCCCCGGATACCAGTTCGCCGATGAGTTCCACCCGGACCTGTCGTTCAACCGCCCCTACCTGCTGGCCATGGCCAACGCGGGCCCCGGCACGAACGGCTCCCAGTTCTTCATCACGACGGTGCCCACCCCGTGGCTGAGCGGGAAGCACACCATTTTCGGTGAGGTCACCGAGGGCAGTGACGTGGTGGACGCCATCAGCCACCTGGACCGCGACCGCAGGGACCGCCCGGCCAAGGACGTGGTGCTCGAGTCGGTCGAGATCAGCGGCTCCCCGGACGCACCGGGATCCGCGGCTAACTAGATTCGCAGGCCGAGGAGTGGACGAGCTTCCGGCGCCTGGCCCCGAGGCGCCCGCACCGGTACCTACCTGTTTCCGGCATCCGGACCGGGAGACCTACCTGTCCTGCAGCCGGTGCGGGCGTCCCGCCTGCCCTGACTGCCTGCGTGCCGCGCCGGTCGGCCAGCACTGCGCTGAATGCGTGCGGGAGGGCAGCCGCGATGTCCGGCAGCCGACGGCGGTGTTCGGCGGCCGGGTGACGTCTGCTTCAACCGTGACCTGGGTGCTCGTCGCCCTCAATGTCTCGTGCTACCTGGTGGAGTGGGTCTACCCGCGGGTCGTCAACTACTTCGACATGATCGGCGTGGCCTACGATCCCACCATCCACCAGACCGTGGGCGTGGCCCACGACCAGTGGTACCGGCTGCTCACGTCAGCGTTCCTGCACGAGCCGGGGCTGAGCGGGTTCGGCCCGGCGCACATCATCTTCAACATGTGGGCGCTGATCCTGGTCGGCCCGGCGCTGGAGCGGATGCTGGGGCATCTGCGCTTCCTAGCCGTCTACCTGCTCAGCGCGCTCGGCGGCTCGGTCCTGTACTTCTTCTTCGCCCCGCCGAACCAGTCCGCGCTGGGGGCATCGGGTGCCATCTTCGGCTTGTTCGGGGCCTGGTTCGTGCTCTCCAGGCGGTTGCGGCTGGACAGCCGGGCGATCATCTTCCTGATCGTCCTCAACCTGGGCATCAGCTTCGCGGTTCCGTCCATCGCCTGGCAGGACCACGTGGGCGGGCTGATCACCGGCGCGGTGGTCACCGCGGCCTACGCCTACGCACCGCGGAAGCACCGGGCCCTGCTCCAGGCGGCCGCCACCGTGATCGTGCTAGCCGTACTGGTCATCGCCGCGGTGGTGCGCCACGGCCAGCTGACCTGAGGTAGCTACCGCCACTTGGTGGACAGGACCACGCCTCCGATGATGAAGGCGAAGCCGACCAGCAGGTTCCAGTCTCCCAGGGCCCCGATCGGCAGCGTGCCCTGGGTCACGTAGAACACCGCGATCCAGGCCAGCCCGATCAGCAGGCAGGCCAGCATGGCGGGTACCAGCCAGCGCGGGCTGACCTTCTTCGACGCCGATCGCTTGGGCGGCGGCGTGTACACCGCCTTGGTTCTCACGCGGGACTTCGGCACGGTCGTCTCCTGGTCAGTAGCTCTGCCGAGTCTAACGCCGGTACACCACCCAGCCGGTACACCACCTAGGGGCGCGGCGTACGGGAGCCAGTGGCCTTCGCGCCTGCGGTGCCGGTCGCTGTCGGTGTCGCTGTCGGGGGCGGCGTGGTGGCGCTCTGCGTCGGGGACGGGGTGGTGGCGGTCGGTGTCGGTGTCGGTACCGGTGTGGACGCCACGTAGATGGTCACCGTCGATCCCTGGGGCAGGGTCCCGCTGGAAGGGGTCTGGTTGAACACGCTGCCCGGGGTGGCGTTGGGCGGGCCGGCCGCGGTGATGACCTGGACCTTGAATCCCGCATTCTGCAGGATCGACACGGCGGTCGCCCTCGGGTCGCCAACCGTGTTCTGGACCTGGGTCCCGCCTCCGGACACGTAGATGGTGACCGGGCTGTTCGGGGCCAGCAGCGTGCCAGCCGGGGGCGACTGCTGCACCACGGTCCCGGCCGGCTTGCTGGAGGTCGGGTCGGTCTTGGTCGTCACGTTGAACTGCTGCAGCTGGCTCTGGGCCGTGCTCTCCGATTCGCCGGTCACCGCTGGCATCTTGATCTTGTGCGGTCCCGTGGAGACGTCCAGCGTGACGACACTGTCCGGTGCCACCTTGGTCCCGAACTGCGGATCCGTCTGGGTGACCAGGCCGGCCTTCACCGACGCCGAGGACACCGTGACCACCGCCGGCTTCAGCCCCGCCTTGATCACGGCCTTCTCGGCGGCCGACTGGGTCATGCCGACGACGGAGGGCACCGAATCGGTCTTCCCGCCGCCGCCGAGGAGCAGATAGGCGATCACGATGACGAGGATGGCGGCGATGGCGCCCAGGATCCACCACAGGGCCTTCCGCCGCCCGTTCCCGCCG
>Ga0187851_10002606_pt1 | contig 15790 bp, 10 predicted proteins | sample June2016WEW_6_10_FD_132997 | JGI IMG/M metagenome (GOLD analysis project Ga0187851, IMG submission 132997) | Peatland microbial communities from SPRUCE experiment site at the Marcell Experimental Forest, Minnesota, USA - June2016WEW_6_10 | ecosystem: Environmental > Terrestrial > Soil >...
CCGGGCCGTTTTTCGCCCGGGGCGGGCGCGCCTTCCAGTGGCGGAGGCGCACGGCGCGGGCGATGGCGTTGAGCCGCGTACCCTGGCACGACTGGCAGATTTCCCGCTCCCCCTCCTGCCAGTCGAACCACGATTCTTCAATCGAGCCGGCCCTCGCCCCGCGCTCGACGTCGGGCAGATAAAAAATCTCGCCAAACCCCCGGCAGGTGGGACACCAGCCGCGCGAGGAATTGTAGCTGAACATTTTCGGGTCCAGCGCCTCGAAGGACCGGCCGCAGGACGGGCAGGAGAATTCCGTGGAATGAATGGAGGTCTTGCCGTCATTGGCCAGCACATGCACGGTGCCGCGCCCCAATTCCAGCGCATTGTCGATCAAATCCTGCGCCGCTTTGCGCTCCGACGGCGCGGGCCGCCGCTTTTTGTCCAGCCGGCCCACCACGATTTCCACATCATGTTCGCGGAAGCGATCCAGGCGCAGGGGCCGGTCTGTCGGATGCATTTTGCCGTCGGCCCGCACCTCGGCGTAGCCGTGTTGGGCGGCCCAGGAAGCCACTTCGGTGTGGAACCCTTTTCTATTCTTGACAATTGGCGCCAGCAAGAGCAAGTCGCCCCGCCTGCGCATTTCCTCCGCCAGTCTGCGGCCCACCCGGTTCCGCGTCTGCGATTGGACCGGGCACTGGCATTGCGGGCAGACCTGCGTGCCGAGCCGGGCGAAGAGCAGCCGCATGAAATGGTATATTTCCGTGACGGTTGCCACCGTGCTTTTGCCGCCGCCGCGCGACTGGCGCTGTTCGATGCTGACGGACGGGGGGATGCCGGTGATCAAATCCACCTCCGGCCGGGCCAGTTGATCGATGAACTGCCGGGCATAGACATTCATCGAATCCAGGAACCGGCGCTGGCCCTCGGCAAACAGCAGGTCAAAAGCCAGCGTGCTTTTCCCCGAACCGCTCAAGCCTGTGACCACGACGAACAGATCGCGCGGGATGGTCAGGGAAATGTTCTTGAGATTGTGCTCGCGCGCGCCATGGATGGCGATGACTTCCGCTGGCGCCGCCTGTGTTGATGAATCAGCCACGCTCCATTCTACTTCCACACCCCCATATCCCGCAATTGCCGGGTCGCCTGACCAGCCCAATCCCGATTGGCCGCCGGCGAGGCCGGGCTGGGATGCAGGATGCGGCCGATGTTGACCCGCCTCCCCGTCGCCGCCTCAGCCGCCTGTTGTTCGGCATATGCGCCAATGCCAATGATCCATTTTGGCCGCAAAATATCGAACACCGCGCGCAGGTGGGCGTCGCAAGCCCGGGACAATCGCGTCCTTTCCCCGGCGCTCAATTTGTCGGGCGTCCGATTGCGCCCGCCCGCCTCCAAAAACGTCAGCGGGCAATAATTGACGACAAAATGACGATCGAAGAAATTCTCCGGCGCGCCAAAGCGGTCGGCAAAAAGTTTCCACAACCGTTGCCCGCTGATTTCCGAGCGCGAGCACTGGAATCCCAGGACGGGGCGGCACGGATGCTCCCGGGCGGGCCGGCCGATGGCACCGTCAATCTTCATCCAATCGCGCACCGCGCCGATTTCGCCGAAGGGCACCCCCGTTTGCGCCATGCCAAAAGGCCCCGGATTCATGCCCAAGAAAATGATGTCCTTCGGCGTCGCGCCAAAGCGACGCAGGTAGATCTCGTGCGTCTTCCAGGCATAAAGCAACGGATTATAGACGTGCGTCACGGGTGGCCTAAAACGCATCCTCTCCACCTCTCCGCACAAGCGCCGCGCGGCGTCAATCAAGAGCTTGTTCACGTTTTTTTAGGATGGTTGCTGACCTGGAGAAAGCGTGGCGAGCACAGTGATTGAAGGGAAAGACTGGATGGAATGAATTCCTCAAGCTGCCATGGCCGGGAATCGACCGCAACCTTACTTGCTGCCGAACGCGTCGTCCACGGAGGAGGCGGTGTAGGTTTGCATTGTTTTGACCGTCCGCCAATTGACCGAGCCGTCAAACAGTTCCACGTTCCCGCCCATTGCGCCGAGGCTGGCGCTATTGGTGGCGGCAGCGCTCGACGGAGAACCCTGGGCCATGGCCGCCCCCGCCGAGGTGTGCGGCGCGATTCTCATCAGCGGGACAGCACCATCTTCAGCAAGCGTCCAATAATTTGCATCCGCCAGCAACTCGTTCGTTGAGGCGGAGGCACTCAACTTGACGGGCGCGAGCGAGTAAGGATCGCCGGGCTTTCCGGGCACAACATCGTCGGCCAGATAGCTGTAACCGATAATGAAGCCGTATTGATCATGAAACGGAATATTGTAGGACGACCCTCCAAAATCGAGATTGGGACAATAAAAAATGTTGCTGCTGCCTGCGGTATAGGTCTGCACCAGATTTGTAAAGGTCTGGTCGGAAAGGCGAATGGAATGATATTGATTATCGTTGTCGGCGGCACTGGGCAGGACGTCTGCATTGTTAGCCGCGTACAGGTCGAAACCCACGTATAGTTGGTGGAGGTTGTTTTTACAAACTGCGCGACGCGCCTTCTCTTTGGCGCCGGAAAGTGCGGGAAGAAGCAGAGCAGTCAGAATCAAAGTCATGGCTATCACCACCATCAACTCCACCAACGTGAATCCGGCAGAGTCAACGGGCTCGTCATTCCTGCGAAGAAAGACTCGCTTCGTTTTCATTCAACTGGCCTATTGAGCATAATGTGCTCCATTCGTCACAGAACCGCAACAAAAATCTTTCAAAAATCTTTGTAGGTAAAATCCCTACAAAAAGGGCCTATTGGCCCGTCACCGCACGGTAATACTCCTGATCGCCGCCCACAGGCACACAGATCGCTCGATTCTCCAAACAACTGAAATTTGTTTTCAAAGCAGACCAATTGGTTTGGGTCAAATCACTGGAACTTTGGATGATGTAGGTGACGTTGCTTTGGCCTTGGAGGGTAAAACGCAGTCCAGCCGGTTCCGCCACCGGATTGATCAACGTCGGCGGCTGGAGTGCGCTATATGCCTGAGCGACCGGCACAGCAACGGTCGTGGCTTGATTGGTTCCGGGAGGCGAATAAATGCGCCAGACCTGTCTGGTGTTGTCCAAAGCGTAAAGATTCCCGACATTGTCCCAAGCCACATCGTAATAACCATCACCGCCCGTTTGGTCGATATCGGTCATGAAGTCCCCATTGGTAGAGCAGTAAAGGTATATTCCGCCGGTTGTGTCATATTCGAAACCATTAGTGCCCACCACGGCGACGGCGAGTCGGGAGCCAGCAGGATCTGAAGCGATGCCGTAAGCTTCGAGCAGTTGCGGGAACATCCCATCCGCCCAATTTGCCATCGTAACCGGCATCCCGCCGTAGGTTTTAAAACTCATAACGGCGTAGGCTGGGTCTTCCGTTGTCAGCATTTGAATGACGTCAATATAGCCGTTGGTGTCCACCGCAATGTCGAAAGGCGACTTGGTCAAAAAGGACGAATCCAACGGAACGACCACGAAGCCCGGGTCATTGTCCGCCGCCACGCCATTGGTGCCGATTTGCCAGCCATTGACTCCCACCGAACCCGAAAGCTCGGCGTCTGTCATCCAGATTGCCGCATTGGCGCCAGACCCGATCACACTCAGTCCCGTGAAATAAACTGTAGGCTGCGGGTAATTGTCCGTCCGGACGACTTGGCGCTGGCTATTGTCATCAAGGATTGGATTGAACGAGACCACAACCCCCTGATTGGCGTAATCATCCACATACACCCGGTCATCGGCGCCAATTGCCATTTTCCAGGGACTGTCTGACTGCCCCCCCCAGCCGTAGCCGCCCGTACTGAACCCGCCTTCATCAGCAGGACTGCCATCAGCGTTGCACTTAAGGATGCCGACTTGGTCACCCGGGGAATCCCCGCCGGTGGGATAGGAGTTCGCCACATAGACCCGACCGTAATACAGACTGTTTGTATTCTGATTGACAGCAATGCCGCTCGGAAAATTGACAAAGAAGTTCGGACCGTCGTCGGTAATGTTGGTCCAAGTGGAATAGCCGGTCGACGCGGCGGTTATGCTTACCGTGTAAACGCCCTGGGCCATATCCGGCGTATTGGACCAAATCGCGGTGTTAAGTCCTGAATTAGTTCCAGCCTCTTCCTCCGCGGAGGACAGGGTTTGGACCAAATTCGTTCCGCTATAAATCCTGACCCATACACCCCCGGAGGCGGTATCATTGAGGATGTAGCTGACAGTCAAGACGTCGCCGGGAACGATGACCGCCGCGTCTAATGAGCCGTTGAGCTTGATATCGGTCGCATAAACATTGGCACAGGCCGTCAGGGCCGATGAGACGAAAACCAGCACGAGGGCCAGACTCCCAGCCAGCCGGGCGAAGTTTGTCCGGATTCCCAAGAAAAAAGCGCCAAATTCCTCCCGAACAGTCAAACGCGGGTTCCCACAATAGAAACAATCAGTGAGAACACGAACAATCACAAAGCGCTTGTCCATTGGCTTCCTTTTTTGATCTGCAAAAGTCTAACACAGAAACCGCACATTAGACAAGCTTTAATTTGTGACAAAAAACCGTGTCCGAACGGCTCCCGGCCGTGATGGTTTGACACCAGTGGCCCGCGGATTACTTTCGCCTCATGTGTGCGGCCCAACCTGCCTGCATTCGCCTTCGCGGCGTGCGGCAGAACAACTTGAAAAACGTCGACCTCGATCTGCCTTTGCGCAAGTTGGTGGTCATCGCCGGTTTGAGTGGGTCGGGCAAAAGTTCCCTCGCTTTTGAGACCCTTTTCGCCGAGGGCCAGCGCAGGTACATTGAAACGTTCTCCCCCTACGCCCGCCAGTTCCTCGATCGCATGGACAAGCCTCAGGCGGACAGCATCGAAGGCATCCCTCCCGCCATTGCCATCGAGCAGCGCAATACGGTCAAGTCCACCCGCTCCACCGTCGGGACCATGACTGAAATCACCGATTACGCCAAACTGTTCTGGCCCCACTTGGCGCAACTTCATTGCCGGCGCTGCGGTGAACCGGTGCAAAAGGATTCCCCGCAAAGAATCTGGCCCGCCGTGCGCGCTCTGGCGCCGGAGGGTGAAGCTCTGGTTACGTTCGACCTGCCCCTCAGCGCCAAGTTTTCCCTCGATGAATCGCTTGCGCTCATCGCCCGGCAAGGTTATCAGCGCCTGCTCTTCAACGGGGAAGTCATTCCCCTTGAAGAGGCCCCGGCCCGGTTCATGGCTTCCGGCGCGCCCCGCGTCACCGTGGTACAGGATCGGGTCCGATTGAGCGCGCCAAATCGCGCCCGTTTCGTCGAAGCATGCGAGCAGGCCTTCCACTTTGGAAAAGGCAGGCTGGCCGTCCATCCCCTGCCCCCTGACCTGCGCGCTGTCCTTGTGCCTCCCGTCCCTTTTTCCAACAGGCGGCATTGCGCCCGGTGCGATTTGGAATACGCCGCACCCACACCGGCCTTGTTCAGCTTCAATCATCCCATCGGCGCCTGCCCGGCTTGCCGTGGTTTCGGCCGCGTCATTGCCATTGATTACAATGCCGCGATACCCGACCAATCCAAATCTCTGGCGTCGGGCGCAGTCAAGCCCTGGCAAACCCCCTCCAACGCCGAGTGCCAGGAAGATCTGCTCAAGTTTGCCCGCCTGCGCAAAGTGCCCGTGGATATCCCCTTCCGGGACTTGCCGCAAAAGTGGCGCGACTGGGTGATCGAGGGCGATCCAGATTACAACAAGGACAAAGCCCACGAATGGCCCAAATCCTGGTACGGCGTGAAAGGCTACTTCCGCTGGCTGGAATCGCGGGCCTACAAAATGCACGTGCGCGTCCTGCTCTCCCGCTATCGCATTTACCGGCAGTGTCCCGATTGTCATGGTGCGCGCTTTGGTCCCGAGACTTTGCTCTACCGCATCAACGGCCTGACCCTGGCGGATTTCTATCGCCTGCCGGTCCGCCAAGCGTTGCCGTTTGTTGATTCCCTGATGGCCAAGGGGCCGACATCCAAAACTTCCGATCCCTTGGCGACGGCCCTCGGCGAGGTCGGCTCCCGCCTGGCTTACCTGGACGAAGTTGGACTGAATTATCTGACGTTGGACCGCCAGACCCGTTCCCTGTCCGGCGGCGAAACCGAAAGGGTCAACCTCACCGCCTGTCTCGGCTCGCGGCTTGTCAATACTCTGTTTGTGCTGGATGAGCCGAGCGTGGGATTGCACCCGCGCGACACCGCCCGGCTCGTCCGCATTGTCCGGCAATTGCGCGACGCCGGCAACACGGTGGTCGTCGTCGAGCATGAAGCCGGCGTAATGCGGGCCGCGGATCAAATCATCGAGTTGGGGCCGGGCCGGGGCGAATCCGGTGGAGAGGTGGTGTTCCAGGGGACCTGCGCGGAAATCGTGCGAGACGCCAAATCGTTGACCGGCGCTTACCTGGCCGGCAGAAAGCGCATTGAAATTCCACATCGCCGTCCTGTCCCCCGCGGGCGCAAGGGCAGGCTGCTGCTGCGTGGCGCCAATTTGCACAACTTGAAAAACCTGGCCGTCGAAATTCCGCTGGCCCGGCTCGTCTGCGTGTCGGGGGTCAGTGGCTCGGGCAAAACCACCTTGCTCCGCGATGTTCTCATGCCCGCGCTCCTGGAAAAATTGGACAATCCGGGAGGCGGCGCCACTCCGCCGGCCCCGGAGCAGGAAAGCGATGAATCCCCCCCCGCCGAGAGCCTTCAACTGGAACTTCACCTGAAAGGTTGGGAAGCTCTCGGCGGGGTTGTTATTGTGGATCAGTCTCCATTGGGCCGGACCCCCCGCTCAAACCCGGCAGTTTACACCGGCGCATTCGACAAAATCCGCGCCTTCTTCGCGGAATCGGATTCCGCTCAACAACTCGGCTTGGACGCGGGCGCATTCAGTTTCAACTCGGTGCAGGGCCAGTGCGAGCATTGCCGCGGTTCGGGATTTGAAAAAATCGAAATGCAGTTTTTGAGCGATGTCTTCATTCGCTGCCCGGAGTGTAATGGCCGGCGCTACCGTCCGCACGTCCTCGAAGCGTCAATCCCCCGCCCCGGTGAATCTCCGAACCCCGCCGCTTGGAACATCGCCGACTTGTTGGACGCCACAGTCGATCAAGTCATCCAATTCCTGGCCGGCTTCCCTGACTCCAATCCTGCGCGGCAGGCGGCTGAAAGTTTGAGACTCCTGCAGGAACTTGGCTTGGGCTACTTGCGACTCGGCCAGCCGGTCAACACCTTGTCCGGCGGTGAAAGCCAGCGCCTCAAACTCGTCAAGCACCTCGCCCAAGGGCCGCAGGCCGCCGTCGCGCCCGGCGATAAGCCGGTCATCTTCTTCTTCGACGAACCGACCACCGGTCTGCATTTCGATGACATCCGCATCCTTCTCAAGGTCTTTCAACGCCTGGTGAATGCGGGCCATTCCGTTCTGGTCATCGAACACAACCTGGACGTCATAAAATCCGCCGACTGGGTGATTGATCTCGGCCCGGAAGCTGGCGACGGCGGGGGCAAAATCGTGGCCCAAGGCACCCCCGAAACGCTGGCCAAGACCCGTTCGAGCCATACCGGTAGGGCCCTTGCGGCAGACGCAAGCCTGTGAAAATTCCTAATTTTCCCGTGGTATTTTTCTTGTTGCCTGAAACTTTAGGACGGAAAATCCACAGAATATGATCGGCCAGCAATCTTTAGCCCAAGTCGGCGCAGGTTGCGCGGATCAACGCTGGAAGGCAGTGGCGGTATGCGTTCTGCTGGCCGCGATGACCTTTGCCGTTTTCGGCCAGACGCTGACTCATGGGTTCGTTGACATCGATGATTATACTTATGTGGTCAAGAATCCAATGGTCGCCCGGGGCCTGACGCATGATGGGATCATCTGGGCATTTACCCATGTCCATTCCTCGAACTGGCACCCCTTGACCTGGCTTTCCCACATGCTGGACTGCCAGTTATGCGGTTTGCATCCCGGCGGCCATCATTTGACCAGCGTCCTGTTGCACACCGCGTCGGCCATCCTGCTTTTCCTCGTCCTGCGCCGGATGACGGAGGCGCTCTGGCGTAGCGCGTTTGTGGCGGCGATGTTTGCGATTCATCCCTTGCGGGTGGAATCGGTTGCCTGGGTGGCTGAGCGGAAGGACGTGCTCAGTGGTTTGTTTTTCATGCTGAGCATCGCCGCTTATGTCCGGTATGCGCGCCTTCCATGGTCCTTTGGCCGCTACGGGCTTGTCCTGCTTCTGTTTGCGATGGGCCTGATGTGCAAGCCGATGCTGGTGACTCTGCCCCTGGTGTTGCTGTTGCTGGATTACTGGCCGTTGCAACGAATGGAAACCCGGAAGCTTTCCAGATTGGTCATGGAGAAACTGCCATTGCTCGCGCTCTCCGCCGCCTCCTGCGTCGTTACCCTGCTGGCCCAGAACAAGGCGCTCCAATCGACTGAATCCTCATCACTGCCACTGCGCCTGGCCAACGCATTGACGTCCTGCATGGTTTATCTTGGCCAGATGATCTATCCGGCGGGACTGGCCGTGTTCTATCCTTTTCCACACCACGGCCTGCCGGAGTGGAAAGTGGCGCTGGCCGGGATGCTGTTCGCCGGCATTACTTCGGCCGCCTTGTGGCAGCGGCGGAAACAACCCTGGCTGTTGATGGGGTGGCTCTGGTACTTGGGGATGTTGCTGCCGGTGCTGGGCATCGTCCAGGTCGGCGATCAGTCGCACGCTGATCGCTATACTTACCTGCCGCAAATCGGCCTTTATGTGGCCGTGACATGGCTGGTGGCGGAGTGGTGCGCGAACCGCGCAATGCTCGGGTTCCTCATGACCGGCGTGGCCGGACTGCTGATGGTCTGCGCCTGGAAACAGACCGCTTACTGGAAGGACAACGAAACCTTGTGGACCCATGCGCTCGCCTGCACCACGGGCAATTCTCTGGCCGAATACAATCTGGCTTACGATTTTGTCGAAAAGGGAAGGTTGGACGAGGCGATTGGCCATTGCCAAAAGGCGTTGGATATTAACCCGGACAATCCGGATGCCCACAACACCCTCGGCGTGGCCCTGGTCAAAAAGGGAAGGGTGGACGAAGCCATTGGTCATTATCAGGTGGCGCTAAGATTGGAGCCTTCCAATGCGAAGGTCCATTTCAACTACGGCGAAGCGCTTGAGAAACGGGAAAAATGGGACGAGGCGATCTCCCAATATCGCCTGGCGCTGCAATGCAACCCCGATTACATGGAAGCCCACCTCAATCTGGCCAATGCCCTTCGCCAACAGGACAGATTGGATGAAGCCATCCTTCATTTCCAAGCGGCCTTGCAAATCAAACCCGACAGCGAGAAAGCGCATGACAACCTCGGCATTGTTCTTCTGGAAAAGGGCGACGTGGATGAGGCCATCACCCATTTCCAAAGGGCGCTGCAAATCAACCCCCGCAACGCGAATGCACAAAACAACCTCGCCAACGCTCTGCTGCAACGGGGAAACATGGGCGACGCCATCGCCCATTTTCAGCAGGCGCTGCAAATCCATCCCGACGAACCAGCCATCCAGAACAACCTGGCCTGGCTACTGGCCACGTCTTCGGAGGCGTCGTTGCGCAACGGGGCCAAGGCGGTGGAACTGGCCCGGCAGGCCAATGCGCTGACCGGCGGAAATAATCTGACCGTTCTCCGCACCCTGGGCGCCGCCTGCGCGGAGGCCGGCCAATTCCCCGAAGCGCTGGAATTTGCGCACCATGCCATGCGCCTGGCCGAGGCCCAATCCAACAGTACGCTGGCCGGGCAGCTGCAATCGGACATAAAACTCTACCAGGAAGCCAGGCCTTTAAGGTAATCGCAAATCCGCAAACATGTTCGGCCCACAACCTTCTCCAAGAGTCCCCGTCGGCAATCGCTGTTGGAGCCAACACTGGCGGGTGACGGCGATTTGTCTGGCGCTCGCGGCGATCACCATCGTCGTTTTCGGACAAACGGCCCGTTTCGGCTTTGTCGATTACGACGACGACGTATATGTGTCTGGAAATCCGGTGGTGCAAAAGGGGCTGACGTGGAAGGGAGCCGCCTGGGCGTTCACCTATGGAGGAATCGGCCATCGGCATCCGTTGACCTGGCTCACGCACATGGCCGACTGCCAGCTGTATGGCTTGTGGGCAGGCGGGCATCACCTGACCAGCGTGGCCCTCCACGCCGCCGCCGCAGTACTGTTACTTCTGGCGTTGAAAGAGTTGACCGGCAGCTTGTGGCGCAGCGCCTTGGTGGCGGCGGTGTTTGCGATCCATCCGCTAAGGGCGGAGTCGGTGGCCTGGATCGCGGAACGCAAGGACGTGTTAAGCGGTGTTTTCTTCATGCTGACACTGTGGGCTTATGCGCGCTATGCGCGCCGAGTTTCGCGCCCGCGCTACGCGGCTATGGTAGGGGCGTTTGTCCTGGGATTGTTAAGTAAAAACACGCTGGTCACGCTGCCGTTTGTGCTGTTGCTGCTGGACTGGTGGCCGCTGCAGCGCCTGAGGCTGACAACTTTTTGGGAATTGGTGAAGGAGAAGATTCCGCTGTTCCTGCTTTCGGCCGGGTCATGTGTGGCGACTATTCTGGTGCCGGAGGAACCGATGCAATCAAGCCGGGTCCAGTTCCTTGAGCGGCTGGCAAACGCCGTCGTTTCTTACGTCATTTATCTGCGGAAGTTGGTTTTTCCGGTCGAATTGACCATTCCTTATTTCTACGCCCCAAACGGTCTGCCGTGGTGGGAGGTTGCGCTGGCCTTTGTCCTGCTGACGGTGATTTCCATAACCGTGGTCGCGTGCCGAAAGAGACGCCCCTACTTATTGGTGGGCTGGTTCTGGTATCTTGGCATGTTGGTTCCGATGAGTGGAATTGTTCAAATGTCCTACAATGCCTATGCGGATCGCTATACCTACCTGCCTGGAATCGGGTTGGGTCTGGGCGTGGCATGGGCCTTGGGAGACTGGAGCACGAACTGGAAACATCGGCGGGCAATTCTCGGCAGTCTGATAGGTGTCGTGACGGGCGCCCTGATGGTTATCGCCTGGAGACAAACTGGATATTGGAAGACCAGCGAAACTTTGTGGACTCACGCCATTGCCAGCTCCCCTGGCAACTATATCGCCCAGTACAATCTGGGTGACGATCTGGTCGAGAAGGGAAGATTGGACGAGGCGATGACTCATTACCAGAAGGCGGTGGACATCAATCCCAAAAGCGCCGAAGCCCACAACAACCTGGGCCTCGCCTTTTACCAGAAGGGAAAGACGAACCAAGCCATCGCGGAATATCAAATGGCGTTGCAGGTCAACCCCCATCTCGCACTCGCCCACTATAATCTCGGCAATATTTATCTTCAATTTGGAAAGCTGGACGATGCCATCCTCCAGTACCAACAAGCCCTGCAAAGCGAGCCGGACCACGCGGTAGTCTGCGTCAACCTCGGCAGCGCATTTCAGCAAAAGGGAAATTTGGACCAGGCTGGCATCTATTACCGCCGGGCACTGCAAATCAACCCCGACGACCCGAAGGCCCACAACAATCTCGGTGAGATTCTTCTGCAAAAGGCCAGCTTGGCCGAAGCGATCGTCCATTTCCAAAAGGCCGCGCGGCTTAATCCCGGCGACGCGCGGGCCCACAACAACCTCGGCTCCGCTCTCCAGCAACAGGGCAGAGCGGACGAGGCCATCACCCAATACCGCGAGGAACTCATGACCGAACCAAACGACGCCAAGACCCAAGACACACTCGGCATCCTTCTTTTGGAAAAGGGCGATGCGGATGAGGCGATCACTCATTTTCAAAAGGCGATTCAAATCGACCCCCGCAACGCAAAGGCGGAAAACAACCTCGGCAACGCATTCTTGCAAAAGGGGAACACGGGCGAAGCCATCGCCCATTTTGAGCGGGCGCTGCGTATCACCCCCAACGAACCAGCTATCGAGAATAATCTGGCCTGGATTTTCGCCACGTCCCAGGAGTCCTCATTGCGCAATGGCCCCAAGGCGGTGGAACTGGCCCGGCAGGCCGATCAATTGAGCGAAGAAAATCCGACCATTCTTCGCACACTCGCCGCCGCTTACGCTGAGGCTGGTCGATTTCCCGAAGCCCTGCAAACCGCGCAACATGCGTTACGGCTGGCCGAGGCCCAATCCAATTCCACGCTGGCCACGCTACTCCAATCGGAATTGGAGCTTTACCAAGCAGGCAAGGCCATCCCATAAGGATCGATCACGTTGTTTTTGCTGGTGATGGGGCGCAAAGGATATTAGAACTGAACTTATGACTGTACAAATGCAGAGTGTTTCTTACGGCGGCTGGCCCCGGTGCATCCGGCTCGCCAATCAAGATATTGAATTGATCGCGACCACGGACGTTGGGCCGCGCATCATCCGCCTGGGCTTCGTCGGCGGACCCAATCTGTTCAAGGAATTCGCCGAGGTGGGCCAGACGGGCGGGGAGGCCTGGCGCAATTACGGCGGACACCGTCTTTGGCACGCGCCGGAGGCCATGCCCCGCACCTACGCCCCCGACAACAGCCCTATCCAGCACCAATGGGACGGCGCTGCTTTGCAACTCAATCAACCCACCGAGTTGGCAACGGGCATACAGAAGCAGATCGAGGTCAAGCTCGACCCCCAAAGCAACAGCGTTACCGTACGGCATCGGCTCGCAAATAGAAACCCCTGGGCGGTGGAGCTGGCCCCGTGGGCGTTGAGCGTCATGCAAGGCCCCGGCCGGGCCATCCTGCCGCAGGAGCCGCCCGCCAATGACCTGCTGCCAGTCCGGCCCGCCGCATTCTGGGGCTACACTGACATGGCTGATCCACGTTGGACATGGGGATCTAAATATATCCAATTGGCCTCCGACCCCGCCGCCACCACACCGCAGAAATTTGGGGTGGGTAACAAACTGGGATGGGCTGCCTACTTCCGCGATGGCCAAGTCTTCATCAAACGCTTCCCCTTCGATCCCGCAATGACGTACCCCGATTTTGGCTGCAACCTCGAATGCTACACCAACGGCGACATGCTGGAGGTGGAGAGCGTGGGGCCGCTGACCAAACTTGCGCCCAACGCCACCGTTGATCATGTCGAGCGCTGGTTCTTGGGTAAGGCGAAAATCGGCGAATCCGACCACGAAATCGAGCAGGCCATGGCCCCGTTGTTGCGCCAATTTCCCTAGACCTGCCCGAGCCATTTTGGGATGCAGATCGACGTTCAACGCACCGAATACGACAGCGGCAAGCTGGAGCGGGCTGATTTGAAGGCCAGTCCGTTTGAACAGTTCGCCGCCTGGTTCGAGCAAGTCTGCCAGAGCAAAGTGATCGAGCCGAACGCCATGAGCCTGGCCACCGCCGGGGCGGATGGCCGGCCTTCGGTGCGCACCGTTTTATTGAAGAGCTATGACACGCGCGGCTTCGTCTTCTTCACCAATTTCGAAAGCCGCAAAGCGCGCCAACTCATGGAGAACCCCAACGCTTCGTTGCTCTTTCCCTGGCTGGCCCTGCAGCGGCAGGTCATCATAAGCGGGCGGGTCGAAAGGGTTTCGGCCGCTGAGTCGCTGGCGTATTTCATCACCCGGCCGCGCGGCAGCCAGATCGGCGCCTGGATTTCGCAGCAGAGCTCAACCATCACCTCCCGCAAGCTTCTGGAAATGAAATGGGGGGAAATCCAGCGCAAGTTTTCCGAGGGCGAAGTCCCCCTGCCCTCCTGGTGGGGTGGTTACCGGGTCGTCCCGCGCGACATCGAATTCTGGCAGGGACGGGTCAACCGTCTGCATGACCGTTTTCTTTACACGGCCAAGGAGGACGGAACCTGGGCCATCGACCGGCTGGCGCCCTGACAGGCCGAAACCGCTCGTTCATTCCGTGGCGCGTATGTCCTTCCGCAGCGGTTTTTTCGGCGCGGGAACTTGGATGGAAAGGCGGTGCGCCGTTGCAGCATCCAGTTCCTGCACCAATTCATCGCGGCTTTTGCGCAGGCCAAGGCGGGTCGCAGCCCCTTCGGCGGTCAAACCCTGCAGCAGCAGCAGATCGTAGGCGCCGATGACATCCAGCAGGATGTTCTCGCGCTCGCTCTGCAACCCAGGTGTCTGAGCCCAAAGCGCGGAGGCAGAGGCGGTGTCGTCCGCCAATCCATTCAGGTACGGCCAATACCTGCTTTTATAGCCAGGCTCTTCACCGGAACGAGGGGTCACGCGGAGTTGGACGATTGCACCCGCCCTGGTGTTCAAAAAATCTTGCGCCTTATTTTGTAATCACCCTTGTCTCTAAACCGCAATCGGCGCCTTGATGGCCGGATGCGGATCGTATCCCGTCAACTCAAAATCCTCGAACTTGAAATCATGGATGTTTTTGATTTCCGGGTTCAATTTCATTTGCGGCAGCGGGCGCGGTTGACGCGACAGTTGCAATTTGGTCTGCTCGAGGTGGTTGCTGTAGAGATGCAGATCGCCAAAAGTGTGGACGAAGTCACCGGGTTTTAATTGGCAAACCTGCGCCACCATCAGGGTCAACAACGCATAGGAGGCGATGTTGAATGGCACGCCCAAAAATAAATCGGCGCTGCGTTGGTAGAGCTGGCAACTCAGTTCCCCTTCCTGGACGAAGAATTGAAAAAGCGCATGGCAGGGAGGCAGCGCCATTTGTTCGATTTCCCCAGGATTCCACGCGCTGACCATCAGGCGCCGGCTGTCCGGATTCTGCCGGATTTGTTGGATGACGGAATCGATTTGATTGATGGATCGCCCGTCCGGCGCGCGCCAGCCGCACCATTGCGCGCCATAAATCCGCCCCAGGTCGCCGGAGGGATCGGCCCACTCGTTCCAAATCGTCACGCCGTGCTCATTCAAATACTTGATGTTCGTGTCGCCACGCAGAAACCAGAGCAATTCATGAATGATCGACTTCAGGTGCAACTTTTTTGTCGTTAGCAGCGGAAAGCCGGCGGCCAGCGGGAACCGCGCTTGCGCGCCGAAAACGGATTGCGTGCCCGTGCCGGTGCGGTCGTTTTTGAATTTTCCGCGCTCGAGGACGAGCCCCAAAAGTTCGTGATATTGTTTCATAAAAACCGCGTTCTATCTTAGGCCCCGGCAGGCCGGCTTGATCTTCCAATGGCATTTCTCCAACGCGGCCCGGGCCGCCATGACGTCCGCACCGGACACGGCTTGCACAATGCGCACCGCCCGCTCCCGCAATTTTCGATTGGAAACATTCATATCGACCATCAAGTTGCCGACCACCTTGCCCAGCCGCACCATGGCCAGCGTTGTCACCATGTTCAATATCACTTTCGTGGCCGTGCCGGCTTTGAGGCGCGTTGAGCCCGTCAAAACTTCCGGCCCCACGTCCGGCGCGATGACCAAATCCGGCCCGCCCGCCGGCGGCATTGTCAAATGAGGATTGAAACAGAGCAACACCGTTCTGGCGCCTTCCTGCCGGGCCGCGGCCAGCGCTCCCCATACAAAGGGCGTCCGCCCGCTCGCGGCGATGCCCATGACCACGTCACGCCGGTTCACCCCCCGGCAACGCACGGCAGAAGCGCCCGCCGCCGCGCTGTCTTCCGCCCCTTCCACTGATTTCCATACCGCGGATTGCCCTCCGGCGAGCAGGGCTTGCACCCGGTCCGGCGCGATGCCAAAAGTCGGCGGACATTCCGCCGCATCCAGCATCCCCAGCCGCCCGCTCGTGCCCGCGCCGGCGTAAAAGAGCCGCCCATCCCGCCGCAAAGCTCCGGCCACCCACTCGATGACCCGCGCGATTTTTCGTTTCTCCTTTATCAACGCGAGTCCGACTTTCGATTCTTCG
>Ga0187851_10002608_pt1 | contig 15789 bp, 12 predicted proteins | sample June2016WEW_6_10_FD_132997 | JGI IMG/M metagenome (GOLD analysis project Ga0187851, IMG submission 132997) | Peatland microbial communities from SPRUCE experiment site at the Marcell Experimental Forest, Minnesota, USA - June2016WEW_6_10 | ecosystem: Environmental > Terrestrial > Soil >...
CGATCTTTGTGACGGGCGAACTTGGCGGTTCGCTGGCGGGCAAACACCTGGACTTTGAACCGCGCCTGGCCGAGGCGCGCTGGCTCGCGGAAAGTTTTGCCGTTCACGCCATGATTGATTTGAGTGACGGGCTGGCGGGCGATTTGCGGCATATTTTGAAGGCCAGCCGCGCCGGCGCGGAATTGCTCAAGCCAGCCATTCCCATCAGCCGCGCGGCGAAATTGCGGGCGAAGGAAAGTTCCTCCGCCAACCCACCGTTCGTCGCGGCGCTGACCGACGGCGAGGATTTTGAGCTGTTGTTCGCGGTGGCGGGCGCCGACGCGGTGAAATTGCTCGACGCGTGGAAAAAACAATTCCCGAAACTGAAATTGAGTTGCATCGGCAAAATCACGGCGGGGGAAGGCGTCTCCATTCGCGACCGAACCGGCACCCAGCCCCTCACGGCTCATGGCTACGTTCACTTTGCATCTTAAAGCAGCGCAGGCGTCCCGCCGGCACGAAACAGTGAAGGCATCAACCGGGCAGGCGAGACGCCTGCGCTACATTATTCATGGCTGAATTCATTTCGCATAGTCCGGCGGAGACCCAATCACTCGGCGAGCGCTGGGGATGCGCGGCACAACACGGACTGGTCATCGGTTTGTCCGGCGATTTGGGCGCGGGCAAAACGCAACTAGTAAAAGGCATCGCTCGCGGACTCGGCATCACGGCGCGGGTGCATTCGCCAACGTTCACACTGGTGAACGAATATGGCGGCGGAAGGCTGCGGCTGTTTCATCTGGATTTGTACCGGCTCGAAACGCGCGGGCAAATGGTGTCCGCCGGACTGGAGGAATTCCTGCAGCCGGACGGCGTGACGGTGATTGAATGGGCGGAAAGACGGCTTGGAAAACATTCAACGTTCAACATCCAACATCCAACATCCAATTCGGAAAAAGAACGATGGGTAAAAATTGAAATTATTGGCGAGTCGGAACGGAAAATTATTTATGACGATTTTGGCGCTTGAATTTTCTTCACCGCAACGGAGCGTGGCCGTGCTTGCCACCGAAGGCGTGATTTGTGAAACCATCGAAACCGGCGGTCAAAGCACGCGGGTTTTCAGCATGATTGAAAAAGTTCTGGCCGAAGCCAAAATCGAGCGCGAACAAATTGACGTGATGGTCATCGGTCTTGGCCCCGGTTCCTACACCGGCATCCGGGTGGCGCTTTCAGTGGCGCAAGGCTGGCAACTGGCATCCCGTAATGGCGGAGTGAAGATGCTGGGCATCGGCAGTGCGGAATGTGTGGCGGCGCAGGCGCAGGCGGAAAAAATTTCCGGCCGCGTGAACGTGGTGATTGACGCACAACGGAATGAATTCTATCTGGCGGCGTACGAAATTTCGGCGGCGGCCTGGAAGGAAGTCGAGCCGCTGCAGATTGTGACGCGGGCGGAGATGGAATCGCGGGCCAGCTTGAAAGAAATATTGATTGGACCGGAGGTGACGCGATGGTTTCCGAACGGCCGGATGGTCTTCCCGCGCGCATCGGTCTTGGGGCAACTCGCCTTGAACCGGAACGATTTTGTGGCGGGCGACAAGCTGGAACCGATTTATTTGCGGGAGACGAATTTTGTGAAGGCACCGCCAAGCCGGCGAATTTCAATTTGACCCGGAAGCTTTTCCTCTGCCAGAAATCCCTGGCACACCAGATTTATTGTCCAATTTCAGGACAGGAAGGGCCGGAGTAATGAAGGGCTGTTGTCCGGCAGCCGGTGCTTGAAAAAGTTAATTTGGGTTGGCGTTTGCAGTCTTCATCGCCTTGGCGCGCCAGGGCGCGCGATACAAGGGGCAAGGGCTTTAAATAAGGACCACCTCTCTCACGATGGCACGTGCCATGCTAAAAACCATTATCTGGTGCGCAAAAAAAACAGCCGGTGGCGCAAACGAAAGTTCATCCATTATGGTGGTTCATCTTAAACAAGCCGACAAACGGATTGCCGCCAACGCATTCTCGCTGATAGAGGTCCTGGTGGCCTTTGTCATCCTGTCGTTGGTGTTGTCGGGGCTGATGTACGGATACGTGCAGGCCAATCGAATGGCTGAATACAGTTCCATGTCGCTGGCTGCGCAATCGGCCGCTTCCCAGGGACTTGAACAGGTACGGTCATGTGAATGGAACTCTCTGGCTTATCCGCCAACGAACGGGCCGGGAACGAGTGATGAATGTTCTCTGACCACCAACTCCAGCGGGGCGGTAACCCCCTGGGTCAACATTGACACGCTTGACGTCCCCTCCACCGGCTCACAAATTCCCGTCACCAACTACGTCACCATCACGTCCGTTTCCGCCAACCCGCCCGTGCGGCAAATTTCCTCGGTGGCTTACTGGACGTTCCCGCTGACCGGGACGTTGTACAGCAATTTCGTATTCACCCTGCGCGCCCCTGACCAATGAAACTTTTTTCAAAAACATCATCGCCCCGGACGGCCGCTCCCCGGACGGGAGTATCCGCTTTTACGGTCGTGGAAATGGTAACCGCAGTGGCGATTTTTGCCTTTGTGATCATCTGGCTGGTCGAGCTGCAAATTTTCGGATTGCGCATCTACACGCTGGCGGCAACCAAGATATCAGCCACTGCGGGCGGCCGCAAAGTGATGAATCAAATCCGGGACCAGATCCGGGAGGCAAACCAGGTGTATGTGGGAAATTGGTCGGCCAGCTCCTCTCCCCCGTTTCAGCCAATTACAGGTACCAATGCGGCGCAGGGCGATGCGTTGCAAGTTATTACCAGCCCGGCCGTTCTTTCCAGCACGAACACGATACCCTTCATGGTTTATTACTATCTGGACACCAATTCAACCCCCGGCACCAATGTCCTGATGGAGTATGCCATGACATACAATTATAGTAACAACATTGTCATCGGCACCAACAACTCCACCTTCACGCTGGCCAGTTATATCACGAACCTGATCGTTTTCGACGCCGAGGACTACACCAACAATATCCTGACAAACAGCATGTATAATCAATGCTTCCGGGTCACATTGCAATTCTCGCAATGGGAATATCCCGTCGCCGTCATCGGCGGCCAGTCGCTTAATGCGTATGATTATTACCAGTTGCGGACGAAAGTCTCAATGCGGGCCCCGGAAATTGATTAAACAAAGGAGTAGTATCATGCAAATTACATTCAAACCCGTCCGGCAGAATCAATCAGCCTTCGCTTTGCTGATCGTGATGTGCTTCCTGGCTGCCACCCTGCTGGCCTTTGGCAGCCTGATGTATTGGGTCTCCAGCAACGCCAAGGTAACCCGGAGCAACATACAATACATTTCGAGCGAATACGCCGCCGAGGCTGCCGCCGAATATACTTTCGCCCACATGGATTACGATTTTCTCCATCAATCTTTTCAAGCGGCTTCGAGTTATGCCGCCATACCGTCAACTTTACAGACCAACTGGCCCATCCAATACGTATTCACCGATACCAATGGCGTGGCCGGTCAAATCTCCGTCTATTACAGCCAACAGCCGCCCACCATGACCAACTTGGGTGTGAGTTTCGCCAATCTGTATGGTTTGCCGCAAAACTGCCTGGTTACCGCCACCGCCACGCCATCCACCAACCAGTCCAATCCGGCCAACGTGCCGCTCTTTGTACCGGCCACCGTCAGTCTGGCATTTCAGGCGGCCTCCATCCCCGTTTTCCAATACGCCATCTTCTACAACATGGATTTGGACATGGCCCCCGGTTCGGCAATGACGATTGGCGGCAAGACATACTCCAATGGAAACATCTGGTTCGATTCGACCGCTACGGTGACATTTAATGATACCGTTGTCTGCGCCGGAACCTTTAACCTTAAGCCGGATCCAAATGGGGACCAAACCGGCAACGCCAACGCGTCTCCCAAGACGCCCACATACAACTTTACCGGCAACGGCGGCAAGCCGCTTTCCGGTGCGCCCGAAATCATCCTGCCCATCGGCGCCAACAGCCAGACCAATAACAACGCCACCAACGTTGAGGCCATCCTCCAGCCGCCGCCCTCGGCCTATGCCCCGGGGTCTGCGGCCGCCTATTCAACCAACGGCCTGGTTTACATGATGAATGCCGCCGACCTCATCATCTCCAACACCGCCAACGCCATCAATCTTGGCACCAATTCGACTGTCAGCACCAATATCACCGTTGTCTACCAAAACCAATTCTTGAGTCCCCAGCCGGTTTTTCAAATTGTCCCGCCCGATGCGATTTTGAATATTTATTCCAACGGTGTCTCTATAACCACCAATGTAACCACCCACGCAAAATCAACCAATACATTATACGCGACCAACATGTGCTTTTCCTTTGTGACCAACGTCACGTTTTACGATTTCCGCGAAACCGACACCAATTGTGCCATTCAGATAGATATCGCCAAGCTCTGCACCTGGCTCACCAACACTACTTCATTGGGTGGAAGTAATTATTGCACCTTGAACAACAGCGGCACCTCCAGCAAAGGCAAAAGCATCAGCGGTATTTACGTCTATAACTTTGTTCCTCGCACCCCTTCGCAGCTTCCGTGCGTGCGCATTGTCAACGGACAACAACTGCCATCCGCGGGCCTCACCATCGCCACGCCGTTTCCGCTTTATGTTGAAGGTAATTACAACGTCCAAACAGTTGGCAGTGCTGCCAATGCATCCGCCGCGACACACAACACCGCCAACACCTACCCCGCCGCGTTTTTGGCCGATGCCATCACCATCCTTTCCAGCAGTTGGCAGGATAACATAGGCGCTTACGCCAAAGGGGGCAGCTATTCTTCCCGCTCGGCTGCCTCCGCCACCACCATCAATGCCGCGTGTATTGAAGGCATTGTCCAATCCACCAATTTCACCGGGGCCCCCTCCGGCGGCTGCTACAGCGGCGGCGTGGAAAACTTCCTGCGTCTGGAAGAAAACTGGAGCAGCTCCACCCTTTGGTACAATGGTTCAATCATTGTTTTGTTCCCCAGCATATACGCGACGAATTACTGGCAGATGCCCGGGGCTTACTACGACAAGCCCACGCGCAATTGGTCCTTTGATACGAACTATCTCAGCCAGGCCAAACTGCCGCCGATGACGCCGCAATTCAAAAAAGTCCTCCGCCAGCAATGGACGGGCCAATGATTTGAGCCTCATTTTGGCAGGGCCGCGGTGCGCCGCGGCCCTTTTTTTGTAAACGTTTGCCGGATGAAATCAAAGTGTCGCGGCAACGCCGCCGCCGCTCCGATGGTCTCCGGCAATGGGCATCACGCCCCATTCTCATCGGGAAATTCCTTCCGCCCGCCCGCCCGCACTCCTAAACTCCCGGCGTGAAAGCCGCCATCCTGCACGGCCGGGAAAAAATTCAAATTGAGGACGTCGCGCCGCCCGCGCTCAAGCCGGGCGAAGTCCGCATCCGCATCGAGGCCGCTCTCACCTGCGGCACGGATTTGAAGGTTTTCAAACGCGGTTATCATGCCAAAATGATCGTGCCCCCCGCCGCCTTCGGCCATGAGTTCGCCGGCGTTATTAGTGAAGTCCAAAGTCCAAAGCCCGAAGTCCAAGGTTGGAATTGGAAAATCGGCGACCGGGTGGTCGTGGCCAATTCCGCGCCGTGCGGCGGCTGTTTTCATTGCCGCGCCGGCCAGGAAAATCTTTGCGAGGACCTGTTGTTTCTCAACGGCGCCTATGCCGAATCCATCGCCGTTCCCGCGCGGCTCGTCCAAAAAAATCTCCTGCGCCTCAGGCCGGAAACCGACTTCCGCGACGCCGCGCTCGTCGAGCCGCTGGCCTGCGTCGTGCAGGGCGTCGAGGATGCGCAACTGCGCGCCGGACAAAACGTGCTGGTCATCGGCGCCGGGCCGATTGGCTTGATGTTCGCCGTGCTCGCCAGAAATCTCGGCTGCCACGTCACCGTCGCCGGCCGGCGCGCCCCCCGGCTGGAGACCGCGCAACGGCTCGGCGCCCATGAGGTCGTGGACATTGGCGACGGCAGCGGCCTGGTCACCCGGCTGCGCGAAACAACGAAAACGCATTTTGACGCGGTGATTGAGGCGGTCGGCCACCCGGCGGTTTGGGAGGCCGCCGCGCATCTCGTGCGCAAAGGCGGCACGGTGAATTTTTTTGGCGGCTGCCCGTCCGGCACCACCATCACGCTCGACACGACGCTCATCCATTATTCCAACCTCACCCTGCTCGCGAGCTTCCATCACACACCGCGCACCATCCGGCGGGCGCTGGAATTCATCGAAGCCGGCGCGATTCGCGCGGCGGATTTTGTGGATGGCGAATGTCCCCTTTCACAGTTGCCGGAGCTGTTCCAATCCATGGCCGCGGGCAATCGTGTCATTAAAACCCTGATCCGCGTCCATGAATGAATTGTAGCAGCGAACGTCAGTTCGCTCAGATTTCAAAGAATGAGCCGGCTCACGCCGGCTGCTACGAAAATCATTTCAGGAAATTCTCCAGGTCCTTCTGCAATTTCTGCAGGTCGGGCAGGTTGACATACATCATGTGGCCGGCGTCAAAACCGGCGTAGGTGATGTTGGTCCGGTAGGCGGCGTCCAGCGACATGTGTTCCAGCGCGTAGCGCATCGTGTCAATCGGACAGACCAGGTCGCACCGCCCGCCCAGCACGAGGATTCGCATGTAGGGATTTTGATTCATCGTCGAGGCGAGCTTTTCCCCGGCGCTGGCGTAGTTGTTGCGGACGCCGTAATTCCACGGCTGCACGCCGGCCAGGATTTCATAAGGCAGATCATCCTCGAATTTCAATTCTCCCCGCACATAACTGTTCATCGCCGCGGAAAACGGCCCGAGCGTGGCCGCGCTGGACGGGTCAAAGTCGGGTTGTGACGACGCGGGGTCGTCATCGCGTCCGGTGATGCGCGCGTCGTAAGCGCCGAGGATCAGGCCCTGATCGTGCAGCAATTGCCTGCGGAACACGTCCTCGTCAATCCGCAGATGATTGTCTTCGATGACCTGTGGCGTGAGGCCGGTAAGCCGGGCGAGTTCGGCCACGACCTTCTGGTGTTCGTCGGCGGGCAGCGATTTGCCCTGGTGCAGGGCGGCCACGTATTCGCCGCCGGCAAACCCGCGCGCTTCGGCGAGCGCCTTGGGCAGGTCGGATTGCAGGTCGGGCGGCAGTTTTTTGTGGAAGTGCGCCGCCGCCGTGTAGGCGGGCAGATAAAGCGGATACGGCACGTCATTGCCCGCGTTGTTCCAGATGGTGGCAAAATCCAGAACGCCGGAAACCAGAATCAGCCCGTTCAAATACATCCCGTAACGCGAGCGCAGATGGTCGGCCAGCCCCGCCGCGCGAAAAACACCGTAGCTTTCGCCGCAGAGATATTTCGGCGAGAGCCAGCGCTCGTGCCGCGTCGTCCAGAGCCGGATGAATTCACCCACGGAATCGAGATCGGCGGAATCGCTGAAAAACTGGTCGGCCTTTTCGTCCTTGCCCGGGCGGCTGAACCCGGTGGCCACCGGATCAACGAACACCAGGTCGCTGGCGTCCAGGATGGAATACTCGTTGTCCACCAGGCCGAACGGCGGCGGCGGCAGGGTGCCGTCCTCGTTCATCTTCACGCGGCGCGGACCCAGCGCGCCCAGATGCAGCCACACGGACGACGAGCCGGGCCCGCCGTTGAAACAAAATGTGACGGGCCGCTGTTCAATTTCGGATTTCGGATTTCGGATTTCGGATTTGTCAACGCGCGTGTAAGCCACGTAAAAAACCGACGCCCGGGCAGTGCCGTCCGTGCTGAGAATGGGCAGCATCCCGGTCTCCGCGATGTAAGTCACGCGCCGGCCGGCGATGGCCACGGTGTTCGTCGTGAAGACCGGTTTGTGGGTGGCGTCGGGAATCGTCGCGGCTTCAACTTTCGCGGCGGGCGGCTCGTTGGTGCCCGCCGTCGCTTCGCTTTGGCGCGGCGAGCCGGCAAGCAAATTGGGCGCATTGGTTTTGGGGGCATCGGCGGCCCGCAGGCCGGCAGCTAAGGCCAGGAGCAATATCCAGGTATATTTTTTCATTGGCAGTTTTTCGGTCGCGTCAGGGAAAATGCGCTTTCGTCCTCTGAAACGCAAGCGGTGTGTCGGGCGGGTTACGGTTTTGTGAATAGTGTGAAAATGTTAACAACTTTTCTCGGAAGTTCTTGCCTGCGAAGGAAATCCGTGCGAAAAAATCCATAAACAGTTTTTTAGATGTTACGGCGTTGAAAGATTGACTAATGTTAATAATAAGTGGAAGACAAATTGAAAAAACAGTTTTCGCGGATTTTCATTCCCGGCAAACCCGGCGGGCTTTCACCTTGATCGAACTGCTGGTCGTCATCGCCATCATCGCCATTCTTGCCGCGCTGCTGTTGCCGGCACTCTCCCTGGCCAAGGACAAGGCCAAACAGGTCAGTTGCGTTTCCAATCTGCGGCAGTGGGGACTCGCCCTCCAGATGTATGGCGTTGATTCCAATGACGGCATTCCGCGCGACGGCACGGATTCCAGCGGCACGTATGGGGCCGGCGAATCCCTGACAGTACAATGCGCCTGGTTCAATCTGCTGCCGCCATTGGTGGCGGAAAGGCCTCTCTCCACCTACACATCCAATGCCCTCGCCAACGCCACCAACGCAAAACAAAATTCCAAGATTGTTCCTTTCCCGGGCGAGTTGGGCAAAATATATAGTTGCACGGCGGCACGGATGGTGGGCAATGACTTTGCAATAATAGACGCCTCTTCTCCACCGCACGGCGCGGATGGATTCTTCAGCTATGTCATGAACATTGATTTAAAGCACAATAAACCATTATATTCCCCGATCTCAACTACCTGCTACACTTACCCACAAATGCCCAGGATAACCCAGATTAAAAGGCCGGTAGAAACGGTTTTCATGTTTGACTGCGCCTTTAGCCCAAGCATAGAAAACGATGTGTCTTCACCGGACTACAATTCCGTCCTTCCGGCAGCTCGCTGGCGCAGTTTTGCTTCCCGGCACAGCAAGGGCGGAAACATCGTCTTTGTCGATGGCCATGTCGAATATTTCAAGGCCGACGTGATTAGAGGCGGTGGAAACGTGAGTCCCGCCACCGCGCAGGAATACACCTGGTCGCCCGTGATCTGGAATCCGCCTTACCGCGATGCGCACTAAAACCATTTGCAATCTGTTTAACGTGAACCAAACCGTCTGAAACGAACCCTCAACCTGAATACGTGTTATGAAGTCAAAATGCCTGTTACCTTGTCTCACCGCCATTCTCCTGGCATCACCCCTCGCCTTTGGGGATACCATTGCCAAATGGACCTTTGAAACCAGCGTGCCCACCACTGCCGGCCCATATAGCCCGGAAATTGGCTACGGCAGCGCCTCTGGTTCACACGCCGGGGCTGCGACTTACAGCAGTTCGTCTGGCAATGGGTCGTCGCACTCTTATAGCGCCAATACCTGGGCGGTGGGTGATTATTGGCAGTTCTCCGCGAGCACCATCGGTTTTCAAAATGTCACCATTTCTTATGATCAAATCAGCAGCAGCACCGGGCCGGGAATTTTTGCCCTCCAATATAGCACCGATGGCAGCTCATTCACCCAGTTTGGGAGCACGTACATCGTGAGCAACGCCCCGTCCTGGAGTGCCAGCACCTACAACGCCGTTTATACCCACTCCATTGATTTAAGCTCCATTACCGCTTTAAACAATGCCTCCACTGTTTATTTCCGCGTCGTGTGCGCCGCCAATCTGTCTTCGGGTGCCGCGACCAACACGCCTCAGGGCACCACCACCATTTCAGCCAGCGGAACGGACCGCATGGATAATTTTACCATTTCCGCCTCAACCATCCCAGGTTTTCCCACCATCACCACCCAGCCGCCGGCCAACACGGTTGCTTATTGGGGCGATGGGGTCGTTTTGACCGTGGTTGCGTCGGGCACCTCCCCCACTTACCAGTGGTATTATCCCGACATGAATCATCCCTTGAGCGACGGCGCCAGCGGCCATGGGGTGGGGATCATCACCAACACGGCCACGAGTTCATTGCTTTTGACTTATTTGGACCCCAGCCAGACCGGGAATTATCGGGTGGTCGTCGCCAATTCCTTCGGCTCGGTCACCAGCCAGGTCGCTTACCTGGCGGTGAATGTCCGCACGCCGATTGTCACCAACATCGCCTATGTGCGGAGCACGCTGGACCACACCAACTGGCTGCCCACCGACACGACGAACCTTTACAGCGTCACTGGAATTGTAACAACGCCGTTCAACCTGTCGGGCTCGGGCAACAGTTCGGAATTTTTCATGCAGGACGGTGCGGCGGGCATTTGTGTCTTCATGGGCGGCGACTTAGGCGCCGACCTGCCGAACCAAGGGGACCTGGTGCGCGTGATTGGGCCGGTCGCCAATTACGACGGATTGTTGGAATTTAATCTCAGCGCCAGCAATCCTTCGCATTCCATATCCTCCGCCCTCAGCAGCGGCAATCCGTTGCCGGCGCCAAAATATTTCGACATCAACGATTATCAAAACATTCCGTACATGGAAACGAACGTTGAAGGTTCGCTGGTCGTGGTGTCCAACGTGTTCCTGAATCAAGCATCGCTGCAATTCGCCCCCGGCGCGATGAACATAACCAACGCGTGGCGCAAATACATCTCGTTCTACGTCAACCCCAGCGCCAGCGATGTCATCGGCCAGAACGTTCCGAGAATCGCCGCCTCCATCGCCGGCGTTATGAACCAGTACACCAGCACCATCCCTGCCACCAATGGCTATGAACTGGATATTCTTCAGTATTCCGACCTCGTGCCCACCACCGTTGTGCCTCGCATGCCGCTGTCCATTCAGGGGACGAACATCAACGTTGTGGTGTCCTGGTGGGCCGTTTCTCCGTTCACGCTCCAGTCGGCGTCCAGCCCGACCGGTACTTACACCGACATTGGCAGCGCAACGACTCCCTACACCAACACCATCAACAGCACGGCCCAATACTATCGGCTCAAGCAATAGACGGTTTCTGTCGGTATAAAATATTAAAATTCAAGGGCGGCTTCGGCCGCCCTTTTTATTTGCAACGGGCCGGATTGACAATCGATGCATTTGGGTAAGGCGGCGTCTGCCGAGATCGTATCAAAACTGAAGCAGCGGACGTCAGTCCGCTCCAATCTCATGCAAAACCAGGGGAAAAAGTGAGCCGACTCACGTCGGCTGCTACGATGAAAGGATGGATTAGACGTCCTCGGCTGCGCGCCTCACCATCTGGAATCGGTGCCGACCATTATCGGGAATCGGTTTTACTCCCCGATGATTTTTACCAGGACACGTTTGCGGCGGCGTCCGTCGAATTCACCATAAAAAATCTGTTCCCACGGGCCGAGATCCAATTTGCCCTTCGTGATGGCCACGACCACTTCGCGGCCCATGACCTGGCGTTTCATGTGCGCATCCGCGTTGTCCTCGCCGGTGCGATTGTGCTGGTATTGTGAGGTCGGCTCGTGTGGCGCAAGTTTCTCGAGCCACACATCGTAATCATGCAACAAGCCATCCTCGGCATCGTTGATATAAATGCTGGCGGTGCCATGCGTTGGCATTTTGCCACCTGCAAATCAAGGCTGTGCGTTGCCCCTATCCTCGCCTCTGGAATGCACCCAGACGGTCCCTGGAAAGCTTAAAACGCTCGGAGGACACATTAAAAAGCGCCGAATTGAGCTGCACCTCCTCCAAAGCCAATTGGCCAAGCTTTTAGGCGTTGGCCGTATTTCAGTCCAAAACTGGGAACGTGGGATTTATGAGCCAAGCAACCGGGTTATTGAAAAGGTGATCGAGTTCCTCGGCTATGATCCGCGAAATCAATCGAAACAGGTCATTCCCCGATGATTTTGACCAGCGCGCGCTTGGCATCGTTAGCTTATCGGTGACGTGTACCATGAAAGCGGGTGCATTGCTTTGTCTGGAAATTTGGTTGCCAAGTTTGTGCCGACAGCCTGCAAAAATATTTTCGGCTTTGGGTTTAATCACGGTAAACTCACGGGAGCGGGGTGATTTCGAAGGGGACGGCTGGCAAGGCGCCCAAGGACATCCGCTGGTTGTTGTTTGCTTTGGATTTGGCTGCTCCGGGTTCCACCGGTCGCGACACGTAGCCGTTGATGATGAGGTTTCCCTTTAAACCAGGTTTGACCTTGGCGACATCTGTTTGCAGCACAATCTCCACGCCGTCACGGACTGGTGATGCACTCTGGATTGTTATCCCTTCCGGCGGATTGCTCAATTCGAACTGTGCCAGCTCCGCAATCCGCGGCCCGGACAGGCCAACCTCAATCCGAACAGTCCCACCGGGAGTCATTCGCACCGGGGTCGCACTAAGAATTGTCATCGTCGCTCTTGAATTCGGGCGTTTCAACACGACGACTTCCAGTTCCTTGACCGGGACCAGATGACGATAGGCAAATGCCTGCATCATGTCCTCGGCAGGCACGGCCTTCCGCAGCAACGCCCGTCCTTGAACCAACGCGCAGCCTTGCAAGCCTAGGCTGACGGGCTCAGCCGGCGCTGCCAGGGGAACTGTCAGCGTAACCTGTATTTGGTTCTGACCTGCCGGAATGGTGTCACCAGTCAATTTGAAACCCGCCGGCGCGCCGTCCAAAATCAGGGTGATCTGGTTGGTGAACCCGTCCTTGCGCAGGGCATAAACGGTGAGCGGAACACTCCCGCCGGCGCGGACGTTGAGACTGGACGGGACGACCCGCAGCGCAAAATCAGGCTGCGGCGGACTGAGGCGCAGCCGGTAGCTGTATTCCGGACCGCCCTTGTGTTGGGCGTCGCCGATCCAGAGATAATAGGTTCCATTTGTCGGCAGGACCGTGCTGAAATAGGAATCGGCGTGGTGCGTGTTCAGTCCCGAACCCTTGTCTTCGTAATCGTCATTGAACGCCAGTTGTTTACCGTTTGCATCGGTCAGCTTGATCACCGAATCCAGCGGAGAATCGAGCCGCCGCGCGTCAACTTCCGCCACCAGCGGGTCGCCGGTCCTGCCCTCGAACCGGAACACGTCCCAGTCGCCGGGATGGTCAATGCGCCCGTTGACAATGACGGGCAGCGTGACGGCCTGGGCGGTTTCCGGCGAATCGTTCGGTTCCTGCTCCACGCATTCCGGCAAATCGTTCACGGCAAATGGAACGGTGTTGAAATATTTTCCGGGCAGCGACGTGATTTCGGCTTTGGCATTGTCATGCTCCAGTGATTTCTCCGGAAGATTCCAGCCGGTCAGCGCGATGGAGGTTTTTTCGCCCGCCTTGCCGCCCAGCGGAAAAACGCCGGTAACGAACGGCAGTTCACCGATTGTGAGGCGATAGACAAAATCCTCGCGGCCACGGTAAAGCGAATCATGAATCTCAACAGTGTAGGTGCCGTCGTTCGGCACTTCGAAATGGATGACGGGATCCGGGCGGAACCGGTATCGTTCCGCGCTGGCCACTTCCTTGCCCTTGGAATCGTAAATCGTCAGCATCGCTTCGAACCAGCCCGGCACCGCGTCGGCCAGATACGGGATGATCTGCCGCGCCTCGACGGCAATGATGAGTTGCTGGCCCTGCCGCGCCCAAAAATGATAACGGTCCGCGCCGCCGGGCAAAATCTGGCCGTTGATAGTGGCGGGCAGCTTCACGGTCGCCTCGGTGGGCGGCGGCATCACGGGATCCATGCTGCCGCGTTCCTTGGGCACGGCTTTCCAGACCAGCTTGGTGGTTTCTGGAAGCAGCCCCACGCAGAACTTCAGTGGATTGGACAATCCGCCCGGAGTCCGCACACGAATTTCATGGTCGCCGGGCGCGATGTTGGTGGCCAGGTTGAGTTGCAACGTCATGAATTCGCTGATGGCCGGATTGGCGGAACGCCGTCCGAACTGCGTGAGCAGGCGCTTGATTTCATCCAGCCTTGCCAGATCCGCCCCGGTAAGCCGCTCGCCGCCTTTCCGTTTTTCCTGGAACTTGTTCAACTCTTCCTTTAACGCCTGCTGTTCCTTGGGATTCAGCGGGCGCTCGTAACCGAGGATTTTCACGTGCGCCAGATTGTCATCCATGACCACGGTGAAATTGGTGATACCGGAAAGATATTGCCCACCCACCACCACCTGAAACGTCGCGCCCTGCCGTCCCCCGGCGGGATAAACATAGCCGATGTGCGGAGCGTTCTGGGCTTGGACGACAGGCGTCAGCGCCAGAAACAGAACCATCGTCCAAACCGCCGCGAGGTTTTGGACTGCGCCAGTCCTCTGGCGTTTTTCGAACCGCCACTGGCCGATCAAAGGCGGCAGAGGGCTGCCGCAGTCCAAGACGCTATCGCGCCTGGCATAGGCTCTTTCCAATTTTTGAGCAACGCTCATGCCGGCATGACTTCCTTCAGCAGCCCGGCGGATTTGATGCCGTCATCCGCCCCGGGCATGACGAAGGTGGGCAGGCCTTCGGGATTCGGCAGTTTCGTCGTGGCTTCGATGCCCATTTGCGCGTAGATGCTGCCGATGAGATCCACCGGATAAACCGGACGTTCCTTGACCTCCTCGCCTTTCGCATCCGACGCGCCGACGACCTGGCCGCCCTTGAATCCGCCGCCCGCCAGCAGGGCGGAAAAAACCTTGCCCCAATGGTTGCGCCCGCCGTTCCACGGCGCCTCCCACTGGACTTTCGGTGTGCGGCCAAATTCACCGCCCCACCAGACGATGGTGCTGTCCAGCAGGCCGCGTTCGGACAAATCCTGGAGCAACGTCGCCATCCCCTTGTCCATTTCCGGCAACTGCCGGCGCATCGTCACGAAATTATCCTTGTGCGTATCCCAGCCGCCGTAGTTGATCGTGACATACGGAATGCCGCGTTCGACGAGCCGCCTCGCCACGAGACACGACTGGCCGAACTTGCTTTTGCCGTAACGGTCGCGCAATTCCTGCTTTTCCTGCGACAGATCAAACACTTTCGCCCCGTCGCCGAGGATCATGTCGTAAGCCCGGTTTTCCGCCTGCGTGGCCGCCGCGATTTGCGGATTGGCGGGCATCGCCTGCGCCAGCGTGTCGAGCTGATGCAGCAGTTCGCGCCGGTCTTTCTGGTGTTCTTCAGTGATGCCCGGGGCGACGACGCCTTCCACCGCAAACGGCGTCTTGGACGGATCGCCGCCCGTCGCGAATGGCTTGAAGCGCGAACCCAAAAATCCCGCCTCGTCAAAGCGTCCCTGCGGCTCCGTCAGCACGATGTAAGGCGGAACCAATCCCTTGTAGCCGGACTCGTAGCCTTTCGCGAGCGACACCACCGCGCCCACGCACGGATACACCAGCCGTCCGCCCGGCTGCCGCCCGGTTTGCACGATATAGGACGCCGTTTCGTGGGCAAAGTTGCCGTGCGTCATGCTGCGGATGACGGAATACTTGTCGGCCTGCTTCGCCAGCAGCGGCAGCAGTTCGCAGATGCGGAGGCCGGAAACATTGGTTTCGATCGGGGATTTCAGCGGCCCGCAATAATCGTAGCCCGCCTCCGGCTTGGGATCGAAAATGTCCGTGTGCGACGGCCCGCCCCACATCCAGATTTGAATGACGGCCTTGGCGCGGGCGGTGGGCGACGCGGCAAACGCGCGGAAGGAAAGATGCTGCGCCAACACCAGCCCGCTCGTGGCGAACAGCGCGCGGCGGATGGCCTCGCGCCGGCTGATGCGGGGCCGCTGTTTTTCAAAATCAAAATATTTTGTTTTCATAAGCAAACCGGTTTGGTTCAGTGCCGGTAAAGAAATTCCTTGCTGTTGATCAAAGCCCACGCGACG
>Ga0187851_10002611_pt1 | contig 15753 bp, 10 predicted proteins | sample June2016WEW_6_10_FD_132997 | JGI IMG/M metagenome (GOLD analysis project Ga0187851, IMG submission 132997) | Peatland microbial communities from SPRUCE experiment site at the Marcell Experimental Forest, Minnesota, USA - June2016WEW_6_10 | ecosystem: Environmental > Terrestrial > Soil >...
GGACCATCGCCTTCACTCAAAGAACACTTCGGCTACTCCGAACCCCTACGTCGATTTATCCAGCGCGCCAGCTTTTCACAAGCTAACGAGATCCCAAATCAAATGCCCTCATGGCTCCCCGGCGATGACTACATGACCAACTTCAGGGTCGGAGATCCCTACGTCCAAATCGACGACGGATATGCCCGACTGCCCGGCGCCGGCTACGAGGCACTCCACCCGGAGCTGAAAGGACTCGCCCCCGAAGACTACCCCGATATCCATAAACTGCGCATCCTGAGCGACGTCGCGCCCTACTCCAGGGAGTACAACCAGGTGTCACCGTCCTGCCGCACACAAAAACTCTCGCGCACGCGCGGGCAAGCCCAAGCTCCGTTCAGGATCAGGCTCAGCACTCGGGCTCAGCTCTGGTCTCCTGTCGGCTCGTTTGTTCTCTGGAAGGCGGGCAAACTCGAGTGGGCAATCTGGCACTCCGTCCTGCCCTACACAACAACTCTTGCGCACGCGCGGGCGGGGAGGCTGCCGGTTGCCCAGTCGGTTCTGCTCAGTGCTGCGCTCCATGCCGGATGAGTTTCAGACGCAGCCGTGCCGGCCAGGATGCATCAGCGAAGTCCGGAAGCGCTGATCCATGATCCTGGAGTAAGGCTCATTTGCAGTGGGTGAGTTGGTCTGGGGAGGGTCTCTTTTGCTTCTCTCCGGCGCCGCTGAAGCGAGCGATTCCCATTTTGGTAATCCTGCTCGCTGAGCCTCTTTTTAGACCTCGTATTCGGAAATCAAAATCCGACAAGGAAGGCTGGGGTCCCGTGTATCCCCGGCCTACCCTTGATACTTTTGGCACACTTGAGGGGTTTTGGGGTGGTGAAATTGCCGCTCTAGTATACGGCAACATGACTCAATCAGGTTTTTTGCCGTGTGAGGATCTGAATTTACTGCCTCTCCGCCTCTTCTACGCCCGCCGCGCCCGATGCGCGGCACGGAACCGTCGATCTGAGACAGATCCGCGCGCTCGCTCGGCTCCATTGGCCGCAATAGATTGCGGTCTGCTTTATTCCATCCACAATAGGTAGTAGTCAGCACGCTCTGACGCACTATTCGGCTCCGTGGTATCCAAAACCACAATCTATTGCGGTCATTCGAAGCCACCACAATAGATTGCGGTGGTATGAGCAGGAACTTAACCTGGCGGGATGACATGGTTGTCGCTAAGGATGTAGCTGTTTTCCGGGCCGATCCTGAGCAGGTATGAGAGTCCTTGAAGGATTCATCTATATATGACTGATCTGCATGTTTTCTTCTTGGAATTAATGGGAAGTTGATTTGCTGCTTCCTTCTTCTATGCCCGCCGACCGCGGCGCCGGTTCGGCGCGTTGTTCTCGGGAGATGATTGTTATCTCGCTTCCATGGCCGCTCTGTTGGATGATTACCGAGAAGCGGACTCTGCAGGCTGAAAATTGAAATGTTCCGTCAAGAAAGAAGTCGCGTGTTGACGTTCATTTGACTCATCCTGGTTTGCGCAGTTCAGAAAGCGCAAATAGGCTTCGGCGGCCCCATCTAGGTTTTCGTCCTGCTCCATTGATTTGGCTTCAGCGTAGATTCTGTCCGGCAGATTCTTGACCTTCGAGCGAACTGCATCTATCAACTCGTCGCGGACCACGTTTTCGAGAGCGGTCTGCAGTTCCCTTGTGTCAGGAGTAGTCCCGGTGGGCTTCACTCCCTCTGTGTCTTCCGCCTTCACGTCTTCTAGCAACACATACTGCCTGGGATCTTCCTTTGCGACGATCACTGGATCCCCCATCTGCGCACTCAATGTCTCGCCAATGCGAAACTGAAGCTTGATCGTATTCCTAATATCCAGGGTCTTTCGCGAGTATTGATATGGGCGGATGACGTCGCTCGTAACTGTCTTTGGAAGTGAATCCGCGAGAGCCTGGGCCTCAGTGACTTGCTTCTGATCCGCGTCGATCTTTGAGTTGAGTTCCTTGATTTCCTTCTTCTTGCCTTTCGATTGCGCTCCTATAAGAGCGGACTGATCCGTTTGCAGCGCGCGCAGTGTTAATTCGTAGGCTCGATTTGCGGTATTCCACTCTGCTCCGGTAACCTCATGGGTTCCGATGCGATATTGCGACTCCTTGGCATCCACTGTTACGGATTCCGATATTTGATGCTCCAGAACATCTCCAACAAGCTGGAAGTCCGGCTCGACGCCATTGGCTGTTTCCCCATATCGAACAGCTTTCACATTAGGCATCTCAAGCCCTGCAACAATCGCGTCCTCAAGTTGGTGGAGAAAGCCAGTGCTGTCGCGCAAAGAAGTCTGATCGCGAAACTGTATACGAATCGAAGGCCTCGCATGCATCGCATGGGCAGGTGCCGCCGCCACCATTGCGTCGTGGGCGGCTTGATTTGAAGGTTCGTAGGACAGTGCTTTCTCCAGATAGGCCCAGCCAATTTCCGTTCCGGATCCTGAAGGCTTATCAAGGTAGAGCCTTGCCTTGCTTACAAAGTAAGCACTCAAGTCGTCGCCCAGAATCTCGCTCATGTCGCGGTACGAGTCATTCCCGCTAAGCTCGAAGGCGCGCGACAGGTAGTTGTAGGCTTTCTCAATTCCTATTTCATCTCCGAGTCCCCGGATGGGTTCATGTGCTTTTTGCAGATCCCTTGCCGCCAAGACGGCGCTTTGTACGTAACCATCCTTGAGTCGTTCTATATCGTCGGCAACGAGTACCCTTTGTGAAGAAGGCAAGTTGTACAGTGCATCCAGAGCGCCGATGTTATCGTGTTGTTGCTCGAGCTCTCTGCTGCTCTGCAGCGCCTTTGCCACCGCAGTCTTATTTTGAAAATCGACCAGTTGCTTCCGCGCCTCGATCAGAAGATCATTCGTCTGAGGCGTTTCCTTTACGGAGGCGGCCTTCTCAATCTGAATGACGGCATTCTTCCAATCATCTTTTTCCGCAAACTGGTTGGCTCGTTCAAGATCGTTATCGTAGGCCGCGTCAGTAACAGCTGTGATGCGCGGCTCTTCGCTCGAGAACGCACGAATCGGGGTAACAAGCTCAAGAGCACGGTCAAAGTTCCCAGCTGTCACGGCTGATTCCGCTGACCGGAGAATCCCATCGAATTGATTGCTGGCGTTCAACACATCAGCGAGAAGAGCCTGGCCTGCTGAAAAGTCCAAGTCAACTTCGCTGACGACCTCGGCGAATTCTCTTGCCCGCTTTAAGTGAGCATAGCCTGGTGTATGCGCCTGAAGAGCGAGCCTGTATGCATTCAGCTCGTTACGACCATTGTCGGCAAGGGTTGCGACTTCTTTGCGAACCTCATTTGAAAGCTTTGTTGTCTGTTCTGCGGGAAGTTGTAAAGCTAGGGCGTTGTCGGACTGAACTTTGGCATTCTTCAAGTCACTGTAGGAAGGGGCTTGCCCAGCCACGGAACTTACGTACCTGGACAAAGACGCCTCACCGGAGGTTTCGTAAAGTGCTCTCAATGAAAGTTTGGCATCGCCGGCGTGGGTCGCAGCGGAATATCTGGATAGATAGCTCACCCAGCCGGCTATATTGTTGGCCCTCTGCGCACATAGAAATTCAGCAAGTTCCAGGTCGGGGGTGGCGACAAAATACAGCTTGACTCCCTTCTTTAAAGGCTGCGGTGCGGCTCCACCAGCAGCCGACGGTGACAGAACAGTTCCCGTCAAATTGGCCAGATCAGCCAAATCGGACAGCGAGAACGATCCACTGTGATCGAGCTTCAGATTATCCGGCAGCGAACAAAGGGCTGGGCCAGAGCCGGATTGATAGTGCAGCACTCCATCCTCATCGCGTTCGAGGACTGCGCCCGGCGACAGGGTTACCTTTTGCATCTTGCTGTAGCTTGACTTGTCGACTCCCGTAGCCAGAGACGGTGTGCAGTCGCGCAAAGTAGCCTTTCCGTTGATCAGCACATCTGTAAGTTGCAGGTAGGCCGCGCCATTCGGCCCATCATAAAGCTCGATCGCGGTCAGAGTGGGCTGACTCGCGAAAGATGCGGGAGGGCAGGCAATCAACACGAAGAGCGAGAATGCAATAAAGTTTGAAACGTTACCGAGCAGTGGATTCAGTTGAAGTCGATCGAAATGCGATGTCATAGAGTCACCAGAACCAATCGAAGCTACCGGTTAAACTGCATTTGCTGCTTGCAAATCTGTCCGAGAATGTACCGCTGCTTCGCGATACGTCACGATTGCTTTCATCGAAGTCGGCATCGTCTTGTCATTGATGCTGAATATCGAGCAAAGTAAGTTCCAGGCCGCTGCGTGCTCGCGCGTTGTTCGTGTCGCAGTTCAGGACTGAGCGATATTGCCTCGCAGCATCTGAATAGTTGCCTTGCTCACGGCTTCTATCCGCCTGATCAAGCATCCTGGAAAACATGTTTGAGTCAATGGTGCAGTTGCCTCTCTGGCTTCCTGTTGAAGTTGGATAAGAATTTGCATTGTCGGGCTTGGGTGCGCCGTGATGTGCGGGTACTTCGTGTCCGCCCGCCTCTTGCCTGGTTGGCGTGGCCTTTGTCGGCGTAAGCGGAGTTTCCGGCGCCTTCTCTGGTGCTGGCTTGGATGGCTGGTCCGCGGTCGGCCTAGTCGCCACAACTGGAGAGGCTGGCTGCATTGTGGTCTGGACCGGACGGTGTCTTCCATGGTAGTAGGAGGCTACAACCCAAACGGCGCCGAGTAACGCCGCGGTGCACGCGGCGCCCAATACAAGAAGAAGAGTTCTGCGTTGGTGCACGGTAGAATTCTGGAGACTTCGGAAGATTCCTGTATCACTGTCATCCAAGTCATCTCGCTCAGAGCTTGCAACGCCCGGATCGAGGGCTGCAAAATCAGCCTGGCGCGGCGGGAGGAAGGGCGGTTCTTGTTCATTCCCATTGAATTTGAACAGCGGACGGGAATCTTCCTCAGCTGAGAAGACATTCGGTTTTTCCTGTGAGGCGCGCTTGAAGTTCTCATCCGGGCCTACCCCAGGTTCCGCATTCGATGAAGAACCAGGCAGAACCTGGGAAGGTGCATTTGCGGAATCAGATTCCAAGATGCGGGCGATTGATTCCTGCGCCGGAAACTCGCCTTGTGCAATAGCTGATGGTTCCCCTTCTGCAGCTGTTTCGTCTGCGCCGAAGGCATGACCGCACTGTTTACAAAAGCGCTTGCCCGAGACGCACGCCGCACCGCATCTTACGCAAATTCGCGCCCTCAGCACAAGGGAGGCTGACTCGGCGTTCGTGGGGACCGGCCTACCGCAACTTCCACAAAAACGCTTGCCTGCGGGTAGTACTCTCCCACAATTCGAACAACTTCTTTCTACCATCGCCATGTACCGGGTTCTTCCCGCAATTTAATTCCAGCTCCCGTATTGAAAGACTTAGAAGACTCGAGATTTCACTGCTATTGCAGACCGGTTCATCAACCCAAAGTCGCTTTCGCAGTTTCCGGCACCGACCATTCTTAGTCGAGCGATTGACCGCAATTCTCGCAGAAAGCGGAGCCTTCTTCAGCTTCTGTGCCGCAGTGCTTGCATGCGCGATTCGCCGCCTCAACCGGCTGGACCTCGGCTATTCTCTGCACGTTCTCCGCATTCACTAGCGTTTCAGGTCCTACGTCTGCCGGTTCAGTCTTTGGCTCTCTGGACTCTAGCTCCTGTGCAACAGGCATCCTTGGCGCCAATGGCTCCTCCGTTTCTTGCCCTTCGACACTTTGAGGTTGTGATGATAACTCTTCTACGCGCTCTGTTGCTTCTCCACCCGAAACCCAAGGCGTCTGCGCCACAATACCTGGCGTCATGCCGTTCACGATGGAAGCGAGATCGAATTCTCCACTAATGTTTGAAACAGAGATCTTTCCATGCAGAATATCGAAGAAAAACTCCGCAATGCGCTCGGGAGTCAAATCGACCGAGACTCCATCTGCGCCCATCCCCAGGTCGTAGATCCTCAGCAATTGATTTCCCATGCTCGCACATGAGATTAGAAACTGGTTCTGGAGCCGGTCATAGTCAACAAGTCCGGTAGCCAGCACTTTTCCCACAACCGAATAGGATCGAAGGATCTGTTGAACACCGTCGGCGGACAATACAGTCTTTACTTCATCTTGCTCGATGTTCATGCGAATCTTCCCGGTGTTTTCCGCTTCGGGTGTGCGCCGCATCAGAGCCCCGAGATCAGCTAATGCTAGGCTGAATAGTTCAGAACCCGGAAGATAGCTCATTTTTTCAACGGAGAATGCGCTCGGGAAAAGCAGATACACGGTCTTTGAACCACGCACGACCGGGCTGTTAAAGGTTCCGAGCACACACTCGCTCATCTCAAGACTGCGGGTGGCAAAGACGCCACCAATTACAACGCAGTTATCCAGCACTATTTCATCTGCAAAGATATTAGCCGCTACGTAGGCATTGCTGAGCTTGACCTGCTTGGCGTTCACATCCGCCAGAAAATGGACTCGATATCCCGGCGCAAGCGAGACGATGGCGTTAGAAGAGCCGACGGCCTTGTCAAATACAGCCTTTCCTTTTGCATCCGAATTCACATGCAACTCAACCTGCGTGTACACACAGCCTTTTATATGAAGCGTTCCGTTTTGCACCTCAAGATTGCGCGCAAAGACCGCGCCTTCCACCTCACAGTCTCCTTGAACTACAACATCGCGTTCAAGTTCGTGGGCTGTCTTGGGCAGAATCGGCGATCTGACAATGTGATCCTTCAGCAGCATGCGATTGTCATTTAATCGGAGTTCTTTTGATGCGGGCATGGCTTATTCCTCGAATTGTGCGGAGCAAATAGCTAAAGTGGCAGGCTATCCGGTGTTTGAGCGTTCCAAAGCCGCAGGATCGTCTGCCGTACTCGGTCATCCAGTTGCTCTGAAGGAGAATGAATAGCGTCGACCAGAGGAAAGAAAAACCGCTCAATCTGAGCTTTGTTCTGGTCCGACAGAGGCTTCCAGGAGAGATTCTGTTGCTTGAATAGCGCCAGAATCCTGCGCATCATTTCCAGATCATTAGTAAAAAGTCCTGGCGCTGGAGGCAGGACAACTCTCTCAGCGAGATGAAGAGACGAATCATTTGTCGCCAGATAGACAGCCGGTAGATTTACCGTTTCTGAATCGGCGGAAGTGACGGCGTCAAGCATTGCGCTCATCGCGGCGCTGGTTCTCTTCTCCGAAGCAAGGTATGCCATGGCACTCTGTAAAAGGCTATTCATTCTGCTGCGTATGGCACTGATCAATAATATGCTTTGCGCTTGCGAGTTTTCGCTGGCGAATATCGTCGGAACTGTGGAGAGAGTACTGTCACAACTGCGCCGCTCCTCCAGGGAAGCTTCGCGCGCAAGCTCGTACGTCGCTTCATCTAGACTGCTGATTCGCTTCGCCAACTCACGATCCATCTCTTCAAATATGGCTTCGTACCTTCCTGTGATTCGGTGATAGTCCTGCTGCATGTTCTGCTGAATTCTCTGGCAAGCGCTCTTCATATCGTTGAGCTTTAGGAACAGCGAGTCGACTCGACTCTTGAGCGCAACCATCTGTTGTGCTATTTCAGAGCCAATCAGGCGAAAGAATCCGCTTGTCACGCTCTCGCCGATAGCGTCAGCGCTTCGCACCCTTTCTTCTATCTGCGCTGCTTCCGTAGCGAGCACCGCACCTGTAAGGCCATCGATGTGGTGTTTGATCGTCGAGACGCTGTGGTCAAAACTGGAGGTATCGACGTGAATTGTAATGTTCACGTCCTCTGACCAGTTCACTGAAACCGTCATGCTACCTCCGTCTTCCGAGGCCGGATAGTGAACGGTTTCATACTCTGTGCCGGAGATTATCTCGCTATAGTGCTCGCTGTAGCTCATGACCGCACCTCAGAAAGTGCAAGCGACCGCGCAGCCGAGTACATGCGGATCACGTGGGTCCGAACCCTCTCATTCAATTTCGCTCCATCGATCAATGCGCGAAGACATATGGCGACATTCTCCCGCTCCGCTGCCTCCGGCTCACGCCACTGAATTTGCGAGAGAGCCGGGAATACGCTGCGCTCGATGGCGCCCTTGATCTTCTGACCCATCTCGGGTGCGGGCGTCGTCGGCACGTGATAGTTCCACTGGCGCTGTCGGGTCTGCAGACTGTCACAATCGACCAGTGCAAAGGGCAAAAGCAATGTGGCGTCGTTGTCCGCTCTTTCGCTGCCGAGGATGCTTGAGGAAAGGCGGTCCTGTTGATTGGATTCCCGTATGAAGCGCGACATGGCACCAATCGCAGCGCTTGCTTTTGACCTTGTGTTCGAGGCCGCGATTCTCTGGCTTGATGAAACGCTCTCCAACTGATGAATAGGAAACGAAGCTTGCAATACGCGGGTGCGGCCTCCCATGCGCGCAACATCCTTGTTTACAAGATCCAGAAGACTAGTATTCGAGTCGTGAATACGGCTTAGGAGGGCAGCGTCAAGTGAACGAAAAAGCTTCGTATAGCGGACCGCGATCATTTGAAAGTCGCGTTGCATGGTCGTCTTGACCGATGAGAGTTTCTGCGATTGATCACGAAGCTCAAGCAGGCGCGCCTCGACCTGGCTGCGGCTGATTGCTATCTTTTGTGAAATCTGAGATCGGATCAGGCTGAAGAAGCCCCGATTCACATTACGGCAGATATCCTCTGAGGCGCGCTTTTCTGCCATAATCACAGCGGTTTGCATGGAGACTACCGCGCCTGTCGCTCCATCAACGTGGGGGGCAACTGAGTAGAGACCGTCCGCCATCTCCCGGGTATCGACAGTGAAGCTGAAGTTAGCCACTAGACCCTCCCGAGCGCATCGATTTCATCGATTGCGTTGTTGGCGATGGCATTCAAATTCAACGAGAAATGCTCCTGAACCAGATCTTCCATCGTGGGCGGTGGGGACAACTCCGAGGTTTCAGCGTAGAGCGGATTGACAGCCAGCAACGGCTTGCGCCGCTCATCAAGCAATTGCGTTCGGCTCCCTGCGGATGACATAGAGCGTGCGTCCGCATCCCGAAGCGAGGCGTCATAGTTCTCAATGAAGCGGAATTTCTCTGCTCGTCGATCTATATCCTCCTTGAGTCGGTCTACATAGTCAGCAAACTCCTCTTGTACGGCCTGATACTGACGCTTCTGGAGTTCGTAGGCAGAAACATCCTCTACGCCGGTGTCGACGCTTTTGACAGCCGTATCGGAAAGGCTACCGCCGGCTGCCATCTGCTTCTCGGTGTTCTCCAATGCCTGCAGCGTGTTGTAGTTGGATATGAACTCCGTAAAAGTTGAGCGCATCAAGTTGATTAGGTCGGAACTCTCTGCGCGATTTCGCCCGTAGAAGTCTTCAGTATCCTGATGCCACTTGTTCAGGTAGCTGTTCTTCTGGTCCTGGATATTGTTGTAGATTTGCAATCTCTCGGCGTGGGTTTCCTGCAAAAGATTCTGAACAATAGGGACGACAATCTCTTCATGAATTTGCTGCATGCCGAAAGGAAAGTTGGTCTTGCTCCCATCCTCCCCGACCCACACTTGCGAAACGGCGTCGTAAAGGACCCGTGAACTCGCTTTGAGTTGGAACGGCTGATAGCCGTCAGTGGCGTCCTGGTAGTTGAATGACTCATTCCGGATTCGCTCAATCTCTTCCGCTTCCATCTTCGGCGAATAGTGGTTGTAAGATGCCTTCAGGATAGTGAAGAGCAAACGGTTGGACTGGTCCACAAGCTTGTTTGTTGAGTCAATCTTCATCGCGGTAATGGCCTGAACGGTAGCAGCAATATTCACCATCAGGTTCCGTAGGACCTGTTCAAATCGCTGCGATTGGCGCTCGAATGACTTCTTCATCTTGTTGAGGGAGTTAAAAGTCGCAAGAGACTCATCGTGCTGATGGACGTCAAAAGCCTGAAACACGACTGACTTTTCTGGATTGTCAGTGCCACACTCAGAAAGGAACCTGGCATACTTTGTATCGGGAAAGATTACCGGAAGTTCTACTGACGAGGTTGAAAGGTCATTCAGACAACTCGTCACAGTACGCAACTTGTGATCGAGAGACGCGAAATATCCGTAATAGGGGACTTGCTGGATTGAACGGGAATACTGATCTGTCGAAAACTGCTCAACTTCTGTTGAGTCTTCGACAACAGGAACCTTCTTCAGCAAGTCTTCGAGGCCGTTGACAGCGGTGGCGAACACATCGTTGTTGCGAACTGTGCTGAGCTTGAACTCTTTTCTCGCTTCCGTCCCGGTGTAGTCAACCAGAAAGCTCTTCCCTTCAAAAGCAACCCTACCAGCAACTGGGATGTATGCGATCCCGAGCCTGTGGACCTTGAAGTCGCGGGGAATGTCTTTATGCGCTGCTTCAAACCCATCGATAGTCGTTTGTATTTCGACGATTCTGGCAGTCAGTTTCTTGCGCTGCATTAGAAGATAAATCCCATAGCCTAGAGGCGCCAATCCCAGCAGCACTCCCGCATAGCTGTTATTTCCCGAGCGGAAACCTAACACCGCCATAAGAATCACAAGCAGTGCAGCTGCTCCATAACAGACTTTCTCGATCAGACTCTTCCGCTTCAGTTCTTCAGTAAACTGAACCTCCTCTTCGCGAGCTACGGCGACTTGCTTTTCGAGCGTCATTTCCTGCTCAACGATATGCTCGGCAGTGCGCCGATAATAGTCGAAGAGGATCCTCGCCTGGTCTTCGTAGATGTTTGCGCTTCCCGGAAATATCTTGCCGGACATAAAGATTGCTCCTTTACCGAACCAAAGTCTGCTTGCGAAGCGCCATCAGGGCCGCGCAGCGCTCGAAGTCTTCAACTAAAGGTGAAGAAGTCAAGACGGATGCTGGATCCTCAAGGCGAAGGCGAATATCATCCACCAACGCAACCATCTGTTGTTCATACGAGATCGCGGATGGATCGCGGGACGGGGAAAGATACCTTGCATCTTCTTTTAGCGTGAGAAGAAGCTGGCGCTCGCGATTGCGTGACGGCGCTTTCGTGCAGAGTTCAGTCTCGCACCGGGAGAGTGCTGCCTTCAGGTCTTCCAGCCCGGACCTCGTCGCATGCTCCTCTTCAGCGACTTCCGCGGCATGTGCCGATGCCCACCAAGCAATTGAGACGGTCGTAGTTGCAGCAAACAGAAGTCCCATCTGGCCGACAAGCTGCAGGCGGAAAGGCAGGAAATAAAACACGCCGTATAAAACAAGCCCAAGCGCCAGAGTAGAGTAGACAATATCGCAGAGTTCCAGAAGGCCAAGAGCCGGGATCTTGACATTAAAGACACCAAGGCCGAGTCGCACAAACGCATAAGGCGGGAAATTAATGGAGAGGACTAGACAGACGACGACCAGGTCGAGCCATGCGGAATGAGTTCGCGCTCCAGGAGGGATCAACAGGAAGAAGGCGAGCACCAGAAGAGCAAGTCCAACGAGATGCAAGAGAATGAACAGCCGGGAAATTTCAGATTTCGTCTGCATGGCTACTCCACCTTCTTCCCGCATTCCGAGCAGAATCCGTCTTCGGGTGCCAGGAGAGAGCCGCACTGGGCACATGTCCCAGTCCCGCCAACTCCTCTGACGCAGCGCGGGCAGATGATTGCGCCGGGCGGCAACTGCATTCCGCATTTCGGGCAGCTTGCTGCCGATTCCAGCGGAGTTCCGCAACTCACGCAGCGGCGTGCGGCTTTGTCGTTATCAGTACCACACCGCGGGCACGGAACATACGGGTCGCCGCAGTGAGGACAGAATTTCGAACTGCTGGAGTATTTCTTCGAACAGTTTGAGCAAAAGACTTCACGTGGAACCGGTGCAACACCAGACCCAACCTGCCCAGAGGCGCCCGAGGCGGGAACTCCGCCAGGCGATGGCTGCAGCATCGCGCCCATTGCGCCACCGCCGGCTCCCATCATGTTGGTCATCATCAGCGCGCCGAGCATTCCTCCTTTGCCCGCGGCGTCCACGGCGTTTTCAGCCACTTCAAATGCCTTGGCCTGCTGCCATGAGTAGCCTGCAATGAGTTGGGCACTCTGTCCCGCGATGGCTGACAGGATTTTCTGGCCGTCAGGGCTGCTGCTGTCAATTTCGACAGAAGTAATATAGAACCCCTCAAGGTTGAATCCGTAATCTTCCCAGAAGGCCTGCATGGACGACTTGAGCGCCTGCGATATTGGTTCCAGATACGCGGAGATACTCTTGATGCCTATATGCTGCGCCTGCATATACGAGAGCAGGACAGTCTTTGTCTTGGCGTTCATTGCTCCGCGGAAATGTTCCGTCAACTCACTCGCGTCGAAGCTTGAGGCTGCACCGACGAGTTTGATCAGGAATCGCTCCGCATCCTGCACCTTCAGTCCATAGCGTCCCACAGCCCGCAAAGGAACCATCGCACCATAGTCTGGATCCTGATACATCATGCTGAAAGCCTGTTGGCTGACGGGATTTACGCTAGTCGTATCCCAGTCGATGTTGAGGGGCACGACCTTGTTTACAAACCAGACTTCCGCGAAAAACGGATTCTTGCCTCCGAATGGCAATCCAAAAAGATTGCGAAGGAGGGGCAGGTTCTCCGTATTGAGCGTGTGCTTTCCCGGCCCGAACTTCCCCAGCAGTCGCCCCTTGGTGAAAAGAATTGCTTCCTGCGACTCCCTGACCACCAGTTGGGTAAAGGTGCTGAGTTCCATGCTGTGATCCGCCTTCTTGGGATCAGTTTCGCGGAACTTCCAGGCAAAGACTGGACCCTTCCCGGCAGGTCTGGAAGAACTGTAATCCCAGGAAACGACGTCAATCTGAGTCATCTAGATTTCTCCAATTCCGCGCTGAACAATGATTCTGTCTATGCCTCGGCTCGTGTATTCGTGAGACCGCGATCAGATACCGGGTGCAGGGGGCTTCTACGATGGGCACATACTCTCAGGGTGGGGGTGGGGTTGTGCTGGATGACATCTGCTGGATTTCCCCTTTCTCTTAAGGATGAAAGGACAGAAGCGCCCCGCGCCTACTCGATAATCTCCCAGCCCAGGTCACAACTTGTCTGGTAACCCCGCACCAGCGAAATCAGCGTTGCCCTTTTCGTGCCGTCCGGATTCAGCTTCAATGTCAGGCTCCAGGCCTGGTGATCGAAGCTGAATTTGAGGCGCGCCTCAGGAAGATGGTCGAAGATGACCACGCCATTATAAGCCACTGGCGGACCGTTATAGTGCAAGGTCCCTGAACGAGATGCTGCAGGCGTGGCTGCGGGTGTGGAGGACGATGGTGGTGCGATTTTGGGCTCCGGAGTTGTTGCATCCGGGTGTGGGACTGGGTCCGGCGGAGTATTCGTCGAGGAAACGTAGGGTGGCGTAGTCGCGCCCGATTCGGGCTGAGATTTCGATGGACCGGAAGTAGCATGCTCCTGAATTCCTGGCGCGGGTTTGGGCGCTTGGGCCGACTTAGTTGTTGCCAGTTGGTTCTTGGTGGGTGGCGCCACCATGGCCTGTTGCGGTTCAACTGGCGATTTGGCAACGTCTGAAACGCCTCTATGGGGAAAGAAATGCCATGTTGCGACACCTCCAGCCGTTAGCAGCACGGCCGCGGTAACGCCGATTGCGAGTCCCAGCTTCGCCCTTGACTGGCGGCGTGACTCTGGCCTAAGTCCGGTTGGAACAAGAGAAGCAGTGGCGGCGGAAAAAACTGACGGCAGCAGCGATCCCGATTCAGTCGGCTCCAGGGCCGAGGTCCAACCATTTGGCAGTTCGTCTTGCGCGGGGAGGGCACTATCGGGTTCATTCGTCGAAGCGCGGACAGGCATTGCGGTGGGTAAATCAAAGGCACTGGATTGCGCACCCTGGATACCGTCCTTTCCTCTAGGGTCGGGATTGACTTGTGCAGCAGTAGCATTTGAATCAACAGGTTGGCCACACTTCTTGCAAAGGTGCTTACCCGGCAAAAGAGGTGAACCGCAATGCGCGCAGGAGGGGGTTGTTGGCGAGATGGCTTGTGGAGGCAACGCTGCCGGTGCTGGCTCTGCCACTGGTGCAGACTTACCCACAGGCTTGCCGCATTGTTTACAGAAGCGCTTACCTGGCGCCAGGTCCGCCCCGCAATGTAAGCAGGACAGAGGCGCAGGTTCGGGCGCTGCCACTGGTTCGGGCATCTCTGGGGCGACCTTTGCGGACACGGGCTGTCCACATCCGCCGCAGAAGCGTTTGCCTTCTGCCACTTCTCTTCCGCACTTTGTGCAACATCTGTTTGCCACGTCAGTGTGCCGCGGTTCAGCACTCGTCGCAGAAAGTGCCGCCCGCTTCGAGAAGCTGGCCGCACTTTATGCGCTTGCGCTGCGTTGGGACGGGCGGTTCCTCAATCAGTTTCCCATCGCTCAAGGCATGAAAAAAGGAATCAAGAACAGCGAAAATCTTCATCATTCTCCTTTCGCATTCCTTTCCTTCAGTCCGGCGGGCAAAGAAAACATACTGTCGTAGAGTCGGCGACCTCCGAACGAGCGGAGATCGCCGATCCGCTCCCGCGACAGGCGCTTTTGCTATTGCACTTCGCTCACCTTGCCATCAATGAAGGTGACCTTCGCGCCGTTGTAGTAATAGATAACTATCGATCCCAGTTTCGCGACTTTCATCGGCGCACCCATGGCTGCTTGCACTTGGGCGGGATTCTGACCCAGTTCAACGGATGCGGGCGAAGTCGGCGCAGTGGGAGGCGGGCCTGTCGGCGCAGCGCTAATCGGCGCACCGGTGCTCGGCGCCACTTCGGTCTCAGACTGGTCGGCCTGCTGAGTCTGCTGCTGAATCTCCGTCGCGACACTCGGGTCGGGCGGAGGCGCAATCGCGGCATACTGCGCGGGAGCCGGTTGGCCTTGTGCCGATGGCGGCAGGGCCGGCAGCCCATCTGTACCCTGCTTGGCCTGGAGTTCCTGCAGCCCCTGGTCGATGGTCTCTCGCATCTGGTTCTGCATATCCTGCAGGTCAGCCAACGCCACCGAAACCGTGTCTTGTTGCTGGCACTCAGGCCCGCCTTTGCTGGCCAGCACAACCAAATCCGCAACCACCGCGTCGCCGGCGGGCGGGGTCCGAAGCGCCAACACGTCGCCGTCGCTCAGCGCGCATTCCGTCTGCGACGTGTCCACCACATCCAGCGCACTTCCCACCACAAACACATGCGGCTTGTCGTCGCCCAGCATGCGCTCAATCCCGCTGGAACCGGGGTCCACATCCTGTTGCTGAGCATTCTGCTGCGCCTCGGAATTCTCCAGCGCCAGTTGGTCTCTCACCTCGTCGGCAATCTGCTGCTTCACCTCGGGCGTGAGCTCGGGAGGTCCGCCCGCAGCGGGCGGAGCGCCATCCACCTCGCCCGCCTCCTGATGCGCTGCATATGCGGTCTGCAAATCGGACGAGATGACGTAATCGGTAAGCCAGTATGCGGCCGAAGGATATACGGGATACGGTTGGAAATAGTAGCTGTAGTAGCTGAACCAGGAATCACCTCCCCATCCCCACCCGAAGACGACAGGCATCGCCCATGCGTTATAGGCCCAGCCGTAGAAAGCGGAGCGATAGTAGAACCCCGGAGCATAGACATCCAAATACATGCCTCGATAGCCATATCCATGGTAGAGGTGCGTGTAGGCGCGGCCATGGTAGAAGTAGGTCCGCTGCGCGAAGTCATGTCCGCGGAAGCTGTAGGGGTGCTGTACAAAACCTGGGCGGCCCCGCTCGGCAAAGACGCGACTGTGATCGCCACGCTCCACCGAGATTACGCGGTTGCCATTCAGCCC
>Ga0187851_10002614_pt1 | contig 15735 bp, 15 predicted proteins | sample June2016WEW_6_10_FD_132997 | JGI IMG/M metagenome (GOLD analysis project Ga0187851, IMG submission 132997) | Peatland microbial communities from SPRUCE experiment site at the Marcell Experimental Forest, Minnesota, USA - June2016WEW_6_10 | ecosystem: Environmental > Terrestrial > Soil >...
CCTTCCTGGATCGGCTTGCCATCATCGACCGCGAAGAGAACAAGACCGCGGAGGCCGTGGAGGCATACAAGCAGATCGTGGAGCTTGGCGGCAACTGCGACAGAGCAGCCTCCAGTGACGATCTGGCCCACCCCTGCTACGCGGGCGACGGATATGCGGGCGAGGTCGAGGCCTATCGCGATGCGCATCAGTGGAAGGACGCAACGTCCGCCGCCGCCGTGGCCGCGAAGGCCCTGCCCAAAAACCACCCCATCCAACTGACCTACGCCATTCAACTCGCGGACACCGGGCAGGAGGTCGAGGGAATCTCCCTGGCCAAGGCTCAGTTGAGCGGAGGCGCGGACGACCGCGAAGTGGTGGAGGACCTCGCCCAGATATACATCCGCCTCAAGCGCTTCAAGGAGGCGAGCGAGCAGCTTGACAAAGCTGATGCGCTGGCCGCCAAGCCGGACGAGAAGCTCGAAGTACTCTATCTGCGCGGAGAGTTCTACGAGCGGCAGAAGATGTTCGACCAGGCCGAGATCCAGTTCCGTAAGGCGCTGGCGATCGACCCGCACAACCCAGGCGTGTTGAACTACCTGGGATACATGCTGGCCGACCAGGGCGAGAAGCTGCCCGAGGCGCTCAAGATGATCCGCCAGGCGGTGGACATGGAGCCGCAGAACGGGGCCTATCTGGACTCGCTCGGCTGGGTCTACTTCAAGAGTGGGCAGTACACCGAGGCGGAAGAGAACCTGCGCAAGGCGGACGAGCGCATCAACAGCGACCCAACCGTACACGACCATCTGGGCGAGCTCTACGAGAAGACCGGCAAGTTGAAGCTGGCGGTGGTGCAGTGGGAGCGGTCGATGACCGAGTACGCCCACTCACTGCCGGCGGACGCCGATCCCGAGGACGTGCAGAAGGTGCAGCACAAACTGGAGACCGCGCGCGTCAAACTGGCCAAGCTGGGCCCCGCCTCCGACAAGGACGCCAAGTAACGGTCACGCAGCGTGACCACTTCGTCGCGCACGGTACACTTAACTCACTGTGACTCCGAATGGGACGAAGAACTCCGGCCTGCATAGCTGCTCGGTCTGCGGAGACGCGGACGATGCACTCACCCAGCGCGTCTATGCCGCGCCGCAACGGCCAAGCCGCACCGCGTTTCAACGCGACTGCGAACGCATCGTACAGGCGCGCGCCTTTCGCCGTCTGGCTGGCAAGACGCAGGTCTTCACCAGCCGCGCCAGCGACCACTTCCGTAGCCGCCTGACCCACACCATCGAGGTGGCGCAGATCGCACGCGGCGTGGCCCAGGAGCTGGGACTGAACCAGGAACTGGCCGAGGCCCTTGCGCTGGTGCACGACATCGGGCACCCGCCCTTCGGGCACGCCGGCGAGCGCGCGTTGGACGAATGCCTGAAACGCCACGGCCTGCGCTTCGACCACAACCTGCACGCGCTGCGCATTGTGGAGCACTTCGAACTGCGCTACGCCGCGCATCGTGGGTTGAACCTCACGCTGGGCGTGCGCGAGGGGATCATCAAGCACTCGCGCGACTATAGCGCCGAGCAGTATCCCGAGCTGGCAGTCTACCTGCTGGACCGGCGGCCGCCGCTGGAGGCGCAGATCATCGACCTGGCCGACGAGATTGCGTATCTCACCGCAGACCTGGACGACGGGGTCGAGTCGGGGCTGCTGGAGATCGACCACATCCGCGAGCACGTCGATCTGCTTGCCAGCAGCTATGCGCATGTGGAGCGCCAGCACGCCGGCGTCGATGCCAAGTTCCTCTTCTACGAGGCGCTGCAGCGGATGCAGAACATCCTGACCGACGACCTGATCGCTACCACGCTGGCCAATACGCGCGCCATCGGCGCCACCAGCCTGGACGAGGTGCGCGTTCATCCGGCGCGGCTGGCGACCTTCTCGCCGCCGGCGGAGGCGCAGCGCCAGCAGGAGAAACGATACCTCTACGAGACGCTCTACACATGCCACGCGCTCTCACTGGAGCACGACAAGGCCGAGCAGGTGGTCACCGCGCTCTTCGATTTCTGGATCGCAGAACCCCAGGAGCTGCCCTCAGGCTACGTGGAACAGATCGAAACCGAAGGGCTGGCCCGCGTCGTCGCCGACTACATCGCCGGCATGACAGACAGTTTCATCCTGCTGCAATACGCGCAGGTCAAGAGAGCCGTGCGGCGGGAACATAAGCCTTTGTCCTTGTGAGGTTGCCCTGAGGAGGGCTATGGGCATCCAACCGACAGGCACAAGGAGCACTCCCCATGAACAATCGATCCGTACGCTCACTGGCGAAGCTGGCTGTTCTGCTGGCCCTGCCGATCGTGGCTATTGCGCAGGCGACACAACAGGCTGCAACTCTCGCCATCGCCGGCCAGCCCGACCACGCCTCTCTGGTCCAGATCAACGGCAAGTCCTATGTCGATGTTGAGTCGCTGGCGCGGATCACCCACGGATCGATCCGCTTTCAGGGCAGCCAGATCATTCTGACCCTGCCCGTTTCGGCGGCCACAGCGTCGCAGCCGGTACAGCCGACCCAGTCCCCGCAGCTCTCCGAAGCCTTTCTGCGCGCGGAGATTGAAGAGTTGACCGCGATCCGCGAATGGCGTGTCGCCATCGCCACCGCTGTGCAGACCAATAATCCCGTCACCGAAAACTGGGTGGGCGGACTGCGTCGCTCGGCCGATAGCAAGCTCACGCTGGCAACCGCCGCGGCAACCACCGATCCAGACCGCAATGCAGTCGCATTGCTGCGCAGCGAGTTCACCAACATGCAGCAAATGAGCGATCAGTTTCTGGCGATGCACAGCAAATCGAGCTACGCCGCTCCAGACTCCTTCGACAACAACCCGTTGGACCAGAAGATCCTGAGCTGTGCACGCGGCCTCGCCTCCATGGCGGCGACCAAGCAGTTCCAGGATGAGCCGTCCTGTCACTGATGCGGCCCATCCCATGCTTCGTCGGTCCAGGCCTGAAGAACAAAACGCCTGGGCCCCGCGAACGAACGAGGCCTAGGCGTTTTCTGGCAGATTGGCGCGAACCTGGTATGCCTGGTCAGCCCGAGGCATTGCGGTCTAGTTGAAGTGCGCGGCGTTCTTCTCGGCAAACTCCGCCTTGTCGGCCGGCAGTTCGTCGATGGGGAAGATCGCATTCGACGGGCAGATCGAGATGCAGTTGCCGCAGTCGATGCACTCGTCGGGATTGATAAACAACTGGGTCACCGTGTCTGCGCCGGCCTCATCGCTCATGGGATGAATCGCGGTGGTGGTACACTCCGTCGCACACAGAAAATCCTTCTGACACGCATCGGTAATTACGTACGCCATGGTCTCGCTCACTTTCAAGGGATGGGCCGATTGATCTCCGCGGGCGATTTGCTGCCGGCCCGCTCCCTGATTGCCGGGAACCCAATCCAAGAGTACCGGCGGATCACCCCATGGTCGGTGACCCCAATCACACACCACGCCTGCGTGTCCGCACGCCGCGTCAACTTGCCTGCACTACCCCGCGGCCCCTCGGCGGATGCAGTTATTATTGGCGTCCCCAACGGGATTCGAACCTGTGTCGCCGCCGGGAACAGGCGGAGTCCTGGGCCACTAGACGATAGGGACGCATGAAAAAGCGAAGAGCCAAGCGGACTTCGAGGGAACCCCTCAACCGGATTCAAACTCATCGTACACCAGCGAAGGATGGGCATGCCCTGGTTCCAATGGCATATTGTCCCGGAGGAAGACGTTGCATTGGAGCCGGGATGTAGACCCAAACAGAGATGGCTCAATTTGTTCGGCCGAGGATTCCCGGTCAGGATTATTGTCCAGCGAGCCTTGTCCGATGATTTTCGAAAGGCGATACCTGCCCGGCGATTCGAACGCAAAAACGGCGGAGCTGGTTTGCTCCGCCGCCATTGATTGCAAAGTTGATTTCAGGCGCTGCTTCACGCAGCGTCCAACCGGCTAGCGATGTCCACCACCGCCGCCGCCACGTGCTGCTCCACCGCCGCCGCCACGTGCTGCTCCACCACCGCCGCCACGTGCTGCGCCGCCGCCGCCGCCACGTGCTGCGCCGCCGCCGCCGCCACGTGCTGCTGCGCTACCACCACGTGCTGCGCCGCCGCCGCCGCCACGTGCTGCTGCGCTACCACCACGTGCTGCGCCGCCGCCGCCACGTACTGCTGCGCTACCGCCACGTACTGCTGCGCCGCCGCCACGTGCTGCTCCTCCGCCGCGTGCTGCGCCGCCGCCTGAATAGCGCCCTCTACCGTCACCGCCAAAATAGCGCCCTCCACCGTAGCCGGCGAAGCGGTGGTCACCCCAGCCGTGGCCATAGCCCCAGTTGGCCCATGGGCCCATGCCCAGGAAGATGCCGTTATAGAAGTAGCCCGACCCATAATAACCGTAGGGCGCGCATGCATAGGGTGCATAGCCATAGTAGCCATAGGAACAGACCGGCTGAACCCCGATGCCAATACCAATGGATGGAACACCTATTCCAACCACAATCTGTGCTTTTGCCGCTGGCGCTGAAGCCAGAGCCAGGCTAGTAAGCAACGCTGCTGCACAAAGTAGAACTCTCAATCCACGCATATGGAACCTCATGTACGGTGGCTGCGGCTCCTGGTAGATGCGTTGGATACTGCGGTGTCCCGTCTTCGCTCGTCTCAACCATCCGGCTGAAAGAGCACTCATACCATAAGATGACGAATCTCAGGATAGGTTGTTCGGTGGGTAGGCAAGCATTCCGCTATGGCTGGCAAGCCATTTATTTTCAGCCTGATTGTTGAAATCTGTTGATCACGCCTGTCTCCCTGAGGCTTTGTCGGGTTCAATTTCGGCACCACGGAGTTCCATCGGCAATGGGCGGTCCTGCACTGGTCGAATGGCTCCAATGCCAGACTCCCCGAGATTGAGCTCGTTCACCTCCCTGTGGGGTCAGAATTCGTCCCGGCAGCATTTAGTGGTCACAACACGCGGCTTTTTGTGAGGAGTTCCCGTCTTAAGGTTCGACAGCTTAAGATCGAGACCATTTCACAGGGATGACACGTTGGCGAGGTATAGCTTGCCAGCGGACGCAAGACGATTTGCTCGGAACGCGACTTTCTGATCCAACGGGGTTTTCTCCTGGATGGACTCTTAGTTGTCCGAAGCGCCAAGGGAGAATCCCCAAATGTCTGATGAAGTTGAACTTAGTGATACGCCGAAGGTTTGCCGCATTGCAATAATCGGCGGCGGCCCCGGTGGTTTGATGACGGCGTATCAGTTACAACAGCGGTGCTCCCTGCCGTTTGAAGCAACCATCTACGAGGCAAGTTCGCGACTGGGCGGCAAGATCCTCACCAAACAATTCGAGTCTGCTCCGGTGGCCTACGAAGCAGGGGCGGCCGAACTCTATGACTATTCGCAGGTTGGGGAAGACCCGCTGCGCGAACTCGTCGACAAGCTGGGGTTGAAGGTAAAGCCGATGAGCGGCACTGCGGTCGTCATCCACGACCAGATGATGCGCAATCTCGATGACGTTGGCCGTGTCTATGGAGAACCGACCCGGCAGGCCCTGCTTGAATTCGACGCGCGCGCCAAGCAGTGGTCGAGTCCGCAGGAGTACTACGACTCCGACTGGCAGGAATCGAACGACGATCCGATGACGAGCAGCAACTTTCACGACGAACTGGCACGGGTTCCCGGCGAAGACGCGCGCCGCTATATTCGCACCCTGGTGCATAGCGATCTGGCCACGGAACCGCACCGCACAAGCGCGGCCTACGGCCTGCAAAACTATCTGATGAACGACTCCAGATACATGCGGCTGTACACGATCGAAGGAGGCATCGAACGGCTGCCCCAGGAACTGGCGGCCCGTGTTCAAGCCAGGATATTGCTGCGAGAGCCGGTCGTCCGGGTGGAACGCGCCGGGAACGAGGTGTTGCGCGTACTTTCTGTTCGACATGGAAGGATCGCCTCCGAAGAGTACGACTTTGTGGTGGTGGCGCTGCCCAACGCCTGTGTCCCGCTGATCGAATGGGGAGGAGACGAGCTGGGCGATGCAATGCATCGTCACTGCGCGCGCTACGATTACCCGGCCCACTACCTGCGAGTCAGCGTGCTGTTTCGCGAGATCTTCTGGGAGCAGACCTTCAAGGACTCCTACATGATGCTCGACGCCTTTGGCGGGTGCTGCCTGTACGACGAATCGTCGCGCAACGGCTGCCGGACCGCCGGAGTGCTGGGCTGGCTGTTGGCCGGGGATGCTGCAATGGTCGCCAGCAACCATACCGACGAACAGTTGATTCGAAGGATGATCGATACGCTGCCTTCCTTCATGCAACGCGGGCGGGAGTTGTTTGTCGAGGGGCAGGTCCACCGCTGGATCGGCGCGGTCAACGGACTTCCGGGCGGTTCGCCAATCCTGGATATGGAATCGCGCCACATCCCCGAGCCTGCGCGCCCGAACCTCTTCGCGGTCGGCGATTATCTGTTCGATTCGACGATCAACGGCGTCCTTGACTCCGCCGACTTTGTGGCGGAATGCCTGACCGAAAAGATCGAGGCACGCATGAGTTCCCGCACCCCAGAGACCATGTGTACAGCGGCTTTATAAGCGGAACAGTCCAGAATATGAGCGAATCAGTCCAAACAATGAGTAAAACAATCCAGACCATCAATCGCAGCGCGAACGTACGCCGCATTCATTTTGTCGATCAGATCGCGAGCGGCGATCACGTGTTGATCTCCTTTCGAGACCCGGCACCGCGCTTTGCCATCCTGGCCGAGGCCCCTGCAGCGGCAACCGGAGCAACTACAGCCGGGCCGCGCGGCGACATCCTGGATGTAGTTCTTTTGCCGTTGTCCACTCCGCCGCAAGGGACGCCTGCGGGGACGAATCATGGCTTTGCGGACTGGCTGGAGAAGACAAACGGCCCAGGTACGCCGCCGCCGATATACGTCAAATTTCGCGGCGTCGAGTTAATGTGGCGTCCCGGCCACGTCATGCTGCAATGCGATTCCGAACAGGCGGAATCGCTCCTCTCCGCCGTCGCCGAATTCGCTCATTATGAAGCTGAACTGAGGCGGATCGAGCGCGAGATCGCCGACTCCTGGACAGAACTGGAGCAGGACAAGGCACTGGCATTCGATGTAACGCCTGCCGATCTGAAACGCAGTACAGCCGTCGGCGAACGCATGAATCGAACGCTCCAGCGGCGCATCCGTCTCGCGCGGATTGAACCGCATCTGTACGATCCGGAGGTGAGCTTGCCGGCGGCCAGCCAGAAGTTGGGCGAGGAACTGCGCGAGAAGGCACGGGCCGATGCGAGATTGGAGACCGTCGATTCACAACTCGAGGTCTTCGAGGACATCTACGAGATGAGCGGTCAGCGAATGGGCGAGTATCGGGCCGCAGAGGTGGAAAAAGCTCTCGAGTGGATCATTATCATCCTGATCGCCTTGGAAGTGCTGCTGCTGGTGGCCCAGTCGGTGTGGAAATTCTGAGTTGAAATCGAAGAGAGAGCCCGTTGTGCCCCGAAGCGCGGCGCAAACGTGACTGCATGATTGGTCGGGGCGGTCAGATTCGAACTGATGACCATCTGCTCCCAAAGCAGATCAGACCGCTTATTGAATTCTGCTGAAATCGAGTGAGAATAAGCGATTTCGATTGAGATGTTTACCATGTACGAGCTGAGCCCTGTTGATCTTTGTGGCTTTTGGGTGCTTTGACAGCTACAAAATCGACTACAGACGATTTCATCCCCACGGATGCTCGGATGGAGTATTGACGAGGCATACTTTATGGCTTGCGCCATTCCAAATAATGGCACTTAAGTTGCATGGACGACCCATGGACGACGCATTGACTTGGCCCGGGAGCCAACATAGGCTTGAATCTAGCGCGGATAATTGCGCATAAGCGTAATCAGTGCAATTAGATACGTCAGGTCGTCCGGCGCCAATCCTGGTCGGGCTCATCTGTTATCCCCTTTGCCGCGTCGCGACCTGGTTACGCAGGACATGTACTGGTGTTCCTCATGGATGTTCTTGAGCAGCAATTGATGTTTATCGGAGGTTCTCTGCTGTGCGCGTGCATCGGCGCGGACACTGACGTCCGCGAGTGCACGATCTCAAACTGGGTTATCGGCCCGGCGATGGTCGCCGGCCTCATGCTGCCCGCGCTGCCTCTGGTGGTGATCTCAACCGCCATTGCGGGCGGGGTGTTTGCGCTGGCCATCGGGATCCATAACCGGCGGCTGCGCGAGACGCTGCGCAACGTAGCAGAACTGCTCGATCACCACGACCGGCATGGTCTGAAGCCGCACCATGATCTACCCCTGAGCAACCCGCGCACTCTTCGCCTGCCCTTCGCGCTGCCCATTGCGGCCGGATGTCTTTTCACACGCTGCACCCTGGCGTGGGAGGCACGCCCATGAACTCAAAGCGCATCCTCATCTCCCTTGTTCTGGCTCTCGTTGTCTCCGTCCTGTGTACCTGGCTTGTCTCCAGTAAAATGACCGTGCCGCCGGCGCCGACAGTGCAGAAACTTCCGGACGCCAGGTACGCGACGCCGTCGCGCGCGCTGCGTGCGGGCGAAATTCTGAAGTCCAACGACATCGAGCTTGTCGCATGGCCGGGCAACGATCCCCTGGATGGCGCGTTTTCGCAGCCCGCCGAAGTGATTGGCCGCGAGGTCCTCTTTCCGCTGGCCAAAGGCCAGCCCATCCTCGACCGCGACCTGTCTGCCGCAGGGGCCGGCACCGGGCTTGCGAGCAAGATCCCGGACGGCATGCGCGCCATCGCGTTGCGTTCCGACGAGGTGGTCGGCGTCGCCGGATTTCTGGTTCCCGGCTCGCATCTCGACGTACTGGTTACCTACCACTCGGACCGCACGCCAGAGCCTGTTACGGCGACCGTTCTACAGAACGCTGTTGTCCTGGCCGCCGGACAACAACTGGAACCCGACCCCACGGGCAAGGCAGCGGACGTTACAGTGGTCACGCTGTTGCTGACTCCGGTGCAGGCAGAGCGCGCCGTTCTGGCAAGCACCCAGGGCACGATCCACTTTGTCCTGCGCAACGAAGCGGACAGCAGCCAAAGCGGAGACGCCCCGATGCTGCTCTCGCAACTCTCAGGTCCGGTGCCCGCAGTGGCGCATACCGCCACCCACTCGGCTGCCGCGGCAAAACCGGCAGCTACGCTACACCAGAGGATCGAAACCATCCTTGGCGAGTTCAGCGACGCGCGATCCGCGGCAACGCCGGATGGAGGAGCCAGACCATGAGCCTGCGCGCCTCACATCCGTCCAAGCTGGAACCAGTCAAGCCGAACCCAGTCCATCCTGCGCGAACCAGCCCGGGCCGAGTCGTCGCGCTTGCGTTCTTTGTGCTGCTCGGCGTGGGTGCAATCGATAGGGCCGCCGCGCAGAGCCGCGCTCTTCCGGTCAAGCCATTTGTTCAGACGCAGAATGCCGCATTTGCGCCGCCTACCATTCACTCCGCGACCGCCAACGACGTGCTTCATCTGACCGTGGGCCACTCGGCGGTGCTGACCTCGGCCGTGCCATTGCGCCGCGTATACATTGGCAATCCGGCCGTGCTGGCGAGCTATTGCTCCGGTACTGCCGAGATAGTTCTTACGGCGAAGGCCGCGGGAGTCAGCAGTATGGTGTTGTGGGACGAGTCAGGCAGCCACCGCTTGTACACCGTCTCCGCGGACCTGGATCCAGATGCTCTGCGCGGTTCGTTCGATGCGGCATTTCCGGGCTCATCCATCCACGTCGAGACAGGCGAAGGCAAGATTTTTCTTACCGGATCGGTTGCCAGCGACGCTGCCAGCGACGCTGCACTCAAGATGGCTTCGTTGTATGCGAAGGACGTTGTCAACTCGCTGGTTGTGGTACCCGTGCATGGCAAGCAGGTGCAACTGAAGCTGCGTATTGTGGAGGTCGATCGCACCCGCCTCAATCAGGTCGGCGTGAATATCTTTTCCCCGGGAGTCGGAAACACCATGGGTTCGGCATCAACCCAGCAGTTCAGCAGCACTGCCACCGGCAGCGGTTCGTCGCTGGCGGTTAGCGATCCGCTCAACATTTTTATGTACAACTCCAAACTGAACGTCGGGGTCACCATGCAGGACCTGGAGCAGAAGCAGATCCTTCAGGTCCTGGCCGAGCCGACACTGACCACGCTCAGTGGTCTGCCTGCGAGCTTTCTCTCCGGCGGCGAATTTCCGTTTCCCGTCGTTCAGGGCGGTACAGGGAACTCGACAGCGATCTCCATCCAGTTTCGTCCCTTCGGCGTCAAGGTCGAATTCACCCCGACGGTCAATGCCGACGGATCCATCCGCATCAAGCTCTCGCCCGAGGTCAGCACACTGGACTACAGCAACGCTGTCACCATCTCCGGCTTTACCATTCCTGCCCTCTCCACGCGCCGTGCCGAGACCCAGGTGGAGATCCAGAATGGCCAGAGCTTCGTCGTCTCCGGCCTGCTGGACCACCGCACCACCGAGATTATGAGCAAGATGCCTGGGATTGCGGAGATCCCGATTCTGGGCCAACTCTTCCGCTCGAAGAACTTCAGCCATTCTGTGGTGGAGCTGGTCATTATCGTCACCGCGACGGTGGTCGACCCTTTAACCACGTCGCCGCTGACGCAGCCAGACCAGCCGAAGATGCCGGTGCCCAATCTCGACTCCGGCGCCTTCGACGGACGGGCACATAACCTGCCCAAAGCCGGCGTCTGGGCGCCAGCGCCGCAATCGCAGCTCCCAGCGCAGTCGCATTCCCCAGTGCAGCCGCAATCGAAACCCACAGCGCAGTCGCAATCGAAACCACTAGCGCTAACGCAATCGAAACCCACAGTGCAACCGCAATCGAAACCCACAGCGCTAACGCAATCGAAACCACTAGCGCTAACGCAATCGAAACCACAAGTGCAGCCGCAATCGAAACCCCCAGTGCAGTCGCAATCGAAACCACAAGTGCAATCGAAGTCTACCCAGCCTGCGTCCCAGGTGCGAACGGACTACCCATGACCAGCAATACATACCTTTCGGAGCATTCCTCTCAGGCCGTCTTCTGCGTCTGCGCGGATGAGGACGTGGTGCAAGTGGCGACCTCCGCGGCGAGCAATATCTCCGGCGAAGTATCGACGAAAGACAGCTAGGGAGCGCACACGATGAGCCGGCTGACAATCACGTTTCTGCTTGCGCTGCTGCTCAGCTACAGCATCCTCATGCTGGGAACGCGCACAACGGCATCGAGCAAAGCCGTCCTAGTGCGCCTGGCGATCATCCAGCGTTCCATCCAGTCCCTGAAGACCGGCACGAATGGGGTATATTTGGGGGCAGACGAGGAACGGAATTACGTTATCCGCCTTGGCGTTTTCCTGCAACGCTACCAATTCGCGAAGAAGCTCCAGGTGCTGCTTATTCACGCCGACAGCAGCATGAGCGTAGGCGGCATTGTTCTGGCCTGCGCGGGCGCCGCGCTGGGCTGCGGCCTGCTCAGCTTCCTCTTTCTGCACACGGTTCTGCTTGCCGGCGCCGCATGCGCCGCCGGCGCCTGCATCCCATACTTTCTGCTGCGGCGCAAACGCAACCGGCGTCTCAAGGCGTTCAACACCGCTCTGCCCGACGCCATTGATCTGATGGCGCGCTCGCTGCGCACCGGCCACTCGATGAATGCTTCCATCGAGATGATCGCGGAGCAATCGCTCGAGCCACTCTCCTCCGAGTTCCGACAGGTCTTCAAGCAGCAGAGGCTGGGTGTGCACTTTCGCGATGCCCTGTTGCAGATGGGTAGCCGCGTCCCATCGCAAGACCTGCAATTCCTCATCACCGCTATTCTCGTCCAGAAGGAGACGGGAGGCGACCTGACAGAGATCCTCGACCGCACCGCGCACGTCATCCGAGAACGCGTACGCATCGAAGGCGAAGTCCGCACCCGCACCGCACAGGGGCGTCTGACCGGCTGGATACTCGGTCTGCTCCCGGTCATCATGCTGGTGCTGATTAACCTCATCAACCCCGGCTACTCAGCCATTCTCTTCCACGATCCCACCGGGCAGAAGCTGCTTTATACAGGCGGGGCCCTGATTGTTCTCGGCGGTCTCGTCATTCGCAAGATTGTCGATGTCCAGGTTTGACTGTCCACTATGACTGCTCTCTTCAAGCTCACCTTCGGCGCATCCATTTTTTTCGCCCTTGCACTCCCTGTCTTTTTCTTCGTCACCCGCACACCGCGCGCAGCCCTGCAGCGCATCCGTGAGGTCACATACAACGACAGACACTTTCGGCGAAGCGTTACGATGGGCAGCAACGCCGGCCGACGATTCATGGTGGTCGTCCACTGGGTGCGTGCGCGCCTCGGCCTGATCGCGGACGTCGACATGCCCGAGCGCCTTGCCAACGCCGGATTCAAGGGCACGCTGCCCGCCGATATCTACACCGCCGCACGCATCTTCTGCCCCCTGCTTGCGCTGATTGCGGGCTCTTTCATCCCGTACAACCGCTCGTTCTGGATGATTGCGCTGCCCGCCGCCGCCTTCATCGCGCCCAACATCACGCTGACCCGGCTGGTGAAGCGCCGCCGCGAAAAGATACGCAAAAGCATTCCCGATGCCGTCGACCTGCTGGTGATCTGCGTCGACGCCGGCCTCGGCATCGACCAGGCGCTGCTGCGCGTCGGCCAGGAGCTGGGCATTAGCCATCCCCAGATCACCGAAGAGCTGCTGCAGATCAACCGCGAGCAGCGCGCCGGAAAACCACGCATCCAGGCCTGGACCGACATGGCCGCGCGCAGCCAACTGCCGGACATCGACTCCTTCGCGGGAATGCTGGTGCAGACTGAGCGCTTCGGGACGCCCATCGCCCGTGCCCTGAGCGGCTTCGCCGACAGCATCCGTGTGAAGCGCCGGCAACTGGCCGAAGAGAAGGCGGCAAAGACCACGGTTAAGATCATCTTCCCGCTGGTCCTGTTCATCTTTCCCAGCATGTTCATTGTCCTGCTCGGCCCCGCCGTGCTCAGCATCATGCGCGGCATGGCAAGCATGGGCCAGTGACAAGAACCCTCCAACCAGCCAAGTGAGACTCTCTCGTCCTGATCAAGGCCACAGGTTTCGGTTGAAATGGAGCAGTGGATGCTATTGATGGAGAAGAAAGAAATCGAAGTTGCACCCTGAAGTTTCCGATTCTGCGATTCTTTCCTTTCATGAGTTGATATCACAGCTTGCTTGCAAGAGCGTGCGATCCTAGAGCGAGTAGCGATGCTTGACGTCTGGCGGGGACAGCGACCGAATCTCGGCCAGAGACTGACCTGCCCCCGGAAAACTCTACCATTCATAACTGGAGTCTTCTCGTAATCTAAACGAGACACGAATCCAGTTGAAGGTCGCAACCAATTCATCGGCGAGCTCAGCTTGCATTCTTCCTGCGTTTGTTATGATTCCCGCGGAGAATGGATATCTGCGGATGAGGCGCACGATGTCCAGAACTTGAGGATGCATCAGAGGCTCGCCACCGCCTGTTATCGTCAGTCCGCGTATTCCGAACTGAGCGGCATCATCTAGCACTCGACGGATTGAGTCTAAATCCAGATATCGTTCTTGATGAGCAACAGCGTGAGGACAAAAAGGACATTTGTCATTTCACGACAATGTCAGATCTAATTCCAGTGTGATAGGAATTGGCATTTTGCCTTCAAGCCAATCGTGAATGCGATCCGCATGAAGGAATAACTTTGTCGGTTCAAACTGGGCCGCAAAGTGTTTAGCTCTTGCAAACCCCATGTCAGAGTCTGATTTGAGGGGAATCTCAGTCGGCGCGATGGATATTTCGTCGATCGAGCGTTGAGACATTTCGGGACTTCCCTTCATTTCAACCTCACAAGTGTGGACGGAGAAAGCAGCCACCCGCTACAGTATCCGCTACAGTGCGTTTTCGAGGGGAGGCGCAAACACGCTAAGTGATTGAAACAATGGTCGGGGCGGTCAGATTCGAACTGACGACCCTCTGCTCCCAAAACAGATCCGATCGTTTATTGAACTTTGTTGAAATCGAGTGGAAATAAGTGATTATTATTGAATAGTTTACCGCTGTGCTGCCGATCCCTGTTGAATCTTGTGGCTTCTGGGTGCTTTGACCGTTACAAAATCGACTACACTCATATTCAGCCACGGCAAAATCCCGTGAGGATCCAAAATGGCAGTTGCCTCCACAGTCACGAAGCAGCAAGCGTACGAGTTGATCGACCTCATGGCTCCCGGCCAGGTCTCCGCCGTGGTCGGTCTGCTCAAAGTCATGCTCGATCCTGTCTCCGTCGCCCTGGCCAACGCTCCCTATGACGACGAGCCGGTCTCTGAGGAAGAGGCCCGCGACATCGCCGAGGCACGCGCCGCCTACGCGCGCGGAGAGGTCGTTTCTAACGAGGAAGTCTTGGCCGAGTTCGGCCTGACCACCGAAGATTTCGAGCGCATGGGACAGACCCCGCTCGAACCCGAACCGCACCACCCCGGACAGTAAGCATGGACCGCAAGAAGATCGCCTGGCGGGACCAGGCCAAGGCCCAGCTTCGCGTTATCGACCAGCCAACTGCTCTGCGCATTCTCCACGCTCTGGCTCATTTCGTCGCCACTGGCGAAGGTGACGTGAAGCGCCTTCAGGGCATTGAGCCGCCCGAGTTTCGCCTTCGCGTCGGCGACTACCGCCTTCGCTTCCACGATCTCGGCCATACCCTTCGCGTCACCGCAGTAAAACACCGCCGCGAAGCCTACCGCTGATTTACCTTGCAGGAATGATGTTTTGATACAAGGGTTTCATGCTGCATTCGTTGAGGCTCTCGTTCGTTCTGCTTGTTCGTTCTGTCCGCTCTCGCCATAACCTGCTGTTGGATAATCTGGCGCTTCATCAACAGCTTTCTGTTTTGAAGGAATGTCGGCCGGTTCCGCGATTCGCTGCTCCTGACAAACTGCTCTGGGTGGCTCTGCGGCGATTCTGGTTCGGGTGGAAGCGAGCGCTCATCATTGTTCAACCCGAAACAGTTGTGTGCTGGCACAAAGCTGGATTCAGGTTGTACTGGAAGTGGCTCTCGCGGCATCGAAACCGCGCTGGAAGAAAGTGCGTCAGCAGCGAATTGCGCAAACTCATCTTTCGCATGGTTGCTGAGAACCCGACCTGGGGTGCGCCGCGCATTCATGGCGAGTTGAAGATGCTTGGCTTCGATATTTCGGAGCGAACTGTATTGCGCTGGATGAGGAAAGCGCCTCGTAGTCCCGAGCCGGCAAAACGATGGGCGGCGTTTCTGAGCAACCATCGAGAAGCGATTGCGGCAATGGATTTCTTCACCGTGCCGACGCTGACATTCGGCGTTCTCTACTGCTTCTTCGTCATCGCGCATGACCGGCGTCGGATTCTGCATTGCAACGTCACCAGGCATCCGACGAGCGCTTGGGTTGTTCAGCAGTTGCGCGAGGCATTTCCTAACGATTCAGCTCCGGGGTATCTGATCTTCGATCGCGGCTCAAACTTCAACGAAGAAGTCGTCAACACGATCAAGACTTTCGGCATCCAACCAAAGCAAACCAGCTTTCGCAGCCCGTGGCAGAACGGTGTCGCAGAGCGCTGGGTTGGCAACTGTAGACGTGACTTGCTCGACCACGTAATCGTGCTCAACGAACCGCATCTGAAACGCCTTATGAGCGAATACGTTCGCTATTACCACGACGACCGAACGCATCTTGCACTAGCAAAGGGA
>Ga0187851_10002615_pt1 | contig 15733 bp, 11 predicted proteins | sample June2016WEW_6_10_FD_132997 | JGI IMG/M metagenome (GOLD analysis project Ga0187851, IMG submission 132997) | Peatland microbial communities from SPRUCE experiment site at the Marcell Experimental Forest, Minnesota, USA - June2016WEW_6_10 | ecosystem: Environmental > Terrestrial > Soil >...
CCGCTACTAAGCGTAATAGAAGTGCCTGTACGATCTGATACCGCATGATCGAGCACGGGTCATCACTGCTGGTAGCATTTCGTTGCCTTACCGTGCTGAGCCTGCCCAGGGGACCTGGATCAGGGGCGGGCTCAGCGGCAGGCACCGGGGTGCCCGAGGCTCACGGGAGACTGGTTTGTCGGGGGCGTACGGGGTCATTCATGGCGCACGGGCGGCGACCGGCCGGGATCGGACGGCCGGTCACGATTCGCGGATCACGGGGGCGGAGCCGGTTACCCGGTCCAGCGTGCATCGGCTGCTCGATGCGCTGCCTTTCCTGATCATGGGCGCCGTGGCGGCGGCCAGCCTGGTCATCGGCCCGCGCTCAGGGCTGCTCCAGCTGCTGGCGCTGGGCCCGGCCTTCGCCGCGGTCTCCGGCGGCCTGCGCAAGACCATCGCCGCTGGAGTGACGGCCCTGGTCCTGGACGCGCTGCTGGCCGCCGACCAGATCATCAGCACCTGGGGTGACTACACCCGCGACTCAGCCACCGTGGCCGGCGTGACCCTGGCCGCCGTGGTCGCCTGCACGGTGCGGCAGCGGCGCGAGCGCGAACTGGCCGAGGTCCGGGCCATCGCCGAGGTGGCGCAGCAGGTCCTGCTGGGCCCGGTGCCGGACATGGCGCGCAGCGTCCGGCTGGCGGTGCGCTACATGTCCGCGACTTCGCACGCGCAGATCGGCGGCGACCTCTACGAGGTCGTGACCGGGACCGCCGGGATGCGGCTGATCATCGGCGATGTCCAGGGGAAGGGCCTGGTCGCGGTCAAGACCGCCGCCACGGTCCTCGGCGCGTTCCGCGAGGTGGCGCACGAGGCGGCCAGCCTGCCCATGATCGCGGACCGGCTGGAGATCAGCCTGGCCCGCCAGCTCACCGACGAGCAGTTCGTCACCGCGATCCTCGCCGAGGTCAGCCAGGACGGATCACGGATCAGGCTGCTCAGCTGCGGTCATCCGCCGCCACTGCTCATCGCAGGCCACGCGGGGCGCTTCGTGGAATCGGCCGCGCCGAGCCTGCCGCTGGGCCTGGCCAGCCTGAGCACCGTGCCACGGGAAGTGATCACCATCCCGTTCGCCCCGGATGACCAGATGCTCTTCTATACCGACGGGGTCAGCGAGGCGCGGAACCGGGCTGGGGAGTTCTATCCCCTGCCGGATCGCGCTCTCTGCGCCGAGGCCGCCGACCCGGGCAGCGCCCTGGACCGTTTGCAGCAGGATGTGCTGCTGCACGTCGGGCACGCCCTGGACGACGACGCGGCCATGCTGCTGCTGCGCCGCCAGGCCGCCTGAGACCGGATCACGAGGTTCACCCGCGGGCCGGATCACGAGGTCACCCGCGGGCCGGACTCCAGCCAGATGGACACGTGCTCAGGTTCCAGCGCGGCCAGGACCGAGGCCAGCAGGTCCGCGCGGACGTCGTCCAGGGCCACGGCGCCGCTGAGCCGGGCGGCGAACGCGGCCACAGCCGCGTCCGCGTCGTAGCGGGCCCGGTTGAACCGCCGGTCCACGGCCCGCTGCACCCGCCGCCGCGCCGGGGTGAACAGCGCCGCGGCGGCCAGCGTGGACGCGGCCACCGCCCAGGTCGAGGCGAACCCCAGCACCTGCGTGGCCAGCAGCACGAGCCCCGCGTAGACGCCGATGAGCAACCCCGTCAGCAGCGCGTACGCCAGAGTCCGGGAGATGATCCGGTCGATGTCGTACAGCCGGTAGCGCAGGATGGCCACGCCCATGCTGGCCGGCAGCGCGCACAGGCCGAGGATGGCCACCTCCCAGATGGCCGAGTTGGTGCCCAGCGCCCAGATGCCCAGGACGGCGCAGACCACGGTCCCGCTGAGCAGCCACTTGAGCTGCTGGCGCCGCTCACCCGAGGAACGCCTCCAGCTGGCGATCTGGTGGCCGAGCGCGCCGAGCCAGGCCAGGCCGACCGTGCCGAAGAACACGAACTCCGTCCAGGACGGCGGGGCGTCCGCGGCGGCGACCTGGCCGCTGGCCGGGTAGACCAGGTGGTGCTGGGCCACGGCGGTCGCCGTGGCCGCGATGTAGCTGGCCGGCAGGATCGCGCACAGCACCAGGTACGCCCACAGCACCCACCGCCAGCCGGGCGAAGGCAGCCGCCCGTCCGGGAAGACCAGGGTCACCAGCGGAAAAACCACGATCACGAACGTGAACAGCCCGCCGAGTACCACGGCCACCGGACCCATCCCCGGGATGCCGCGATGACCGTAGTCGTACACCAGCGTCGCGTATTCAGACGCCGCGATCGTGAACGGAATCCAGGCCGCCGCCCCCAGCAGCAGCCACCCGATCGCGTTACCCGGCTGGTGCCGCGCCACGATCAGGCCCACGGCCGCGACCACCACGATTACCACCAGCAGACTGATCACAGCCGTGACTGAGCCGGACGTCTGATGGTGGGTCAGCGCGCTGATGGCCGGTAGCGCGGCGATCAGGACGATCACCAGGACACCCAGGAACGACGCGGTGCGCGGCGGGGACGGCGGCCACCAGCCTGCCCGCCCGCTACCGGGAAGCGCTGGCCGAGTTCGAGGCCGCCGCGTCGGCCGTTGACGGGCCGCAGGCGGGGACGGCGGCCGGGGGCGGCCCGCCGGACGGGCCCGCCGCCATCGAGCACAAGCTCGCCGAGGTGCATCACCGGCTGGAAGACTGGGCGCTGGCCGAGGCGCATCTGGACCTCGCCCTGGAACTGCTGGGTCCCGCTGACCCGAGCCGCCGGGCCCGGATCGAGGCGGACCGCGCGGTACTGGCTTACCGGCGCGGCGCGGCGCAGGCCGCGGCCGACCTGGCCGAGGGCGCGCTGGAAGCGGCCCGCCGGGCCGAAGACCCGGCCGCGGTCGCCCAGGCGCTGAACGTGCTGGGCATGCTCGACGCGCGGCGCGGCGCCCCCGACTCGGCCGCGGCCCGGCTGCGGGAAAGCCTGGAGCAGGCGCGCGCGCTGCCCGACCCGGGGGCCGCGGTGGCGGCGCTGAACAATCTGAGCCGGCTGCTGGCCGACAGCGGCCAGCCGGGAGAGGCCCTGCCACTGGCCCAGGAGGCGCTGGCGCTGGGCTGCGAGCTGGGTGACCAGCACCGGGTCGCCGCGCTGCACACGAACCTGGCCGACCTGCTGCACGCGGCCGGGCAGCGCGAGGCGGCCTTGGCCCACCTGAAGGAGGCCGCACGCGGTTTCGCCTCGGTGGACTCGGGCGGCACCCCCCGCCCGGAGGTGTGGACCTCGTGGAGTGGTAGCGACCACGAGCGAGGGAACCGTGGAGTGGTAGCGACCACGAGCGAGCGGGCCACCACAGGGATCATCCCGCGGCGGCCCGCTCCTGTCGCCGTGCTCCTGGAGTGCTAGTGGCTGACCACCTCGCCGGTCGTCGGGTCGAGGATGACCGGCGCGAAGTGCGGCCGGACGTGGAAGTCCAGCAGGCCGCCCCAGCTGTCCAGGGGACCGGCGATCGCGTCGTAGGACCCGCCGCCGAGCCGCTCGCCACCCAGCCAGTTGTCCTCGATGAACTTGACCACCGAGGACTGGTCGGTCACGTTATGGCTGACGGAGTTGCTCTGGGTGTACGGGGAGATGACCAGCAACGGCAGCCGCATGCCGTAGCCGCACCGATAGTTGTACTTGCCGAGCATCACCGGCTTGCTGGTGCACACGGCGGCGTCCTGAGGGGTGTGCGAGCCGTTCACCCGCGGCGAGTTCTGGTGGTCATACCAGCCGTCGGAGTCGTCATAGGTGATGACGATGGCCGTCGACTTCCAGAACTTGGACTGCTCGATCGCGTTGACCGTCTTGACGAGGAAGTCCTGCTCGTCGATCGGGTCCGAGTACCCGGGGTGCCCGTTCTCGTACGCGGCGCCCTTGAGGTAGCTTACCGCCGGCATGTTCCCGTCCTTCAACGTGGTGTAGAAGTCGGACAGGTCGTACTGGTGGTTGGCCTGGTCGGTGTAGCCGATCATGGTCTCGGAGGTCGGTGGCAGGTGCTTGGGGTTGGCGGTGGACTTGTAGTACTGGAACGGGTCGTGGTGCGGGACGTAGTCGGCCACCACGTTGCCGCCGACGTTCGTGTGCGATGAGCCGCAGACTGCGTAGCCGGCGCTGTTCGTTCCGGTCGGCGCGAACCCGCCCTGGAACCAGCCCCAGGTGACGTGCTTGGCGTTGAGCAGGCTGCCGATGTTCCTGCCGGTCATCACCCCGAGCGGGCTGGTGGTGGTGTGGCTGGAGTCGGAGCAGTCGTCGTAGGCGGGGTCGATGTCACCGTAGATGGTGCCGAGGCCGTTCTTGTCCAGCGGGCTCACGGAGCCCGGGGCGGCGACCTTGGCGCCGGTGGTCGGGTTGACCGCGTACCCGCCCCCCGTGTTGCCGGAGGTAACGTCCAGCGCACCCGGTGTGGACGGACCGAACACGGAGTCGTAGTTGTTGTCGCTCATGGCGTAGTTCTGGGCGTAGTTCCACAGCCCGGTGACGGTGTTGCCGTCGTAGTAGTCCATGACCAGGCCGGGCGCGCCGTAGGGAGTCGTCGGCGTGCCGGTGCAGGTGGGGACCCCGGTTTCCTGGACGAAGCGGTTCATCTTGCCGCCGTTGAACGCCAGCTGTTCCGGCAGGTAGTCGTGGTCCTGGTCGCAGGTGAGCGCCTGGGACGGGGTGAGCCGCGTCGGGTTGTACTTGTTGGGGTTGTCCGTCAGCAGCGGGCCGGCCGGGCCCGTGCTGGTGATCTTGCTGTAGAGGCCATTGACGGTGGGCGTGCCCGGCTTGGCGTGGAACGGCGAGCCGTTGCTGTTGGCCGCATACGGGTAGGTGCCGAAGTAATGGTCGAAGGACACGTTCTCCTGGAAGATCACGACGACGTGCTTGATCGGCGTGCTGGTCGGTGCCACCACCCGGTAGGCGGTCGCTGACGCCGACCTGGCCGCCGACCCCACGGCCGCCGCGGTGGACGTGCTCGCGCTTGCCACGGTGGTGCTGGCGGCACCGCCGACGGCCAGCGCGCCCGCGGCGACCGCGGCCGTGTACGTCCGCTGCCACCTGCGCCTGCTACGGCCGGTCCGCGTGCCATTGATTGGGCCTTCGCCCATGTCACCCTCCTGAGGCTGGACGGATCATGGCGCCTTCGCCAGCACATGGGCGAGGGGCGCCATCGCGCACAACAGACCAAAGGTTTCGGAGATGCATGTCCAAATGGCGTCTATATTTTGACGTGCAGCCAAACGCGGAGACAAGAATGGCCGGCCGGCAGTTCCGGAGCGCGACCTCAGCGGTCACGCCAGCAGGCTGCGCCCCAGGTAATCGCGGCTGTCCCGCACGCCGGGCAGGGCGAAGAAGTACCCGCCCCCGAACGGGCTGATGAAATCGGCCAGCGGCTCACCGATCAGCCGGGTCTGCACCGTCACGAACTGCCGGGCGATGTCCTGCTGGTAACAGCTGAAGATCAGCCCCATGTCGAGGTCGCCGACGGCGTCGATGCCGCGGTCGTAGTTGTGGGCGCGGCGCAGGATGCGGTTGGGCTCCGTCTGCGGGGTGCGCGGGTTGGCCAGCCGGATGTGCGCGGTGAGCGGGATCACCGCGCCGGCGGGATCGAGGGTGTAGTCGGGCCGGGCGAACTCGCTGTCGGCATCCAGCGGGGCGCCGGTGTCCTTCCGCCGGCCGATCATGTTCTCCTGCTCGATGATGTCGACCCGGTCCCAGAACTCGACGAACATCCTGATCAGCCGGATGACCTGGTAGCTGCCGTCCGCGGTCCAGGCGGGCTCGCCGTGGGTGCCCGGCTGGACCCAGACGAGGCTGTTCATGGCTTCGGCCCGGCCGGTGTCGGGGTTGGCGATGCCGTCCTTGAAGCCCTGCAGGTTCCGGGGCGTGGTGCCGGCCGGGCGGGCCGGGCTGGCGAACCCGTCGATACGCCACAGCACCTGCATCCCGCCGCGGGTGTGCTGGGCGATGTCCCGCAGGGCGTGCAGCACGGTGTCCTGGCTGCTCGCGCTCAGCTGGAGGCTCAGATCCCCGCCGCACTGCGCCGGGTCGAGGTCGTCGTTGGGGAAGGCGGTCATCGGGGTCAGGCCGGCCGGCCTGCGGGCGGCGAGCCCGTAACGGCCGTCGAACAGGGTGGAGCCGGCTCCGACCGTGACGGTGAGGCCATCCGGGACCACCGTGGGCCCGAGCAGCCCGGAATCGGACGGCGGACCGCCGATACCGACCTGCGGCGGGATCCCGCCCGCCGTGAGGAAGCGGGCCCGCGCGGTGATGGTGCGCAGCAGGTCGGTCAGCTCTCCCCGGCCGTCGGCGGTCACGTTGAACGAGAGCACGATCGTCTGCCGCTGCGGTTTGGCCAGGATGCCCGCCTGGTGCCGCCCGTGGAACGCGACCGCGGGCAGCCGGCCCTCGACCAGGCTCGCGTCGAAGGCCTGGCCCGGCGGGGCCGCCTGGGACGAGCGGAAGGCGTACCCGGCCCCGGCGCCCACCGCGGCGCCGGCGACCCCGGCGCCGAGCGCCCCGCGCAGGAACGAGCGCCGGCGGGTCAGCCCTTCCGGTCCGGGCCCAGCCGGACCGGGCCCAGCCGGACCGGGCCCAGCCGGCACCGCCTCGCCGGGGCCTGGATCGTCAGGTGCGGTCATCATGACCTCCGCGGCTCGGTGATGGCCGCGATCGGGGCGAGTTCCTGCAGGACCTGGCCGGCGGCGGCGTCGATCTGCTGCCGTTGGATGGTGCTCAGCCTGCTCACCGGGGTCCAGGTGCCGTTGGCCCCATGGGCCGCGCTGACCAGGCGATCGAGGCGGCCCAGCCCGGCGTAGACCGCGGGCAGGCCCGGGTAGCGCGGCGCCAGCAGCGGATGCAGCACGGCCAGCAGTTCCTGGGTCCCGGCGATGTTGGCCACGGTGGTGGCCAGCGTTGTCCCGCTGCCGTAATCGTCGTGCCCGGTCAGCTGGAACTGCAGCGCGTTTTCCAGGATCTCGTGGGTGCGCAGGCCCAGGTCGAGCAGGTCGATCTCCATGCCCGGCCAGAAACGGCGCAGGGCCCGGGCGTTGCTCTCGAGCGTGGCCGCGGGACCGTCAAGCTGCTGGGCGCTCTGACCGTGCCACAGCCCGTACTCGATCCGGTAGAACCCGGTGAAGGCCCGGTCGGACACGCCGCGGGGCAGGCCGTCCGGACGGCCGTCGATCTCCGTGTCGTAGTTGCCGAACGCGCCGTAGGCCGCGCCCAGCCGCTCGTAGGTGAGGTGGGCGGGCAGCCAGGCGGCCCGGGCCGCGCTCAGGCGGCCGGCCCGGATCTGATCGGTGAGCACGCCGACCTGCTGGACCAGCGTGTTCAGGCCGGCGCTCACATAGGCGTGGTAGACGGCGGCGGGTCCGAGCAGGTCGTCGGTGGTGACCGGGAGGATGGCCGGGGCGCCCTGATGGTGGCCGCCAACCCGGACTGTCGGGCCGGTCAGCCGGTCGGTGTCCTGGATCAGGCAGCGGAACGCGTAACGGCCGGAGCCCACGTCCACGCGCATCGGGCGGGTCGTGCCCGGGCCGAGCCCGGCCACTTCCGCGTAGATGGCGCCGCTGGCCGGGTTGATCAGGTCCACTTCGGCCCCGCCGATGGAGGAATTGCGGATCTGGAAGGTCTGCGTCCCGGCGGCGACCTGCCGCCAGCCAGTCCCGCACGCGCGGGCGGACACCATGATGACGTTGCCGGGCTCCGACTGGGTGCCACAGCCGGACAGCCCGGCCGCAAGCAGCGCGGCCACCAGCACGGAAGCCACCCGCACGGAAGTGACCCGCGCGGCGGAAGCCGCCCGCGCGGAAGTCACCCGCACGATCGCCGGGGCCAGCCGGCCCAGCATCCGGGGAGCTAACGGCTGGCGACGCGCGGGCCGCACAACAGCGGGCAACTGACCCCCTCAGCACGAGTCAGGCAGGGACACACACACCGGGGACGGACAGACAACGCCAGCACAATATCCAGACAACACCGGACATCCTGGCGCGGGAGGCCTTCGTGGGCAACTTCACCGGCCATTCCGCCCGCGGTCACGTGATGTTGCGCACCGGCCGGAGGTACCCCGCGGCGGTATCCGGGCGCCAGGCCGGGAATATGCTCGGCAGCTAGCCGCAGCCGGCGGCGGCGGCGCTCACGGCCTCGACCGGGAAGGAGGTGTTCGGTGAGTTCGAGCACCCCGGAGCACCTGGCGGCCGGGCCGCCCGGCGGTGACGGCGGCCCGCCCGGCGGTGACAGCGGCCCGCCACGTCGCGGGAGCCTGCCCCGGCTCCTCGTGCTGGTCAGCGTGCTCACCGTGCTGCTGGTCGCGGCGGTGGCCATCCCCGCCTACCTGGTCCTCAAGCGCAACCACAGCGCGCTGGCCGCGCAGCAGGCCCGGGTGTCCGGCATCCCGGCCAGCGTGTCCACCAGCCTCGCGAACCTCATGGTGCTCAGCCCGCTACCCGCGGACCGGGCGCCCGGCTTCACCCTGACCGACCAGAACGGCCGCACGCTGAGCCTGTCGGGCCTGCACGGCAAGGTCGTGGTGCTCCAGTTCATGGACCCGCACTGCACCGACATCTGCCCGATCGTGTCGGCCGAGTTCGTGAAGGCGTACCACGACCTGGGCCCGCTGGCCAGCAAGGTGGTGTTCGCCGCGGTCAACGTCAACGCCTACCACGCCCGTGTGCGGGACATGGCCGAATACACCCGGGCCCAGCAGCTGAACACCATTCCCAGCTGGCATTTCTTCACCGGCCCCGTGCCCGCGCTGAAGTCCGTGTGGCGCGGATACAACATCCAGGTCTACGCCCCCAACCCGAACGCCGACGTCGAGCACACCTCGGCGGTCTACTTCATCGACCCGCAGGGCAGGGAGCGCTACCTCGCCTCACCCGAGGTCGACCACACCAAGTCGGGCACGGCCTACCTGCCCGCCAACCAGCAGATCGCGTGGGGGCACGGCATCGCGCTGGTCGCCCGCCAGCTCGCCGGCTAGGCAGCCTCCCGGCCCCCCCAGTACCGCGGCGTAGTGCCCGATCAGCTGGTCCCCCAGGGCGGTCCAGCTGCGGGCCAGCACCCGCTGCCGGGCCGCCCGGCCCATCGCCGCCCGGGCTCCCCGGTCGGCGGCCAGCCGCTGGGTGGCCGCGGTCAGCGCGTCCGCGTCGCCGGGCGGCACCAGGGAGCCGGTGACCCCGTCCTCGACCAGGTCAACGGGCCCGCCGACGGCCGGGGCCACGACGGGCAGCCCGGAGGCCGCCGCTTCCTGGATGGTCTGGCCGAACGTCTCGTGGCAGCCGCTGTGCACGAACACGTCCAGGCTGGCGAAGATGCGGGCCAGCTGGTCGCCGCGGTGCTGGCCGAGGAAGACCGCGGACGGCATCAGCCGGCGCAGCCGGGCCCCGGCCGGCCCGCCGCCCACGATGATGAGGCGCACCCCGGGCAGCGCGGCCACCCCCGCCAGGAGCTCGACCTGCTTCTCGGGGGCCAGCCTGCCAACGTACCCGGCCAGCACCTCCCCTCCGGGCGCGAGGGCCTGGCGCAGTGGATCGCTGCGGGCCGACGGGCTGAACCGCTGGACGTCCACGCCGCGGCCCCACATCCAGATGCGCTGCACCCCGTGCGCGGCCAGCCGCTCGATACTGGGCGTGGACGGCGCGAGAGTCCGGTCGGCGGCGTTGTGGAGGCGGCGCAGCCAGCGCCACGCGGCCGCCTCGGCCAGGGGACCCCAGTGATAGGCCCGGGCGTACCCCGGCACGTCGGTCTGGTACACAGCCACCACCGGCAGCCGCAGCCGCCGGGCCGACCGGCTGCCCAGCGCGCCGAGGAAGAACGGGCTGGCCAGGTGGACCAGGTCGGCCCGGTGCCCGAGCAGCTCACGCTCGATGGCCAGGGAGGCCAGGCCGAGCCGCACGCTGGGGTACCCCGGGAACGGCACCGAGCGCACCCGGACCACCGGGAAACCATGCTGGGTGTCCGACGGGAACCCGGTGGATGGCTGCCCCGTGGCCGGCTGCCCCGTGGCCGGCTGCCCCGTGGCCGGCTGCCCCGTGGATGGCTGCCCCGTGGCCGGCTGCGGCGCGATGACGAGGGGGTGATGTCCCCGGGCCACGAGATGCTGGGCGACCCGGAGCACGCTGTTCGCCACGCCGTTCACCTCGGGCGGGAAAGATTCGGTGACGATCCCAATCCGCACGCTGCCACGATGCAGCGAGTTCGTGGCAACCGCCCTGGTCCCGCCGTGGCCAGGGCAAGAACTGTCGGTGACATCTGCGCGCCGCGCCTGATACCGGGTGACCAGCCCAGCTGACCGGGCTTTCCTGCGCGGCCGGGCGGGCGCTGACACACTAGCGATCATGCAGACTCTGGTCGTCGATCATCCGCTCATCGCCCACAAGCTCACGGCGCTGCGCGATGAGCGCACCGACTCGCCCACGTTCCGCCGGCTCACCGACGAGCTCGTCACGCTGCTCGCCTACGAGGCCACCCGCGAGGTGCGGGTGCAGCCCGAGGTGGTGCAAACCCCGGTCGGCGAGGCCCGCGGGGTGAAACTGGCCCGGCCGGTGCCGCTGGTCGTCCCGGTACTGCGGGCCGGGATCGGCATGCTGGACGGCATGATCCGGCTGCTGCCCACGGCCGACGTGGGCTTCGTGGGGCTGGCCCGCGACGAGGAATCGCTGGTGGCCGCGACCTACGCCAACCGGCTGCCGGCCAACCTGGCCGGCCGCGACGTGTTCGTGCTGGATCCCATGCTGGCCACGGGCGGGACCCTGGAGACCGTGATCACCATGCTGAGCCAGCGCGAGGCCGCGTCGGTGACCGCGGTATGCCTGCTCGCGGCGCCGGAGGGGATCGACCGCATCGCGGCTACCTTCCCCGACGACGGGCCGCTGCCGGTCCGGGTGGTCACCGCGGCCCTGGACGAGCGGCTGGACGAGCGCGGCTACATCGTCCCCGGCCTCGGCGACGCCGGAGACCGCCTCTTCGGGGAGATATGACCCTAAGCACGGACGCGCGATGATTTGCCCCGGTACGGTGGTCTTCCCAGGACGGCCAGAGCGCTGGAGGCGTGGTGCGCGATCAGCAGGCCGGCACCGGGTTCCTGGCTGAGGTAGGACCGGGCCTAGGGACAGGCTCGCGGATCGCCGGGTACTGGCTGGAAGAGCAGATCGGCCAGGGCGGGATGGCCGCCGTGTTCCGGGCCCGGGATGAGCGGCTGGACCGGCTGGTCGCGCTGAAGGTCCTGGCGCCCGCGCTGGCCAGGGACCGGGAGTTCCGGCAGCGGTTCATCCGCGAGTCCCGGGCCGCGGCGGCGGTCGACGATCCGCACATCATCCCGGTGTTCGAGGCCGGCGAGGCCTCCGGGGCGCTATTCATCGCGATGCGCCTCGTGCCCGGCGGGGACGTGTACAGCCTGGTACGCCGGACGGGGCCGCTGTCGCCGGCCCGCGCGGCGTCGATCGTCTCCCCGGTGGCGTCGGCGCTGGACGCCGCGCACGCGGTCGGGCTGGTGCATCGCGACGTCAAGCCCGCGAACATGCTGCTGGACACCCGGCCCCGGCGGCCTGATCACGTGTACCTGTCGGATTTCGGGCTGAGCAAGGGGACGGTGTCCACCTCGGCCGGGCTGACCGGCGCCGGGCATTTCCTGGGCACCCTGGACTACATCTCCCCGGAACGGATCGAGGGACTGCAGGCCGACGGCCGGGCGGACCAGTACGCGCTGGCCTGCTCGGCGTTCGAGATGCTGACCGGCGCGCCGCCGTTCCGGTCCCCGGAAGCCGCGGCGCTGATGTACGCCCAACTCTCGCAACCCCCGCCGCCGCTCACCTCACGGCGGCCGGATCTGCCGTCCACCGCGGACCAGGTGTTCGCCCGGGCGCTGGCCAAGGTCCCGGGGGATCGTTACGCCAGCTGCCGGGACTTCGCCGACGCGCTGCGCGCGGCGTTCGGCCTGGCGTCCTACGATTCCGGGCCCGAAGCCATCCCGGCCGCGGAGCACCCGCCGGCCGGGCCCACCGCGGACGACGCGCGCGGGGCCGCTCTGTCCGATCCCCCGGCCCCGGCCGCCCGTCACGCCCTGTCCGATCCCCCCGCCCCGTCCGCTCGTCCGGCTCTGTCCGCTCCCCCGGCCCCGTCCGTTCCCCCCGCCGCGTTCGGTCGCCCGGCCCCGGCGCGCCGGCGGCGGTCCCGCCGGAGGATCCTGGACACGCTCGTGGCCGTCCTCGTCGTGGTGGCGGCGGCTATCGTGATCCATATCCTGCACGGCAGCGACACCAGCCGTCCGCCGCCCACGATCCCGATCGCCACGGCGTCCCGGATCCCGCCGGTGACCGGCGACGACTACGTCGTGTACCACGCGGGCCGGGACGCGAGTGCCCGGGTACACGGCGAGGTCCGCCGCGTGTTCCGGGGCGAAACGGCGGACCTGTACGCCCAGCCGTTTCCGTACCGGGACGCGCCGGTCCCGGTCGGCTCAGAGGTCCTGAGGACCACCGGCAGCGGCGCCGCGTACGCGTTCACGGTGACGCCGAGCCTGGCCACGCGCTACTTCGTCGAGCTGTTCCCGGGCGGCGCGACCACGCCCGTGGCCCGTTCGCGGACCATGACCATCTATGTCACCAGGGACCTGGCGGCCGGGGCCCTGATCTGCCATAGGCCGCTCTGCCGTGCCGCGATCCCGCTGCGCGTCGTCGTGCCGGCCGGGGCGATGAGCACGGAGATCTCGAAGCACTGGTACACCTACGGCGCCCCGGGACCGGCCTCCGCGGCGGTGGAGCTGCAGCTCCTGGAACCGGGCAACCCCGACGTCAGGCAGCTGCTGAAAACGCTCCAGCCCCAGACCAGCAAGCCACGGCGCATCTCCGCCACCGAGTTCGAGCTGGTGATCAAGTTCCCGCCCGGCTACCGCCAGGAGGTGTCTTCGTGGCACTTCACCGCCTGCGCTGCGGATACCGAGCCGCGGGACGGTCTCGGGCTGCCCGGCCGCCACCGCTGCGGGCTCCCCGGCGTTCCCTCGGCCAGCTACCTCGGCTAGGTCCGATTGGCCGGCTAGGTGCCGACCGGATGCCAGACGGTCTTGGTCTCCAGGAAGGCCAGCAGCCGCCGCACCCCCGGCGCCGCGGCCCAGTCCTCTTCAGCACGGCCTGGCCCGGCCCCGAACACCCGCTTGACGTTCCCGGCCGCGAGCCGCTCGAGCTCAGCCCGGTCCGCGGGGTCCGCGCCGGTCAGGTCGATCGCGTTAATGTCCTGGTGCGCGGCGAGCACCGGCGCGAGCTCGGGGAGCCGCCCGGTCAGCACGTTGACCACGCCGCCCGGCACGTCGGAGGTGGCCAGCACCTCGGCCAGGCTGACCGCAGTCAGCACGGCCGGCCCGCTGGCCAGCAGCACAGCCGTGTTGCCAGTGGCGAGGACCGGCGCGAGCACGCTGACCAGCCCGAGCAGCCCGGCCGCGGGCGGCGCCAGCACCGCGACGACCCCGGTCGGCTCGGGGACGCTCAGGTTGAAGTACGGGCCGGCCACCGGGTTGGCGCCCCCCGCGATCTGCGCGACCTTGTCCGGCCAGCCCGCGTACCATACCCAGCGGTCGATGGCCGCCGCGACGTCCCGTGCCGCGGCGTCCCGGTCACCATTTTTTTCCGCAACGAGGACCTCGTCGGTGAACTGCCCCGCCCGGCCTTCGAGCATTTCGGCCACCCGGTACAGCACCTGGCCGCGGTTGTAGGCGGTCGCCCCGGACCAGCCACCGAACGCCTTACGGGCCGCGACGACGGCGTCCCGTGCATCCTTGCGGGAAGCCAGCGCGGCGTGCGCGAGCAGGGTCCCGTCCGGCGCCGTGACCGGGTAGGACCGGCCCGACTCCGACCGGGGGAACGCACCGCCGATGAACAGCTTGTAGGTCTTGCGGACCGCCAGCCGGCTGGCGGTGTCCGCGCCCGGACCGCGCCCGGGCACCTCCTTGGCCGACCGCTTTGCGCCGGACCGGGGCGGGACAGCCGGCCGGTCCACCTCGCCAGCCGTCCGCTCCCCGCCGGACCGGGGCGGGACAGCCGGCCGGTCCACCTCGCCAGCCGTCCGCTCCCCGCCGGACCGGGGCGCGGAGGTGACCCGGGCGGTGCCGGGCTGTCCCGCACCCACCCCGCCAGCGCCGTCCGCCGCCGGCCGGCGGCGGGTCCCGCCCGCCTCCGCCCCCTTCTCGCCGGCCTTGGGCGAAGGAGACTTACGGGTGGTTTTCGTTGCGGAAGATTTTCCGGGTTTTTCCCGGGCGGCGCGGCGGTCAGGCATCGAGGTACCCGGCCAGCCCGTGACGCCCGCCTTCCCGGCCGAACCCCGACTCCTGGTACCCGCCGAACGGGCTGGCCGGGTCGAACCGGTTGTAGGTGTTGGCCCAGATCACCCCGGCGCGCAGGCGCTGGGCCATCCAGAAGATCCGGCTGCCTTTCTCGGTCCAGATCCCGGCGGACAGCCCGTACGGGGTGTTGTTCGCCTTGGCCACGGCTTCCTCCGGGGTGCGGAACGTGAGCACAGACAGCACCGGCCCGAAGATCTCCTCCTGGGCGATCCGGTGCGCCTGGCTGACCCCGCTGAACACGGTGGGCGGGAACCAGTAACCGCGGTCCGGCAGGGAGCAGGCCGGTGACCAGCGCTGCGCGCCCTCCTGCTCACCAGCCGCGGACAGCTCGATGATCTTGTCGAGCTGCTGCCGCGAGTTGATGGCGCCGATGTCGGTGTTCTTGTCCAGCGGGTCACCCAGGCGCAGCGTGCCGAGCCGCCGCTTCAGCCGGTCCAGCACCGTGTCCGCGACCGATTCCTGGACCAGCAGCCGCGAGCCCGCGCAGCACACGTGGCCCTGGTTGAAGAAGATGCCGTTGACGATGCCCTCGACCGCCTGGTCCAGCGGCGCGTCGTCGAAGACCACGTTGGCAGCCTTGCCGCCGAGTTCCAGGGTGAGCCTCTTGCCGGTGCCCGCGACCGCGCGCTGGATCTCCTTGCCGACCTCGGTGGAGCCGGTGAACGCGATCTTGTCCACCCCCGGGTGCGCGACCAGGGCCTGCCCGGTGGCGCCGTCGCCGGTCAGGATGTTCACCGTTCCGGGCGGCAGGTCCGCCTCCCCGATGACCTCGGCCAGCAGCAGCGCGGTCAGCGGCGTGGTCTCGGCCGGCTTGAGCACGCAGGTGTTGCCGGCCGCCAGCGCCGGGGCCAGCTTCCAGGCCGCCATCAGCAGCGGGAAGTTCCAGGGGATGACCTGGCCGGCCACCCCGAGCGGCTGCGGGTCCGGGCCAAACCCGGCGTGCTCCAGTTTGTCCGCCCAGCCCGCGTAGTAGAAGAAGTGCGCGGCGGCCAGCGGGATGTCCACGTCCCGCGATTCCTTTATGGGCTTGCCGTTGTCCAGGCTTTCCAGCACCGCGAACTCGCGGGCCCGCTCCTGGATGACCCGCGCGATCCGGTACAGGTACTTGGCCCGGTCCCGGCCCGGGGTGGCGCCCCAGGCTCCGTCGTAGGCCGCGCGGGCCGCGGCCACCGCCCGGTCCGCGTCCCGCTCCCCCGCCTGCGCCACCTCGGCGAGGGGGTCCTCGGTGGCCGGGTTCAGCGTTGTGAAGTACCCGCCGACCGCGGGCGGGACGAACTCGCCGCCGATGAACAGCCCGTAGCGGGGGGCGATCGACACCACGTCCCTGGATTCGGGCGCAGGGGCGTAGTCCCAGTCCGGGGCGGACAGGGGTGAGGTGGCGACCATGGCG